>Ga0136635_10000637_pt1 | contig 10001 bp, 11 predicted proteins | sample AntDrymeUQ852106_2_FD_105495 | JGI IMG/M metagenome (GOLD analysis project Ga0136635, IMG submission 105495) | Polar desert sand microbial communities from Dry Valleys, Antarctica - metaG UQ85 (21.06) | ecosystem: Environmental > Terrestrial > Soil > Desert | place: Antarctica: Dry Valley... | reverse complement strand
TCGGCTGGATGTGCGCCGCGCTTTTGCAAGTTTAAAAATGGTCCTTCTAGATGGACAACAAGAATTTGCGAACCGACTTTTTGACGAGAAATAAAATCAGCGATGACAGCAAGCGATCGCTGAATATTATCCACCGAAGTTGTCACCAGCGTCGGTAAAAATCCATCTACCCCCACATCCCAAAGATATTCAGAGATTTTCTGGAGAAAGTCGAAATTTTCGGCTTTTAATTCCGGAAATGCCAACCCCAAAGCACCGTTAATCTGCAAATCGACGCCACCCAAAGAAACCCAATCACCAGCAACATCAAGCAATTCCACCTCCTGAGGTGCAACCCGTTTGAAAATTGTAGTCATTGGCAAAATTTGCTCGATTTTACCCTCACGTACAAACAGCATCTGCAAATCTTTGTAACCGGGCACTTTAGCGTTAATAATATCTATGGGTGTTACTTTGCTCATCACGATAGATTGGTAATTGGTAATTGGTAATTGGTAATTGGTAATTGGTAATTGGTAATTGGTAATTGGTAATTATTCCCCATTCCCCATTCCCCATTCCCCATTCCCCATTCCCCATTCCCCATTCCCCATTCCCCATTCCCCACTCCCCATTCCCCACTCCCCACTCTTATGATCAGTATTATCATGGGCAGCGATTCTGATTTGCCCGTTATGCAGGGTGCGATCGCTATTTGTGAAGAATTTGGCATTCAAACCGAAGTTGCCATCCTCAGCGCTCATCGTACCCCAGAACGGATGGTTGAATACGCACAACTTGCACACCAACGCGGCATTAAAGTTATTATCGCCGGTGCTGGCGGTGCGGCTCACCTTCCGGGAATGGTTGCATCTTTAACTCCACTTCCAGTTATCGGTGTTCCCGTCCCCACTCGTCACTTACAAGGAATTGATTCTCTGTATTCAATTGTACAAATGCCTGCGGGTATACCTGTAGCAACTGTGGCGATCGGTAATGCCACAAATGCCGGTCTTTTAGCAGTACAAATTCTCGCTACCCAGCAACCCGAATTACTCGAAAAAGTCCAAAAATATCGCCAAAATCTCTGCGAATCGGTAATCGCAAAGCAAGCGAAGTTAGAACAACTAGGCTATCAGCAATATTTAGAGCAAATGTAAAATTTTAGAGCAATTGGTAACTAATTATACTATTAAATCTTGGTAATACATTTATGACAATTAGAAAAAACGTATTTTTGTAAAAATTGTTAACTTATTTTATCCAAATTTCATAATTTCTTGACTTTTAGATTCTGATGTCCGGAAATGCTGACACTGTAACGGATACAGTTACTTGGTTTAGCGATGCATCAGCATCCAAGTAGCGACTAAAACCGGAAAACTGTATTTAACACTACAGAATTCCTAGTAGGCTTAATAGAAAATCAATCAACTTTATTAGTGGATTTATCAAACTTTTGAACAAAAAATAACACTTAACCTTCCAGAGTTTCTGCTGCGGGATTAATTGGAGAAGAAAAAAGTTATAACGATAAGTTGTGACTGTTTCATCCTTTACACTTGAGACTTCTTTAGCCAAGGTTTACGTAACAGGATATTAGGAATTATTGCCATTAATTAATGACTAATCTCCAATCCTGAAGCTGGCAATTTGGAAAAATTTAAGCTGCCAGAGAATAATAATTAAAGACTCAATGAAGCAAGGTTGACTGTTTGATAAAATACATAATAATTTATTAAGAATCTCCGTCAAATCTATCCCAGATAGCACCAGGAGAGTTGATTGCTATTGTAGTTATTTGGCTTTTTAATCGTACAATCAGTTGCCAGTGATGAAAATAAACAAGTTTCAACAACCAACTTGCCCAAATGACAAATAGCAAAAACGACTTGTTTTGCTTTTGACGTTAGCACTTTTGCATAACGCATTTTTTCAGTTAGGGATACTTGAAAGCATGATGTTAAAAGTTACACAAAAAAAGAAATCGAAAGCCAACAGTAGGCATCAAGCAACGAGTATACAAAATAGCTCACTTGTCAAGAGATTAATAAGAGCGATAAAACGACTATCTCCGAGTTGGCAAGCTTGCTTACCGATCGCTTGTTTGATAGTGTTGGCGTGGGGTTGTGCGGCGGTTGCCCAAACTCCATCAGCAGGACCGACCACAGCGGATCTAAAAGTAGCGCTTGATACATTATGGGTAGCGATCGCCGCCTTTTTGGTGTTCTTCATGAACGCTGGTTTTTGTATGCTAGAAACCGGGTTCTGTCGCCAGAAAAACGCAGTCAACGTTCTTTCCAAAAACTTGATCGTCTTTGCCTTATCGACAGTGGCATTTTGGGCGATCGGTTTTGCCTTGATGTTTGGCGATGGTAGTGATTTCATCGGATTGAACGGGTTTTTCTTAGGAGGAGCCGATAACAGCCCCGCCACCGGAGATGCTTATAAAGGCATCTTCAGCGCCCTGAATTGGACTGGTGTACCTCTAGCGGCAAAATTCTTATTTCAGCTAGTATTCGCCGGTACAGCAGCCACAATTGTTTCTGGTGCAGTTGCCGAAAGAATTAAGTTTCTTGACTTCTTAATCTTTAGCCTTTTACTCGTAGGTATTGCCTACCCCATCACCGGACACTGGATTTGGGGTGGTGGTTGGTTAGCAGACATGGGCTTCTGGGATTTTGCCGGTTCTACAGTCGTTCACTCAGTTGGTGGCTGGGCAGCCTTGATGGGAGCAGCATTTCTCGGACCGCGCATTGGTAGATATCAAGATGGGCAAATTACTGCCATTCCCGGTCATAACATGAGCATTGCCACCTTAGGCTGCTTGATTTTGTGGTTGGGCTGGTTTGGTTTCAACCCAGGTTCGGTAATGGCTGCCGACCCTGGTGCAATTACCCACATTGCCTTAACCACCAATATGGCGGGTGCTGGTGGTGGTATTGCTGCCACAGCTACAGCTTGGCTGTATTTGGGTAAGCCAGATTTATCAATGATTATCAATGGTATTTTGGCAGGTTTGGTGGGAATTACAGCATCTTGTGCTTACGTCAGCGTTGGTAGTTCTTTGATCATTGGCTTGATTGCTGGAGTCTTGGTAGTCTTCTCTGTCACCTTCTTTGACAAACTCCGCATTGACGACCCTGTGGGAGCAACTTCAGTTCACCTTGTATGTGGTATTTGGGGAACTCTGGCAGTAGGTTTGTTCGCTGTTGGTCCTGGTGGATATCCTTGGATGGTTGACTTGGCAGGTAAGCCAGTCGGACCCCACGGGTTATTATTTGGTGGTGCTTTGGGCACATTGATTCCGCAAATAGTCGGTATTGTCTCGGTAGGCGGCATGACTGTTCTTTTGAGCAGCATCTTTTGGCTGGCACTCAAGGCTACTTTGGGTATTAGAGTAACTCCCGAAGAAGAGTTTGAAGGTTTGGATATTGCTGAACATGGTATGGAGGCTTACAACGGATTCGCTAAAGAGGCTAATTCTAGCGGATTTCCCGAAACAGGTAATCCAGGAGGGATACCACACCGGAGTAAACCTACTATTACCTAATAGTTGGAGCGTTGGAGCGTAGTTGTTAGTTGTTTGCTGTTGGGATTTCCATCAAGCATCAACTAACAACTTTTTTAGTGTTGTTGATGACACCTGGACTGGCATTTTTTTATGGTGGATTTGTGCGATCGCGCAACATCCTAAATACGGTGATGATGAGCTTCGTTATGTACCTTGGACCCCGGAGAACGTATCCTGACCGTCTCAGCCCTCCTCGCAACGTTCCCTTCATCTTGTTGGGTGCTGGCTTGCTGTGGTTTGGCTGGTTCGGCTTCAACGCAGGTAGTGCCTTAGCTTCTGGCGGATTGGCAACAGCCGCATTTGTCGCTACCAATACCGGAGCCGCAGCGGGAGCTTTAATGTGGCTCATCCTCGAAAAAGTCTTGCGCGGTAAACCAACAGCAGTTGGTGCAGCCACAGGTGCAGTTGCCGGATTAGTTGGTATCACCGTTCAAAGTAATCTGTACAGAACTACCCAAAAATAGTCAATACTAGACAACTACGTTTGTAATCTTAGTCCAAAGGTCTAAAACTACAGGGATAAACGGCAATCCCACTATTCCATCCATAAAGTTTGGAATTACTTTTCTAGCTATATTCAAGCTTCCATTGGTATCCGCATTAATTAATCGACCATCGTCCGTTTTATATAAACCACGTTTGACACGCCTACCGCTAAAAACAGGTTTAACTTCAGATTTTGTCCCGTAAATTGGCACGATGTCGCAGTCCAAAGCGCTAGCCTTGCTGGTATAACTTTCTTCGGTTAGTGTTACTTCAATTCCAGCTAGTTGAGCCTTATACGTCAACATACTAATCAATTTGCAATGTGGAATTTTGGTAAAGTTTTGATTATTTCTTTTACCAATATTGATATCCTGTTTCCAGCCTTTATTATTACCAATAACAAGATGACCGATACTATTAATTTGACACCAATCGATTACACGACGGCTGACAGTATGAAGATAGTTATCTATACGTCTATCGCGTTTACTGTTGAGAGATTTAATCTGTCTCCAGGCTTCAATTGATTGAGATGCCGCTACTCGTTTATTAAAGAATTGGTTAATACTTTTTAATGGTCTACCGTTTACCAGCAGCGGCTCTACACCGGGCTGGTTAGAAGTTATAGCCATTAAATTGTTTAAACCCAAGTCAATACCTGCGATATATTCACCATCGCTTTTAACAACATCAGGGGCAGTGTAAACAACTTCAATAACGTAGTGGTCAAGCTTAGGAACTATCCGTACTTGGTCAACATTGTTAGCTTTTATCTGTAACTCAATATCAGTTTGAGACAGCTTAACAATACCTTTAACTAATGCTGGTTTTGATATTGCATCAATCGGATAGACTACCACGTTTCGACCGCGTTCTTTATGCTTATATCCTGGTATTTTAGGTTTCCCTAAATATTTTTCCGGATGCTTAAACCAATCTTTAAGCGCCGATGTCCAACATGACCAAGCGTCCGTTACCCTACGTACTATTTGCTTACTAACTTTAGTAGGCAGATAAGAATATGCTTCTAGCCCTTTTGTCTGATGGTAAATATCAATTGAATTGTAATATTTGTTTGTCTCAAAAAAGTATTGGCGTTGCACATAATTTGCAGAGTTGTACAAATGTTTTGACTGGAGCGCTAAATGGTCACATTCCTTCCAAGACCTGTGTTGACGGCTGATGATATGTTTTTCTACGAGTTGCATTGATTCGACCTTCAATGTCTATTAGAATTGTAGTATACCAGATATTTTGAGCTTTTTAACCATGATTAGGATTAAATTTAAACCAGATAATAAAGTTGCGTATGACAAAGCACCAGTACAATTTAAAGTCTTACCAGGTGTTAGAGAAAAGTTGAAAACCGTCCCTGATTGGCAGAAACGGTTAAGAGACTTTGTTGATGAGTTGATTGAAGAGGTGGACAAACGGTAAATTTTGTCCAGTTATGGGTAGAAATGAGCTAACAGCTAAGAACCCCAGCCGCCGGATTTGTCACACCTTTAGCCGCTATATTAATTGGTGCTATCACCTCCGTTGTTTGCTTCTATGCTGTCAGTTTCAAGCACAAAGTCAATATTGACGATGCTTTAGATACCTTTCCCGTGCATGGCGTCGGTGGTACAGTTGGGGCGATTCTCACAGGAATCTTTGCCACCACCGCAGTCAACTCAGCAGGGAAAAATGGCTTGTTATTTGGCAATCCCGGTCAAGTGGTGACACAACTTATCGCGATCGCCATTGCCTATATCATTGCTGCTGTCGGCACTTGGATTATTCTCAAAATCCTAGATGCCTTGCAGTTGGGCTGCGAATCAAAGAAGAAGCCGAACTGCAAGGCATGGATATTAACGAACACGGTGAAGAAGGATACAACGAAGAATTCGGAGAGCGCATTAGTGTTACTAATAGGTAATGCGATTTCTGACTGCTGACGATATCTTGAGTAGTCCGTTTAAAAAAGCGTGCTCATACAATATCCCCGACTTCGTAAAACTTGTCGGGGATATGAAGCTCGATATTTTCATAAATAAAAGCGAGGATTGCTCTAATTCGATTTAAATCATCTAAAATCTGATTCAAAGAATTAGTAAAAATCGCGCCTCGTGTCTACTCCAGCAAAAATTTTTCCTACCTGGGCATTTTTCTCCGTAGTAATCAACGGCATACTGATGTTAGCGATCGCCTTGCTACTTTTACGACAGCAGGGTTTGACCGCTTTTTTTTGGTCTGCACATTCTGCGACACCAGTCAAGCACAACACTCAACCCCAAGTCACACCTGCCAAAATTACACCTAAACTAGGACCTCGGCATAAATTCAGTTATCCGCAGTGGGTAGACATCCTTAAAAAAGAAGCTAAAGCCAAAGCCGAGAAACCTCCCCAAAATTTAACTATCCTCGCAGGAGATTCTCTCTCATTGTGGTTTCCTCCAGAGTTATTACCAGAAGACAGAAACTGGCTAAATCAGGGAATTTCTGGAGAAACTAGCGATGGACTATTGAAAAGATTAGATTTATTTGACCGCACTCAGCCTCATACAATTTTTGTGATGATTGGCATTAATGACCTCATCCGGGGTGCAAGCGATGAGACAATCTTAAAGAATCAACAACAAATTATCAGTTACCTGCGAAGAGTGCATCCAAAAGCGCAAATTGTGCTTCAGTCGATTTTGCCGCATGGAGGAGAAGAAGCAACCTGGGAAAGACGAGAAAAACTGCTAGCTATTCCTAACAGTCGCATTCGCAAGCTTAATCAGCAACTCCAAGATATAGCCACAAAAGCAAATGTGAAATATCTCAACTTGCATCCCCTGTTTACCAACAAGCAAGGTTATCTTCGTCCCGAATTCTCTAGCGATGGCTTACACCTAAGTCCCCAAGGCTATCTTGTGTGGCGTTCTGCGTTGCTAATGTACACTCAGATTGAGCTGGATAAGGGGGATAAGGGGGATAAGGGGGATAAGGGGACAAGGGGACAAGGGGACAAGGTGACAAGGTGAAATTTCTTCCCCCACTCCTCCCCTCCCCCACTCCCTAGTACAGACGCGAGGAACATCGCGTCTCTACCCACTCCCCCACTCGCCGCTTAAATGGTGTCTTTGCGCTCCTACAATAAGACAGAGGAGTCTCTAAAGAAAAAACATGGATACAAAAGCTTTTAAGCGATCGCTCCAACATTCAGAAAACTATCATCGCAAAGGGTTTGGTCATCAAGCCGAAGTAGCTACCCAGTTGCAATCCGAATATCAAAGCAATTTAATTCAACAAATTCGCGATAATAATTACACCATAAAACGCGGTAATGTCATCATTCAACTCGCGCAAGCTTTTGGCTTTTGTTGGGGTGTGGAACGTGCTGTAGCAATGGCGTATGAAACCCGCAAGCATTTCCCTACAGAACGGATTTGGATTACTAATGAAATTATTCACAATCCTTCTGTAAATCAGCGAATGCTGGAAATGGAAGTAGGATTTATTCCCTTTGAAGCTGGACAAAAAGACTTTTCTGTGGTGGAAACAGGCGATGTAGTTATATTACCTGCTTTTGGTGCAAGTGTTCAAGAAATGCAGATACTTAACGAGAAAGGCTGCAAAATTGTTGATACCACTTGTCCTTGGGTATCGAAAGTTTGGAATACAGTTGAAAAGCATAAAAAAGGCGATTACACCTCAATTATTCACGGCAAATATAAGCACGAGGAAACGATTGCTACCAGTTCTTTTGCTGGGAAATATTTAATTGTGCTGAATATGCTGGAAGCCGAATACGTTGCTGACTACATTCTTAATGGTGGAAATCGTGAAGAATTTCTCGCCAAATTTAGCAAAGCAATCAGCGCCGGATTTGACCCAGACCAAGATTTAGAAAGAGTTGGTATTGCTAATCAAACAACGATGCTTAAAGGCGAAACTGAGCAACTTGGTAAACTGTTTGAGCATACCATGTTGAAAAAGTATGGTCCAATTGATTTAAATCAGCATTTTCAAAGCTTTAATACTATTTGCGATGCTACCCAAGAACGGCAAGACGCTATGTTGGGTTTAGTTGAACATAAGCTGAATTTGATGGTAGTAATTGGTGGCTTTAATTCCTCGAATACTACTCAATTGCAACAAATTGCCGTGGAGCAGAAAATTCCTTCTTATCATATCGATTGTGTAGAGCGAATTAAATCAGGAAATGCGATTGAGCATCGACTATTAAATGGTGAGTTGCAGATAACAGAAAACTGGCTGCCAGATAATGAAATTGTTGTGGGAATTACTTCTGGTGCTTCTACACCAGATAAGGTGGTAGAAGATGTGATTGAGAAGATTTTTGAATTGAAAGCGATGGCATAGTAATCAACACCCTAGAAGGGTGTCGCTATACAAACTAAGCCCCTTCGGGTTCGCCAGTCGCCTGCGGAGGGAAACCCTCCCGCAGCGCTGGACTCACCGCCTACGCGGGCTAAAATATGGTAATGAAAATATAGCTAGATAACACTCTATGACTTCATTAAAACAGGCTCAAGACAAAAAAACTCAAACCTTTACAGCAATTTTGCACTGGGAAGAAGATGTTTACGTAGCCGAATGTCCAGAGGTGGGAACTGCTAGTCAGGGAGAGACGATAGAAGAAGCGATCGCCAATCTGTGCGAAGCAACTGAACTATATTTAGATGAGTTCCCCCTTTCGGAAACCGCACCTCGTCGGTTGTTGACTACATTTGAGGTGACTAATGCAAGAAGGCAGGAGACAGAAGGGAGGAGGCAGAAGCAAAGAAACTTTATTTCATGAGCTTTTTAATCTTTTTCAACTGGACAATTATTTCAGCCACGCTGCACTAGTGTCTAAGCTACCCAGAATTAAAGCCTCTGCGAGGAACATTGCTACAGACGCGAGGAATATCGTTACAGACGCGAGGAACATCGTTACAGACGCGAGGAACATCGTTACAGACGCGAGGAACATCGTTACAGACGCGAGGAATATCGTTACAGACGCGAGGAATATCGTTACAGACGCGAGGAACATTGCTACAGACGCGAGGAATATTGCTACAGACGCGAGGAACATTGCTACAGACGCGAGGAACATTGCTACAGACGCGAGGAATATCGCTACAGACGCGAGGAACATCGCTACAGACGCGAGGAATATCGCATCTTTACTCCGGACTCTGCTGTATAAGCATACAATTACTGAAAAGTCAATCAAAAAAACTTGGGCAGGTGCGATCGCATCGTTGTTTATACAGAGGTACAGCGTTTTGGTCTACAAACCAGATATAAAAGCCTTTTCAACTCCTGGCTTCTGGCTCCTGACGCCAATATTGCTGCTGTAATTTTATCTTTTGAAGGCTAACCAACCACCAACCCAAAGTCCCGTATAAAAACGTATCGTTTTCTCAAAACCAGCTTGCTCAAGTAAATTCAAAATGCTGGTTTCCGCTACGGGATATACCCCTTGGTCAAATCTTACCAAAAGTTCTTGCTGCTTTTGCGGTGGCAGTCCCATTCCATCCCAATAGGCATGTAGTATGGGCATTAATTGTTTCAATTCCTGGCTTGTCTTTTCCCCGAATACATCTACAAGTACAAGCGGGGCAGAAGGATGAAGACGTTGAGCAATGCTTTGCAAAAACTCTAATTTACCTGCTGGTGGAATAAAATGCATTACTAGAATGCTAGTTGCAGCATTATACAGGATATCTGTAGGTAAATCCTGTGTGTAGCCCTGGATCAACTTCACTCGCTGAGAAAGTTGATGATGAGAGATTTTTTGTTTTGCGATCGCCTGCATCTTTTCTGAGGGGTCAATTCCCAGAAAATGCCACCCAGGAGAAGCGTTACCTAAGCGTGCTAGTTCCATTCCCGTACCCGATCCTACCACGAGTAAGTCCGCACTTTCAGGTAAATAAGCCTGTAAACACGCAAGAACCATTGTATGCATTGCTTCATAACCTGGTAG
>Ga0136635_10000636_pt1 | contig 10009 bp, 8 predicted proteins | sample AntDrymeUQ852106_2_FD_105495 | JGI IMG/M metagenome (GOLD analysis project Ga0136635, IMG submission 105495) | Polar desert sand microbial communities from Dry Valleys, Antarctica - metaG UQ85 (21.06) | ecosystem: Environmental > Terrestrial > Soil > Desert | place: Antarctica: Dry Valley... | reverse complement strand
TATCCGATCTCACCGCAGACCCACATCGTCGAAGGACTGAGCCGGATCGTGAAATCGGGTCAGCTCTCCCCCTGCGAGTTCGTCAACGTCGAGTCGGAGTTCGCGGCGATGTCGGTGGCGATCGGCGCGTCCGCCGCCGGCTCACGGGCGTACACCGCCACGGCGAGCCAGGGCCTGTTGTACATGGCTGAAGCGGTCTACAACGCCTCCGGCCTGGGCCTGCCGATCGTCATGACTGTCGCCAACCGCGCCATCGGCGCTCCCATCAACATCTGGAACGACCACAGCGACGCCATGTCCATGCGCGACTGCGGCTGGATCCAGCTGTATGCCGAGACGAACCAGGAAGCGACGGACCTCCATGTCCAGGCCTTCCGCATCGCCGAGGAGCTGTCGCTGCCCGTGATGGTGTGCATGGACGGGTTCATCCTTACCCACGCCTTCGAGCAGGTCAACGTGCCAGAGCAGGCGCAGGTAGACGATTTCCTGCCGACATTCGAGCCGCAGCAGGTGCTCGACCCGGCTGAGCCGGTGTCCATCGGGGCCATGGTCGGCCCGGAGGCATTCATGGAGGTGCGGTATCTCGCGCACGCCAAGCAGATGCAGGCACTCGAGCTGATCCCGGCAGTGTCGGAGGAGTTCTCCAAGATCTTCGGAAGGTCCTCCGGGGGTCTGGTGCGCCCGTATCGTTGCCAGGACGCCGAGACCGTGGTCGTCGCACTCGGATCGGTCCTCGGGACCATCAAGGACGTCGTCGACGAGCAACGCAGCAGGGGTGTGTCCGTCGGAGTCCTCGGCGTCACGTCGTTCCGCCCCTTCCCGCTCGACGCGGTCCGGGCCGCGCTCTCCAGCGCCAAACGCGTGGTCGTCCTGGAGAAGGCTCTGGCGGTCGGCATCGGCGGAATACTCTCCGCCAACGTGCGGATGTCGCTTTCCGGCATCTCCCTCAACGGCTACACCGTGATCGCCGGTCTCGGCGGGCGCCCGATCACCAAGTCGTCGCTGCACGGCCTGCTCGAGCGCGCCGCGCGCGACGAGCTCGACGCGTTGACGTTCCTCGACCTGGCCCACGATGTGGTGGACCGGGAACTGCGTCGAGGACGGGAGACCCGGAGGTCGGGGCCAAGTGCCGAGAACATCCTCCGCGACGTTGCATCCAGCCGGCACGAAATCGCTGTGGAGGTGACGGCATGAACCGCACATCGCCCGTGAAGTTCTACCAAGTCGGCAGCCTCGCTGTAGGCAACCGTCTGGTCGATCCGGTTGAGTGCTCGGTCCAGTCCGATGTCGAACGCACGAACTCGCTCACATCGGGACACCGCGCGTGCCAAGGATGTGGCGAGGCCCTCGGGGCTCGCTACGCGCTGGACGCCGCGATGCGGGCCACCAAGAACCAGCTTGTCGCGGTCAATGCCACCGGCTGCCTGGAAGTCTTCTCCACGCCGTACCCCGAGACCTCCTGGCGCGTGCCCTGGCTGCACTCCCTGTTCGGCAACGCGCCAGCCGTGGCCACAGGCGTCTCCGCAGCCCTGCGGGCTCAAGGGCGCACCGAGGTCCGCGTCGTCGGGCAGGGCGGCGATGGAGGCACGGTCGACATCGGCTTCGCTTGCCTCTCCGGGATGTTCGAGCGCAACGATGACGTCCTGTACATCTGCTACGACAACGAGGCCTACATGAACACCGGCGTGCAGCGGTCGGGCGCCACGCCACCGGCCGCGCGCACCATGACGACGCAGGCGGTGGGTCCGGAGCCGGGCAATGCGTTCGGGCAGGGCAAGGACGTGCCGAGGATCGCCATGGCGCATGAGATCCCGTATGTGGCCACGGCCACCGTGGCCGACCTCCGCGATCTCGAGGCCAAGGTCACTCGGGCGATGGACATGCGAGGGGCGCGGTATCTGCACGTCCTCGTGCCCTGTCCGCTCGGCTGGGGTGCTGCATCCTGCGACACCATCCGGATCGCGCGGCTTGCGACGCAGAGCGGGCTGTTCCCCGTCTTCGAAGCGGAGCACGGCGAGGTCGTGGCCACGACACCTATCCGCCGTCGAGTCCCGGTCGAGGAGTATCTCGCTCTCCAGGGTCGCTTCGCCCACCTTTTCCGACCGACCAGGCGTGACGACGTCATCGAACGACTCCAGGCGATGGCAGACCGCAACATCGAGCGTTATCGGCTGTGTGAGGAGGCGTCGTGATGGACAAGCCGTTCGCAGTCACCCTCGATGTGGGGTCGAGCTTGGCTAACAAGACAGGGTCATGGCGTGTGGAGCGACCTGTTTACGTCGACCTCCTGTCGCCGTGCAACAACGCCTGCCCCGCGGGCGAGAACGTCCAGGCATGGCTCTATGCGGCCGAGGACGGGTCCTACGAGCAGGCGTGGCGCACCTTGATGGAGGACAACCCCTTCCCGGCTGTGATGGGACGGGTCTGCTACCGCCCGTGCGAGACAGCCTGCAACCGCGGCCAGCTCGACGAAGCGGTCGGCATCAACAGCGTCGAGCGATTCCTTGGCGACCATGCGATCGAGCACGGCTGGACCGTTCCCGTGAGCGCCGAGCCGACCGGGCGGCACGTGCTCGTCGTGGGAGCCGGTCCGTCCGGCCTGTCCGCGGCCTATCACCTGCGCAGGCTCGGCCATGAGGTCACAGTGCGCGACGCGGGTGCCGCGGCCGGCGGGATGATGCGCTACGGCATCCCGAAGTACCGACTGCCCAGGGAGGTGCTCGACGCGGAGATCAGTCGGATCACCGCGATGGGCGTGCGCATCGAGCTCGCACAAGAGGTCACCGAAGTTCTGACCCTTCTGGACCGTGGTGAGTTCGACGCGGTGTTCCTCGCCGTGGGGGCGCACGTCGGCAAGCGGGCCTACATCCCGGCAGGTGAGGCAGCTCGAATCCTCGACGCGGTCGGCGTCCTGCACGATGTCGAAGACGGTCAGCCGCCCCTGCTCGGGCGCCGGGTGGCCGTCTACGGCGGAGGGAACACGGCCATCGACGTCGCCCGCACAGCCAAGCGGCTGGGCGCCGAGGAGGCCGTCATCGTCTACCGGCGGACCCGGGAGCGCATGCCGGCCCATGACTCGGAGGTGCGGGAGGCGCTCGAGGAAGGGGTGCTGATGAGGTGGCTGGCGACGGTGAAGCACGCCGATGTGGGCCGCCTGCTGGTGGAGCGGATGGAGCTCGACGAGACAGGGTTTCCGCAGCCCACCGGTGAGGTCGACGAGCTCGAGGCGGACGCTCTCGTGCTGGCCCTTGGCCAGGAGGCGGACCTCTCTCTTCTCGACGGGGTCGTCGACGTGGCGATGTGTGACGGGGCCGTGCAGGTCGACGGGACCTTCATGACAGGACATGCCGGCCTGTTCGCCGGGGGTGACATGGTCCCGGCAGAGCGCACCGTCACTGTGGCCATCGGGCACGGGAAGCAGGCTGCCCGCAACATCGACGCGTGGTTGCGCGGGGCGACGTATGTGCCTTCCATGAAGCAACCGGTCGTGGACAAGACCCAACTCAACACCTGGTACTACGCCGACGCCCCGCACGCCGTGCGACCCAGACTTGAAGCGGCACGGCGGACGACGACGTTCGACGAGGTCGTGGAGGGTCTGGACGAGGACACGGCTCTGTACGAGGCCAGACGCTGCATGTCCTGCGGAAACTGCTTCGAGTGCGACAACTGTTTCGGGGTGTGCCCGGACAACGCCGTGATCAAGCTCGGGCAGGGGTTGCGTTATGAGATCGACTACGACTTCTGCAAGGGCTGCGGCATCTGTGTGCAGGAGTGCCCGTCGGGTTCGATCGTCATGGTCCCCGAGCCGACGGAACGCTTCACGGACCTCGACCTGCTCAAGACGGTGCCGACGCACCGCCGACCGCCGATCGGCGACATGGCCGACCACTCGCCGAACAGGGACGTTCGGCCCTGACCGTCGCCCTGGATCCGCGTGACGCTGGGCATGGTGGGGCCAGTTGGTCACGTCGATGTGCCAAAACGCGAACGATGGATGGAGACCGCGATGACTGTGCGAGTAGGGATCAACGGGTTCGGCCGCGTCGGCCGCAGCTTCTTCCGGATCGCGCGCGCACGGGACGTCGAGGTGGTGGCGATCAACGACCTGACGGACACGGCGACCCTAGCCCACTTGCTGGCGTACGACTCGACGTTCGGCCGTCTTGACGCGGCTGTCACCGCGGAGCCGGGTTCCATCACCGTCGACGGCAAGCGGGTCGTCGTGACGGCGGAGAGTGATCCCGCAGCCCTGGACTGGATCACCGTTGGTGCCGACGTCGTGGTCGAGTCCACCGGCCGGTTCAAGACGCGCGACCAGGCCGCACTGCACCTCAAGGCGGGCGCCCGGAAGGTGCTCATCTCCGCTCCGGGCAAGGATGTGGATGTCACGGTGGTCCTGGGTGTCAACACCAATGACTACGACCCCCTCAGGCACGACGTGATCTCCAACGCCTCCTGCACGACCAACTGCGTCGCGCAGATGGCCAAGGTCCTGCAGGACACGTTCGGAATCGAGCGGGGCCTCATGACGACGATTCACGCGTACACGAATGACCAGGTCACGCTGGACTCGCCGCACAAGGATCTGCACCGTGCTCGCACTGCGGCGGTGAACATCATCCCCACGACCACGGGCGCAGCGCGTGCCGCCGGAGTCGTCATCCCCGCGCTGCAAGGCCGCCTGGACGGTCTCGCCGTGCGGGTTCCTGTCGAGGACGGCTCGCTCACGGACCTTACCGTGCTGCTCGACCGAGAGGCCACGGTGGAGCAGGTGAACGAGGCCTTCCGGTCGGCCGCAGAGAACGAGCTCGCCGGCATCCTGCGGTACAGCACCGAGCCGCTGGTCTCACGCGACATCATCGGCGATCCGGCCTCCTGCGTCTTCGACTCAGGCCTGACACAGGTGTCCGGACGCCTGATCAAGGTGTTCGGCTGGTACGACAACGAATGGGGCTATTCGTCCCGGCTCGTCGACCTGGCCGAGCTGGTCGGCAGAGACAGCTGACGCCGTGGCATCTACGCCCGTTGGCTGATGACCTCGCGCCCCGTGATCTCGATCGGGCGGATCCGCACCCAGAAGCCGAGGCCCTCGATGTCGGCCCACGAGCGCAGCCCGAGCTGGTCGTAGCGATCGGTGTCAACGCTTTCGTACACGAGCTGGGCAGTGCCCTTCACGACGACGCTCCAACCGCCCTCGCTCGGGCTGTCGTAGCCGTCGACCTCGTAGGCGACTGTGCCCGCGGTCTCGGCCACCTGGAGCTTGGAACCCCACGATGTGCGGAAGACGACGTCAACCCCGTCGACCGCGTGGTTGACCGGGAACACAACGGGCTCGCCTTCATTCATGAAGGCCAGCCGACCCACCGGCGTCGTCCGCAGTCGCTCCAGGCACTCCTCGAGGCCCAGGACACGCAGGCCGCGGTGGTCGGTCGGCTCGTTGGTGGGCCCGAGGTCGTCGACCTTGTCGTGACGGATAGACGCCGTGACCTCGTCGGGAGTGTCCATCGTCTGCCTCCTGCTGTCGCACCGAGTCAGCTGTATGGCTGCCCATGTTAGAGCCGATGGCGGGCGGGCGGTCAGGGTCGAAAGTCACCTGGTCCCGCCGGATGAGGGCTTTCCGCGCCTGGGTGCGTGAGACAACGCAGCCCCAGCAACCGTTGGAGCCGGGTTGAGCGGTCTGTGGCGTTGGGACCTAGGTCACCGTCTCAGGGGGCGCACGACCCTGCATTCCCGGTGCGCGAAGCGCTGTTCTGGAGGCATCACAATCAGGAGGGCACCATGAGCTCGCAGCCGCGCACCATCATTGTCGGGATCGACGGGATGAACGGTGGCGATGCCGCGCTGGCGTGGGCGACTGAGCTCGCCGCGCGTCGCCGCGCTCCGCTGAGGCTGGTTCGCGCGGTCGACCTGCTCAAGTACGACGTGCGCCTCGACATGTCCCAGGAAGTGCGGCTGCGCGACCAGGTTCATGACGCCGCTGCCCGTCACCTCGATCAAGCACTCCGCGCGGTTCGCGTTGCCCATCTCGAGCTCGACGTGACCGGCAGCCTCGTGGAGGACAATCCGACGGCTCTGCTTCTCGAGGAGTCCGCGGAGGCCGAGCTGATCGTGCTGGGATCGCGCGGTGCAGGCGGGTCTGACGAGATCGTGGCCGGCTCGACGGCGATGAGTGTGTCCACGCACGCGCACTGCACGGTCGTCACCGTGCCACCCGGGTACAGATCCGGCGAGTCCCGTCACCGCGTCGTCGTGGGGGTCGACGGCTCAGCCGTCTCCGAGGCGGCCATCGAGTACGCGTTCGGCGAGGCGTCCGAGACCGGGCAGCCGTTGGTCGCCGTGCATGCTTGGGTGGACCCGGCCACCATCGACACCTCGCTCGGTCGGCCCCTCCTCCACGACCCGGTCGTGGTCGCCGAGGAGCAGGACATGGCGCTGGCGGAGTCGCTGGCTGGTTGGTCCGAGCAGTACCCGGACGTGGCGGTTGAGCGGCGCACGGTTCGTGACCTTCCGGTAAGGGCGCTCACCGACGTCTCGCGCGACGCCCGGCTGCTCGTCGTCGGATGCCGAGGCCGCAGAGCCGTACGCAGCCTGCTGCTCGGCTCGGTCAGCCACGGCGTCCTGCACCGCGCCACCTGCCCCGTCGCCGTCGTCCACCCGCACGACTGACCCTCCGCGCGCGTCATGAGCACCAGGCTGAGCGCGCCGCTCTCCGGCCTCACGGCCGGGGAGGCCGCGAATCGGCTCATCTCCGACGGCTTGAACATTCTTCCGCAGCCGAAGGGGACGCCCTGGTTCCGGATGCTGCTGGGTCAGCTGACCCATTTCTTCGCCCTCATGCTGTGGGTGGCAGCCTCCCTGGCCTTCATTGCCGACCTGCCCCAGCTCGCCATCGCCATCGCGGTCGTGGTTGTGCTCAACGGGGTGTTCGCCTTCGTGCAGGAGTTCCACGCCGACCAGGCGGGCAAACGGCTGAACGACCTCCTGCCCGTCCGGGTCATGGTCGTCCGGGACGGGCACCGGGAGGTGATCCCCGCCACAGAGCTCGTTCGGGGGGACGTGGTGTGCCTCGAGGGCGGGGACCGGGTGTGCGCCGACCTCAACCTTCGAGAGGTGCACGCCTTCGCGCTCGACGAGTCGATGTTGACGGGAGAGAGTGCTGCCGTCCGCCCCTCGGCCGGAGAGTCGGCCTGGGCGGGCACCTTCGTCACCGAAGGAGAAGCGACAGCCGTCGTGACCGAGACCGGCGCGGGGACGCGCTTCGCCGGGATCGCTGACCTCGCCCAGAACGCTCAGCCGCCGATCAGCCCGCTCGCCGTCCAGCTCAATCGGGTCGTACGAGCGGTCGCCGTGCTGTCGATCGTTGTAGGAACGGCGTTCTTCGGGGTGGCGCTGATGCTCGGGACGCCCGTCACAGACGGCTTCCTCTTCGCCATCGGGGTCACCGTCGCACTGGTCCCCGAAGGACTGCTGCCGACGGTGACCCTGTCGCTCGCGAGGGCCAGCCAGCGGATGGCCGGCGAGCACGCCCTCGTACGTCGCCTGGAGGCGGTAAAGACTCTCGGCTCGACGACCTTCATCTGCACCGACAAGACCGGGACCATCACCAGCAACAAGATGGCCGTGGTGGAGGTGTGGACCCCTCGCGGGACGACCCGAGTGGAAGGCACCGGCTACGAGCCGGTCGCCCAGCTCTCCGGCCCTGAGCCGCCCGTGCGAGACCTGGCGCTGTCGGCGCTGCTGTGCTCAACCGGTCGCGCGCATCTGCGTGACGGGGCCTGGGTACCCATCGGTGACCCGATGGACGTCGCTCTGCACGTCCTGGGGATGAGAGTGGGCCTCGACGCGGCGTCGGTAGAGGCGGACAACCCTGTGCAGGCCCGGCTGCCGTTCGATCCGAGGCGACGGCGGTCCTCCGTGGTCAGCCACGGGTTCTTCATCTCAAAGGCGCCCCGGACAGTGTCCTGCCACTGTGCGGCGACGCGCCCGGATCGGATATGGCACTCCAACGTCTCAGCGAGCGCGGCCTGCGGGTGCTTGCGGTTGCGCGACGCAACGGTGTGCCCGAGCAGCCGACGGTTGCCGCCGAGACAGGTCTGGAGTTTCTCGGCCTGGTAGGTATCGAGGACCCACCCCGCCCCGGGGTCGAGGAGGCCGTCGCAGCGTGCCGCCGGGCCGACATCCGTATCGCCCTGGTCACCGGCGACCATCCCGCTACGGCGCGGGCCATCGCCGTGCGCGTGGGGATCATCCCCGAGGACGGCCCGGTCCTCGAGGGCCACCAGCTGCCGACGGATCAGGCCCAGCTCGCCGGCCTGATCAATCGCGACATCGTCCTCGCACGTGTCACCCCGGAGGACAAGCTCCGGGTCGCCCGAGCGCTGCAGTCCGTCGGACATGTCGTCGCGATGACTGGCGACGGGGTCAACGACGGACCCGCCCTGCACCAGGCCGACGTCGGAATCGCGATGGGCGCCTCAGGCACCGACGTCGCTCGCGAGTCGGCCGACCTCGTACTGCTCGACGATAACTTCGCGAGCATCGTGGCTGCCATCCGGCTCGGCCGTGCGACGTTCGCCAACATCAGGCGATTCCTCACCTACCACCTGACGGACAACGTCGCTGAGCTCACCCCGTTCGTGTTCTGGGCGCTGTCAGGCGGCCAGATCCCCCTTGCCCTGACTGTTCTGCAGGTGCTTGCGCTCGACATCGGGACCGATCTGCTCCCCGCGCTGGCTCTCGGCGGTGAGCCGCCGAGCCGTCACGTCCTCGACGGGCCGGCCAAGACCACCTCGTTGATCGACAAGCACGTCGTCGGACGCGCGCTCGGCGTGTTGGGGCCAGTCGAGGCCGTCGTCGAGATGGCAGCCTTCACTGTCGTCCTCATGGCCGGTGGATGGGCTTGGGGCCGCGAGCCGTCCACGGCCCTGTTGGCCACGGCGTCGGGGGCGGCCTTCTCTGCTGTCGTGTTCGGGCAGCTCGCGAACGCCTTCGCCTGCCGGAGCGAGACCACGTGGGCCGGTGGTGTGTCGCTCTCCTCAAATCGCGTGCTCGTCCTGGCAACCGCGGTGGAGATCGGCCTATTGCTGACCGTTGTCGGGTTTCCTCCGCTGGCTGGCCTGTTGAGGGGCACCTGGCCCACCGCGGTGGGTTGGGCCGTGGCATTGACCGCCGTGCCCGTCGTGATCCTCGCCGATCTGGCGTACAAGCGAGTGTTGCGCCACCGCTCCACGGGGGACTGTCGTCGCCAGTCGTCCCGGAACGTTCTGGCCGGAGGTCCCGGGAATCTCGAGCCCTCCGGCGACCTCGGACGGGACTTTGGTCCCTAGGGGTGGCGGCACCAGCGGACCAGAGTGGGTGATGCCAGCAAGGCACTGGCATCGACGACCAGGAGGACACCATGACCACCAACGGCCCGGCCATCCAGCGCCCGGTGCTCCGCACGGACGACGCGTTCCTCGCCGAGCCCGTCCACGAGGAGACCCCCCGCCACACCGCGTACCGCTACACCCTCGCTGTGACCCGCCTCGCTCTGGGCTGGACGTTCCTGTGGGCGTTCTTCGACAAGCTGTTCGCCCTGGGCTTCGGCACCGGGCGGGACGCCGAGACCGGCGTCGTCGACCGCTTCGGTGACGCGGCCTGGATCAACGGCGCCCACCCGACCGAAGGGTTCCTCACCTTCGCTGCGGACGGACCGTTCAAGGGCTTCTACAACGGCATCGCCGGCGCAGCCTGGGCCGACTGGCTGTTCATGGGTGGCCTGGCCGGCATCGGCCTCGCCCTCACCCTGGGTGTGGCAATGCGCATCGCGTCCGCGGCAGGTGCCCTGCTGCTGGTCATGATGTGGACCGTCGTCCTGCCCCCGGAGAACAACCCCTTCATGGACGACCACCTGATCTACGCCCTGGTGCTCGGTGTCCTCGCCCTCACCGGCGCCGGCCACACCCTCGGCCTCGGCCGGAGCTGGGAGCGGATCCCGCTGGTCGCCAAGCACGAGTCCCTCAAGTAG
>Ga0136635_10000635_pt1 | contig 10010 bp, 9 predicted proteins | sample AntDrymeUQ852106_2_FD_105495 | JGI IMG/M metagenome (GOLD analysis project Ga0136635, IMG submission 105495) | Polar desert sand microbial communities from Dry Valleys, Antarctica - metaG UQ85 (21.06) | ecosystem: Environmental > Terrestrial > Soil > Desert | place: Antarctica: Dry Valley... | reverse complement strand
GGCATGGGCCTGGACGACCAGGTCTACAACCGCCTTCTGCGCGAGCGCATCATCTTCCTCGGCTCGGTGGTCGAGGACTCCAACGCCAACGCGATCTGCGCGCAGCTCCTGCTGCTCGCCGCCGATGACCCCGACAAGGACATCTGGCTCTACATCAACTCGCCGGGCGGTTCGGTGTCGGCCGGCATGGCGATCTACGACACGATGCAGTTCGTCAACAACGACGTGGCCACCGTCGCGATGGGGATGGCTGCCTCTATGGGCCAGTTCCTCCTATGCGCCGGTGCTGCCGGCAAGAGGTACGCGACCCCGCACGCCCGGGTGATGATGCACCAGCCCTCTGGTGGCCTCGGCGGCACGGCCTCCGACATCAAGATCCAGGCCGAGCAGATGCTCTACACCAAGAAGAAGATGGCCGAGCTGATCGCCCAGCACACCGGTCAGAGCGTCGAGCAGATCGACCGCGACTCGGACCGCGACCGCTGGTTCACGGCCGAGGAGGCCAAGGAGTACGGCATGGTCGACGTGGTGGCGAGCACTGCAGGTCAGGTCACCGGGGCGGGCGGCACGGCATGAGCGACATGACCTTCCCCCACCCCGGAGCCCCATTCCCCGGCCAGCCAGGAGACCGCGCACCGATGACCACCAACGCTGGCGGCCTCGCGCTGCCGAGCTCCCGCTACGTGCTCCCTGTGATCGAGGAGCGCACGTCGTACGGCTTCAAGCGCCTCGACCCCTACACCAAGCTGTTCGAGGAGCGGATCATCTTCCTCGGCCAGGCGATCGACGACACCATCGCGAATGACGTGATGGCCCAGCTGCTGACGCTGGAGTCGATGGACCCCGACCGTGACATCATCCTCTACATCAACTCGCCGGGCGGATCGTTCACGGCGCTCACGGCGATCTACGACACGATGAACTTCGTCCGGCCCGACATCCAGACCGTCTGCCTCGGGCAGGCCGCCTCGGCGGCGGCGATCATCCTTGCCGCGGGGACGCCCGGAAAGCGCTTCGCGCTGGCCAACTCCCGCATCCTGATTCACCAGCCGTCCAGTGAGGGCGGCGGCCAGGCGAGCGACATCGAGATCCAGGCCCGCGAGATCCTGCGGTTGCGCAGCGTGCTCGAGTCGATGCTCGTCAAGCATTCGAACCGCACGGCCGAGCAGGTCGCGGCGGACATCGAGCGGGACAAGATCCTGACCGCGGAGGAGGCCGTCGAGTACGGCCTGGTCGACCGGGTCCTGAGCAACCGAAGCGTCTGATGGGGCGGCGGGCGCGACTCGCCCGTCCGGCGCGCACATCGGCGCGGTAATGGGGGCGCACGCCGCCCCGTCGAGGTAACGTCAGGCGACACGACCCGGTCATCAGGCCGGCCAGCGAGAGGGAGAGGGCCCCGGGTGGCACGCATCGGTGACGGCGGCGACCTGCTGAAGTGCTCCTTCTGCGGGAAGAGCCAGAAGCAGGTCAAGAAGCTCATCGCCGGCCCCGGCGTCTACATCTGCGACGAGTGCATCGACCTCTGCAACGAGATCATCGAGGAGGAGCTCTCGGAGAGCTCGGACCTCAAGTGGGACGAGCTACCCAAGCCGATCGAGATCTGCGAGTTCCTCGACTCCTACGTCGTGGGGCAGGACACCGCCAAGAAGGCGCTCGCCGTCGCCGTCTACAACCATTACAAGCGGGTGCAGGCGGGGGAGTCCGGCGTCGCCACCGCCAGCAAGGCCAACCGCGACGACCACGTCGAGCTGGCCAAGTCCAACATCCTGCTGATCGGTCCCACCGGCTGCGGCAAGACCCATCTTGCGCAGACGCTGGCGCGGATGCTCAACGTGCCCTTCGCGATCGCCGACGCGACCGCACTCACCGAGGCCGGCTACGTCGGCGAGGACGTCGAGAACATCCTGCTCAAGTTGATCCAGGCCGCCGACTACGACGTCAAGAAGGCCGAGACGGGGATCATCTACATCGACGAGGTCGACAAGATCGCCCGCAAGAGCGAGAACCCGTCGATCACCCGCGATGTGTCCGGCGAGGGTGTGCAGCAGGCGCTGCTGAAGATCCTCGAGGGGACCACCGCGTCGGTGCCGCCGCAGGGCGGGCGCAAGCACCCGCACCAGGAGTTCATCCAGATCGACACGACGAACGTGCTGTTCATCGTCGGGGGTGCGTTCTCCGGCCTCGAGAAGATCGTCGAGGGCCGTATCGGCCGCAAGGGACTCGGGTTCGGCGCCACTTTGCACTCCAAGGCCGACCGCGAGAACCAGGACATCTTCGGTGACGTGCTGCCCGAGGACCTGCTCAAGTTCGGGATGATCCCCGAGTTCGTCGGCCGGCTCCCGGTCATCACCAACGTGCGCAACCTCGACCAGGACGCCCTCGTGCGCATCCTCACCGAGCCCCGCAACGCGCTCGTCAAGCAGTACGAACGGCTCTTCGAGCTCGACGGTGTCGAGCTCGAGTTCACCGAGGACGCGCTCGAGTCGATCGCCGACCAGGCGATCCTGCGCGGCACCGGCGCCCGCGGGCTGCGCGCCATCATGGAGGAGGTCCTGCTCTCTGTGATGTACGAGGTGCCCTCGCGCAAGGACGTCGCCAAGGTGGTCGTCACCCGCGAGGTCGTGCTCGAGCACGTCAACCCGACTCTCGTCCCCCGCGAGACCCCCAAGCGCGAGCGCCGCGAGAAGTCCGCCTGACCCAGAAGGCTCCGAAGGGCTCCGACTCGGGTGTGACTCAGCTGGCCTCGAGGTGTGAAATCCGCTCGGCGAGCACGTCCATCCGGCCCAGCAGATCCACCTTGTCCTCGCGCATCCGTTGGTCGACCGTGTCGAACCGCTGGTCGACCCGCTCGAACCGCTGGTCGACCCGATCGGAGAGCCGGTCCATCCGGTCGGCCAGGCGGTCGACCTTGCCCCCCAGCTGGAACAGTGCTGTCGCGAGCAGTGCGACGACCGCGAGGATGGTCGTCGTCATCGTCGCGAACACCGTCCACTCGAGCGCCACGCCGCACCTCCTGGGTCCAGTGTGCCCGAACCGGCGGCTGCCGGGCAGGGCGCACCGTCAGACTGTGGACAGCGGCGGCTCAGGCGTCAGCTCGACGATCGCGGTCAGCGCTCCGTCCGAGGCCTCGAACCGCAGCTCGGTGATGTGGCCCGTCGCGCGGAGGTCATCGCCGGCCTGTCCCACCCGGTCCAGCACGTGCTGCGGGCCGGTGACCGAGACGGCGCCGACCTCGGTGCGCATGGACGTCTTCGCTTCCGACTTGGCCTTGCGGACCGCAGCGAGCACCACAGCCGTGTCGCGCAGCACCATCGCGTCCGCCTGGCTGGCGAGGCCCTCGAGCGGCTCGACGGCGGGCCAGGCGGCCCGGTGCACCGACCCCTCCTGCCACCAGGACCAGACCTCCTCGGTGACGAAGGGCAGGATCGGGGCGAACAGGCGCAGCTGCACGGACAGCGCTGTGGCCAGTGTCGCCTTCGCCGACGTGGCCGCCGAGCCGCCCCGCCCGCCGTACGCCCGGTCCTTGACCAGTTCGAGGTAGTCGTCGCAGAACGTCCAGAAGAACGTCTCGGTGACCTCCAGCGCGCGCGTGTAGTTGTACTGCTCCAGCGCCTCGGTGGCCTCGCGCACCACGCCCGCGAGTGCCGCCAGGAGCGCCCGGTCGAGCGGATCGGTGACCACGGCGGGGTCCTCGATCGCACCGAAGGACAGCACGAACTTGCTGGCGTTGAGGATCTTGATCGCGAGACGCCGCCCGATCTTCATCTGTGTCTCGTCGAACGGGCTGTCGGTGCCCGGGCGGGCACCTGCCGCGCGCCAGCGCACCGCGTCCGGGCCGTAGCGCTCGAGGACGTCGAGCGGGTCGACCACGTTGCCCTTGGACTTCGACATCTTCTCGCGCTTGGGGTCGGCGACGATGCCGGAGATCGCTGCCGTCCTCCAGGGCAGCGTGCCCACCTCGTAGTGCGATCGCACGACGGTGGCGAACAGCCAGGTGCGGATGATTTCGTGCGCCTGCGGTCGCATGTCCATCGGGAAGGTCCGGGCGAACAGGTCCGGGTCGCGCTCCCAGCCGGTGACGATCAGCGGGGACAGCGACGAGGTCGCCCAGGTGTCCATGACGTCGGGGTCGCGGGTGAAGCCGCCCGACCGGTCGCGCTGGTCCTCGGTGTATCCCTGGGGGGCCCGCGACGCAGGATCGACCGGCAGCTCGTCCTCGCCGGGGAGCAGGGGCCGGGAGTAGTCGACCTCGCCGTCGGCGTCCAGCGGGTACCAGACGGGGAAGGGCACGCCGGAGAACCGCTGCCGGCTGATCAGCCAGTCGCCGTTGAGCCCGCCGACCCAGTTGTCGTAGCGCTGCTTCATGTACGACGGCACCCACTCGAGCTCACGCCCGCGCTCGAGAAATGCCTCACGGAGCTCCGCGTCCCGGCCACCGTTGCGGATGTACCACTGCCGGCTGGTGACGATCTCCAGAGGCTTGTCGCCGTTCTCGTAGAAGTTGGCCATCCGCTGGGTAGGCGTCGGTTCGCCGTCGAGGTCGCCGCTGGCCCGCAGCGCATCGACGACCGCAACGCGGGCCGAGAAGGTGGTCTTGCCGGCCAGCTCGGCGTACGCCGAGGCAGCGGGCCCGGTCGCCAGCCACGGGGGAGTGTCGCGCAGCAGCCGTCCGTCCCGACCGACCACCGAGCGAACGGGGAGCTGCAGCTCGCGCCACCAGAGCACGTCGGTCAGGTCGCCGAAGGTGCACACCATCGCGACCCCGGCACCCTTGTCCGGCTCGGCGGCCGGGTGGGCCAGAACGGGGACCTCGACATCGAACAGCGGCGAGCGGACCGTCGTGCCGAACATGGCCTGGAAGCGCTCGTCGTCCGGGTGCGCGACCAGCGCCACGCACGCGGGTACCAGCTCGGGCCGGGTGGTCTCGACGTACACCGGGCCGGCCTCACCGTGGAACGCGATCCGGTGGAAGTGGCCGGGGTACTTCCGGGCCTCGAGCTCGGCCTGGGCCACCGCCGTCTGGTAGGTGACGTCCCAGAGACCGGGAGCCTCGGCCTGGTAGGCCTCGCCCCGGGCCAGGTTGCGCAAGAAGGCCCGCTGGGCGGCGGTGATCGCGGTCGGGCTGATGGTCGTGTACTTCTGCGTCCAGTCGACCGACAGACCCAGCCGGCGCCACAGCGACTCGTAGAGCTCCTCGGTCTGCCCGGACCACTCCTCGCAGAGCTCGACGAAGTTGCGCCGCGAGACCGGCACCTGCTTCTTGGCGTCCGGCTTCTCCGGCGGGTGAAAGTCAGGGTCGTAGGGCAGCGCCGGGTCGCACCGGACGCCGTACGTCAGCTGCACCCGGCGTTCCGTCGGGAGGCCGTTGTCGTCCCAGCCCATCGGGTAGAACACCTCGCGCCCGCGCATCCGCTGGAACCGCGCGATGACGTCGGTGTGCGTGTAGGAGAACACGTGCCCGACGTGCAGGGTGCCGCTCACGGTCGGGGGAGGCGTGTCGATGGAGAAGACCTGCTCGCGGGTCTTGGTCCGGTCGAAGAGGTAGGTGCCCTGGTCCTGCCATACCTGCGCCCAGCGGTCTTCGAGCCCGTCGACAGTCGGCTTGTCGGGCACCCGGCTCTGCGCTTCCATGCCGACGATCCTAGGGAGGTACGCGGCCGCCACCGAACCGGTTCGCGAGCCATAGACTTTGCCGTCGTGACGGATGACCGCATGGCCGAGGTGGAGCGGGCCATCCTGGCACGCGCGCCCGAGCACATCATCGACCCGACGCTGACCCGTGTCGGCGAGCTTCTCGACGTCCTGGGCTCCCCGCACCGGAATGTGCCCGTCGTGCACGTCGCCGGCACCAACGGCAAGACGTCGACCACGCGAATGATCGAAGGGCTGTTGCGCGAGTTCGGGCTGCGCACCGGACGGTTCACCAGCCCGCACCTGCACTCGGTGCGCGAGCGCATCGCGTTCGACGGCCAGCCGATCGACGAGCAGCGTTTCCTCGACACCTACGACGACATCGCCCCCTACCTCGAGCTGGTCGACTCGCGTCACGAGGTGTCGTTGTCCTTCTTCGAGGTGCTGACCGCGATGGCGTTCGTGGCGTTCGCCGACGCCCCGGTGGACGTCGCGGTCGTGGAGGTCGGGCTCGGTGGCACCTGGGACGCCACGAACGTCGCCGACGCCCAGGTCGCAGTTGTGACGCCGGTCGCCCTCGACCACGAGCGCTACCTCGGCCACACGATTGAGTCCATCGCGGGCGAGAAGGCGGGCATCCTCAAGCGCGGGTCCTACGGCGTGCTCGCCCAGCAGACCGTCGACGCGGCCGAGGTGCTCCTGCGGAGGTCCGTGGAGGTCGACGTCATCGTCGCGCGCGAGGGCCTGGAGTTCGGTGTCCTCTCGCGGGGGCTCGCCGTCGGCGGCCAGCTCCTGACCCTGCGCGGGCTGGCAGGGGAGTACGACGAGGTCTTCCTGCCCCTGCACGGTGCCCACCAGGCACACAACGCGGTTGTCGCCCTGGCCGCGGTCGAGGCGTTCCTGGGTGGCAGTCACATCGAAAGGGGCCGCCTGGACGTGGACCTCGTCCGGGCCGGCTTCGCCGGTGTCACCTCGCCGGGGCGCCTCGAGGTGGTGCGCCGGTCCCCCACCGTGCTGCTCGACGCTGCCCACAACCCGGCCGGGGCCCTCGCGACGGCCTCGGCGATCGACGAGGACTTCGACTTCACCCGCCTCGTCGGCGTCGTGGCGGTCATGGCCGACAAGGATGTCCGGGGCATCCTGGCGCCCTTCGAGCCGCTCCTGGCCGAGGTCGTGGTCACCGAGGTGGTGTCGCCGCGGGCGATGCCCGTCGACCAGCTCGCTGCCATCGCGGTGGAGCTCTTCGGCGCCGACCGGGTGGAGGTCAGCCCGCGCCTGGACGATGCCCTGGACACGGCGATCGGCCTGGCCGAGCAGGAGGGCCAGATGGGCGGCGCCGGCGTCCTCGTGACCGGTTCGGTCCTCACCGTCGCCGGGGCCCGCACCCTGCTCGGAGGCGCCCGGTGAGGGGGATCGCCGCCGCTGTGCTCGTCTTCGAGGGTCTGGTGATCTTCTTCGCGACGCTGGTCGCCCTCGACCTCAGCGACGTCGACGACGCCACGCTCTGGTGGGTCGGGGGGATCGCCGCGCTGGCCTGCGTGCTGGCGGCCGGGTTCCTGCGACGGCGCTGGGGATACGCGGTGGGCTCCGCCCTGCAGCTCCTGGTCGTGGCGGCCGGCCTCGTCGTACCCGCCATGTTCTTCCTGGGCATCGTGTTCGCGGGACTGTGGTTCTTCGTGCTCCACCTCGGCCGCCGGGTCGAACGAGGTGCGGCGCCGGGCGCCGGATAGGGTCGCGCACCGTGAGCGAGCGCACGCTGGTCCTGGTCAAGCCCGACGCCGTCCGCAGGGGCCTGGTCGGCGAGGTCCTGCGCCGCTTCGAGCGCAAGGGCCTGCGGATCGTGGCGATGGACCAGCGGCTGGTCGACGCTGCGACGGCCGACCGACACTACGCCGAGCACACCGGGAAGGACTGGTACCCACCGCTGCGGGAGTTCATCACCTCGGGACCGCTGGTCGCCATGGTGCTCGAGGGTGACCAGGCCGTCTCGGTGGTCCGGGGGCTCAACGGCGCCACCGACGGCCGGGCCGCGGCTGCCGGGACGATCCGCGGGGACCTGTCGCTCTCCAACCGCGAGAACCTCGTCCACGCGTCTGACTCCCTTGAGTCGGCGGAGCGCGAGATCGGGATCTTCTTCCCCTCCTTGCCCGCTCCCGTCGCCTGACGAGCCCCGGGGTCTGCCGGCGGGAAGGCAAATTCTTGGTTGGGGACGCGCGCGCGTCCTTCGGGTGAGACGCCGACGCGCCGATACGATGACGGACGCCGGTCGACCGACCACGTCCTCGGACCAGCAGGGCACCGCGACACGGGAAGGCCACCCCGCATGGGTTACAACATGTCGTTCATCGGCCGCGACATGGCCGTCGACCTCGGCACTGCCAACACCCTGGTCTACGTCCGCGGCAGGGGCATCGTGCTCAACGAGCCCTCCGTCGTGGCCATCAACACCAACACGGGCGGCATCCTGGCGGTCGGCTCAGAGGCGAAGAAGATGATCGGGCGTACGCCCAGCAACATCGTCGCCATCCGCCCCCTCAAGGACGGTGTGATCGCCGACTTCGACACCACCGAGCGGATGTTGCGCTACTTCATCCAGAGGGTGCACAAGCGCCGGCACCTGGCCAAGCCGCGCATCGTCGTCTGCGTCCCCAGCGGCATCACCGGCGTCGAGCAGCGAGCGGTCAAGGACGCGGGCTACGCCGCGGGCGCCCGCAAGGTCTACATCATCGAGGAGCCCATGGCGGCCGCGATCGGCGCCGGCCTGCCGGTTCACGAGCCGACCGGCAACATGGTCGTGGACATCGGTGGCGGCACCACCGAGGTGGCCGTGATCTCGCTGGGCGGCATCGTGACCAGCCAGTCGATCCGCACCGGCGGCGACGAGCTGGACGCGGCGATCATCACCTACGTGAAGAAGGAGTACTCGCTGATGCTGGGCGAGCGCACCGCGGAGGAGATCAAGATGGCGATCGGGTCGGCCTTCCCCAGCCCTGACGAGCCGCACGCGGAGATCCGCGGCCGCGACCTCGTCTCCGGCCTGCCGAAGACGATCGTCGTCAGCGCGGAGGAGATCCGCAAGGCCATCGAGGAGCCGGTCAACTCCATTATCGACGCGGTCAAGGCGACTCTCGACAAGTGCCCGCCCGAGCTCTCGGGCGACATCATGGACCGTGGCATCGTCATCACGGGCGGGGGCGCGCTGCTCAAGGGCCTCGACGAGCGGCTGCGCCACGAGACAGGGATGCCGATCCACATCACCGACTGCCCGCTGGACTCGGTGGCCCTGGGATCGGGCAAGTGTGTCGAGGAGTTCGAGGCTCTGCAGCAGGTCTTGATCTCCGAGCCGCGCCGCTAGCTGTCGGATCGACGTCCGGAGCGAGGTACGAGCGTAGGTGAGCAGAGACACCCGCCGCACCCGCCTCCTGCTCGCTCTCCTGCTCGTCACGTCGGTGAGCCTCATCACGATCGACTACCGCGGCGGCGAGAGATCGCCTCTGGACGGGTTGCGCACACTGGCCGCGGCTGCCTTCGGGCCGGTCGAGCAGGTCGCTGCGGCGATCGCCGGCCCGGTCAGCGGCGCCGTGGACAGCGTCTCGCGCCTCGGGGACGGCCGCGAGGAGTCGCAGCAGCTGCGCCGGGAGAACGACGAGCTCACGCGACGCCTGCGCACCAGCGAGCTCGACCGTAACCGGGCCGCCGAGCTCGACGCCCTGCTGCACCTGGCCGGCGCCGGTCGCTACCGGGTGGTCCCTGCCCAGGTCATCGCGATCGGGCCGGCGCAGACCTTCTCCTGGACCGTGACGATCGACGCGGGCACGCGTGACGGCGTCCGCCCCGACATGACGGTGCTCAACGGGGACGGGCTCGTGGGCCGGGTGAAGACGGCGGGCCCGTCGACGGCCACCGTGCTGCTCGCCGTCGACCCGGAGTCCTCCGTCGGCGTGCGCCTCGAAGCCACCATGGAGGTCGGCTTCACCACCGGCCAGGGCGTCGCGGACGGCGACCTGCTCGACCTGCGGCTGCTCGACGGCCAGTCGACGGTGGTACGCGGGGACCGGCTGGTGACCTTCGGCTCACAGGGCGACACCCCCTACGTGCCGGGCGTCCCGGTCGGGGCGGTACGGCGCGTGTTGGGCACCCCGGGGTCACAGACCAGGACGGCGGTCGTCGTGGCGTACGTCGACTTCACCGCTCTCGACCTCGTCGGGGTCGTCGTCGAGCCACCCCGCAAGAACCCCCGCGACGCGGTCCTGCCGCCGCGGCCGCAGAGCACGCCGGTGCCCACGGTCACCGTGGCGCCAGGTGCCGCGTCTGGGCCCGGGACCGGGGGCTGAGACGTGAGCTACGCCCGGGTCGCGGTCGCCGTGGCGCTCGTCGGC
>Ga0136635_10000634_pt1 | contig 10017 bp, 7 predicted proteins | sample AntDrymeUQ852106_2_FD_105495 | JGI IMG/M metagenome (GOLD analysis project Ga0136635, IMG submission 105495) | Polar desert sand microbial communities from Dry Valleys, Antarctica - metaG UQ85 (21.06) | ecosystem: Environmental > Terrestrial > Soil > Desert | place: Antarctica: Dry Valley... | reverse complement strand
CCCATCCCCCCCTCTCCCCATTTCCCCCTCTGGAGTGGCTGGGTAAATGTAGCATTTTTATCGGCGGTAGCAGTGGCATTATTTCACTTACCCCAATTATTAGGTAAAGATCCAGCTGCACCCAACTTTCCCCAACAACTTCAACAGTTAAATTTACCGATGTTGGGGGGTGTAATTTGGCTACTTACTGCGGTGATTATTGCGGTTTTATTACTGCGTCGGCTTTGGCTGCCGATTATTGGTGTAAATTTACTGGGATTAACCGCATTTTTAATTGTTGTGCTGACACCTGCTTTGTTTTTGGTAGATCATGAGCGTCAGTTGCCCTTAAGAGAATTATCAGCGATCGCAGTCCAAGCAAAACAACCAAATGAAGAATTAATCATGGTTGGGTTTAAAAAACCAACTGTAGTATTTTACACGCATAAAAATGTAACATTCATCAAATTTACTGAACAGGCTCAAGAGCATATCCAAAACCAAGCAGCGAAGAAAGCACAGCCAGCCTCAGTGCTGGTTCTCTCTCAGCCGAAAAAGTTGATACAAATGGGTTTGCAACCAGCCGATTACGAAAATTTAGGCATCAGTGGTGCTTATCAACTGATTAGAGTGCCTTTTAAGAGTTAGTGGATGGTGGATAGTTGATAGTGGGGCATGGGGCATGGGGCATGGGGCATGGGGCATGGAAAGCATCTTTTATTACCAATGCCCATTGCCCATTGCCCATTGCCCATTGCCCATTGCCCAACCCCTAACCACTCTTCAAAGCTTGATTAATCTGATTTAACAAATCTTCCATCGAGATTGAGCGGGGCAAAATCTGAGTAGCGATCGCATCCACAACAGTTTCTATTGACTCCAATTTATCCTGAGTTTTTTTCTGGTTTTTCTTATGCGCTGAACTAACCTCTTGGGAATTTAATCGCTGGTCAAGTACCAAAATCGGTGGCAAATCGAAAGGCAATTCTCCCAATGTTTTCAATGCTGCTCGCGCTTCTTTTTCATTAGAAGATTCACTATAGCAAATCAGCAATAAATCAACGCTGTGGTGGCGAATTTGTTGTAGCATTTCTGCCCAAGAACGACCCATTGCAGCTTTCAAACCTGCTGTTTGTAGATACTGAATTAAAGCTTGAAACCACTCCGAACCGCGCGAGGCTGTTAAATTGTTGAGTGCGGAATTATTTTGGGAGCCATAATAGCTAATCTGCTTGCGCGTTAACTGTGGCAGATCGGGCAACATAGTCAAATCTACTACTAATAAACTGGGTGGACAGCACATCCCAGAGGCAATTTGCAGCACTGATAATAAAGCGTCTGTTTTCCCTGTTTGACTATTGTTATCGTTAGTAAATGACGACAAGCAAGGAAATACAGAAAGTCCATCCACAAGTGATGCTTCTAATGTCGTTGCTACATCGCAGGTAACTAATGGTAAAGCTGCTAAACGAGGGTGTTGACTAAGTTGTTGCAAATAAGCTTGGGGCTGGGAAACTTCTTTATCCAGCAATATTACATCGAACTGCCAAACTCGCGCCAAAAGTTCTGCCTGATCTAAATCATCAACTTCAATAACTCGATGTTCTCGCAGTGATGGATGAGGATTGACAGATTCTAATTCGGAATTGACCAACCGAAGAATTCGCAGTGGAGTGTGAATATTGATTTTTGCCCCGTCTTTACTCGGTTGCTGCGCTTCGGGTGCTGCACACAACTTTTCTAGAAGTGGTGCTAAAACCTGATGCTGCACTGGTAAGCTGATAAAACCATCGGCACTATTGGCAAATGCTTGCTCTTTTTCGGCTCCTGTGGCTGTCACAATCACTCTTATGTGACGAGTTGCAGCATCGGATTTAATTAAAGTCAGCACATCCCAACCCGACAAAAGGGGTAACAATGGATTCAACAATACAGCTTTGGGTTGCAAGCGACGGGCTTTTTCAACTGCTTCACATCCCGATCGCGCAATTACTACCCGATAACCCAAACCTGTCAACTGCTCGGTGAGTTCTTCAATATATCGAGCTACTGCCTCGACTACTAACACTAAACGTTGTTCGCTATGCTGTAGATTAGCGCTCGTTGAAGACACGCCGACGACACGAGAACGAGGAGATACGCTTAAACTATCAGCGTCTTCAATTTTATGCGCCACAGTGTCTTCTAGCCCCATATCTTGATCGCCGAAGTTAGTTTTGGGAGGACTGGGGGGTAGTAGTAAAGTAAATTGGCTGCCTTTGCCTTCACGAGATAGAAAGCTCACATCACCACCGTGGAGACGTGCCAAAGCTCTAGTTAATACTAGCCCCAAACCTGTGCCTTCAAATTGGCGAGTGAGGGGATTTTCTAGTTGTTGAAATTTTTGAAATATTAAGTGCTGTTGATGTTCGGGAATACCTATACCTGTGTCCCAGACTGTAAAAGCAATCCAACCTTCCCAACGACTTACTCGCAGCCCAATTTCTCCACCTGTTTCGGTGAATTTTAAGGCATTGGAAAGCAAATGTACCAACATTTGCCGCAAGCGTAATTCATCGGCGATGATTTGGTCTAAACCTGGTTCGATGGTAAGGGTAAATTGATGGTCGGGTGAACGTGGGGCTTGAGGTTGGACGTTGACTGGAGTTTTACTGTTTTGAGTGTGGATGGCTTTTGCTTCAGATGCAGCGCGATCGCATACTGCCCGAATTTTTGCCGGTGTTAAAGTTAACTCCATCTGTCCGGTTTCCATGCGGGTCAAATCTAAAATGTCATTGACCACACTCATTAAATGTCGTCCGCTTTGATGAATCAATGCCGCGTAACGCGCTTGACGCTCGTTTAATTCTCCTAATTGTCGATCTACAAGCAACCTTGATAATCCTAAAACCGCAGTCAAAGGTGTTTTTAATTCGTGACTAATACAAGCTAAAAATTCATCTTTTAACCGATTTAATTGAACTAAGTCGGCATTTTTTGCCGCCAGTTCTTTACAAAGTTGTTGCTGTTCGGTTACATCAGTTGCTAAAATTAACCACAATTCATTGCCTGTTGATTCCTCTATGCTGGGCATCTCTAACTCAGGACTCAGGATTTTCAATTCAATGCTATCTAAGGGAATTTTCGCAAATTGCCAAACTCGCTCTTGACCAGTTTGCACTTCTAAAACGCAGGTGCATATTCCTAAATTGCTGTCAAAAAAACATCGATTTGCACCATTAGCTTCGCCAAATATTTGCTTTGGTAATTTTTTGATTATTGGTATCGTTTTTCGCCGTGGCGACAATTTTTTTTTGGTTATTACTTCATTTCCTGACGAAGTATTTTCTCTACAATTAAGTTTAATATCTGTATAATCTACTTCGTCGTCAAAGTCGCTGCTTTTGTTAATGATATTGCCGTTAGGGGCTAGAGAATTTTCGGAATTGTTTGTATCTGAATTTAATATTTCTTCTACTTGCTGCCTCAATCCTTCTGGATCTTTCAATCCACCCAATTGTTGCCACCATGCTGAGTTTTGGGTGATTACTTCGCCACTACTAGTTTGCAACATTAAGGGCCAAGGCAGTCGTTCCAATAACTGCACCAGTGGTTTGTGTCCCTGTGGCTGATATTCTTTTTGTTTAGGCGATCGCGCCAAAATTGGTGTACTATAAAGAGCAGATATTTTCTCTTCGCCAGCTTTTTGGCAAGATTTTCTGCTATCCGAGCGATCGCACTTAGTTGCGTCAATTTCCACTTGCGCTAACAATCGTAACAGCTTGACTGTATCTACCAGCCCCAAATATTTTTTACCCTGATCAATTAGTGCCCAATTCAAGTTCTTGCTTTCGCCACTTTGAGAACGCAAAAATAACCCAAATTGATCCACATTATCAGATGCGGACAATATTTGGATTGGCTCAATTAAAGCTTTATCCAAAATTGAGATTGGCTGGTGTAAATCTAAAAATTTAAAACTTCCTTGGCGTTGTTTTGCCGCCAAAAATTGTGGTATTAAACGGGATGAGTACAGCAATCCTATTGGGTATTCTTGCTCATTCACCACTACAGTGCGATCGCACTGCAATGAAGTAAATATCTCTAGCAAAACTGCCAGAGTTGTTGTTTCTCTACAACTCGGTACGGTTGCCACAAAATCATAAAGCGGGTACTCTAACATTGGCATAAAACTTTGGTTGTCATTCTGATGGAAGCACGCTTCATCACCACCTGCTTTGAAAGCAGCAAAGAATGGCGTTTTTGGCGCTTGCAATATCCGACTTGGAAGCAAAGCGCGATCGCGCTTTGTGCTTACAATTTCAACGCCATTCTTTCAATCAACGAACAAATCGATGGTGCCGATTCTGCACTGAGACTCAAGAGTTAACAATTCTTACGGCGGTGTTAAACTAACCCGCTCGTCACTTCGGTCAAGCATCCTTAACTGTATCCTCCTGGTGTTTAAATCGAGAAAGCTATATTCTGTAGCTAGAACAATTATGGCTCTAAAGATTCGCTTTTGAACCTTGAGGAATTATAATGATTTAGAATGCGACAATCCTTTAACTTCGTTTAAATATCGTATCAAGGAGTAAATTCCCAAAATATATATTTAGATAGATATGCAGATGCCAAGAATCAATTAAACACTGCCCTCTCCACCATCAACGCCCACTTAACAACTATCTAAATTTTATAGTTTAGTCCCTATCATCTGTTGATACAAAACGTTACATTTGGGTGGACTAGAAGTTTACTTCATGCTCAGTCTTCGCGTAGAGGCTTTGCCACTTGTTATCCGTTGATAATTTTTGGTCGGCAAAGTAAATATCCACAATCAAAGATATCATTCCCATAATAAATGGTAAGAGCAAATAGCCATTGAGCAAAGTTTCAGCACTCATTATGTGTGAGATGATTTCATACATAATTACCCAAGTTTGCCATAGAAGAACTAAATAAATGCAAAAAAAATATATGAGAAACTTATTGACAAATATTATGATTTATTTACATTGCCCTAAACCCCAGCAATTTTTTAGCAGATGACGAGAGCCGACCAGCAGGCATTGTTGCAGCAACTTAAATCAGATTACCGAGAAATTCTTATAAATTACTTTACCACAGACAAAACACTGAAGGAAAAAATTGAGAAATTCATCAATGCAGTATTTTGTGCTAATATTCCTGTGCCCCAAATTATAGAGATTCACATGGATTTAATTGAAGAGTTTTCCAAACAGCTAAAATTAGAAGGAAGGAGCAATGAATCGTTACTTGATTATCGGCTGACACTGATTGATGTTTTGGCTCACCTGTGCGAAGCATATAGAAGTTCGATTTATAAATGAATTGAACGCTTTTTGGAACATCAGTACGGAAGTTACCGAGAGTCGAAAACCTTCTTTTAAACATGCGATCGCTCTCAATGCCTCAACCGACAGTGCGTAGACTAAGATCGACTTATCGCTACTTAGAGGGCACTTGTGCGTAGTTTCATTCACTATAGCCTGTACTTTTATGAATAAAGTTAGAAAAACCTATGTTCTCAAACTTTATGTAGCAGGGAACACCGCCAACTCAGTACGGGCGTTAAAAATACTCAAAAACATATTAGACCAAGAATTTCAAGGTATTTATGCTTTGAAAGTAATCGACGTACTGAAAAACCCCCAATTAGCAGAAGAAGATAAAATATTAGCGACGCCGACATTATCGAAAATTTTGCCTCCACCAGTTCGCAAAATAATCGGCGACCTTTCAGACAGAGAAAAAGTGTTGATAGGATTGGATTTCCTTTATGAAGAACTAACTGAAGAAGACTATTTTGGGGAATAGATTATTTAATCAAAAAATATAAACTGTAGTCATAGAGATAATTTGATTTTGATTTGTTAATTTAACTGGCAATGAGTGAAAACGAGCAAACACAAGCTAGCAATACCTCATCAAGTGGGGGTGTAGAAAAAATTCGCACAATGATAGAGGGGTTTGATGACATAAGTCATGGTGGTTTACCTGTTGGTAGAACTACTTTAGTCAGCGGCACCTCTGGAACTGGCAAAACTTTATTATCTCTTCAGTTTCTCTATAGCGGTATCACCTACTTTGATGAAGCGGGAGTATTTGTCACCTTTGAAGAATCACCCAGTGACATTATTAAAAATGCGGCTATTTTTGGTTGGAATTTAGAACACCTAATCGCTGAAGGCAAATTATTTATTCTTGATGCTTCTCCAGATCCGGAAGGTCAAGATATAGTAGGAAACTTTGACCTTTCAGCACTCATTGAACGACTGCAATATGCAATTCGTAAATATAAAGCAAAACGAGTTTCAATAGATTCTATCACAGCAGTATTTCAACAGTATGAAGCTGTCGCAGTCGTGCGGCGAGAAATTTTTCGCCTTGTTGCACGTCTCAAACAACTAAATGTCACAACAATCATTACTACCGAACGTGCTCAAGAATATGGTCCTGTAGCCTCTTTTGGGGTAGAAGAATTTGTTTCTGATAATGTCGCAATTGTCCGCAACGTATTAGAAGGAGAACGGCGTCGTCGCACAATTGAAATTCTCAAATTGCGCGGGACAACTCATATGAAAGGTGAATATCCTTTTACGATAACCAATGCCGGAGTTAACATTTTCCCACTAGGAGCAATGCGCTTGACGCAAAGGTCTTCTAATATCCGTGTATCTTCTGGGGTGAAAACTTTAGATGACATGTGTGGTGGTGGTTTCTTTAAAGATTCTATTATTTTGGCAACAGGAGCGACTGGCACTGGTAAGACTTTATTAGTTAGCCAATTTATCCAGGAAGCTTGCCTCAACAACGAACGCTCAATATTATTTGCCTATGAAGAATCACGCGCTCAATTGTCTCGAAACGCTCAATCTTGGGGAATTGATTTTGAAGAGTTAGAACGTAAAGAATTGCTGAAAATAATTTGTACTTATCCGGAATCTACGGGTTTAGAAGACCACCTACAAATTATCAAGTCAGAGATTGCTGAATTTAAACCGGCTCGGATTGCGATTGATTCTCTTTCCGCATTAGCAAGAGGAGTGACCAATAATGCATTTCGGCAATTTGTAATTGGTGTTACGGGTTACGCTAAACAAGAAGAAATTACTGGCTTTTTTACCAATACAACTGACCAATTCATGGGTTCTCATTCAATTACAGATTCTCATATTTCTACGATTACTGACACAATTATCATGTTGCAGTATGTAGAAATTCGCGGCGAGATGTCAAGAGCAATTAACGTATTCAAAATGCGCGGTTCTTGGCATGATAAAGGTATCCGGGAGTACAATATTACCGCTGATGGACCAGAAATTAAAGATTCTTTCAGGAACTACGAAAGAATTGTCAGCGGTGCCCCAACCCGCGTTAGTATCGATGAAAAGGCGGAACTTTCTCGCATCGTCAAACGTTTTGAAGACAAACAGAGTTCCGATTCCTAAATTTGGCATCGTGCTATATTCTGTGGTGAGTAAAGGGTTTCTGCCGCCTGATTTTCGTGTGAGGGGATGCGGTGAAAGTACAGCAATTATTCCATAGTTTCTTGCCTGGTGTGATAGTAATATTAGCAATTCAACCTGCTTCGGCTCAAACTGTAAAAGCTCAAGGAGTACAGCTGGCTGCTTCTGGTAATGTCTCAAGTTCCACAAAAAGTGAAACTTCCGTTACAGACATCATCAATCGAGAACTGCCCAATACTGCCAAAAATAGTATACCAGATGTAATAACATCCTGGACTACAGTTACAGTTAAACCTTTAATTAGTAACAGGCTACGTGCAACAGTGACGGGCAAGACTGGTGTGCTAATCGAACAAAGAGGTATAGTATCCAGTTGGGTGCCTAGTGAACATGCTTTTGAGTTAGGAGATAAAATTCGTTCTCGCATCGCTCCTCAAAAACAAAGCGCGATTGCATCCAAATTAGCAGAAAATTCAGCGACAGCTTTTCACAAAGCAATTGTGTCACAAAGGGCGTTGACTGTAGCACAAAAACCAGCAGCAGACAAGAAAAATCCGCCTACTCAGTTCCAGACAGTATCAGAAATTTCAACTTCTGATACGAATGCAGCAAGTTTATTAGATAAAGTGCAGTTTTGCCCCGATAAACCACAAAACAGCCAAACCTTTTCCTTAACGGATGGGGTGATTGACTTAAAAGCCTGCCGAAAAAGACAAAATAATTCTACTGGTAATTCGGTAACTCAAGCACAAAGACCCAGAACCGCACCAATAACACCGATTCCTACCCCCGCACCGGGAGGAGGAGTGCAAACACCAACACCAATACCAGTAACCCCGGCATTTACACCTGGAGTACAAATTCCCGATTACCTGAATCAAAACGCAAATCCGTTGCAGTTTCCCACCGAACCAAAGGAAGTGAGGCTACAGGGAACTCAGCCGATTAGTTTAGCACAAGCGCTGGAACTAGCACGCCGAAATAATCGCGATTTACAGGTATCGTTATTGCAGCTACAACGCTCTCAAGGGGGTTTACGCGAGGCTCAAGCCAGTTTATTGCCCACTCTTGGGCTGAACGCTAGTGTAACTCGCAGTCAATCTGCCGGCGGTCAACTGAATGCGGAACTTCAAGGAGACTTCGCTAATTCAGATTTTGCTCGCGCACAGAGAGGAAACCAAAACATAGATCAAACCACTGACTCTTTTAATGGTGGCTTGCAATTTAATTATGACATCTATACCTCTGGAGCTGGTTCAGCAAGGAGAAGAGCGGCTGAGGAACAGGTACGGCTTCAAGAGTTGGATGTTGAGCGTCAGTCCGAAGTAATCCGCCTGAATGTCTCCACTGATTATTACAATTTGCAACAAGCAGATGAAAGCGTGCGAATTAACACTGCGGCTGTGACTAACGCTCAGGCTAGTTTGCGGGATGCACAAGCTTTAGAACAAGCTGGGGTGGGTACGCGGTTCTCTGTATTGCAATCACAGGTGAATTTAGCAAACGCCCAACAAACTCTAACTAATTCTATCTCGCAGCGGCAAATCGCCCGTCGTCAGTTAGTGACTCGGTTGAATTTGAGTCAGTCGGTGAATGTCGTTGCCGCAGACCCGGTAAGATTAGCAGGTCTTTGGAACCAAACGCTCGAACAAAGCATTGTTTTAGCTTTCCAAAACCGTCCGGAATTGCAACAGCAGTTAGCACAACGTGAGATATTTAAGCAACAGCGACGCGGAGCGCTTGCACAAATAGGTCCACGACTTAGTTTCGTTGCCAACTACAATGTGCTAGATCAGTTTAATGATGATGCTGGCGTTACGGATGGTTATTCGGTGGGACTGCAAGCAAACTGGAATTTTTTTGATGGAGGAGTAGCAAGAGCGCAGGCAGATCAAAGAAAAGCTGATATTGCGATCGCTGAAACTCAATTTGCTCAACAGCGCGATCAAACCCGTTTTGAGGTAGAACAATCCTTTTCTAACCTGCAATCTAATTTGCAGAACGTCAACACCGCCACAGGCGCCCTAGAACAAGCTAGAGAGTCTCTGCGGTTAGCGCGTTTGCGATTTCAAGCTGGTGTAGGTACTCAAACGGAAGTAATTGACGCTGAAACCGCGCTCACTAGAGCCGAAGGAAACCGAGTCACAGCCATTTTGGATTACAACCGCGCTTTAGCTAATTTACAACGCTCCGTCACCTCTAGAGCGTTGCGCTAGTTAATGTTAGTGGATGGTGGAAGCGTGGATGGTGGATGGTGGAAGCGTGGATGGTGGATGGTGGAAGCGTGGATAGTGGAAGCGTGGGCATTGTCTCCTTGTCTCCCCCTCCCCCTTGTCCCCCTCTCCCCCTCCCCCCCTCTCCCCCTCCTCTCTCTTACAGCAGATTTTTTGATTCTGGTAGTCAAATTGGAATAACATAGCTGAGTGGTCAACCGCTCGGCTAGTAAAAAATAATCTCATGACTACAGTTACATCCCAAGAAATTGCACAGTTCCGTTCTCAATTGGCAGATAATCCCAAAGCGATGGAAGCACTTGACTTAATTGAGGACTGTGAGGGAGATTTTG
>Ga0136635_10000633_pt1 | contig 10018 bp, 10 predicted proteins | sample AntDrymeUQ852106_2_FD_105495 | JGI IMG/M metagenome (GOLD analysis project Ga0136635, IMG submission 105495) | Polar desert sand microbial communities from Dry Valleys, Antarctica - metaG UQ85 (21.06) | ecosystem: Environmental > Terrestrial > Soil > Desert | place: Antarctica: Dry Valley... | reverse complement strand
CGCCGGCGCCGACCAGCAAGTCGTGCCCTCTTCCGAGCGTCGAAGGGGCGAACCCCTGCGTGTCCTGGCCGCCCAAGGATGCGAGCCCGCGCTCGGAGGTCATGTCGGCGAGCCTCACATCGGATGAGAGCACGAAGGGAGCGAGCGCCTCCCCGATGTGAACGAGCTGGTCCGAGGCCTGCAAGAGCCAGAAGCCGTTGTCATCGCAGGCCACGTGCACGTCCGCCCTGATGTGTCCGGTGGGGTCGAGCAGCAACGACCGCCTCGCCTGCCCCGGCGTGAGCGACGCGACGTCGGTCGTGACGAGATCGTGCAGCCAGCGCCTCGCGTCGCTTCCCTGCACCTGCACCTTCCGGTATGAGGAGAGATCGACCGCCGCGCGCCCTTCGGCCAGCGCGGCGATCTCCTGGGTGGGTGCGGTGAGCGGTTGCATGACTCTGCCAGGATATCGGCGCCGTGGACGTGCCCCGCACCCTTCTCGTGACCAACGACTTCCCTCCTCGTGTGGGGGGCATCGAGCGGATGCTCGAGGCGCTCGTGGGCGAGCTTCCGGCGGAACGGATCGCGGTGTTCTGCTCAGCGCAGAACGACGCACCGGCGTTCGACGCCGCTGCGCCCTATCGCGTGCTTCGCCAACGAGAACGCTTCCTGTGGCCGACCCCCCAGATGGGTGACCGGGTCGTGGCCGCCGCTCGTGAGACCGGGTCGCAGGTGGTGTTGTTCGGAGCGATGTATCCGCTCGCGATGCTCGGGCCGCGCGTCGCGAAGGCTGGCATCCCGTACCTGTCGGCGGCGCACGGGTTCGAGTACTGGCTATCGATCAGCCCGGGAACCCACGCTGCGACGCGGTACGCGAGCTCGAGAGCCGCTCGTGTCTTCGTCTGCAGCGCGTTCATCGCACGGACGCTGCGGACGGCGGTCCCTCGGCCGGTGCCGGTGTCGGTGCTGCACCTGGGCGCCGATGTCGAGACCTTCCGGCCCGATCTGCCCACCGACGATCTGCGGAAGCGCCACGGTCTCGGTGCACGGCCGCTCGTGGTCTGCGTCAGCCGGTTGGTCATGCGCAAAGGCCAGGACGTGTTGATCCGGGGTATGGAACGGGTCCGTCGACAGGTTCCCGGCGCCACCCTGGTGATCGTTGGCGCCGGCCCCGGCGAGAGGCGGCTTCGGGCGCTGGCGACCGGCGCGCCTGCGGGCTCGGTGGTGTTCGCGGGGCAGGTCTCGGAGGAAGACCTTCCGCGGTACTACGCGCTCGGCGATGTGTTCGCGATGCCGTGTCGCACCCGCCTCGCGGGCCTCGAGGTCGAAGGCTGGGGGAACGTGTTCATCGAGGCCGCGGCGTGCGCGAAGCCCGTGGTCGTCGGAGATTCCGGAGGCGCTCGAGAGGCGCTCGTCGACGGTGAGACCGGCATCCTCGTCAACGGGGCCGACGTGGAAGCGGTTGCCGACGCCGTCGGAAGCTTGCTCTGCGACCCGGACCGGGTCCGGGCCATGGGGCGCGCCGGCCGGGAACGAGTGGTGCGGGAGTTGACGTGGCCGGCGGTCGCGGACACCTTGGCGAGATGGCTGCAGGAAGCCGCGAGCTGACGGGGCTGCTTCGTTCGTCTCGGCGTGAGCCGGGGGTAGGCTGACGCCATGCAGATCGGACCCACGGGCGTCGAGCGACGCTGTCCCGACTGCGGCGCCCTCGCTGCCACCGATGCCGAATGGTGCGGTCAGTGCTTCCGCTCGCTCGTCGAACCGGAACCGGAACCGGAACCGGAACCGGCGCTGCCGCAGGTCTCCGAGACGCCGGTGCCGGTGACGCTGGGCGCCCCGCCTGCCCCGGTGTGGCCGTGCCAGACGTGCGCCAACGAGAACGCGCTCGAGCTAGACGCCTGCGCCGTGTGCGGCACGACGTTCGCGTCTCTGATGCGGCAAGACGAGGCGCCTCCGCCGGTCGATCCCAAGGATGCCCTCTCGGCATCGCTGCTGTTCCCGGGGCTCGGTCACCGCAAGGCCGGGCGGGGGCTCGACGGCCTGGCCCGTGGCGTGCTGTTCACCGTGCTCGCAGTCATGGCGGGAACCGTGTTCACCTCGGGCATCGGGTCCGGAGCCACGTTCGGCGTGTTCGCGCTCTTCCTCGGGGCGGCACTGCTCGTGTACTTCGGGTCGGCGTTCGAGGCCTATCACATCGCCGGGGGCGGACGGACCCTCGTGTCGTCGCGAACATTGTTGTGGGCCACGGTCGCCGTGATCCTCGCGTCGGTCATGATGCTTGCCCTGAGCGTCGTCACCGTTGCCAAACGCTAGGATTCCACCTCGATGGAACAGGCCGAGGGCTCGATCGTGATCGACGCACCCCTCGAGGACGTGATGGAGGTCGTCGAGGACTTCGAGTCGTACACCGAATGGGCAGATGTCCGTTCGGTCGATGTCCGGCAGCGGGGCGAAGGCGGGCGCGCCACCGAGGTGGCTTTCGAGGTCGACGTGCCGGTGCTGGGCAAGGCCTCGTACACGCTCACCTATCGGTACGCGCCCGGCGACACCGGCTTGTCATGGATCACCTCGGAGGCTCGCGGGGCGATCCGCGATATCAGGGGTGAGTACCTGTTGCACGAGATCTCTGATTCGGAGACGAAGGTGACCTATCGCCTCGGCGTGGAGCTCGGTGTGCTCGTGCCCGGGTTCCTGCGCAGCGAAGGCGCCAAGCGCGTGATCGAGAACGCGCTCGAGAAGCTCAAGCGCCGCGTCGAGATGGGCTGACCCGCACTCGACGGGCAACCGCTGGGCCGCACCGTCTAAGCTGGCGCTCATGCGGGTCGTGCTGTTCACGGGCAAGGGCGGGGTCGGCAAGACGACCGTGGCCGCGGCGACGGCGGTGCGCGCGGCCAACGCGGGCTACCGCACGCTGGTCATGTCGACCGACCCGGCCCACTCGCTCGCTGACTCCTTCGAGGTCGAGATCGAGTCCAAGCCCGCCGAGATCATCCCGAACCTCTGGGCGGTGCAGATCGACGCCCAGGAGCGGCTCGAAGACAACTGGCGCGAGATCCAGGACTACTTCATCCAGCTCATGAACTGGGCGGGCACCGAGACGATCCAGGCCGAAGAGCTCACGGTGATCCCCGGGCTCGACGAGATCTTCGCCCTGATCGACGTGAAGACCCACGTCGAGAGCGGGGCGTACGACATGCTGGTGGTCGACTGTGCACCGACCGCCGAGACCTTGCGGCTGCTCTCGCTGCCCGAGATCATGAACTGGTACATCGAGCGGATCTTCCCGGTGGAGCGGCGCATCGTGAGGACGGTGCGTCCGATGTTATCGAAGATGACCTCGTTGCCCATCGCCGGCGACCAGGTGTTCGCCGCGGTGGAACGTCTGCACCGCAACCTCGATGCCGTGAAGCAGATCCTCACCGACGAGAAGACATCGTCCGTACGTCTCGTCCTGAATCCCGAGAAGATGGTGATCGCCGAGGCGCGCCGCACCTACACCTATCTCGGCCTCTTCGGGTACCGGGTCGACGCGGTGGTCGTGAATCGCATCCTTCCCGACGAGGTGAACGACCCCTATTTCGGCAAGTGGAAGGACATCCAGGCCGAGCACCTCGCCACGGTGCACGAGTCGTTCGAACCCGTGCCGATCCTCGAGGTGCGGCTGTTCGACCGCGAGATGGTGGGCGTGCAACTGCTCGGCGAGATGGGCACCGAGGTGTACGGCGAGCGCGACGTCACCGCTGTGCTGTACCACGATGATCCGATCCGGGTGCGCAAGCGCCTGGGCGGTGAGGGTGGCTATGTCTTGTCGATGCGGCTGCCGTTCGTGTCCCGCGACGACATGGACATCCATCGTCGTGGCGAGGAGCTGTACGTACGGGTCGGCTCGTACAAGCGGAACCTGGTTCTGCCCCAGACGCTGAAGCGTCTCGTCGTGCGAGAAGCGAACTTCGCGGGCGACCACCTCGAGATCATGTTCGGGAAGCCGGCCCCGACCGACGAGGAGCAGCCGTCGGGTCCGTGATCGAGCTGGGGCCGGCCATCGGCATCGATGTCGGGGGCACGAAGACCGCCGCCCTGCTGGTCGGTCGCGACGGCACGGTGCTCGCGCGCGATGTGCGTGAGACGCCTGCCGGGGATCAGCAGGCGACGCTCGAGACGATGGTCGAGGCGGCCCGAGCGGTCGCCACCCCTGAGGTGGTCGGCGTGGGGATCGCGGCGGCCGGCATGGTCGATCTCGACGGGCTCATGCGGTACGCGCCGAACCTCGCCTTGCGCGACGCACCTCTGGTCTCGCACGTGGGCGGCGCGCTCGGGCTGTTCGCCGTGGCCGACAACGACGCGAACGCTGCCGCTTGGGGCGAGTACCGCCATGGCGCCGGCCGGGGGTCGAGGCACCTGCTGATGGTGAGTGTCGGCACCGGCATCGGCGGCGGCATCGTGCTCGACGGACATCTGTATCGGGGCGCGAATGGGTTCGCGGGAGAGATCGGACATGTCGTGGTGGCGCCCGATGGTCCTCTCTGTGGCTGCGGCAACCATGGCTGCTGGGAACAGGTTGCGAGCGGTACCGCGATCACGCGCGCGGGACGACGAGCGGCGGCGCGTCATCCGCACTCGTCACTCGGCGAGCTCGCGGGGGGCGATCCCAGTGGGGTGACCGGGGACATGGTGACCGAGGCGGCGCGCCACGGCGACACGGTCAGCCGGGGCATCCTCGTGGAGGTCGGTTACCGGCTCGGCGTGGGCATCGCGGGGTTCGTGAACGTGCTTGACCCCGACCTCGTCGTCGTCGCCGGCGGGGTGTCGGAGGCCGGCGACCTGTTGCTCGCGCCCGCCCGCGACGCGTTCCGGCGCTCGGTCGAGGGGCGTGGTCATCGACCCGAGGTGCCGATCGTGCAGGCCGCGCTGGGTGGCGACTCCGGTGCGATCGGGGCGGCGGCGCTCGCGTTCGAGCAGGTGGACGAGGCCGCACGATGAAGCTGGGCGTCTCACTCCCGGTGTTCACCGGTGATCCGGCGAGGCCGCTCGCCGTGGCATCGAGGGCACGGGAGCTCGGAATCGACGGCGTCTTCGCGCCCGACCACTTGTTCCCGCCGGTGTTCTACCCGCCGTCGGGCCCAGACCGGCCGGCCCTCGAGGTGTTCTCGGTGCTGTCGGCGGTCGCGGCGCGCGAACCGGACCTGCACGTCGGCACGCTCGTGACCCGTGTATCGCTGCGGGCGCCCGGCATCTTGGCGAAGCAGGCCGCAGCCCTCGACGCCATGTCGCACGGGCGCGCGATCCTCGGCATCGGCACGGGCGACCGCGCCTCGGCCGAGGAGCACGAGCGGTTCGGCTTCCCGTACCCGCCGGCGAGCGATCGGATCGCCGCACTCGAGGAGACCGCTCAGGCGCTGCGCGCGCTGTTCGGAGAGCGCACGTGGCCTGGCGGGAAGCACGTGCCGGCGATGCGCGGTCCGCTCTTGCCTCCGGGCGAGCCTGCGATCTGGGTCGGAGGTCTCTCCGATGCCGTGCTCGCGGTAGCTGCCCGGGTCGCAGACGCTTGGAACGGGTGGGGGCTCGACGCCGAGGCTTTCTCGGCGCGCGCGTCGACGCTTCACGAGCTCGCCGGCGGCCGAGCGGTCTCGCCGACGTGGGCCGGCATCGCGCTGGTGGGCGAAGATCGCGCCGACCTCGACCGGTTGCTCGGCGAGCGCGCGGATCGAGGGCTCCCGCTCGAGGGCGTGTGGAGCGGCACCGCAGACGAGTGGGCCAGATTCACCGATGAGCTGCGCGAGGCTGGCGCGAGCTGGTGCGTCGTGTTGCCGGCAGGTCCGCCCGACCGGCTCGACGTCATCGCGGCGGCCACGCCCCGATGACCGAGCCCCGACGTACAGCCCCCCGATGAACAGCGGCGAGCTCAAGCGCGCGAAGCGCGATGTTCGCCGCAGCGTGCTGGCGCTGCGCGACGCTCTTCCCGTCGCTGAGCGTGGCCGTCTGACGCAGGCGATCACCGAGCGCTTCCTCGCGTTGCCGGAGGTAGCTCGCGCGCAGACCGTGATGGCGTTCTGCTCGTTCGGATCTGAGGTGTCGACGGCGCCGCTCATCGCTGGACTGCACGAGCGCGGCGTGCAGGTCGCGCTGCCGCGTATCGTCGAGGGTGACCTCGAAGCGAGGTCCTATCGCCCCGGCGACGCGGTGACCAGCACGACCTTCGGTGCGTTCGAGCCGGCGGAGGGCACGCCGGTCGACCCAGCCGGTATCGACGTGATCGTGGTGCCCGCTGTCGCGTTCGACCGCGAAGGCAGGCGGGTGGGGTACGGAGGTGGCTTCTACGACCGGTTCCTGCCGCGGACCCGTCGCGATGCGACCCGCGGCGGCATCGGATACGACGCGCAGCTGGCGGCGCCAGGGCTGTCGCTCCCGGCTGGTGACTTCGATCTGCGCGTCGACCTGGTGGTCACCGAGATCGAGACGCTCAGATTCCGAACGAGGGACTGATATCGAGGTCTTCCGCTCGTTTCGACTTGAACAACCGTTCAATCGTCTGATAGAACCCCGGGCAGAGGTCGCTTGGTGCCGGCCACGGTGAGGAGACAGGGTTGGGGCAGAGCAGACAAACGGCGTTCCACGAGATCACGTCGACCAAGGCGGCAGGCTTCATGGAGGAAGCCGGTTGGCTCTGGGTCACGAACTACGGCGACGTCGACGCGGAGTACCGCGCCGTGCGAGAGGGCGTCGGCATGTGGGATCTCTCGCCGCTGAACAAGTGGGAGCTCCGGGGTGCGGAGGCGTTGGAGGCGGCGCAGCGCGTGCACACGAACGATGTGCTCGGCATGCGCGACGGCCAGGTTCGCTACGGTGCCTTCGTCGACGAGGACGGCTTCGTCGTCGACGACGGCACCGTCTTCCGTCACTCGGCCGAGCACCTGTGGGTGTGCACGAACGGCTTCGACCACTCCGGCTACTTCGCCGACGCCACGAAGGGCCTCGAGGTCGAGATCGCCTACATCGCGCCGGAGCTTCCGAGCCTGCAGATCCAGGGTCCACGGAGCCGTGACCTGGTGCGCTCGATCGTCTCGGGCGCCGATGTCGATGCGCTGCGCTATTTCACGTTCCTGCCCGAGCCGGTGACGGTCGGCGGCGCGCCGGCATGGCTGTCGCGCACCGGATTCTCGGGCGAGCTCGGCTATGAGCTGTTCCTGCGTCCAGAGCACGCCGCCGCCATCTGGGAAGCCGTCGAGGGCGCTGGTGCCACGCCATACGGCGTCGACATCATCGAGCCGGTGCGCGTGGAGACCGGCATGGTCGTGACCGACTACGACTACGAGCCCCACCAGCGCACTCCCTTCGACCTCGGCCTCGACCGCGTCGTCGCGCTCGACGGCGAGGGTGAGTTCATGGGCAAGGACCAGCTCCGGGCGCTGGCGGCCGACCCCCCGAACCGGTTCGTCACCATCCGGCTCGAGGGTGACGTCCTTCCGGAGTACGGCGCGGCCGTGGCGGCCGGGGACGACGAGGCCGGGGTGCTGACGAGCCCGGCGACGAGCCCGGCTCTCGGGTCGCTCGGCCTCGCGATCCTTCGCACCGACGTCGCGACGCCTGGCACCGAGGTGCAGGTCGCGATGCCCGACGGCTCGACGATCGGCGGCACGGTCGACGTGCTCGCCGTGTTGGACCCGAAGAAGGAGCGCCCGCGCGCCTGATCGCGCTCGGGTGAGATCGAGCACGCACGACCGACCGCACGAGGAGGAGACCGCATGACCGAGGACAAGCGTTCGCCGCTGCACGACTGGCACGTCGAGCACGAGGCGGAGGTCGTCTGGGAGGACGGCTACCCCTGGGCGATGCACGAGGGCGCCGATCCGATGGCCGAGTACGAGGCGGTGAGGACCGCGGCCGGCGTCTGGGATCTGTATTCGACCTGCAAGTACGAGGCGACCGGACCCGAGGCAGCCCGCCTGATCCAGCGCCGCTTCACGAACAGCCTCGACGGCATGACCGACGGCTCTGTGCGCTACGGCGCGTTCGTGAACGCCGATGGGCTGATGATCGACGACGGCAACGTATACAAGCTCGCCGATGACCACTTCCTGGTGATGATCAACACCGCCGGCATCGAGGACTGGTTCCGCGAGACCGCAGATGGGCTCGACGCACAGATCGAGCACAAGACCGACGACTACGCCATGATCGCAGTGCAAGGGCCCACCTCGCAGCAGACGTTGCAGGGGCTCACTGAGCGCGACCTGGGCGAGCTGGGGTACTTCCGCTTCTGGCCCGAGAAGACGACGGTGGCCGGCGTCGAGGCGTGGGTGCTACGCACGGGGTTCAGCGGTGAGAAGGGCTACGAGATCGTGATGGCGCCGGGCGATGCCCGAGCGGCCTGGGACGCGCTCATCGACGCGGGGGCGACCCCGTTCGGGCTCACCGCGATCGACCTCGCTCGCACCGAGGTCGGCCTGATCATCATCGCGGTCGACTACAACCCCGGCGAGACCTCTCCGTGGGACCTGTCGATGGATCGATTCATCAAGGCGGGCACGGAGTGCGTCGGGGCCGACGCGCTCGCCGAGCGCGGCGCGAATCCGCCCAAGCGTTTCAAGACCCTGCAGATCGATGGCGACCTGATGCCGGACTACGGCGCGGTCGTCACGAAGGACGGACGCGAGGTGGGCATCGTGACCTCGCCGGCGAAGTCGCCTCGGCTCGGCACCATCGGGCTCGCGATCCTCGACGCCGACGCCGCCGATGACGGCGGGAAGGTCGAGGTGGCCGTCGAAGGCGGCACGGCGTCCGCGACCGTCGAGGTGCTCTCGCTGCTCGACCCGAACAAGACGCGCCCTCGCGGATAGCTCCACCTATGCTGGCACCGTGCGCGATGACGAGCTCTACGGCGTGGTGCCGAACTTCAGCGAGGGCCGACGGCCCGATGTGATCGAAGCGATCGTCGGGGCGTTGCACGTGCCCGGCGCTCGCGTCGTGTACGCCGAAGCCGACCCCGACCACAATCGGCTCGATACGACCGTGTTGGGCGGCGCCGGTGCCGTGCGTGCGAGCGCCCTCGCCGGCGCCGCCGTCGCGGTGGAGCTCATCGACATGCGCGAGCATGAGGGTGGACATCCGCGCATGGGCGCCGCCGACGTGATCCCCTTCATGCCGGTGCGCGGCGTCACGATCGACGACTGCGTCGTCCTTGCGCGCGAGCTCGCTCGCGAGCTGGCGACCGAGCTCGGCCTTCCCGTATACCTCTACGACCGGGCCGCGCTCGTGCCCGAACGGGCCTCGCTCGCCGACGTTCGGCGCGGTGAGTACGAGGGGTTGCGCCAAGCGGTCGTGCGCGGGGAACGCCTTCCCGACTTCGGACCGCATGAGATCGGTCGAGCCGGCGCCACCGCGGTCGGCGCTCGAAAGCCGCTCGTCGCGTTCAACGTGTACCTCGATGGCTCCGACGAAGCCGCCGCGAAGGAGATCGCGAAGATGCTCCGCGAGTCGAGCGGCGGGTTGCCCGCGGTGCGCGCGATCGGATTCGCGGTGCCCGAGCGTGGGGGGGTGGTCACGGTCTCGATGAACCTCGTCGACCATGAGGTGACAGGACTGCGCACGGCGTTCGGCGAGGTGGAGCGGCTCGCGGGGGAGCGCGGCATGGCGGTGACCGGCTCCGAGATCGTCGGCCTCGTGCCCGCTTCGGCGCTGACGGACGCCGACGTGGCCTTCCTGCGACTCGAGGGCTTCGATCTGGCCCGGCAGGTTCTGGAGCATCTCATCGACGACCCCGCGCACGGCAGCGTCTGAGGAGGAAGGCAACGATGACTGACGAGACACGGTTCGGTGACATGACGCTGAGTGGCTTCCTCCAGGCGATGAGCTCGAGCGACCCGACCCCCGGCGGCGGTGCCGCGGCCGCGATCGCCGGCGCGACCGGCGCGGCCCTCATCGCCATGGTCGGACGGCTCACGCTCGGCAAGCCGGGATTTGAGGACCTCGCCGAACGCATGCATGCCCTGGTGGCACGAGCCGACGACGCACGTGTCGAGCTCCTCGCCCTCGGCGATCG
>Ga0136635_10000631_pt1 | contig 10028 bp, 9 predicted proteins | sample AntDrymeUQ852106_2_FD_105495 | JGI IMG/M metagenome (GOLD analysis project Ga0136635, IMG submission 105495) | Polar desert sand microbial communities from Dry Valleys, Antarctica - metaG UQ85 (21.06) | ecosystem: Environmental > Terrestrial > Soil > Desert | place: Antarctica: Dry Valley... | reverse complement strand
CCTGCGTAGACCGAGCCGCCCGGAGAATTGATGTACAGTTGAATGTCTTTTTCTGAGTCTTCCGAATCCAAAAACAACAACTGAGCAACAATTGAGTTAGCAACAGTATCGTCGATTGGCGTTCCCAAAAAGATAATCCGCTCTCGCAGTAAGCGGGAGAAGATGTCGAAAGCTCTTTCTCCCATACCAGATTGCTCTACCACCATCGGGACGATGTTGCTAGGGCTGCTTTGAGAGTTAATTTGTCTTAGACCCAAACTGTTGATTGGGTCATTTCCCGACTGCGATATAAGCATAAAAGAACGTTTGAGAATAATTAGGACAAAGATTAAAGCTGCGATTTCGCAGCCCAAGAGAGCGAATTTGATTTGTATTTTAGCTATGTGTTAACCATTATGCCTTATATAAATAGCTCTCGTGTTACACACTATCAAGCTAAGGCGGTAATCTGGGTAAAAGTTAGGAGGAGTGGAGGAGCACTCGTAGCACTCGTAGCGGAGTTATTTGTCCCCTTGTCCCCTTGTCCCCCTTGTCCCCTTGTCCCCTTATCCCCCTTATCCCCTTATCCCCCTTATCTCCCTACTCTCCCTGAGTTGATTCTGGAGTAGATTCGCCCTTTTCTTCCTCTATCTCAGGTGCAGGGGCTTCTAATTCTGGTGATTCTGCATCTTCAAGTTGAGGAGTAAGAGTTCCTTCAGGTACAAGTTCAACAGATGAGTGTTCTATCAGCCAATCGACGATTTTTTCGGTTGAGAGTTCCTGAACGATGACGGAGCGGAGTCTTTCGGGATCAACATCTTGATCTGCGTACTCTTGGATCAGTTCTTGGAATCTGGCTTCGATTTCCTCCGGTGTGACTTCGATGGACTCGCGTTTACCGATTTCTATAAGTGCAAGCGATCGCTTTAAGCGTTCAATTGCTTCCGGGCGCGATCGCTCTCGCAATTGAGGGATAATATCTTGGGTAAACAGCTTCTTGACATCCAACCCCTGTTGAGAAAGTCGCATCGCTGTTTGCGTCAGCATCTGATCGACTTCTTGCGAAATCATCGTTTCTGGTAAGTCTACTTCAACGTGAAGAAGCAATTCTGCTAACAAAGCTTCCTGCTTATTCGCTCTTGTTTTGGTAGCAGCCTCTTTTTCATATCGCTCTTCTAAAGAAGCACGCAATTCGGCTAATGTATCAAAATCGCTCATTTCCTGAGCAAAGTCATCATTTAATTCCGGTAACTCTTTTTCCTTGATTTCTTTCAGCGTTACCGTGAATTTGGCGGCTTTTCCGGCTAATTCTTGGTTTGCATACGGATCGGGAAACTGAGCGGAAATTTCTTTGGTTTCCCCAGGATTCATCCCTACCATTCCCGTCACAAAACCGGGAATAAACTTGTCTTCCTGCAACTCTACTTGAAAATCTTCGGCTTCACCGCCAGGAATTGGCTCAGGTTCTACGGTTTGGTCTTCTCCTTTAAAGTACACACCTTTAAAATCCACCACAGCCACATCGCCGATTTGTGCCGCACGTCCTTCTACAGGAATTAATGTTCCCATGGACTGACGTTCGCTTTCTAGGACTGTATCCACTTTCTCTGGATCGGATTTTACTTCCTCAGCTTTAACTTCAAAATCAGTATACTTAACCAGATTTACTTCCGGTTCTACATCTACACCGGCGGAAAATATCAAAACTTTGCCCGGTTCATAATTATTAATCAATTCCTCAAACGACGATCGCAGCTGCGGTTGTCCGATAGCCTGGATGTTTTCTTGTTTTACCGCTTTCTCGATGCCATCTTGAATTAATTCTTCTAGTGCTGCTGCTTTAACTCTAGCTGTGCCAATGCGCTGTAGCAATATGGGGCGAGGCACCTTGCCTTTACGAAACCCAGGAATATTAGCATCTTTAGTGAAGTTCTTAATGACCTTTTCGTAAGTTTGCTTAGTCATTTCTGGCGTAATCTCGATTTCCAGCCCTATTTGGCTAGCGGGAAGTTTTTCCTGGGTAACTTTCATGCTTGGTCTCTGTTATCTGGTATTTTTACTTTGAGTGGACTCAAGACCCCTACGATTAGCGCATCTAGATTGAAAAATGGATGCCCTTCAGCAGAGATCAAGTTTACTGCTAATGTCAAAGCAGTTGACACTAATCGCGCAATAACTTTACGTGGGGTTTCACAAACGATAGACAAAAATGGACAGCCTTCATCTGAGGGTATCGTTGGGTGTCGCGGATCTAAAAAACAAGGCTGTCCATTTTTGTCCAGGTTCAGTCCAAGGGCACGCTCGCATGGGGCATTTGTCATTGAAAGAATCTCTCGTTCTTGATTTTCATTGCGAGCGTGCCCTTTCCCGAATTGGTTTTTCGCTCTTGGGCTTACACCGTGATATTCTGGTTTTCAACCAGGAGTTGGTATTTTGCTTTTAGCCTCAAGCGCCAGTTGCCTTGAGGTATAGCTCAAAAACGTCCATTTGCATCATAGTATATCGATCATCCTGGCAACCTAGTTTACACAGAATCGAAGATTAAGGCGATCGTCGCGCCTAAGTGCAGATATCAAACTTGTTTTAGCCCGAAAAATTATGATAGTTTGTTGTATAATGTTAATTTTAAATTGGTAGAAACTTAAAAAAGTAATTGTTGTAAATTGCAACATTACTAATATGACCAAGAAAATAAATAATGTATTAGATTAAAAGATACCATCTGGAACTATTCGGATTTATTTTATATCTGAATAATTGATAATTAAATATGGATCAATTGGGTATTTGACCAACAAGAAATTGCAAATAACAACTTATGAAGTAAGGAGGAAGCAAATTTGTCTAAATCCTATAGTGTAGCTATTTTAGGAGCGACTGGCGCAGTTGGTAAAGAATTACTGCAATTGTTAGAAAGTCGTAACTTTCCGGTTTCTAATTTAAAGTTATTAGCGTCCCCTCGTAGTGCAGGGCAGACTCTACCCTTTAAAGGAGAAAATTTACCAGTTGAGGCAGTAAGCGATGCTATGTTTGATAATGTAGATATCGTCCTGGCTAGCGCCGGAGGTTCGATATCCAAAGTTTGGGCAACAATAGCTGTCGCAGCGGGTGCGGTGGTAATTGATAATTCCAGCGCTTTTCGGATGAATCCAGAAGTCCCTTTGGTAGTTCCAGAGGTAAATCCCCAAGCCGCAGCTAGCCATCAAGGTATTATTGCCAACCCGAACTGCACGACAATTTTAATGGCGTTAGCAGTATATCCATTGCATCAAGTCAAACCAGTACAGCGCATTGTCGCTGCAACTTATCAATCTGCAAGTGGTGCGGGTGCCAAAGCAATGGCAGAAGTAACAACCCAAACAAGCGCCATTTTACAAGGACAAAAACCAGTTGCGGAAGTATTTCCTTACCCGTTGGCGTTTAATTTATTTCCGAATAACTCCCCATTAAATGATTTGGGATACTGCGAAGAAGAAATGAAAATGGTTAACGAAACCCGAAAAATATTTGGAAATCAAGATATAAGAATTACTGCAACTTGTGTACGGGTTCCCGTACTTCGCGCTCACTCAGAAGCAATTAATTTAGAATTTGCCACACCATTTGCAGTCGAATCAGCAAGAGAAATTTTAAGTAATTCCCCTGGTATCAAATTGGTAGAAAATTGGGAAACTAATCATTTTCCCATGCCAATTGAAGCTAGCGGACAAGATGAGGTTTTAGTCGGGAGAATTCGTCAAGATATATCTCATCCGTGCGGATTAGAACTATGGCTGTGTGGCGACCAAATTCGCAAAGGGGCAGCGTTAAATGCAGTGCAAATTGCTGAGTTGTTGGTAGAAAAAAATATACTCAAACCGATGGCAAGTTACGTTTCTAGTTAGGAAAAAAAGTAAATTTATTTCCGGAAAATTGCTAACAAAGATACAGAAAAATAAGCATAAATGTGCAAAGAACGCAAGAAAATGCAATTTGCAGATGGGTTATGACAAGAGAAAGCCACCAAGAGACAAAAAAACAGCATTCATGTAACTAGGAGTGAAAAAAGGGTGGTAGATTTTGGTAGAGTTTTAACCGCGATGATTACGCCGTTTAAAGCAGACGGCAGTGTGAATTATGATGTAGCCGCAGAATTGGCAGCACATCTAGCGAAAAACGGTACAGATACACTGGTGGTATGCGGTACAACTGGGGAATCTCCAACTCTTACTTGGGAAGAAGAATATCAGTTGTGTATAACGGTGTCCGAAGCGGTGGCAGGAAAAGCGAAAGTGATGGCAGGATGTGGTTCTAATTCCACCAAAGAAGCGATCGCTGCTACTCAAAAAGCCGCTAAAATAGGAATAGATGGATCTTTACAAGTTGTACCTTATTACAACAAACCGCCGCAAGCCGGATTAAAAGCGCACTTTCAGGCGATCGCCCTTGCTTGTCCCGACCTCCCGATGTTGTTATACAATGTTCCAGGTCGTACTGGTCAAAACCTCAGTGCAGAAACAGTAGCAGGTTTAGCCGAGGTAAACAACATTGTCGGCATCAAAGAAGCTAGTGGTAATATAGACCAGGCAAGTGAAATTCGCCGCTTGACACCGAAAGAATTTCAGATTTACTCTGGAGATGATTCACTAACTTTGCCTTTGTTAGCGATCGGGGCAAAGGGAGTAGTCAGCGTGGCGAGTCATCTGGTAGGAACCCAACTACAGCAGATGATCCAAGCCTTTTCAACGGGAAAAACTCAGGTTGCTACTGACATTCATTTGCAACTATTTCCGTTGTTTAAAGCTTTATTTACAACTACAAATCCCATTCCACTTAAGAAAGCTTTGCAACTTCAAGGTTGGGAGGTAGGTTCAACTCGTCTACCGCTGTGTGAAGCAGACGCAGAAGTAACTCAAAAATTAAAGACGGTTCTTCAGGAAGTCAATTTAATTCCAGCACAAACTTATTGAGAAAGAAGTAAATTTTGGCTGCCGCAGTTACTTAGAAAAAATAGACGTAATTTTGACCAGGTTATACAGATAAAGCCTGTGTTAAGACTAACTATATAGTATGAAACTTGAGCGTGTAAAGTCGATTTTCTTGAACAAGAGTTCCATCTGAACTGAAAATTCACGCTTTTTGAAAGTGACATAAAACACAAATACTGTTGCCTGTAATAGAAGACAGCTTACTTACAACTTATTAACCGTAAACAACAATCCAGGAGAAAATGGCTAAAAACGAAGCTAACTCCGCCCTAAAAATCATTCCATTGGGCGGCTTACATGAAATTGGTAAAAATACCTGCGTTTTCGAGTATGATGACGAAATTATTCTGTTAGATGCAGGTTTGGCTTTCCCGACAGAGGCAATGCACGGAGTAAACATTGTTCTGCCTGATACAACTTATCTACGGGAAAATCGCCATAAAATTAAAGGTATGATCGTTACCCACGGTCATGAAGACCATATCGGCGGTATCGCTTTTCACCTAAAGCAATTTGACATTCCGGTGATTTATGGTCCGAGACTAGCACTGGCAATGTTAGAGGGTAAATTAGAAGAAGCTGGTGTACGCGATCGCACTGAATTAAGAACAGTCAGACCCCGTGATGTAGTGCGATTTGGCAAATCATTTGTAGTCGAGTATATGCGTAATACTCACTCTATCGCCGATAGTTTCACTGTGGCGATTAACACCCCCGTTGGTGTAATCATTCACACAGGCGACTTTAAATTTGACCACACCCCAGTCGATGGCGAACATTTTGACTTGCAAAGGTTAGCCGAACACGGCGAAAAAGGCGTACTTTGCTTGATGAGTGACTCAACCAACTCAGAAGTACCCGGATTTACCCCATCGGAACGTTCAGTTTATCCCAACTTAGAGCGCATCTTCATGCAAACACCTGGGCGACTGTTCGTGACTACCTTCGCTTCCAGCGTGCATCGCATCAACATGACTTTACAGCTAGCGCAGAAGTACAACCGAGTTGTGGCGGTTGTCGGACGTTCAATGCTGAATTTGATTGCCCATGCGCGTAATCTTGGTTACATCAAGTGTGAAGATAATCTCTTGCAGCCGTTACACGCGGTTCGGAATATACCAGAAGATAGAGTATTGATTTTGACTACTGGTTCTCAGGGTGAACCGATGTCAGCAATGACACGGATTGCTAACAAAGAACATCCCCATATCAGAATCAGGCAAGGAGATACAGTAGTATTCTCGGCTAACCCGATTCCCGGAAATACGATCGCTGTCGTCAACACCATCGATAAGTTGATGATGCAAGGCGCAAATGTAATTTACGGTAGAGAAAAAGGAATACACGTATCCGGTCACGGCTGTCAAGAAGACCAAAAGCTGATGATGGCATTGACTAAACCTAAATACTTCTTGCCAATTCACGGTGAACATCGAATGCTGGTGAAGCACTCTCAGACTGCTCAAAGTGTGGGCATTCCGGCAGAGAACATGGTGATTATAAATAATGGCGATGTCATAGAATTAACTGAAAATTCTATGAAAGTTGCTGGGAAAGTGCCGTCTGGTATAGAGTTGGTGGATACTTCTAGTTCTGGCATGGTTAGCGCTAAAGTATTGCAAGAACGGCAACGCATGGCTTCCGAAGGCATTATTACCATCGCTGCGGCAATAGATTGGAGTGGCAAGCTGATGGCAAAACCAGAAATTCACCTGCGCGGGGTGGTCACAAGTATAGAGCGATCGCTTTTGCAAAAGTGGGTGCAACAGCGGATTGAAGAAATCCTCAGCGTGCGTTGGTCTGAATTTACCAATCCTGGCTTTGAAAGCGACCAATCAGAGATGGACTTGGGTGGATTGCAAGGCACTTTAGAGCGCGAATTGCAACGATCCATCAGAAAGGAGTTGCAATGTCAACCATCTGTGACTTTGTTGATGCAAGTTCCTGATGAACCTCCTGTGAAGGTTGCCACCGATGGCAGAAGGCGTCGGACTCGCACTGCTGCTCAAGTGGCGTCGTAGGTAGTTTAAGAGAAAAGCTCACGCAAAGGCGCAGAGACGCAAAGTTGAATAAGGGCGTCTTTGCGTTTTGGCGTGAGATTTAAACCAGCCTGCACAAAAAAATACCCCCGTCGTATTTACGGAGGCGGTTGCTTTCCCACTGAAAATCAGTTAGAGCATGTTTTATAAGTAGCTCTTATGTATTTACGGCAAGCGATGCGGGTATCGGAAGCCAACGGGAAAAACAGTTCTTTATTACATATACAACAACAAAAGTAACAATCTCAATCACAACCCGTCCACCAATTTCTTTTGCTCCATCCGTCATTGCTCCCCCTACAACAAACTGTTCGGAGTCTGGTGCAATCATTGCAATCTGCTCAACGCCAAGTCGTAAATCAGTCATAGGTAAAGCATTTGCAGGCACGACAGATCCCGTCATGATAATACTTACCATAAGTACAAAAGCAATTACAGTCTTAAACAACCACTTCACAACATTTTCTCCTTTGAGGCGAAACTCTTTACTGGGGTTAACGTACCGAAACGCGAAAACTATACGTGCTTGGCTGATGTAGGTACTATGACGCTATACTGCCACTACCAACAGCGCCAGCAGTTACTTTACCTGCTAATATGCCAAAGGCAGGATTTGATGTGATAACAGAAACTGCGTAGCAGCTTACAACACCAGAAACGATACTAGCTCCGGCTGTTACAGCGAAATCAGCAGCATATTCCTTCCAATTTTTTACCATTTTCTACTCCCTACAGGACATAGCGCATTTAACTTGACTTCTAAACATTTTTAACTGGTAAATCTATTATTTCCTCAGTAGAATTGCTTGACATAATTTAAAGAGTTTCTGTAGTGAAACGATAGCATCATCAAGGCTATGCCTAATTGATCTGACTACATCCGTCAGGCAGTGATTAAGCAACTATACAAGTACTAACTTTTGTAGTGCAGCTCTGGTGTGCCACAAGGAACATCAAGGTTACAGCTACGGCAGCACAATTCTCCATACACGATCTCACAAAAGCGGGCAACCAAACCGTCTTTTGCCCCCCTTTACAAGGGGGGTTGGGGGGATCTGCGAGGATTGAGGGCAATAACGAGTAGTTTGAAAACACACCATAGTTCACACATTCAGTGAACCCACAAATAAACTAAAAGTAAAGTACACACAGTCAACGGCGCCCCAAAGCGCAAATGCTCCCAAAAAGTCAGCTTGTAACCTAACTCGTTTGCAGCTTCTGCGACTATTAGATTTGCAACGGAACCAAACAAAGTTAGATTACCAGCCAAGGTTGATGCAGCTGCTAGTAACAGCCAGGAATGTGTATCACTTTTAGGAATCAACGGTTGCAGTAAAAGTACCGCTGGAACATTAGAAATCAAATTAGACAAGATAGCTGTCACCCCCAACAAACCAGCATTAGAGTTAATTGCATGAGTGAATGGCTGCAATAAATTTAACTTTTGCGTCACTCTTGTGAGGATAAAAAGTCCAGAAAACATTACTAACAGATTCCAATCCACTTTTTTGAGGATGCGTTGGGGTTTGACTCTGCGAGTAATTAGCAATAAGCTAGCAGCAACTAAGGCAGATTCTGTTAAGGGTAAGCCGGCAACAAAGGCAATGAGTAATCCGGTGGTAATTATTAAAGTTTTTTGATATAGCGGTTTGAATATACGTGTTTTTGTCGTGAATAAGCGATCGCTTGAAGCGTGCGATCGCACATCTGGATAAAGCAACCACAGCAATCCTATCTGAATTATCAAGCCAATCAGGGCAATTGGAACTAATGCCCGTAAAAACTCTACGTAGCCAATACCTGAAAACGAGCCAATCAATATATTTTGCGGATTTCCGCTCAAGGTTGCTACCGAGCCAATATTAGTTGCTCCCGCAACAGCTAATAAATAAGGAATTGGATTCAAACCCAAAGCTTGAGTCAGACTCAATGTCAATGGTGTAAAAATCAACGCTATAGTGTCATTGAGAAAAATCGCGGAGAGGACACCACTGCTAAAAGTTAAGGCTATTAATACACCTAGAGGACTCCGGGTAAAACTCAATAACACCGACAGTGCCTGTGGGAAAAATCCTGCATAGGATAAATTAGCGTTGACTATCATCATGCTCAACAAAAACACGATGGTTTTCGCATCAATTGCTTCCCATGCTTCCTGTAAAGTCACCACACCCAAAGCAATTAGAAAGGCAGATCCAACTAAGGCGATCGTAGCGCGGTTCATCCGTAACCCAGGTAGGCTACCCAACGCTAACCCTAAGTAAGTTAACCCTAATACGCCATAAATTCCATATTTAAGGACAATCACTTTTTTACCGAGGACTGGGAACAACGGATTGGGAATTGGGGACTAGGGAATGGGGAATAGGGAATGGGGAATGGGTAATGGGTAATGGTTTTGTCCAATTACCAATTACCAATTACCAATTACCAATTACCTATTACCAATTCGCAATGCCCAACTTCCAGTAAAAATACTGGCACAAGCAACTTGCATTAAGTTTTGTAAATGTTACAATAAAACCTGTCCAAAGGCAGATGTCTTTATTAAAATTTAAACTGTGTCAAGTTATCAACAAGATAGTACTAGTACAGTTACTATTCTCGGAAAAGTGCGGTTAACTTAACGTAGTAACAAATAGATTCTGATTCTAGTAGCTACCTAAACATCAGAATGTGTCTAAGTCAAAACACGATTTTCCGGTAAAAGTTATTTACACCTTGTAGAGAGTCATCGGACAGTTCTGTGACCCTCACAAACACAGAGGAGCGAACCATGAAGGTATTTCATCGTACCACGCCAAAGATTTTTTTAGCAAGCTGGGTATCGTTAAATCCCGCAAATGCATCTGACACTAATGTAACCGCGTTGTACAATCGTTCCTCAGAGCCTGACCGTGACATTCTTCAACCGCTGCGGCTTTGGATAGACAATGTTAAAGTAAGCGATCGCGTCTCTGCTCACCGCTTGTGCAAATTAATTCCTGCTCAATGTCCCTTTGAGCGCGATGTAAAATTATTCGGTAAAACGCTGTTTCACATT
>Ga0136635_10000630_pt1 | contig 10033 bp, 8 predicted proteins | sample AntDrymeUQ852106_2_FD_105495 | JGI IMG/M metagenome (GOLD analysis project Ga0136635, IMG submission 105495) | Polar desert sand microbial communities from Dry Valleys, Antarctica - metaG UQ85 (21.06) | ecosystem: Environmental > Terrestrial > Soil > Desert | place: Antarctica: Dry Valley... | reverse complement strand
AGCAAGTCAAGGTTGTCTGGTTCGTCATCGACAACCAAAATTTTCGGCTTACTGTTTGATTGGGATTTCATGCACCGCTTTCCTGCTGCAACGGCAGTCGGTTAAAGAATAATCTGATCTCTTGCGAATATTTCTGAGTCAGGTAATAGCAGAGCATTTCGATGCCATAGGCTGTTTGGCTACATGACTGCTGAGGGAAAAAGCGTTTACTCACAGTAATTCGCCTCAATAGAAGATGCCTCTCGCCATTTGAAGAGGAGCACCCCTTCGACGCTCACCTGGACACTCATTGACAGCCTTGTTTACTAGAACCACAGCAAACCACGACCGGATCGGATGTTCGCGTTGGCGTTGGCTGCGTCTTTTGTAGAGAAGCCTCTCGAACGCGACGCTGCGTCTCCCGAATGAGAAAAGAAGCGTCTCCACGATTGAGAAGGCGCATTCCTTTTTTGTCTATTTTTGTGAAAACCCAATTAATTTGGCGATCGTTACTGTTACAGAATATATACTTGCTTGCCAATCCCTTTACCTCCGGCGAGAACCGATTAATACTATATACAGATCTCCAATCTGGCTTAAAAATCCATCTGAAGCTGCATATTAAGTTTTCCCGCCGCAACAGTTGCACTAACATTTGCAGGTAAATTTTATTTATGGCAGTCATGGTATCAGCAAAATTACAAGAATAAGATTTAAAGTCAAAGTATACTATTAGACAAATACCTGTTTACAATTTAGCAATCAGAACCATTAGTCACACAGGTGGCAATGGTAAGAAAATTGTAGATTAATAGGAAGCGTGCGCGTTACAATATACAGACTCAAAAAACCCGCACCCTACAAGGTGGGGCTAAAGCGCCTGTAGGGCTTTTCGCAATACCCTTGGGCGCTCACCCAAACACTTCCCGATAGTGCTTTTTCTCATAACCCTGACGCTTCTCTTCTCAATCGCACGCGATCGCCTTGAGCGAGTCCTTCCCTAGACAAATGGGGACAGCCTTGTGAACTCGTTCCTCGATCCCCCACGACATTTTCGGATGAAGGCTGTCCCCATTTGTCGTGGGTTGTTGCAGGAGCGTTCGAGAGGCTTCATAAGAGTGCTAACATCCGACTTTGGTCGCTGCTTTGGTGTTGAGGAACGAGTTCGCTCTTAAGCACTGTCGGGAAGTGAAAGAGTATTTGTGAAACCCACTTCAAACCGAGTTTTTGGCGATTGCGGGCGTAATTGTATAAGTAAGCCTCAATTGTACTGAGCTTGACATCTGATAAAAATTTCTCGATCCTCCTAACGCACCATCTGGCTGTTTAATCTGACTTTTGTTGGTTGCCAAGGAAAGTTTATTTTTCACAAAACTTAACTATTAGTGAAGACAAATACATCTAAACTAGGGTGTTTAATTATCTTTACTCTGTCAATACTAGATCCGCAAAAATGGCGCTCAGTTTGAATCGGGATTGCTTGCTACCGGTTGATGGCAGATACTGCAAGCATAGTTTAGGATGATTGAGTTATATTATAATTCTCAAAAATACATCGGGCGCGAATATGACCAAAAGGCAAGAATTCTTATGCTTTCTACGCTTTTACCTTTGCCGGGAATGTTTAAACATTTATTTAGATAGATGCTATCTTTAACGCAAATGAGGCATAAACTTTTGACAAACTGGTTTTTTCTATTTCTAATTGGCTACAGCTAGCGGTGTGAAAACGCAATGCCGCTTTAGCAATGAAAGGCTTTGTTATTCAAAGCATAAGCGTATCCTCTGCTGTCAAGTTTTGTACAAGTACACCTACAGAGCGATCGCGCCGAGGGTTGAGAATGAATTTGGGCATACGCTCTTATCCTCATATACTAGGCGAGGCTTGAAACAAATCGCGCCAAGTTTAATGGTTAATAGAAGAACGCAATTCATTCAGATTTGATAATGTTTTAGGATATTATATAATATTTTCCTTGAATAAAATCAATACTAAATTAGCTTTGACGACACCCTGGTTTTTTCATCCATCCCACCAACTGCAAGTAAATGCCGCCGCCGATCAAGCTTTTAACCAATTCCAAATTCGTGCGGCTACTCCTGCTGATTTGACTGATGTTGCCGAAATCATTACCGAAAGTTTTCACTCACATAATGGTATGTGGGGATGGGCTTTCCCGTTGCTACGTTTGGGTATTTACGAAGACTTAAGGCATCGTCTAGCAACAAGTGCGCCCCATCACATTTGTTTAGTTGCCGTTGATACTATGAAGACAGCTAATAACTTAGTTGGAACTGTAGAACTAGGTGTGCGTTTTAGTGATTCTTGGACGGCTGTTGGTAAGAGTTTTCCTTATTTGTCTAATTTAGCTGTTCACCCAAAATACCGGAGGCTGGGTGCTGCGTCGGAGTTGCTTAAAGCTTGTGAAGAAATTGCCCTTTTGTGGGGCTTTAAAGACTTATACCTCCACGTTTTGGAAAATAACCATCAGGCACGGCAGCTTTATTTTAAGGCGGGATATCAGGTGCATCAAGTCGAATCTTATTGGAATACATTTTTTCTGGGACGCTCTCGACAAATATTTTTGCACAAGTATTTGCCACATTCTGAGACTATCTGAATTTTTCAACAAGTAAATTGTCGCCGCTTTTCGCACTCAGAGAGCATCGCTTTTTGTCAAAACGCCAAGTAACTTGATTAAGCATTCAGGCAAGATAAGCATATTGCCAACGCGAACGCGTCTCCCCGAATGCCTCATAGAGACAAAGCAACTCCGAATCGAGAAGAAATAAATACCGCTTCTTGTCAAACAAGCGATATAAGAGTACCCGCGTGTCCGGTAATCACACGGTGAGTCCAGTCGGCACCGATTAATTTCCTTTGAGTCGATAGCAGCGAATATTGAGGGCTGGGCATTTATTTTTATGGAGCGCTCTAAAGGGATATTTACTAACTTTTAATTTTTAGAAAAAACTAAAATTTATATCTATATATAACTAAATAGCTATTAATTTATCTTAAGAAATATTAATTTATAAACTATTTTATCGTTCACATCTGTACTTTTTGACAATTAAAAGGAATAATCTTTATTGAGAGTTTTTTAATAAATATATTAATTAATAAAAATTAAATAAGAATGTAAAACTTAACTGATTTATATGATATTCATTTGAAAGATTGACAATATTCAATTAAAATTTTATTTACATAAAAATAAAATTATTGTGATTGTAATATCCGTAAATATACGATAAATAAGTTTCAATTCCTCATAATAACTTTGCATTTTAGATATTCATCTTTATAAAAACTTTAAAAAAAAAACTCCTTTAATTAAAGACAAATTCAGTTAAATCTCCTAAAATATGATTACTTAATTGCTGAAAAAAGTCCATTGAATTTTATCTTAGTTAAATAAGCCAAAAAGTTTTTAGAATTAAGATAAAACCAATCATTTTGATTTAAATCAACTTAAGTGTTGAAGTGCAGACTACTACCAAATTCTTGGAAATTTTTAGAAAACATGGATAGCGAAAAGCGCCAACGCTATCAAACTGCTATGGTATCAATTTATTACCCTGAAACTAGTTTCCTTGACTATATTGTCATGCCTGATGGAACTGAGCAATCTCCAGGCTCGGATATCCTCACACAGCTGCATAGTGGAAAGGTATTTATCGTTAACAGTCGTCGGCGAAATGGGTTAATACTATTCAAACGCTACCATGCAGAGTTTGCCGGACCTGGAGCGGCAGTGGGAGGTGATTACGATCGCGATTGCCAAAGTTTATTGCCGATAGGTAATTTACAGCTATTGACTCCTGACTCTAATGACGAGCGCCAGAAAGCTTACTTGATTAGGCGACAGTGGATTCGGTTAATCAAGCAAATTACAGAAAACCCACTACCTATTCAGCGAGTCCAAAAGATTCTCGATCAATTTGAGCAATACTTTCCACCAGAAATGGTGGATAAGTTGCCTGATATTGCTTTTGCTCTTTTGGTGGGTGTACTGCCACAAACAGTGGGTATAGTAAGGCGCTTGGGCAGCGATGAGTATACGCGGTTTAATTAACTAGTCCTAAACAACATGCGTACACTCAAAGAGTATGAAAATCTCTTCTTCCCTTTCAACCTGACCATGAGTCCCTTTTTCATAGCTGGTTGTTAATATTAAAGATTTGTTAAGGCAGTTTGTAGCCGACTTAGTGTGCGGACGTTTTCTTCTGGGCTTCCTACTGTAATTCGCAATCCTCCACTGATGTGTCGCACAAGAGTGCCGGCAGTTCTAAGTTTTTGGGTAAGACTTATTAAATAATCGTCTTGTTGATTCAAGGCATTTGGTTTTAGTCGCAGGTAAACAAAGTTAGCAGCGCTTTCGGCAACTTGTAATGTTGGGTATTGAGATAAAGCTTCGATAAGTTTGGCTCGTTCAAAGAGCGTTTGGGGAATTGACTTCAATAATAGTTGGCGGTTTTGCAGAGCAATTAACGCCGCAGCGATAGAGACGCTCGTCAGATTGTAAGGTAAGCGCACTTTTTCTAGAATAGTAATTAACTGCTGTTGAGCGAGGCAATAGCCAACGCGATGAGCAGCCAAGCGGAAGGCTTTAGAAAATGTCCGCATTATTATCCAGTTAGGACGTTGTGGTAATTCGCTAGCTAAGGTATGCTGGCTGAATTCAAAGTAAGCTTCATCAATTACTACTAAAATGCGATCGCTCAAATTTCTTAACCATGCCAATTCTGCCGCAGTTAAAGCATTGGCTGTGGGGGAATTAGGATGAACGACGAAAATCACCCGAATCGGCGGATTTTGCGTTTGTTCTATCGCTTTATCAGCCGCTTTTAAGTCAATTTCAAAATTCGCTTCATTTCTACCCACCGTCACAACGGGAATGCCCAAAGTTTGCGCCAAAATCCCGTACATCGAGAAAGTGGGATTAGCAATCAAAACCGAACCTTCTCCCCCAACACAACTGGCAATTAAAATTGAGCGAATTAGTTCATCTGAACCATTGCCAACAGAAATATTAGCAGCAGTGAAAAAAGATGAAAAGACGTTAGCTGATTCATTGACATATTCAGCGATCGCATTCTTCAGTGTCTCATGTCCACCATCAGGATAACGGTTCGTCTCAATTATCTGCTGATACTCCCAAGCAAGCTTTTCTTTTAACTCAGGTGGCAAGTCATAAGGGCTTTCATTCGTATCTAGCCGATCCAATTGCGTGGTAACTGGTTCTGCTGTACTACTACCGTGATGGGGTTTGTAAGCGCTAAATTTAGCTAAATCTGAACGGATAAATGGCAGCATAGTACAACTTGGGTGAAGTATGAAGGCTAAAGGATAAAAGTAAGAGGTAGATATTGTCAGCTTTTTGCGGATTTTCGATGGTAGCTTTATTTCCGCCCAGTTGTAATAGTTAGTTAGGAGTCAAGAGTCAATGGTGCAAAAACTTTGGACTCAAAAATATGAGGACTTAATATTTTACAGCTTCATGGCAATTGACAAAACAATCGAATTGCTTGCCAAATTTCTGATGTGACATTACCTAAAGCGTGATCGCTATCAAGTTCAATTAATTCTACCCAAGGACGTAATCGCGCAAAGTCGCGACTTGCTTGAATGGGGATAACTTCATCTTGTTTTCCATGCAGAATTAGGGTAGGGATGGGACGTTGCAGGTTTTTTTCTTGATATTGATGCGCGTCTGTAACGAAATCGTAATCAAGGGGAAGCGATCGCTTTTCGCCATAGTGGTAAACTTTCAGATATTTTTCTTGTTGCCAACGCTGCAATTCTTCTCCCAACTTCGGCAACCAATGAGATAAAAATCCAAAAGCCGGCGCTAATAAAACCAGACGCTGCACTTGTGAATATTGTTGTCCTAAGTGGGCAGCTGTTAAACCACCTAAACTCGAACCGATCAAAGTCACCTCAGCAGCATTTAAGGGAAATTCAGCGGCAACTTGTTTTAGCTGCCGTGTAATTGTGAGATGGGAAAAATCGCCCAAATTCAAATCGGGAATTTTTAAAGGAGTGTGAATTTGGGCAAAGCGCGAGCCTATATCCCGCGCTTTGGCAGAATTTGGACTCGAAGCAAAGCCGTGAAGGTAGATGTAATCCAAATAGGGAATGGGGAATGGGTAATGGGTAATGGGTAATGGATTTTAGATCCAATCCAAAATCTCAAATCCAAAATCTCAAATCCGATCACCGCATGGTGACGAATTCTTCTGCTGATGAGGGATGAATACCGACGGTGGCATCAAAATCTTTTTTGGTTGCCCCCATTTTGACAGCGATCGCTACACCTTGAATTATCTCACCTGCGTGTTCTCCTACCATGTGAGCGCCTACTACTTTATCGGTGTTGCCATCGACTACCAACTTCATCATGGTTTTTTCTTGAGCGCCCGTTAAACTATGAAACAACGGACGAAAGCGTGTACGATATACTTTGACGGCATCACCGTATTTTTGCTGTGCTTCGGCTTCTGTTAAGCCGACTGTAGCCGCTTCTGGGTTGGAAAATATGGCTGTAGGAACAGTGTCATGGCTGAATAAACGGCGGTTGTCGCCAAATTCACTATCTGCGAAAGCGCGACCTTCACCAATTGCTACCGGAGTTAAATTGATTCTGTCAGTGACATCACCGACGGCAAAGATATTTGGTTGGGAAGTTTGACTAAATTCATTGACAGCGATCGCCATCATATTGCTGTATCCGGGTCCTTCGATGTTACCTTCAACAAGTGAGACTCCCGCATTTTCTAAACCCAATCCCTCGACATTCGGCATCCGACCAGTTGCGATTAAAAACACGTCGGCAATTATCGGTTCTTGGTCTGCTTCAGATAAAGTCAGCTTTATTCCTTCGGGCACTTTCTCAACTGTTTCGATCACATTCTTCTTGATCAAGCGAATGCCGTGATTTGTCATTCCCTCTTCAATTTCGCTGCGGATGTCATCATCAAAACCTTTAAAAATTTTGTCACCTCTAGTAATCTGTGTCACTTCGGAACCCAGACCACGCATGATGCAAGCAAATTCTGTGCCGATGTAACCCGCGCCAATAATGACGATGTGCTTCGGTTGCTGTTTGAGGTGAAAAATTTCGTTAGAAGTTATGCCATATTCCATACCAGGTAAATCTGGTTTAACCGGACGCCCACCCACAGCAATTAAAATTTTCTCTGCCGTAACTTTGCGTCCATCAACTTCTACGGTGTGAGGATCTACTAATCTAGCACGAGCGGGAATTAGTGAGACACCGGCTTTTTCTAAAAAGCCGATATGCAGTTGCGACAGACGTCGGACTTCTTTATCTATAGAAGTAATGAAATGTTCCCAATCTAACTCGGCTTCACCGACTTTCCAGCCATAACCTGCGGCATCATGAAATAATGCGGGAAAGTGAGAGCCGTAAACCATGAGTTTTTTGGGAATACAACCGCGAATCACACAAGTACCACCGACTAAATCATTTTCAGCGATCGCCACTTTTGCACCGTAGCTAGCTGCCCGCTTGGAAGATGCTAAACCACCAGAACCAGCACCAATGACAAACAAGTCGTAATCATACGTCATAAAAATTATCTTCCCGGCAAATAGGACAACTTCGCGCTTTTGTTTCTCTATAACTATTGAAACAAAATTCATCTGCGGTTGTTGGCTCTTGTTTGGATGCCAAGATTTATGACTGGAGTTCGCTAAAAATTATGAATTTATTAATGTGCAATTTCTGTAGGGTGCGTTACGCTACCAAAGATTGTTTCCAGTTTGGAACACGAAACTTCGTGTTTGATATTATATCCGACGTTGGGACACATATTGTAGAGACGTTCGGTGTGGAACGTCTCTACGACTATTGCGGTGTTGTTTGTAACTTTTTATTGAGCGGATACGGTATCAAACTCGGAACTTCGAGCTTGGAACTCGGAACTTCGTGTTCAGAACTCGGAACTTCGAGCTTGGAACTCGGAACTTCGTGTTCAGAACTCGGAACTTCGTGTTCAGAACTCGGAACTTCGTGTTCGGAACTCGGAACTTCGAGCTTGGAACTCGGAACTTCGTGTTCAGAACTTGAAACTTCGTGTTCAGAACTTGAAACTTGGTGTTCAGAACTCGGAACTTCGAGTTTTTTGGGTAGAAGCACGGATGCAGATTTTAGCGATCGCTATTCTACCCAACTACTAAACTGTAAAAAAGCTTAAAAGGGCAACACAACCCTAGTCCCCAGTTCAATCAAATGTCAAAAACTCTTCGGCTGTGGTGGGATGAATACCAATTGTGTCATCCAAATCTTGTTTGGTGATACCTTTGCGAATGGCAACCGCGAGACTTTGAATAATATCCCCTGCGTGTTCACCTACCATATGAGCACCTAAAACTTTCTCAGACTCACCCTCAACTACTAATTTGATAGTTGCTTGTTCATCTTGTTCGGTCATCTGATAAAATAGCGGTTGGAATTTGCTGCGATAGCATTTTACAGATTTGCCGAATTTTTCCCGCGCTTTTGCCTCTGACATCCCCACACTTGCGGCTTCTGGACGGGCAAAAACGGCGGAAGGCACAAAATCATAACTTGGTTTTTGCGGCTTTTTGCCAAAAACTGAATTGACAAAATAAGTAGCTTCAGCGATCGCAACTGGCGTTAATTGTACGCGGTTGGTGCAGTCACCCACGGCAAAAATATTTTCCTGGTTGGTGCGGCTGTATTCATCAACTTTGATTGCTTCTTTTTCCCCAAGTTCAACTGAGGCTTTTTCCAAATCGAGATTCTTAGTATTTGGAGCGCGACCTGTGGCAACTAAGATTGTATCTGCTGTGATGATTTCTTCTTTGTCGCCTTTAATAGTCACCAGCAAACCGTCATCTGAGAATTTAACTTCTTTCGCAGTGCTGTTGTTGATAAAGCGAATTTTCCTTTTGCTCAAACCTTCTTGAACGCCGGCGCGAATGTCGTCATCAAACCCTGATAAAATCATTTCATCATTATTGATAACCGTCACCTCGCACCCGAAAGCATTCATCATGCTGGAAAATTCTACACCGATATAACCACCGCCAATAATCGCCAAGCGTTTGGGTAAGTAAGGCAGGTGAAACATCTCGCGGGAAGTGATAGTATATTCGATACCGGGAATATCCGGTTGCAGAGGATGTCCGCCGACAGCAATTAAGATTTTGTCAGCTGTGACTTTGCGTCCTTCAATTTCGATGGTATGAGCATCGACGAAAGTTGCACCACCGTGAATTATTTCAATTCCCGCTTTTTGCAACTGCTGAAGGAAAGAATGCTCAATACCTTCAAGCTGCTGGTGTACCGACTTAATAAATAGTGTCCAGTCAAAGTGCCATTGACAGTCACTCCAGCCATAGCTTTGCGCGAATTGATTTTGGAGGGCAAAATCAGCCGCGTAAACAATGAATTTTTTGGGAGTACAGCCGCGATTTGCACAGGTACCACCGAGGGCTTCTTGTTCGGCAATAGCGACGCGGACACCTAACGCGGCTGCTTTTTTTGCTGCTGCTAGTCCTCCAGGACCGGCGCCAATTACAAAGAGGTCATAATCGAATGTCATGGAATGCTTTTGCTTTCTGCTGGACAACTTGACGCATCTTGTAACAACGAGAGCGAAAATCTCGATTGCTAGGCGTCAATTTGAAGCTTGACTCTTGCAGGTCAAAACTGGCAACTTCCGGGTGACATATTATTGTAAGTGAAGTACCTCTACCGATAGATAGGGGTACTTGACTCTTGAAGTCGGCAGATTTGATTATGGAGAATTAAGCAATAATTGCATTCTTTCAGCATCCCGCGTCATTCCCAGATGCTCGAAACTATCCATTGCAAGTTTTGCTAATTTACGGGCTTGTTCTGGACTTCCCCATTTGCGTTCCCAATAAGCGCGAGAGCGTTCGTAACGGGCAAGACGGCGTTTATTTTTGTGGCTTTGAGCAATAGTTAAGCCGCTTATGAGTAATTGTTGAGAGCCGAGGCGATCGCCTTGTAATATAGCAATATCAGCCAGCCAATTT
>Ga0136635_10000629_pt1 | contig 10041 bp, 8 predicted proteins | sample AntDrymeUQ852106_2_FD_105495 | JGI IMG/M metagenome (GOLD analysis project Ga0136635, IMG submission 105495) | Polar desert sand microbial communities from Dry Valleys, Antarctica - metaG UQ85 (21.06) | ecosystem: Environmental > Terrestrial > Soil > Desert | place: Antarctica: Dry Valley... | reverse complement strand
ATTTTGATTTTAGATGAAGCGACCAGCGCATTAGATTCTTTATCAGAGCGGTTGATTCAAGAATCATTAGAAAAACTTTCTGTAGGTCGAACAGTAATTGCGATCGCTCATCGTCTCTCCACAATTGCTAAGGCAGATAAAGTTGTAGTACTAGAACAAGGACGCTTAGTAGAGCAAGGAAGTTATCAAGAGTTGCTTAACCAGCGCGGCAAACTTTGGGAATATCATAAAACTCAATATCAAGAACTAGGTCAGACAGAGTAAGAAGGAATTTAAATCTATGACAATCGAAAATAGAGAACCTAACAATATAAATTTAGGTAAAGTTTATAACATACTAAAAACTTAGTTATTAATGCCCAGCAAGGTTACAAGTCTATGGTAATTGATATCTTTTTTCGAGCATTTGATCGCTTGATGCGCGAGTATGATGATTTTAGAATTAGGAGAATCAAGCGATCGCTTAAATCTTGTGGTGAAAGAGTTTATATTAGTTCCAAATGTATAATATGGGGCGAGTCTGAACTGCAATTGGGAGATGACATTGGTATTAATTCCTTTACTCACATATTCGCCACAGGAGGAGTAAAAATTGGCTCTGGTACTTTGATATCTAGTAATTGTTCTATTGCTAGCGTGACACACCCTATTAACTCTTCAAAGCGGATTGAAGAACCTCATATCGAAAAACCTGTAACTATTGGCAAAAATGTTTGGATTGGAACAGGTGCAATTATACTCCCAGGTGTCACCATCGGCGATCATGCGATAGTCGGTGCTGGTTCTGTAGTTACCAAAAATGTTGCAGAAAAAACAATAGTAGTTGGCAATCCGGCAAAGTTTTTGAGGAATGTAGAAATATGATATTAAAAACTAGAAAAAACAGCCCTACAGTCACTTTAGATAAAGATCATAAAATCACCAAAATTTTTATTGTATGTTCAGGTCTTGGTCATGTAAAGCGAGGATATGAATCTTTTACTCAGGAATGCTTTAATGCTTTATCCCAAGAACCTACCCTTGACATTACCTTGTTTAAAGGTGGTGGAGACTCTTCTGAAAAAGAAATTGTTTTGTGGAACCTAAGACGTGATGATAAATTATCCATATTCCTAGGTGATATTACAGAAAAATTAATTCGTAGAGGTGAGGGATATTTTATTGAACAAATAACATTCTTTTTGAGCCTTGTGCCTCACATACAAGCTAAGAAACCAGATGTTATTTTCTTTAGTGATGAAAATTTAGGTAATTTGTTTTGGTACTGGCGGCGCTTGAGTAAGCAAAATTACAAACTTTTATTTTCCAACGGTGGTCCTATACTTCCACCTTTCCCCCGCTGGGATCATGTACAGCAACTAGCTCCTATTCATCTACAAAATGCATTAGAAGCCGGACAACCAGCACAGAAACAAACTTTAGTTCCCTATGGTATCCAGATGTCTTCTCAACTGGAAATACTTACACCCAATGAACGAGAAGCTTTACGCCATAAGCTGGAATTGCCTGAGAAGCGACCTTTGATTGTCTCAGTTGGAGTTATCAGTAAATCTCATAAACGTATGGATTACGTGATTCGTGAGATTGCGAGTTTGCCTGAACCGCGTCCCTATCTTCTCTTACTAGGTCAACAAAATTCCGACTCCCCGGAAATTATCAACCTGGGTAATCAACTCTTAGGTGCTGAAAACTTTCAGGTACGAACTGTCCCTCAAAAAGAAATGGGAGATTACTACAAAACAGCAGATGCTTTTGTTTTAGCTTCTTTAGGTGAAGGGTTTGGGCGTGTATTTTTAGAGGCAATGTCTCATGGTTTGCCTTGTCTTGCTCACGAGCATAAAGTTATCCGTTTTGTATTGGGGAACAATGAGTATTTAGATAATTTTGAGATTCCAGGTAATTTAGCTTCTTTAATACCCCAAGCCCTACAAGAATCTCAGGATGTCTCTAAGCGCCAAAGACGTCATGAGTCTGCCTACAATCGCTTTAGTTGGGACAAATTACGTTTAGATTATGTCAATTTAATTCACAATGTAAACACATAAAAATATATGTTTATAGTTGCATATTTATATAATGATAACGGGATGGCATCATAGTGCTGGGAAGCAGCACATGCTCTTCATGAGCAAGGATTTGTACCTAGAAGTCAGTTGCAATAATTAATGGCTGAAGACGATATATTTCTATTTTTAACCACTTTTTTGGAGACAAAACGCTAATGAACCAGCTTTTGATAAGTGTTATTATTCCTACCTACCATCGCAATGACTTACTGGCAGAATGCTTGGATCTTCTAGCACCTGGGGTTCAAACCTTGCCAGCAGATCGGTACGAAGTAATAGTTACTGATGACGGCTATAAAACAACCGCAGAGGAGATGATTCGTGAGCGTTTTCCCTGGGTGAAATGGGTTGCAGGTCCATCTAAAGGTCCAGCAAGTAACAGAAACAATGGTGCTAAGTATGGTCAAGGTGAATGGCTGGCTTTTACAGATGATGATTGCTTGCCAAACCAAAATTGGTTAAGTGCCTATGCAGAAGCAATTACAGGTGAGTATCTGGCTTTAGAAGGTGCAATTCATCCCTTAGGTGACTATAACCAGGATTTGTCTGAGTGTCCGATTAATCTTACTGGTGGATGTTTTTGGTCTGCCAATATAGCAGTCAAGCGATCGCTATTTGAAGAAATTGGCGGATTTGATACTAATTATCCTTTAGCTCTGGGTGAAGATATCGATATAAAAGAACGCTTGTCAGCATTTACAAAGATTTTTTTCGTCCCCAATGCCCGTGTTGACCACCCAGTAAGGTTAATTTCCTTCAAACAGGCAATAACACGTATCCCTAAGCAGGCTGCTGCTAATGCATATCATATGAACAAACATAAAACAGCTTATGGTCATGAAAATGCGCTCGATATAAGCTTTTCTCATGCAAAATTTACCATCGGATTAATTGTTAAGCACTTACTGCAAGGAAAACTTAAGCACGCCTTTATTGAGTTGGCGACACTACTAATCGGCGTTCCTTTACTTTTTAATCATCTTCTGCGTATTGACTCCACAAATGTTGCTAACTCCGATGCCAGCATCTCTATATAAAAAGCAGCAAGTAAAATTTAATTTTAGTAAGATAAACTGTGAGGACATATTTACATTTTAATAATAAAAGTTCTCAATTATGCCATTTAAAACATGTAATTTTCCTAAGGAAATATGTTAATAATTTTTCATTTTTTAACACGAGGAACTACGAATAAATGACTATGAACAATATTCCGAAAATTGTAGTAATGACTCCTGTCAAGAATGAAGCGTGGATTCTCAATCGGTTTTTGTCTGTCACTAGTCAGTTTGCTGATTACATAATTATCGCCGATCAAAATTCAACTGATGAAAGTACGGCTATTTGTAAAAAATATCCAAAGGTTATACTAATTGAAAATAATTCCGAAAATTTCAACGAGGCAGAACGGCAGTTGTTGTTACTTCGCACAGCAAGGGAATTAATATCAGAGCCGAAAATTCTCTTGGCTTTAGATGCTGATGAAATACTAGCTGCTAATGCAACCGAAACTCAAAGTTGGCAAACAATTATTAACGCGAAGCCGGGAACAGTATTGTTTTTTGAAAAACCGGATCTATTCATAACTACGCATCAATGTATCAGAACTGGTATAATGACACCGCTTGGCTATGTTGACGATGGAGCCGAACATAAGCCTCTGCCAATCCATAGTATTAGAATCCCAATACCTGAATATGCTCTTAGGCTGCATATTCATGATGTAAAAGTGCTGCATTATTCCTTAACTCGAATTGATGCACACGCCGCAAAAACTCGTTTTTATGCTGTTTTAGAGAACGTATTAAAAGTTGGTAATGCAGTTGGTAGACGGTATCACTATTACTCTAAACAGGACTATAAAAGTCTTGGTAAAGTAGAATCGGCTCCTCAAGAATGGTTTAGTAACTGGGAAAATATGGGAATTGATATGCATACCATAGTACACCAAAAGTATTATCCCTACGACTTTGAAGTTCTGCGTTATTTTCAGAAGTACAAACCGCGACGCTTTTGGATAGAAGATATTTGGAAACACGATTGGGAAACTTGTCGTCAATATGCTAAGTCATTAGGAATAAAGAATATTCCTGATTATCAAATACAAAAGAGAGCTAAAATTGTGGATTTTTTATTGGATTTACTCAGCAAATTATATGGTAAAACAAGCTTAATTATTAAATATTTTTTCAAAGACGCTTAAAATATTTGTCAATCTACTTAATTAATGAAACTTTAGTTAGGCGGAGAACGAACCCAAAAAGTAAATGTGTTAAAAAAAGTGAATATGCGTTTTCATGAATCAGTTCAATTATAAATTAACTAAAAGGTATATATAATAATGTCAGTCAAATATAATGATAAAGTATTTTTCTACATTCATCCCACAAGCTCAGAACCTAACAAGGGAGATATTATGCATTTAATAATTTGTTTAGCTGAGGGTTTGAGGGAGATAGGTGTAGAGTTTTACTCAAATGTGAACTATTGGCATGAGTCACCGGAGAAAGAACAATATCTTTTTCGTCACGATCCAAAAGTTACATCTGATGATTGTTCGATTGTAGTTTTACAGACTGATGGTTATCGAGGGGAGAAAATTCTTCCACAAAATTTATTTCACCCTAAAAGGAAATATATTACAGCTTATCTAGATTGTGAAGACGGCGATAAGACTTATTTAGAAGCTCCAGAATTTAAAAAATTTGATTTTATTTTTAGATGTCATTATAACAGTAAATTAAAGTACGGAAGTAATTTTTACCCTTGGTGCTTTGGATTGTCTAATAGAATTATTCATGAACTAGAAGAAATTCCCAATTTCTTAGATAAAAAAAGACAATTACTTATTAATTTCAGACATTGGAAAAAGGGTCATAGTGTTAGAAATATTAGTTGTAAAAAATTAGTTCCTAAATTAGAAAAAATTCTAAAAATTAATAACTCTGTTGAAAAAGATGTCCCCCCCATAGAAGATCCTTATCATTATCTCCATTGGTTGCAAACGGGTAAACGGCATTACCCAACTTACTACGAACGCTTAAAAAAATCAGCTGCCTGTGCTGGCTTTGGGGGATTTTTTGTACCACCTTGGCCTAAAAATCCCGGAAACTTAATTAATCGTGCTGTCAAGCAAGTTCTGATCCAGCTGAATTTAAAAACAAACCGAGTTGTGCAATGGGATAGTTGGCGATTGTGGGAGTCATTAGCGGCAGGATGCGCTACCTTTCATGTAGATTTTGAAAAATATGGAATTGCCCTTCCAGTTATGCCAGAAAATTGGCGACATTACATTGGAATCGACTTAGACAATGTACAAGAAGCAGTAAATAGAATAGCTAAAGATCCAGAAATTATCGAAATAATCGCTACGCAAGGTAGACTTTGGGCACTTGAACATTATAGCCCTGCACCCACAGCATTACGTTTTCTAGAGACAATTCATAAAAATAAAAGAACTGTTGATTTTAATCAAGAAAAGTATTTAACAGTTGGAAAATAAGTAAGACAGCCAAATTTAGATATAAATGCTTAGGAACTAAAATTATGATGGATAATTATAACTTAAAAAAGCCTCTAATTAGCGTCATTATACCAACTTATAATAGACCAGATTATCTTAAACAAGCGATCGCTAGTGCTGTTAAACAAACTTATCAAAACATTGAAATTCTCATTTCTGATAATTGCAGTACAACAAATACTCAAGCAATAGTTGAATCTTTTGATGATTCACGCATTCGATTTTGGAGACAACCGACAAATGTCGGAATGTTTGCTAATCAAATGCACGCATTCCAAATGGCGCGAGGAAAATACGTTGCTAGTCTCCACGACGATGACATGTGGAACGAAGACTTTTTAGAAAAGCTTATTCCGCCGTTAGAAGAAAATCCAGATTTAATTTTAGCTTTTTGCGATCAATATATTATAGATGCAAATGGCGTAATTGATTATGCTGGTACTGAAGGAAATACACGCAGTTATAAACGTGACCAGCTTGCACAAGGAGTTCATCAAAATTTAGTCAAAATCGGCTTAGTAGATAAAAGTATACCTACTGCCGCAGGTTGTGTGATTCGCAATGATTTTGTTGATTGGGATAGTATTCCTCCTGAAGTTGGGGGTATGTGGGATATATATCTGACATATATGTGCTCAATATCTGGTCATGGAACTTATTATTATCCAGAACGACTAACTCGTTATCGTGCTCATGAGCAAACTGATACTATGCTAAGTGGTAGTCGAGATGCTCAAATAAAAATCCGGAAAGCACAAAATGAAATATTTTGTTATAAGCGGTTTATGGAAGATAGCAGACTAAAAGAGTTTAAGTCATACTTTAAACAAAAATGGTTAGAAGCTAATACAACTTTGGCTATTGGTTTGATGCGAACTCAACAAATAGCAGAAGCACGTCCTTATCTTTGGCGTGTGATTAACGAACAAAAGTTTAACTTGCGAACTATAACAGCACTTACAATAAGCTTTACTCCGCAACGTTTAGCCAATCAATTATTAGGAGGAGAAAAACAATTAAGTTGATTAGAGTTGAAGATTTATAAGTTTGTCACCAAAAAATAACTGTACGGTCATCAATTAAATTTAAGAGGAAGGTGGTTTGTGAAACTTTGTATCGTTACGCCATATGTGATTAAAGGTGATGGTCAAGGTCGGGCAAACTATGAGATTGTCTGGGAAGCGATTCGTCGCGGACACCACGTCACTTTAGTAGCAAGAAAAGTAGCTCCCGAACTACAGGAAAATAGCCAGGTAAATTGGGTTTATTTTGCCGTCGAAGGTTTTCCAACGCAACTTGTGCGGGAAATGATGTTTTCAAGGGCAAGCGGTTCTTGGTTGCGTCAGCACCGCGATGAATTTGATTTAGTACAAGTGTACGGCGCGATTACTTCGGAGAAAGGAGACGTAAATACATCGCAGTTTGTACACACTTCTTGGTTGCGATCGCCTGTACATACATCACGAGTAAACCGTAATATTTATGGTCTTTACCATTGGATCTACACAAATTTAAACAGCTATTGGGAAAAAAAGGCATTTCGTCAAGCGAAAGTGTCAGTAGCAGTATCTGAGAAAATCAAAAATGAATTGGTAGAAGACCTAGGAATCGAAAGCGATCGCATTCGCGTGATTTTGAATGGTGTGGATGTGGAAGAGTTTGTTCCAGGTGTTACAGACCGACAAAAATTAGGTCTACCATCCGATGTAACTCTAGCGCTTTTCGCAGGGGATATCCGTACCAATCGCAAAAACTTAGATACAGTATTACATGCCTTAGTACAAGTTCCGGAGGTACACTTGGCAGTTGCCGGCAATACTGCCGGTAGTCCTTATCCTGAGCTAGCAGCATCGCTTTCCTTAAGTGAGCGAGTACACTTTTTAGGATTTCGGCGCGACATCGCCCAACTTATGCAAGCGGCGGATTTATTCATATTTCCGTCACGTTACGAAGCTTGCACCTTAGTCATGATGGAAGCAATGGCATCAGGACTACCCGTGATTACGGCAACTACAGCAGGGGGTGCAGAAATAGTGACACCAGATTGTGGATTTGTTTTGGCAGACTCCGATGATGCCAACGGTTTGGCAGAGGCACTGAATATTTTAAAGAGCGATGGCCATCTCAGACAAAAAATGGGTCAAGCTGCCCGCATCATAGCAGAACAAAATACTTGGACTAGTAAGGCTCAAAGCTATGTTGATTTATTTGAGGAGTTAGTAAATGACCAGTATCACCGTTCTCATACCGACTTATCGCCGACCTCTAGACCTGGTGCGTTGCCTGGAAGCGCTGAAAAAGCAAACTCGCCAAGCAGATGAAGTATTGGTGGTGGTGCGTGATACTGATGCTGAAACTTGGACATTTTTGCAAACCTTTAACCTTGATTCGCTGCCACTACGCACCGTAACGGTGAAAGTTCCGGGAGTAGTCGCAGCGATGAATGCAGGTTTGGATGTCGCGCTGGGGGATATCGTTGCCACAACCGACGACGATGCGGCACCACACCCTGATTGGCTGCAACGCATGGAAGCTTACTTTTTGTCAGATAGCAGCATCGGCGCTGTCGGTGGACGGGACTGGCAGTACATAGGTACTCAAATAAAGGAAGTAGGCGATCAATTCTCTGTCGGTCGGGTGCAGTGGTTTGGACGGGTGATTGGCAATCATCACTTGGGTGTGGGACCTGCTCGCGAGGTAGACGTACTCAAGGGAGTGAATATGAGTTTTCGTTCCCACGCCCTCAAAGGACTGCGCTACGACGAGCGGATGTTAGGCACTGGTGCCCAAGTACATTTTGAATTAGCATTCAACCTGCCATTGAGACGAGCGGGTTGGAAAATCATTTTCGACCCCTTAGTGGCAGTAGATCACTATCCAGCACAGCGTTTCGATGAAGACCAGCGAGATAATTTTAATCACATCGCTTGGAGCAATGCTGTACATAATGAAACCTTAGCTTTACTAGAATACTTTTCATCGGTGCAACGTATTGTATTTGTGGTATGGGCAATATTAATCGGTACGCGAGAAGCGCTGGGTTTTGTACAGTGGTTGCGATTGCTACCCACTGAAGGAAAATTGGCGGGGCAGAAGTGGCTGGCATCTATACGGGGACGAATTCAGGGTTGGCAGACATGGCAACAGCACTATAATTTGAAAAACTTATCAACAAACTACCTGCACCCTGGAGATGTACAGTGACTTCTAACCAGATACTTTTTAATCCTTTTCTGAAAGAACATTATTCTCCAGAAAAGCGATCGCAACAGGGTTGGATCGCAATTTATGGCTTTTTACTGATTTCCTTAGCGTTCTACCTTGGTCCTGCTGCTAGCCTGCGCCTAATCTATCCGATAATAGCTTTGATTACAGCCGTGTTCCTCTACTTGCGGCATCCCATTCTCTATCTAGGCTTTACGTGGTGGATGTGGTTTCTCTCGCCGTTATTTACCCGCTTAGTTGACCTTAAGGTTGGCTGGGACCCAACTCGTCAGATGCTCGTAGCACCTTATTTAGTGGTGTTTGTTACCATAGCCACTTTATTCCGATATCTTCCTAGTGCCTATCGTCTAGGTGGCTTATCTTTTATTTTGGCTTTTGCAGGGGTGTTCTATGGCTTTCTTGTTGGGCTAGTTCAGAACCAACCGGTTCCTGTGGCACGCAGCCTCCTGGACTGGTTGATTCCCCTCCTCTTCGGTTTTCACTTATTTATTAACTGGCGAGATTATCCTAGTTATCGCCAAAACATTGAGCGCACATTTCTCTGGTGCGTATTGATTTTAGGAGTTTACGGTATATTTCAATTCGTGGTAGCTCCTGAGTGGGACAGGTACTGGCTGATAAAATCAGAACAGTTTACCAGTTCTGGAAACCCTGTACCTTTTGGAATGCGCGTATGGAGTACAATGCACTCAATTGGTCCGTTTGGTGCCACAATGCAGGCTGGTTTGCTGTTATTGTTCACCAGAACTGGACCTTTAATTCTTCCTGCCTCAGCATTTGGTTACTTGTCGTTCTTACTTGCACAAACACGTACCAATTGGGGGGGCTGGTTATTAGGAATGATTATGATTATGGGTTCGGTAAAGGCGCGGATTCAAATGCGCTTAATTACCATACTTTTGGTGATGGTAATTTGTGTCGCGCCATTGCTGACTATTGAGCCAATTTCCACCGTTGTAGCAACTCGTTTTGAAAGTTTTGCCAATCTTAAAGAAGATAGTAGCTTTAGGGATAGATCGAATATCTATGACAGAAGCCTGAGTGTAGCCCTTTCTAACACTCTGGGTAATGGGTTTGGAGGTGGTTTGAAAGTCAACGAAAAAACTGGTCGAATAGAAATAGCTGTCATTGACAGCGGCATTTTAGATATGTTTTTCACCCTAGGCTGGTTTGGAGCCATCCCTTATGTGGGTGGGCTAATCTTGATGATTTATCAAGTTTTACAGT
>Ga0136635_10000627_pt1 | contig 10048 bp, 10 predicted proteins | sample AntDrymeUQ852106_2_FD_105495 | JGI IMG/M metagenome (GOLD analysis project Ga0136635, IMG submission 105495) | Polar desert sand microbial communities from Dry Valleys, Antarctica - metaG UQ85 (21.06) | ecosystem: Environmental > Terrestrial > Soil > Desert | place: Antarctica: Dry Valley... | reverse complement strand
CTCGGGCAGCGTGACTTTCACGGGGTACCCCGTGAAAGTCGCACCCGGCCTACGCTGGCCTCCGTGGCGGGTGGGGTGGAGGAGGTCGAAGTCGCCGGGCGCACCGTGCGGGTGTCCAGCCCCGACCGGGAGGTCTTCGCGGCCACCGAAGCCGGTCCAGCGGTCAGCAAGCTCGACGTGGTGCGCTACTACGCCGCGGTCGGGGAGGAGATCCTGCGGGCGACGTACGAGCGCCCGACCACGCTGGAACGCTGGCCGAAGGGTGTCTTCGCGGGCGCCAAGATCGCCACCCGCACCGACAACAAGGGTGACGCGTTCTTCCAGAAGCGGGTGCCCAAGGGCGCGCCCGACTGGGTCGAGACCGCGACGATCACGTTCCCGTCCGGCCGCAGCGCCGACGAGGTCTGTCCCACCGAGCCCGCGGTGCTCGCCTGGGCGGCGCAGATGGGCACGATCGTGTTCCACCCGTGGCCGGTGCGGCGCGGCGACGTGGACCATCCGGATGAGCTGCGCATCGACCTCGACCCGCAGCCCGGCGCGGACTTCCACGATGTGGTCGAGGTGGCCCTCGAGCTGCGCGCGCTGCTCGATGAGCTGTCGATGACCGGCTTCCCCAAGACGTCCGGCGGCCGGGGCATCCACACCTACGTACGGGTGCAGCCGCGGTGGACGTTCACCGACATGCGGCACGCGGCGATCGCGATCGGCCGCGAGCTCGAGCGGCGGATGCCGGACCGGGTGACGACCTTCTGGTGGAAAGAGCAGCGCCCGCCGGGGTCGGTCTTCGTCGACTACAACCAGAACGCGCGAGATCGGACCATCGCCTCGGCCTACTCGTTGCGGCCGCGACCCGGTGCCCCGGTGTCGACGCCGCTCACCTGGGACGAGGTCAGCGACGTCGACCCCCAGGACTGCACCCTGCACACCGTGCCGGGGCTGCTGCAGCAGCGGCCCGACCCGCACCAACCGATCGACGAGCGGGCGTACGGGCTGGACGAGTTGCTGGAGTGGCACGCCCGCGACGAGCGGGCCGGCCACGGTGACATGCCGTACCCACCGGACTACCCGAAGATGGAGGGGGAGCCGTCGCGGGTGCAGCCGAGCCGGGCAAAACACTGATACCGGACGAGTTCTTGTGAAGTCGTTGCAGTTACGCCGGTTGGGTGCGACCGTCTCGGCATCCGACTTTCACAGAGGAGCGTGAGGGAATGAAGCGGGGACTTTGCGTCGTAGCCACGGTCGTGGCGATGGCCGCGCTCTCCATGAGCCCGGCATCAGCCAAATTCATCTCCGGAGCCAGCGACGACCGCAAGTGTGACCGGCCAGCCGCCGGCCATGCGAGGGTCAAGCCAGGCTACGAAGAGCTCGACATGGGCACCGTCACCCGGGCCCAGCAGCGTAAGATGGAGCGCCAGTTCCGGGTCGCCATGAAGGACGCCAAGACGCACCGCGGCACGACGATCCGGGTCAACACCCGGTTCCACGTCATCCGCAGCGACAGCGGAGCGGGCAACGTCACCAACGCCCAGATCGACGCCCAGATCGCCGTCCTCAACAACGCGTTCCGCGGCGACTCGTCCCCCGCAGCCGCCCCGACACCGTTCCGGTTCCGGCTCGCGTCGGTCGACCGCACCAACAACAGCGACTGGTACAGCTGGTCGCTCGCGGACGACGACGACCCAGCCAAGCAGGCGCTCTACCAGGGCAACACCAGGACGCTGAACATCTACACCGCGAACCTCGAGGGCGGGCTGCTCGGATACGCGTACTTCCCGGTGCCGAGCCCGCAGTACCTCGACGGCGTCGTGCTGCTCAACGAGTCACTGCCTGGCGGGACCGCCGCCCCGTACAACGAGGGCGACACCGCCACCCACGAAATCGGCCACTGGCTGAACCTCTACCACACCTTCCAGAACGGGTGTGCCACCCCCGGCGACCGGGTGAACGACACGCCGTACCAGGACGATGGAAACAACATCTTCTCTTGCAACACGGCGCTGGACACCTGCCCGGCCAAGCCCGGAAACGACCCGGTGAAGAACTTCATGAGCTACGGCGACGACCCGTGCCTCAACCGGTTCTCCGCGGGCCAGGCCACCAGGATGACCAACGCGTGGAACGCGCTGCGCGCGTAACCACCTGACCCCTACCAACGGTCCGCGGTCCCGCCTCGTGCGGGTCCGCGGACCGTTGCGTACGGTGGACGGTATGAAGCGGGGAATGTGGGTCGCGACAACGGTGCTGGCGCTGGCTGCGCTGTCCGTGAGCCCGGCCTCGGCAAAGGTCGTCTCCGGCACTGGCGAGAACTGTGACCGGCCCGCCGCTGGTCATGCCCGGGTCATGCCGGGATACGAGCACCTCGACCTGGGCACGGTCACCCGGGAGCAGCAGCGGGCGATGGAGCGGAAGCTCCGTCACGCTAGGAAGACTGCTGAGGTGGATCGCGGCGGGACGATCCGGGTGCCAACCCGGGTGCACGTCATCCGCCGCAACAACGCCAGCGGTGGCGTCAGCAACGCCCAGGTCGACGCCCAGATGCAGGTCCTGAACCGGTCCTTCCGTGGTGACACCTCTCCCGATGCAGCCCCGACCAGGTTCCGGTTCGTCCTCAAGTCCGTCGACCGCACCAACAACACCGACTGGCACGAGTGGACGTACCGCGACGACGACCGGCCGGCGAAGCGGGCGCTGCACCAGGGTGGTACGAGGACGCTGAACCTCTACACCGCCAGCCTGCGGCCAGGGCTGCTCGGGTACGCGTTCTTCCCGGTGCCGACCCCGACGTTCGTCGACGGTGTCGTGCTGCTCAACGAGTCGCTGCCCGGCGGTGACGCGGCCCTCTACAACCTGGGCGACACCGCCGTGCACGAGGTCGGCCACTGGCTGAACCTCTACCACACGTTCGAGAACAACTGCGCAGCTCCTGGCGACCGGGTGGGCGACACCCCGTACGAGAGCTATGACGGCAATCCGTTCGCGTGCAACGAGGCGATGGACTCGTGCCCGGGCAAGCCTGGGAACGACCCGGTGCACAACTTCTCGAGCTACGGCAACGACGCGTGTATCGACCGGTTCAGCGCCGGGCAGGCCACCCGAATGACCAACGCGTGGAACGCGCTTCGCGCCTGACCACTCGAGGACAAGGCGAGCATGCACTCTGTATGTAAAAGCTGTATGTTTGCACTATGACTGCCGCACTCGTTCAGGTCAGGAACGTCCCTGCGCAGGTGCATCGTGCGCTCAAGGCGCGCGCAGCCGAGCGGGGAGAGTCGCTCAACGCCTACCTGTTGGACCTTCTCGCCCGAGAGGTCGCCCGACCGACGGTCGCCGAGGTGCTGGCCCGGGCCGAGCGTCGGGCCGGGCGAGCGGAAGTCTCGGTGGTGGACGTGCTCGGCGAGGTGCGGGCCGAGCGTGACGAGGAGTTGGCGCGACGGCTCGCCCGATGATCGTGGTCGACTGCGCGGCCGTCGTGGATGCGTTGGCCGGGCTGGACGGCACCGACCGACTGCGCGCGCGGCTGATAGCCGAGGAGCTGCACGCACCCAGCCTGCTGGACTACGAAGTGGTGTCGGCGTTGCGCGGGCTGACGAGGGGCGCGCACCTGGACCAGGCACGAGCCTTCGACCTATTGACCGACTTCGACGACCTGCCTATCCGCCGCTGGCCTGCCGTCGACGGGCTTCGTCGCCGGGCGTTCCAGCTGCGGGGCCAGCTTTCTGCCTACGACGCTTCCTACGTCGCGCTCGCCGAGGCCTTGCAGTGCACATTGGTAACCCGCGACCGGCGGCTCGGGAGCGCCTCCGGTCACGACGCAAAGGTAGAGGTGCGGTAGCTCGCCCTCGACGGATCTCGAGACATCAGGGTTGCTCCGGCAACCGCAATGTCTAGAGATCAGCAACGAACAGCGCCAGCGCGTGCGGCAGCAGTGGGACCGCGGCGTTCGGCGTCACCGCCGGACCGCGGCCGTCCGCCCACACCGGGTCGGCCCCGGTGTCGAGCAGCGCTGTCCAGGACGCGGGCTTACCGAGTCGTGGCACGGCGAACTCGACCGGGTCCGCGCCGGGGTTCATCAACAGCCAGAACGTGTCGTCGTCGATCTCCTCGCCGCGCGGTCCGGGCTCGGTCATGGCGTGCCCGTTGAACAGGACGGCGAGCGCACGAACCTCGGGCCGGTCCCAGTCCTCGGCGCCCATCGGCTCGCCGTCGGTGCGCAGCCAGGCGATGTCCGGCACCCCCGTCTCGTCGCTCGCACCGGTGAAGAACACTCGGCGCCGCAGCACCGGGTGTTCGGCGCGCAGCGCGATCAGGCGGCGGGTGAAGTCCAGCAGGTCCTCGTCGACCCGTGACCAGTCCACCCACGACAGCTCGTTGTCCTGGCAGTAGGCGTTGTTGTTGCCGCGCTGCGTGCGCCCGAGCTCGTCGCCGTGCAGCAGCATCGGGACGCCCTGGCTGAGCAGCGTGCACGCGAGCAGGTTGCGCTGCTGACGCGCTCGCAGCGCCAGCACGTCCGCGTCGTTGGTCTCGCCCTCGACCCCGCAGTTCCACGACCGATTGTGGTTGTCGCCGTCCTGGCCGCCCTCGCCGTTGGCCTCGTTGTGCTTCACCTCGTACGACACCAGGTCGCGCAGCGTGAAGCCGTCGTGCGCGGTGACGAAGTTGATCGACGCGTACGGCGCGCGGCCATCGGACTCGTACAGGTCGGCCGAGCCCGACAGCCGGGCGGCGAGCTCGCCGCGCGTGCGGGGCTCACCGCGCCAGAAGTCGCGCAGCGAGTCGCGGAACTTGCCGTTCCACTCGGTCCAGGCCGGCGGAAAGTTGCCGACCTGGTAGCCGCCCGGGCCGACGTCCCACGGCTCTGCGATCAGCTTGACTTGGCTAACCACCGGGTCCTGGTGCACCAGGTCGAAAAACGCGCTCAGCCGGTCGACCTCGTGGAATTGGCGCGCCAGGCTCGCGGCCAGGTCGAAGCGGAACCCGTCAACGTGCATCTCGAGCACCCAGTACCGCAGTGAGTCCATGATCAGCTGCAGCACGTGCGGGTTGCGCATGAGCAGCGTGTTGCCGGTGCCGGTGGTGTCGTAGTAGTGCGCCGGCTCGTCGCCGTCGAGGCGGTAGTACGCCTGGTTGTCGATGCCGCGGAATGCCAGCGTCGGGCCGAGGTGGCTGCCCTCGGCGGTGTGGTTGTAGACCACGTCGAGGATCACCTCGATGTCGCCCCGGTGCAGCTCGCGCACCATCGCCTTGAACTCCAGCACCTGCTGGCCGCGCTGGCCGGTCGAGCTGTACGCGTTGTGCGGCGCGAAGAAGCCGATCGTGTTGTAGCCCCAGTAGTTGGCCAGCCCCTTGTCGACCAGGCGCGAGTCCTGCACGAACTGGTGCACGGGCATCAGCTCGACTGCGGAGACGCCGAGGTCGGTGAGGTGCTCGATCACCGCCGGGTGGGCGAAGCCCGCATACGTGCCACGGATCTCTTCCGGCACTCCCGGGTGGGTCATGGTCAGCCCGCGGACGTGCGCCTCGTAGACCACGCTCTCGTGGTACGGGTGGCGCGGCGGCCGGTCGCCCTGCCAGTCGAAGTAGGGGTTGGTGACGACCGACTTCATCGTGTGCGGGGCCGAGTCGTCGGTGTTGCGCGCCGACGGGTCGTCGAGGTCGTACGAGAACATCGCCGGTGACCAGTCCACCTCGCTCTCGACCGCCTTGGCGTACGGGTCGAGCAGCAGCTTGGAGGGGTCACAGCGCAGGCCGCGCTCCGGCTCGTACGGTCCGTGCACCCGGAACCCGTAGCGCTGGCCGGGGTCGATGCGGGGGAGGTAGGCGTGCCACACCAGCGAGTTCCGCTCGGACATCGGCACCCGCGTCTCGGTCCCGTCCTCGTCGAACAGGCAGAGCTCGACCGCCTCGGCGACCTCGCTGAACAGCGTGAAGTTGGTGCCGGCGCCGTCGTAGCTGGCGCCGAGGGGGTACGGCGTCCCCGGCCATACCTCCATGCGGCACATGCTTCCACCCGCCGAACCGCCCAGCCACACGCCCCGTAACGGGGCCCGTGGTTCCCTGCCGAGGCGTCGACGCCCCGCAAGGGCCCGCTAAGCCCCGTTACGGGGCTTATGGCCAACGGGTAGTTGGCCGGCTACATGCCGCTGACGCCCTCGCCGCCGCCGCCCTGCTCGTCGAAGGTCTCGTGCTCCAGCAGGTGCAGACAGGGGATGCCGAGCACCCGGCGGGCGCGAGACGTCCAGTCCAGGTGGAAGAACTCGCGCACGGCGTGCGGTGCGGTCAGCACGATCGCCTCCCGGCAACCGTGCGTGGTCGCCTCGGTCGCCAGCGCGCGGACCGGGTCCTCCGAGGTGACCCGCCCCTCGGCCCGGCGGCCGGTGGCCCGCAGCAGCTCGAGGCTGCGGTCGAGCTCGCCCTGCGCCCGCTCGACCATCTCCCGGTTGAGCCGCTCGATCGTCTCGCCGTCGACCGCGTCCATCGGCGGGACCATCTCGTAGCGCGCGATCGACCCGATCGCGGTCTGCACCCGGGTGGCCGCGTCCTCGACCGGCAGCAGCATCCGGTACCGGACCGCCTCTTCGAGGTTCTCGTGCAGGCCTACCACCTGCTCGGCGTCCAGGTCGGTGAGCTCCCGCTCCACAAGCAGGACCACCTCGTACGCCGGCTCGGGGGCCGCGGCGGACCCGTGCGTGTCCACGGTCGAGATGGTAGTCCCGTCACAGCCCGAACAGGCTGCCCAAGTCGTACGAAATCGCCTGTTCCAGCTGGGCGTAGGTGCACGACTCCGGGTCCCGGTCGTCCCGCCAGCGGCGGAACTGGGTGGTGTGGCGGAACCGGTTGCCCTGCAGGTGGTCGTAGGCGACCTCCACCACCCGCTCGGGCCGCAGCGGGACGAAGGAGAGGTCCTTACCGGCGTTCCACCGCGACTGGGCGCCCGGCCGCCGGCGGCCCTGCTCCTCGTCGGTCGGCTCCGCGCCCCAGCGCCACGGGTGGTCAGCCCGCTCCGCGTCGGTCGTGACCTCGTACGGCGCCAGCTCGTCGACCAGCTCGACCCGGCGGCCGGCGGAGAACGACGCGCACACGCCGACGTGCTGCAGCGTCCCGTCGTCGGTGTAGAGACCGAGCAGCATGGACCCGAGCCGCGGGCTGTCCGGGGTGGACGACTTGTGCCGCCGGTAGCCCGCGACCACGACGTCGGCGGTCCGCTCGTGCTTGACCTTGAGCATGCTGCGCGCGCCGGGGACGTATGGACCGGCGAGCGGCTTGGCCACCACCCCGTCGAGGCCAGCCCCCTCGAACGCGTCGAACCACTCCAGCGCGGTGTCGCGGGAGTCGGTCAGCGGGGTCAGGTGCACCGATGGGGAGTCGCTGTCACCGAACGCCGCCTCGAGCAACCGGCGGCGCTCGGCGAAGGGGCGCCGGGTCAAGTCGTGGTCGTCGAAGGCGAGCAGATCGAAGGCGACGTACGACGCTGGCGTCTTCTCGGCGAGCATCCGGACCCGCGAGTCGGCCGGATGGATCCGGTCGAGCAGCCGCTCGAACTCCAGCCGATCGTCGACGGCGACCACGATCTCGCCGTCGACGACGCACCGCGGCGGCAGTGCGGCCAGCACCGCCTCGGCGACCTCGGGGAAGTACCGGGTCAGCGGTCGCTCGTTGCGGCTGCCGAGCTCGACCTCGTCCCCGTCGCGGAACACGATGCAGCGGAAGCCGTCCCACTTCGGCTCGTACGCGAGCCCGCCCTCGACGGAGTCGGCTTGGGGGACGCCCTTGACCGAACGGGCGAGCATCGGACTCAGCGGCGGTGGGACGGGCAGGTCACGGACGGACACGGTCGACGCTCCTCGAGACGTAGCGCAGCAGCAGGTCATCGTCGCCGGCAATCGCGTGGACCAGCCGGAGCTCCAGGGCTGGGTCGAGCAGGGCACCGGTGGCGAAGCGGCTGGCGGGGCCGGCCAGCAGCTGCGGGTGCACCGTCAGGCACACCTCGTCGAGCACCCCGGCCGCGGCCTGCGAGCCGGCGAGCGCCGGCCCGCCCTCGCACAGGATCCGCCGCAGCCCCCGCCCGGCCAGCTCCTCGCGCAACGCCCGGTGGTCGACGCCCTCGTCCCCGCACTCGAGCACGTCCGCGTGCTCGCGGATCGCGGCGAGCCGGTCGGCCGGAGCCGCGGCGCAGGTCACCACCAACGTGGTGGCCGACTCCGACGGCCCGGCGACCAGGTCGGTCGGCAGGTCCAGGCTCCGGGACACCACGGCGATCGGGGGTAGCGGGGCCAGGCCGAGCCGTGAGCGCAGGTCGGCGTCGACCTCGTCCGGCTCCACCCGTGCGTACCCCTCCGCGCGCGCCGTCCCCGCCCCGACGACAACGACGTCGGCCATGCTGCGGAGCAGGTGGAACACTCGTTGGTCGTCCTTCGACGAGAGGCCACCTGCCCGCCCGCGGGCGTCGGTGGTGGAGCCGTCGAGGCTGGCCACGAAGTTCAGCCGGGTCCAGGTCCGCTCGGCCGGGTAGGCATAGGCGGCCTCGAGGTCCTCGGCGTCGAGCTCGCCGCTCGACTGGAGCATCCGCACCCGGGCGATCCTGCCAGGCGGGGCGCTGGCGGCTAGGCGGGCAGCGGGACGAGGTCGACCGCGCCGACCGCGTATCGCTCCAGCACCGCGCGGGCCACCTCCTCGTCGGCGCCCAACGGCTCGGACACCGCGACCGCACCCGCCTCGAGCGCCAGCTCGGCAGCCAGGTCGGACATCGGCCCCGGGCCGAGGAAGAACGAGCCAACCGCGATGTGCCGCCTGCCCTCCGCCCGGAACGCGCGGACCGCCTCACCGGTCGACGGCGGCGTCGTCGCCGCGTACGCCGCCAGTACCGGCAACCGATGGTGCCAGCCCCAGGCGCGGGCGATCCGCACCACGCCAGCGCTGGCGACCGGGTCGGACGATCCAGGGGCGGCGAGCACCAGCGCGTCCAGCTCCCGCACCCGGGCTCGCGCCAGCGCGGTACGAAGTCGCTGGTCGAGCACCCCGAGGAACCCGCGGCGGGTGCCGAGGACGTCGGTGACCTCAACGCGTAACCCGGGCTGGTCGGCGGATGCCGCGGCCAGCAGGAACGGGTCGGCCGGGGAGTCGCTGAGCAGCAGCGGGACGGCGACGACCTCCTCGACACCGGCCTCAGCCAGCCGCGCCAACATCTCGGCGGGGCTGTGCATCCCGGCGGGGCTGGGCCCGTCGACGACGGTCGCCTCGACCCGGAGGTCGGGACGCATGGCCAGCACCCGGTCGCGCACAGCGCGGCCGGTGCGAGTCGGTCGTGGGTCGGAGGTGCTGGGGGTGAGCAAGAGCAGGGTGGGAGCAGTCACGAGAAATCCTTGGGGTCGGTCGGGTCTGAGGTGGGCGAGCTCGGCTGGGAGCTCAGCTGAAAGAGGGCACAGCCAGGGAGGTCAGACCTGCCGACAGCGCATCGCGCACGCGCGCATCAGATCGACGTGACGTCGACCCGCCAGGCGCGTTGTCTGCGCGACATGCATGCGACGAGTGTGAACGCCCGCTCGTCTACCGCAACAAGGCCGCCCGGAATGTGAGACGGACCCGCCGGCGCTCAGCCCGCCGCGCTCATCGGTCGGGAGAGCCGGGCCAGCCCGGTGGCGGCCACCGCGGCGACCGCCACCGCGAGGCTGGCCGCCAGCACGTACGTCCAGCTGGCCAGCCCGGTCAGGCCGACCGCCACCAGCACGCCGGGGTTGAGCGCACCGGTGATTGCGGCGGGCAGGGCCGCGCTGGCCGCGAGCGTCGGCAGCCCGAGCGTCGCCCGAGGCGACCGGGCGGCAACCAACCAGCTGCCGAGCAGCGCGGCCAGCCCGACCAAGCCGACCGCGACCACCCCGTCCGGGCACGTCGGCGGGGACCTGCTGCGGCAGCCGGTCGAGCAGCTCGCGCCCGGCCAGGCCCCCGACCAGCGCGCCGACACCCTGGGCCGCCCACAGCGGGAGCAGCTCGACCGGCGCCAGTCGGCGCTGCACCAGCAGCGTGAGCGACCATGCCGGGTCCACCTCGGCGG
>Ga0136635_10000626_pt1 | contig 10059 bp, 7 predicted proteins | sample AntDrymeUQ852106_2_FD_105495 | JGI IMG/M metagenome (GOLD analysis project Ga0136635, IMG submission 105495) | Polar desert sand microbial communities from Dry Valleys, Antarctica - metaG UQ85 (21.06) | ecosystem: Environmental > Terrestrial > Soil > Desert | place: Antarctica: Dry Valley... | reverse complement strand
GGACGCTGCCCTCGCGTGTGATCAACGGGATGCTGCGCCGCTTCACGGGGGTCTCGATCTCCGACTTCGGGTGCGCGTTCAACGCCTACCGGCGCACGGCGGTCGAACCGATGCTGCCGGCGATCGGGAAGCAGAAGTTCACGAAGGCGCTCGTCCTCTCCGGCGGCGCCTCGGTGGTCGAGGTCGACGTCGGCCACGCTCCCCGCGCGGGCACGTCCCGCTACTCGCCGCTGCGGCTGACCCGGCTCGCGCTCCATGTGCTTGCCGGCTTCTGGCCGCAGCCGATCCAGTGGATCGGGATTGCACTGGGCCTCGTCTGCACCGGGCTCGCGATCGGGCTCGGGATCTACGGCGTCTGGTACTGGATCGACCGCTCGAACTTCCCCGGGCCGCTGCTCGGCGGCGTCGCCGTGCTCTTCGTGCTCGGGATCCAGGGCTTCATTCTCGCCCTGGTCGGTGAGTACCTAGGCAGAATCCAGCGCGAGGTCGAAGGGCGGCCTCTCTATTCGATCTCGGAGGAACTGTGAGCAAACGTGTGTTGGTGACCGGCGGCGCGGGATTCATCTCGTCGAACTTCATCCGTCATCTGCTGGCGCACACCGGTCACGACGTCGTCTCGCTCGACGCGCTCACCTACGCCGGCAACCTCGAGAACCTCGCGGATGTGATGAGCCACGAGCGGCTCTCGTTCGTGCACGGCGACATCCGCGACCCTGAACTGGTCTCGAAGCTCGTCGCCGAGGTGGACGTGATCGTGAATGCAGCTGCCGAGTCGCACGTCGAGAAGTCGATCGAGGAAGGCGCGTCCGAGTTCGTGACGACCAATGTCGAGGGCACCCAGATCCTCCTCGACGCGATCAGGCGGACCCCGGTCGAGCGCTTCATCTTGATCAGCTCGAGCGAGGTCTACGGGACAGCGGAGTACGCGCCCATGGACGAGGAACACCCGCTCAATCCGCGCTCGCCGTACGCGGCGACGAAGGCTGGAGGCGACCGGCTCGCGTACTCCTACTACGTGACGTACGGCCTGCCGATCGTGATCGTCCGCCCGTTCAACAACTACGGCCCGCGGCAGCACCCGGAGAAGGTGATCCCGCGCTTCATCACGCAGGCGCTCACCGGCGAGCCGCTGACGATCCACGGCGACGGCCACGCGAGCCGCGACTGGCTCTACGTGGACGACGACGCGGAGGCGATCGAGGCGATCATCGCCGCCGACATCGACGAGCTCGCCGGCGAGGTCGTGAACGTGGCGACCGGCATCGACATCTCGGTCTGCGACGTCGCTGACTCGGTGGTTGCCGCGGTCGGCGCAGACGCCGAGAAGGTCTTCGTCGAGGAGCGGCTCGGCCAGGTCGACCGCCACATCGGCTCGACCGACAAGCTCGAGCGGCTGACCGGCTGGCGCGCGCGAACGAGCTTCGAGCGCGGGCTGGAGCAGACCGTCGCGTGGTATCGCGAGAACGAGGGCTGGTGGAAGGCGCTCCGCACTCGCGACAGCGTCTCCTCGTCCTAGGAGCGGGGCCCGCGCAGATCGGGCTCCTCCGCGCTGCGCGCGAGCGCGACCTCTTCGTGATCGCCGCCGACCGCGACCCGGCGGCGCCTGGCTTCGCGTACGCGGACAAGAGGGCGCTCGTCTCGACCGAGGACGAGCCAGGCATCGACCGCCTCGCCCGTGCCGAGAACGTCCACGGGATCGTCGCGCCCGGCGCCGATTGGCCCGTCGGAGTCGCCGCGCGCGTCGCGGAGCGGCTCGGCCTTCCGCATCCCATCGACGGTGCGACCGCGGCACTCGCGACGACGAAATCGCGGCAGCGCGAGCGGTTCGCCAAGGCCGGCGTCCCGCAGCCGCGCCTGCTCGAGGAGCCCGTGCCACCTTGTGTGGTCAAGGCGCCGGACCGGCAGGGCCAGCGGGGGCTCACCTTCGTCCGCACCGAGGCCGAGCTCCCCGCGGCGATCGAGGCGGCGATCGCGGCGTCCCGGAACGGGACCTACATCGTCGAGGAGTATGTAGACGGGCCTGAGGTGACGGTCAACGCGGTCTCGGTCGACGGCGTCTTCCACTCGCTGGCCGTGACTGACCGCCTCACCGCGGACCCACCCGCGTTCGGGGTCGCGCTCGCGCACGTCTGGCCTTGTGTCTATCAGACACAAAGTGTGATCGAGACGGCGCAGGCAGCTGCCGAGGCGCTTGGGATGCGGAACGGGCCGACCTACACGCAGATCCGGGTCGGAGCGAACGGATCCCGCGTGGTTGAGCTGGCTGCGCGGCTCGGAGGAGGGCACGACGCGGAGCTCGTCGAAGCGGTGACCGGCGTGAGACTGAACGATCTCGCGCTCGACTTCTCGCTAGGAATCGAGCCTTGTGTCTATCAGACGCAAACTCTCCACGGCGGCGCCTGCGTGCTCTTTCTCCTCGCGCCCGAGGGCGAGTTGCGGGTTGTCGAGGGGCGCGAGGAGGCACACGCAGTCGAGGGCGTGCTCGACGTGCGGATCTACCGCGAACCCGGGCATGTCTTCGGGCCGCTGCTGCGTGGCGCCGACCGCGCCGGCGCCGTGCTTGCGGTCGGGGGGAGCCGCGACGAGGCGCTCGGCCGCGCTCGCGCCGCCGCGGACGCAATACGCTTCGTCGTCCAATGACCCGGGAGACGCAGCTCGGCTTTCAACCGCCCGCGATCGGCGAGGAGGAGATCGAGGCCGTCGCTGAGACACTCCGGTCGGGCTGGCTCACCACCGGGCCGCGCGCCGCGCTGCTCGAGGAGCGGATGGCGGAGTACCTCGAGGCCGAGCACGTGCTCGCCGTCGCCTCGGGCACGGCCGCGATGCACCTGGCGCTCGTCGCGCTCGGGATCGGGCCTGGCGACGAGGTGGTCACGACGCCGATCACATGGCCCGCGACCGCAAACGTGATCGTCCACACGGGCGCCACGCCCGTCTTCGTCGACGTGCGCGACAGCGACCTCAACATCGACCCGGCGCTTGTCGAGGCAGCCGTGACCGAGCGGACGAAGGCGATCCTGCCGGTGCACCTCGCCGGCCAGCCCTGCGACATGGACCCGATTTGGGCACTCGGCATCCCCGTGATCGAGGATGCGGCGCATGCGGCCGAGAGCGCCTACCGCGGCCGCAAGCTGGGCGGGCTCTCCGAGGCGACCTGCTTCTCGCTCTACGCGACGAAGAACATCGCAGCGGGCGAGGGCGGCCTCATCGCCACCAACGACGACGTCGTCGCCGAGGCGATCCGCAACCTGCGCCTGATGCGCCGGGGGGACGGCTCGCTCTACGACATCACGGTGCCCGGCTACAAGGCGAATCTCTCCGACGTGCTCGCCGCGATTGCGCTCGTCCAGCTCGACAAGCTCCCAGAGCACACCGTCGCTCGGGCACGCCAGTTCGCGCTCTACGACGAGGGGATCGCCCGCCTGGACGGGATCGAGCCGCTCGCGCGCGATCTCCGCGACACACACGCGCGGCACCTCTACGTCGTCCGGGTCGACGCGAAGCGCTTCGGCCGCACGCGCGACGAGCTCCAGCAGGCGCTCACCGCCGAGCGGATCTCGACCTCGATCCACTTCCTGCCGGTGCACCGGCTCACGTGGTACCGCGACCACTTCCCGGACCAGCCGTCCCTGCCGGTCGCCGAGCTCGCGGGCGGCGAGATCCTCTCGCTGCCGCTCTCGCCGGCGCACTCCGACGGCGACATCGCGGACGTGCTCGAGGCGCTGGAGCGGATTCGCGACCGCGGGCCTCTAACGTAATGGGGCCTCGTCAGCGTGCCCCGACTGCTCAGCGCTTCATTGCGTTAGAGGCCCCTGCATGAAGCGGGCGTTCCGGGTGGTCGCAACGCTTCTGCTCACGGGCCTTGCGGTCGCGTACCTCGTCTGGAAGATCGATGTCGGCCAGACCGCCGACGTGCTCAAGGACGCGAGCCCCTGGTGGTTCCTGCTCGCGGTCGCGATCATGACGCTTACCGTCGTCCCGATGGCCGAGCGCTGGCGCCGCTTGCTCGTCTCGCAGGGGATGCGCGAACGGCTGCCCTGGTTGACGCGTGCCTATCTCGTCGCGTACGCAGCGGGCCAGATCCTGCCGACGTCGATCGGCGGGGATGCGGTTCGGATTCTGGAGACCTCGCGCCGGCATCCCGCCCGGCTGGGCGGCATCTCCGCGATTGTCCTGCTCGAGCGGGCGCTCGGCGGCGCGGCGACCGTGCTGCTCGGCGCTGTCGGCTTCGTGCTCGCGATCGGCCGCTACGACGTCGGCGCCTACCTCTGGATCGAAGGGGCTTTCGTGCTCGGGACGTTCCTGCTCGCCTTCCTCTTCTTCTCGCGGTCAGCCCGGCCGCTGCTTCGGTTGTCGATGCCGATGCTCGCTCGCTTGCGGCTCGAGCGGCCCGTGCGAGCCGTCTACGACGGTGTTCACGCCTTTCGGGAGCGCACGGGACTGCTGGTCGGGTTGTTTGCATTTACGGTCGCGATCCAGACAGTGCGCGTGCTGGCGATCTGGGCGACCGCGCGCGCGGTGGGAATCGACCTCTCGCCGAGGATCTACTACGTGATGGGGCCGCTTTTCTTCCTAGTGCTGCTCGTCCCGTTCACGCTCAACGGCTTCGCCGTGCGCGAGGCGTTTTTCGTCAGCTTCCTCGGCGGGGTGGGCGTCGATCCGAATGCGGCGTTCGCGGCTGGCTTCCTCTTCTTCCTCGTCACCGTCGCGATGGCGCTCCCCGGCGGCGCGATCCTGCTCTGGGAAGGCCTGCGTGGCCGCCCGCGTCCGACGCATGCGTGACGCCAGCGCCGTCGTAGTCACCCACAACGCTTTGCCGTGGATCGAGCAATGCCTCGACAGCGTCCGCGGCGAGGAGACGGTTGTGGTTGACAACGGCTCGAGCGACGGCACCGTAGACGTCGTCCGCGAGCTCTTTCCCGACGTGCGGGTGCTCGAGCAGGAGAACCTCGGCCTCGCTGCCGGGTGGAACGCGGGCATGGCGGCCGCGTCCGGCCGCTACTTCCTGATCCTGAACGCGGATGCCTGGATGACCGAGGGCTCGCTGGGGCGCCTCATCCGGCATGCCGACGCGCATCCGGAAGCAGCGGTGGTCGGCCCGCGGCTGCTGAACACCAACGGCACGCTGCAGCGCTCGGTGCGCGGTGTCCCGACCCTCTGGCGGCTCGCGACCGAATACTTCTTCCTCCGCAAGCTCGGGCCCCGCACCCGGCTCTTGAATGCCTTCTACGCGGGCGGCTTCGACCACGACGAGACGCGGGAAGTCGAGGTCGTGATGGGCTCGTGCATGCTGGTACGGCGTGAAGCGGTCGAGCAGGTCGGTGCGCTCGACGACGCCTTCTTTCTCTTCAGCGAGGAAACGGACTGGTGTCACCGCTTTCGCCAGGCCGGCTGGAAGGTGCGCTTCTACCCGGGCGCGGAGTGCGTGCACGTCGGCGGCGCCTCGCACGGCGGCCGCATGTTTCGCGAGAACGTGTGCGGACACCTGCGCTTCCTTGCCAAGCACCGCGGCGTCCGCTACGCCGAGCGCGCCCGCCGGCTGCTCTTGTGGGCGCTGCGGCTGCGCGCCGTTGCCTTTCGCGACGAGCGCGGCCGGATGTACAACGACGCTGCCGCCTGGCTTGCCGCGGGACGGGTGCCGGAGCTGCTCGACCGATGACGCTGTTGAGGCTCGCGCTCGCGACCGGGATCCTGCTCCTCCCGGGCGCCATCGTCGCGCGCGCGCTCGGGTTGCGCGGCGCCTCGGTCACGCTCGCCTGGTCGCTCGCGCTCCTGTTCGGAGCTCTCGCCGTGACCTTCCTCGCGGGCGCGTCGTTGACCCTCACGCTCGTGCTCTTGCTCGGGGCGGGTGTCGTGGGGCTGCGCTTCGTCCGGCGTGCTCCCCGCCCAGAGCGGCTCCCGGGCCGCTGGTGGATGCTCCGCGGCGGCATCGCACTCGGGGTCCTGCTGTGGCACGTCGCCGGTGAGATCGGTGGGGACGGCCTCTTCCATCTGGCGCGCGTGCGCAAGCTCGAAGCGTTCGACTCGCTCTCGCTCGGCGCGGCGAACGAGTTCGCGGACGGCGGCTTGCACCCCGGCTACGCGTTCCCGCTCTGGCACGGCTTCCTGGCGCTCGTCAGCCGGGTCTCGTTCCTCGACCCGGCCGATGTCGTCCTGCACGAGGCCTCTGTACTCGCACCACTTGCGGTGCTGGTCGCGTACGAGGCCGGTTATGCCCTCTTCCGTCGCGTCGGCCCGGCCATTGCGGTGACGTGCGGCGCGGTCGCGGTGACGGCACTCGCGCCGGCGCACGGCGGCGCCTACACCGCGCTCGGCCTGCCGGCGACTGCGTCGAGGCAGCTCCTCGTGCCCGCAGTGCTCGCGCTGGCGTTCGCCTACATCGAACGGCCGACGCGCGGCCTGCTCGCCTCGACGGCCGCCGCCGGCTTCGCCCTCGCCGTGATCCACCCGACCTATGCGATCTTCCTCTGGCTCCCCTTTGCCGGCTTTCTCGTCGTCCGCTCGCTCGCCGCTCGCGACGAGGTGAGGACGATCGGGGCGGCGCTCGCCGCGCTCGTCCTTCCCGCCGCCGCCTTCCTGGTGTGGCTCCTGCCGGTTGTCCGGGATACGGCCTCGCATGCGCCGGGAACGGACGAGCTGAAGCGGGCCTTCGAGCAGTACGCAGGCCAGCTCGACGTCTTCTCCCAAATGAGCTATCGCCTGGCGCCGGAAGTCTTCGGGCGGGCGGGTGCGGTGGCGATTGCCGCGCTCCTTCTCGTGCCGCTTGCCGGGCTCGCGTTACGCCGGCGCTGGGCGTCGTACGTCCTCGGAGGCTTCCTCGCCGTGGCGGCGGTGACGCTGGTAGCGCTGTTGTTCGTCCCCTTCTCCGACCTGGTCTCGATCTCGCAGTCCCGCCGCGCCGCGGGCTTCTGGCCGCTGGCATTCGCGTTCGCGGGCGGTCTCACGGTGCTCGCAGCGATCCTGCGCTTGCTCCTCCTCCCGGCCGCACTGCTTGCAGGGATCGCGCTCCAGCTCGCCTACCCGGGCGAGTTCGCCTACCGACTCGAGCAGGGCGGACCCGCGATCGTGACCTGGTTCGCCGTCGCCGCGGGCGTCGCCGGTCTCGTCTTCGGGCTGCTCCGGCGCCCGGCGATCGAGCGGCCGACCAAGCTCGTCGGTATGGCTGCGGTCCTTTTCGTGCTCCCGATTGCCGTCCACGCAGCCTGGAACTGGAGCCCGTCGGAGGCGCGCCGCCCGAGCCCACTGACGCGCGGCCTCGTCGCGGCGCTACGGGCGGACGTGCCGGAGGGGGACATCGTCTATTCGGATCTCGAGACGAGCTATCGGATCGCGGCCGAGGCGCCTGTCTACGTCGCCGCAGCGCCGCCGAGCCATGTCGCGGACACCGAGCAGAACCGACCGTACGAGCGTCGTGAAGCTACCATCGAGTTCTTCCGCACGGGGGACGTGGAAATCCCGCGGCGGGCCGGCGCGACGTGGCTCGTCGTCGATCGCAGCCGGTTCGACGTGACCCCGCAGGTAGACAGCGTCTACAGCGACCGGCGTTACACCCTCTATGTGCTGCCGTAACCGCCGCCGCCGGGTGTCTCGATCGTCAACACGTCGCCCGGCTCGAGGTCGAGGGAGACGAACGGCGGCAGTTCGGTGCCGTTGAGCAGATTGCGGCCCGGCAGGCCCGGTTCTCCGCTCGCCGCGCCTGCCGGGGCGATGCTTCGCCGCTGCGAGAGGAGCGAGAGGCGACAGGGCTCGAGCATCCGAAGCTCGCGGATGACACCGTCGCCGCCGCGGCGCCTGCCGGAGCCGCCCGAGCCGACTCGCAGCGCGTGGCGTACGACGCGGAGCGGGTACGCGAGCTCGAGCGCCTCCGTCGGTGTTGAGAGCGTGTTTGACATAGCGACGTGCACCCCCGACGGGCCGTTCGCATCCGGGCAGGCGCCCTGGCCGCCACCGATCGTCTCGTAATACGTGAAGCGCTCGTTGCCGAGGATGACGTTGTTCATTGTTCCCTGGCCCTGCGCAGGCACGGGTACGGCCTGCCCGAAGGCGCGGAAGAGCACGTCGACGATCCGGCTCGAAGTCTCGACGTTCCCAGCCGCGACGGCTGCGGGCGAGACCGCGTTGACGAGGCAGCCGGCGGGCGCTCGGACGGACATGGGCTCGAGCGCCCCTGCAGAGGCGGGTACGTCCGGATCGGTCAGGCAGCGGACGACGAAGAGGCAAGCGGAGACCGTGACCGCGAGCGGGCAGTTGAGGTTGCCCTCGTGCTGGGGCGCGGTGCCGGCGAAGTCGATCTCGAGCTCATCTCCTGCGATGGTGACCGCACAGCGCAGCTCGAGCTCACCGTCGGGGATCTCCAGTCGCTCGACCGCCTTGTAACACCCGTCGGGCAGCGCCGCGATCCCCGCGCGGACGCGGCGCTCTGAGTAGGCGACGAGCTCGTCCATCGCCGCCGCGACCTCCTCCCGTCCCCGCCGCGCGCACAGCTCGCCGATCCGCCGGGCGCCGAGCCGCTGCGCGGCGAGCTGTGCTCGTAGGTCGCCGCGGCGCTCGTCCGGGTTCCGCATCTGCTCGACGAGCGCCGTGAGTGTCGCCTCGTCGAGTCGCGTCGGCGGGATCACGATCCCCTCCTCCGCGAGCGTGCGGGAGTCGGCCGGCATGCTGCCCGGCGTCGCGCCGCCGACGTCGGCGTGATGCGCGCGCGTCGCGGCGAAGCCGAGCTCGGTGCGGGAGACGAGCGTGATGTCCGGCAGGTGCGTGCCGCCGGCGTATGGGTCGTTGAGGATGAAGACGTCGTCCGGATCCGGATCGCAGGCGATCACGGCGGCGACCGATGCAGGCATCGCGCCGAGATGGACCGGCATGTGCTCCGCTTGCGCGACCATCCGGCCCGCATTGTCGAACAGCGCGGTCGAGCAGTCGCGCCGTTCCTTAATGTTCGCGGAGAACGCAGAGCGGATCAGCGCGACACCCATCTCCTCGGCGACCGCACGGAGCGCATAGCCCACGACCTGCAGGCGGACGTTCACGCGCGCCCCTCGCCGGCACCGGCTCCTGCCCGGCCCGCACTTGAGACAAGCGACGTAGGGCTCCGACGGCGCCAGTTCGCCGCGCGAGCGTAGATGGTTGACACTGGACGTCTCACGCGCGCGTCACCACGAGTGACCCGCCTCTCCAGATGCCCAGCCACCCGTCGGGGATCCAGGTGGTCGAGCCGTCGAGCTCCACGAGCCCGGTCACCGGCGGCCGCGCTGGCTCCGCCGGCAGCCGCAGCTCCGGGCCGGTGCGCACGCTCGCTGTGCGCAGAGCGACCAGCTCGAGCGGCCGCGCGCGGTCGGCGTAGCCGTAGCGCTCCTCGTGCGCCCGGTGGAATGCTCCGGCGATGTCGCCGCCGAGGGGCACGGTGAGCTCGAACGACTGGCCTGCGTACCGCACGTCTGCCTCACCGTCGGCGGGCAGTTCGCCGGCCTGCGCGAGCGGGACGACAATCGAGCGGACGGTGTCGCGCCGCTCGTCGCCGACGGCGAGCCCGAGCGCGGAGAGGACGCCGGCCGCGGCGGGGACGAGCACGGTGCCGATCTCGAGCTCGTCTGCCAGGGCACAGGCGTGTAGGCCGCCCGCGCCGCCGAACGCAACGAGCGCGAAGTCGCGCGGGTCGAGCCCTCGCTCGACCGAGACGACCCGGAGCGCCGCCAGCATTTCGGCGTTGACGACGTCGATCACATCCTCTGGCCGCGCCTCGACCCCGGCGAGCGCGTGCTCGGCAGCGTCGCGGTCGAGCACGAGGCCGCCGGCGAGGCGTTCCGGCAGGCGGCCGAGCAGCAGGTTGGCGTCGGTCACGGTCGGCCGCTCGCCGCCGCGACCGTAGCAGGCAGGGCCTGGCTCCGCGCCCGCGCTTTGCGGTCCAACGCGAAGCGCACCGCCCCCGTCGCGCCAGACGAGCGAGCCGCCGCCCGCACCGACCGAGTGCACGTCGAGCGTCGGCAGCCTGATCGGCAGGCCGCCGACGAGCCGCTCGTTCGAGCGCGTCGCCTCGCCGCCGACGACCGCACAGACGTCCGT
>Ga0136635_10000625_pt1 | contig 10063 bp, 8 predicted proteins | sample AntDrymeUQ852106_2_FD_105495 | JGI IMG/M metagenome (GOLD analysis project Ga0136635, IMG submission 105495) | Polar desert sand microbial communities from Dry Valleys, Antarctica - metaG UQ85 (21.06) | ecosystem: Environmental > Terrestrial > Soil > Desert | place: Antarctica: Dry Valley... | reverse complement strand
TAAAGAAATTAGCCGCAACCGTCAAAGTGCAAACTACTTGATAGAAGACTTTGGTAAAGTCATCAAAATAGAAATGGTATCAATTCCCGGTGGAACTTTTATGATGGGTTCCCCAGAATTTGAAGGAGATGCAGACGAACATCCACAACATCAAGTCACCATCGCACCTTTTTTTATGGGAAAATATCCCGTAACTCAAGCACAATGGAGAGCAGTAGCAGCATTACCCAAAGTTAAACAATCTTTGAATCCCCATCCATCCAAATTTAAAGGTATAAATAGACCAGTTGAAAATGTATCTTGGCACGAAGTAGTAGAATTTTGTTTTCGGCTTTCAGAACAAACCGGACGCGAATATCGTTTACCCAGCGAAGCCGAATGGGAATATGCTTGTCGTGCGGGAACCACTACACCCTACCACTTTGGCAGAACTGTCACCCCTGAATTAGCAAACTGCGGTGGTATCGATTCCTACGCTTTGGATGCAAAAGGGAAATTTCGTAAAGAAACCACTGATGTGGGCAGTTTTCAGCTTGCCAACGCCTTTGGATTGTACGACATGCACGGCTTAGTTTGGGAATGGTGTGCCGACCCCTGGCACAAAAATTATGAAGTAGCACCCACAGATGGCACAGTTTGGGAACTTGGCGGAGATGAACATCGTCGGGTATTGCGGGGTGGTTCTTGGAGCTTTAGTCCGGAACTTTGCCGCAGCGCTAGTCGCAGCTGGAATGAAGCAGTTGGCGGACTGAGAATATGTGGCTTTCGGGTTGTGTTTTCTTAAGTAGTTGAATTTGGGTTGGGAAAGGTGTTGACTACGATTCCAAAATAGGTTATTATAATCTTGATGAGGAAGAACTATCATAAAATAATTGCCGAAAAACCGCCTATCGCATTGTAGGCGGTTTTGTTGTTGTATAAAATCCCGAATCGTTTCTTTGTTTCGCGTCGAATAAAACCAAAGCTGATGAAAGGAAAATTTCATGAAGCGGTTATTCAGGTTTTTCAAACCAAGGAAAAACCAACCATTGCTGAACCTGGTTATTATTACGTTTCTTTCGGTTTTGTTTTTATTAAATTTGATATTTAAAATATTTAGTTTCGTATTTCCTTCGTTCAACGCGATCGCTGTAGCTTTATTCTTGTTGATTCCCTTTTTACTTATAATTAATGGTTTTTTCTTTCGCAGATGGTGGCTAAAACTGATAAATTTGTGGATATTTTTATTACCAAGTTTGCTTTCTCTCTGGATTTTCAACAACGCTACTATAATCTTTTTGTTAATTGGTATTTATCAGCCAGAGCAAGAAATTAAATTGAAATCTTATAATATTGTCGTTTATAAAAGTCCTATATGGTTAGATACAGACGCACAGCGGGGATTTGTCTTGAAACAAGAAAAGATTATCTTTCCGGGAATTAAGTTAGCAAAGCCAATTTATGAAAATAAAAATTATTATTTAGATAGAATAGAAAATTATAAATTAATCGGTCGAGATAAAGTAGTTCTGAATTTTGTTTATTATGATGTGGGTAAAAAAAGAAAGCGCAAGGAATCGAAAGAATTTCAAGTAAAAGATTTTCTTTATTTTTAATTTCGTAATAAGCGCTTCAACGCTAAATAAAGCGCTGAAGCGCTTACTACGGTTTAAACCAATTTCAAATCGGCGTACTCTGCCAATAAATCGTCAGAGGTGAGAGTGTCACCTTCAGCTTGCGGAGTCCAGAGAACTTCAATCGCCAGAAGTTTATCGCTGGGGATACTACCAATTTGGCGCAAAGCTTGACGCAATTCTTCAACGTTGTTGACTGGTGGAATTTCAAATTTACCCAATGTCGCTGCTAACAGGGTGACAATGATATATTCTCCAGGACCTTGGGTAATTAGGTCGGTTGGGTTGTCAACATCAGCACCAGGTAAAGCATTCTTAGGAGTAGCTTCTTTTAGCTGGTTGTTAACGTTAGAAAGAGTTTCTTCGCTAAATTTGCTGCGTTCTGCTAGTGCCAAACGGTTAAACTGAGCTTCAGCTGAATTTAAACGCGCTTGCTGTGTACCACCACCTGCATATACCCAGTATTCGGGATGGCGTAGCAAAGCGAGGCTGGCTTCTTGCAAAATTTCCGCTCTACCCTCTGGGGAGTTGGTGTCAGCTGTTTCGGCAATTCGGTTAAGTTCGGGTTGCAAGTCACGAGCTTGTGCCAACATAGCTACTTGTAGACGAGTCACAGAAACATTAGAGTTGCTGCTGTAATCTGTATCGTCTGTGGTTTCTGAACCGGTAGCGCGACGGAAGGCTTGCAGCATGAAGTTAGCGATCGCCAAGAAGATTAAGATGGTAAACAAACCACCAAATCCTCCGCCAATACCAAAGAAGGGAATCAAGAAAGGAAACCCAAATCCTCCACCACCAGGATAATATCCGCCACCGTAGCCACCGCCGTATCCCCCACCATATCCACCGCCGTATCCACCGCCAGGAGGCGAATAGGTGCGGCTAGAAGGCGCTCTGAAGGAACCACCGCCGATTCTACCACCACTGCGGGCGGCTAATGCCCCATCAGCGTGACTCAGTGCCAAAGTAAACACCAGGCTGAGGACAAACAAAGTTTTTAATAGCGGTTTGATGGCTTGTTTTAGTTGTTTACGCATAACACAGTTACTTGAAAAACGTTATTACTTATGATTTCTCCTAGTAATGGTAGGAGTCTGTGCATAGATGACACTCCTACCATCGCCAGCTTTGGTTTTTGATTAGTACTAGCTCTGTGTAAGATTCATCTATCGCTACATCTTTAATTTACCGCGTCTTATTCTCGGCGTGCCGCGTAAGCAGGGGGGATTTCTGGAGTAGATAACCGTACCTGCACATCTTTTCTATCCCAGCAACTAATTATCCCCGCTAGAAGAGTGCGATCGTCTACCAATCAGAAAAACTTATCACTCCTGTCATCCGGGATAACTTTGTCAAACTTCAGTTTGGGATTGCAATTTTTTTTAAGGTTATCAAAATAATCTTCTATGGAGGAAAGCAGATATTTTTGGTTATTATAGACTGTATAGGCTAGCCTTCACTTTCTAGTTATGCAGTCTTTGTATTGCGGTATCGCGATCGCTTTCTTTAACTTTAATTATCTCCACCTACTCTACACAGACCACGCTTGGGGCGCATTTAAATGTACTTCACAAAGCCATCAATCACAGCATTCTTGGCATTTTGGCATCACATTATGGCTGAATTTAGGATAAACTATTTCTAGTAGATAGACTTAGCAATCTCTACAATAGATTATGCTCAAGTCGTTTTTTGATAGTTGCTAGTTTTTAGTTATTGTCCATTATTTTACTTTACCAAATAGGAATAAAAATATTATTTCCCAAAAATAATTTAACAATTATTATTGAGGAGAGTAGCAAAACATAACGTGATTTATCATTTGTGGGATTAATTGTCTTACATAATATAAATTATTCCGGAAAATAAAAACTACTCATTTTTCAATTTTGGCGGGTATAAACAATTAGTGAGAAGGAAAATACCAAGATAAAAACTGCACTGACAATATTTCCTAAAAATACATAGCTATTAATTAAAAGCAACTTTATCTAACTTTTCTCTTTCCTTCTACAGAATGAACAATTAAGAAGTTGAGACAGCGAACTTTTCATGGAACAAATATCACAAATTGATGCAAAAATCCAAGACAAAACAGCCTATCCTGACATCTTAGTAATATCGCGCACCTTCTTGCCGATTCAGGGTGGAATTGGAGAATATATCTATAATCGCTGTCTGCAAGACCCAGAAAGGGTAATTGTTTTAGCGGGTAGTTGTTCTGGAGACAAAGCATTTGATCGCGATCAACAGTTTCCGGTGTATCGCTGGTCAAATCCGAGATTTTGGCGTAGTGGTTTTGTGGAGAATAATATCAAGCATGTTTTAAATCTGGTCTGGTCATTTGTGCTAGCGGTGCAACTTTATTTTCGGTATCGTTATCGCTACATAGAGTGGGGTCATGGCTACAATTTTCCAGCCCTTTTACTATTAAGCTATTTATTACCTATTCGTTATTTTATCTACTTACATGGCAATGATGTTGTTCATGTTTTACGCAATCCGTTGTGGCGTATTCTATTCGCATTAACACTGATACGAGCCGAAGGAATTGTTTGTAAAAGTTCGTTTATAAAAGATTACCTAAAAGCTAATTTCCGATTTAATACTCCTACCCACATTATTAATCCTATCCTCAGACCGGAAAAATTTGCCGTAGCAGCCAGCGTTGATAGTCTTGATAATTTACGTGTTCGCGTGCGTGAGACGTACAATATTCCCGAAACATCTGTAGTCATTCTTTCAGTAGGACAACTTGAGAAGTGTAAAGGCTTCGACCGAGTGATTGAAAACTTAACACTACTGCTGACTCAGGGGATAGATGTTCACTATATACTTTGTGGGCAAGGTGCTTGTGAATTAGAACTGAAATCTTTAGCACGTCGCTTGCGAGTAGATAAACGGGTACACTTTGCCGGATATGTAAGCGATCGCGAATTAGCCGGCTACTATGCAGCTTGTGATTTATTTGCTATGCTGACTTTGTTTGACACTAAATCAGCTAGTATAGAGGGTTTTGATGCAGTTTACTTAGAAGCGGGTTACTTTGGTAAGCCTGTAATTGCTTCTTGTTTAGGGGGTGTCATAGATGCAGTTCGCAATGAAGAAAATGGCATTCTGGTTAATCCGAATTCTGGTTATGAAATTTTTCAAGCTTTCAGTCGCTTGTGTAAAGACCAGCAGCTACGTGAAAAACTAGGTCGCATCGGAAAAGAACTAGCTAAACGCAAAACCCTTCACCGCACGCTTTACGCTTCAGGAGTTAGTCCATAGTCGATAGTTGATAGTCGATAGTTGATAGTTGACTCCGCTCCTCCACTCCTCCTGACTCATCCCCCCCCGACAATCGTGACTACTTCAAGCCTATCGCCTTCCTGTACTTTTGTGTCAGACCAAAACTGACGGTGTAAAATTTCCCCGTTATACTCCACTGCTACTAAGCGGGGATTAAAACCGAGTTGTTGAAGTATATCGGGTAAAAGCGTTTGGGAAGAACAAGTACGAGTTTCCCCGTTTATAGAAAGTGTAATTTGGTCAGACATAAGCTTGGAATTGTTAGGCATTTGCTTTAACGCGATAAAGTTGGGAGAGGAAATATTGTGTTACTAAAGTAGGTTGTTCGGCTTCCATAAGCGATCGCACTACCGCTACACGTTCGGCGCCTGCGTCAATCACGTCATTAATATTATTCGGGTCGATTCCCCCAATCGCAAACCAAGGTATCGGACTATTTTTAGCCGCATAACTGACATATTCTACGCCAACTGCTGCCTTACCCGCTTTCGTGGGAGTTTCATAAACTGGTCCAACACCAATATAATCTGCACCATCGGCAATCGCCCCTTGCATTTCTTTTGAATTTGTGGTAGAACGACCTATCAAGCGCTGCGGTCCGAGTAATTGACGGGCAATGGCAATCGGCATATCTTGCTGTCCTAGATGTACCCCATCTGCATCCACTGCCAAAGCCAAATCTACTCGGTCATTCATGATGAAAAGAGCGCCGTAGCTGTGACATAGCTGCCGCAACTTCATAGCTTGTTCTAGACGCACAGTATCATCAGCTGTTTTGTCGCGGTACTGTAAAAGCGTTAATCCACCTTTGAGGGCAGCTTCAACAGTTGACAATAAATTTTCAGTTTTGGAGGTGACAAGATAAAGACGCGATCGCAACAGCAATTGATGGCGCTGATAACCTAATAAAGTACTTTCCAGGGTATAAACCCGATAGCGCATCTGCTTAAAAGCTTTCCCCATATTCGGATGAGTGAGCTTGCCGTATTCTTCCAGCACCCGCATTGCTTCTTGTACGCGACCGAAGTTAGCTTGCAATAACGATTTGATATTGGCACGTTGTTCTTCCTGAGGATGACTTAACTCAGTGCCAGCATCGCCTAGTGTATCTCGTGCCGCCCGCATTTGAGCCGTATGCCAACTAGCTATCTCTTGTCGTAAATGCTTGCATTCAAGAGCTAATTGGGCATTATTTAAGCCAAAGCGACACCATTCTTCGATAATTCGCAAACCTTCACGAGCGCGATCTAAATTTGCGTCTAAAATGCGGTAAATAACATGGTGTATCTGCTCTGTTTGGCTGTATGGCTCGACCATTAGAACAACCCCATTAGTGCTTTCATCGTCACAGCCAGCCTCTTTCATATTTGCAATTTTTTTCGCATCGAAGTTAGTTATTTATTAGGGATTACGGATTGGGGATTGGGGAATAGGTAATAGGTAATAGGTAATGGGGAACGCGGTAATGGGTAATAAGTAATAATTCTTTTCCTTTCCCTTTCCCCTTTTTCCTTTCCCCTTTTCCCTTTCCCCTTCCCCAATCCCCAGTTCGTTCATTACTTTGTATTAAAAGTAGCCAATAGGTCAATATCTGGGTAATATTATCGACATACTAGCCGTTGTATGAGTATAAAAAAATATTCAAACGTTGTAAGGAGTGCTCTAAATTGATTTCCCCCCTAGTGTTTCCTAACTATCGTAAAGCAGATATGCAGTCACCAAAGGCGATCGCTTCTGACTCTAAACCAGATTCTTGCCTGAAATTAGCAATAATGACGGTTGTTCGTTCTTCTATTTTGTGTTTTACCCTTGGGGTAGGCGTAACAACTACAGCATTGTTGGGTATTGCCGACACTGCCATAGCTCAACCATCTGCACCAAATCAGATGCCTATGGGTGAAAAAACAATGTCTCAGGTTAATGTGCTGTTTGTCAACCCAAGTGTCGGAGATGACAAGCTAGGTAATGGTGGTGAACGTGCCCCCTTAAAAACAATTACCCAAGCGCTGCAACAAGCCAAACCCAATACTGTAATTATGCTCTCTAGAGGTACTTACAGTACCCAAACCGGAGAAGTATTTCCTTTAATTCTTAAAACAGGAGTGTCAATTCAAGGAGATTCTCGCAACCTAGGACGCGATCTGGAAATTCAGGGAGGTGGTGATTACCTCAGTCGCAGCTTTGGCGGACAAAATGCCACAATTGTTGGAGCAAACCAAGCCAGATTAACTGGGGTGACAGTAACGAACCCCAATCGCCGTGGTTACGGCTTGTGGATTGAATCGAGCAATCCTGTAATCGTCGAAAACACTTTTACGGGTAGTACACAAGATGGCATTTCTGTCAATGGGAGCAGTGCGCCCATTATTAGCAAAAATTACTTTTATCGCAATGGGGCAAATGGAATCACCATCAATGGTAATTCGAGTCCGCAAGTGCGAGAAAATGTCTTTGAACAAACGGGTTTTGGGATTAATATTGCCAAAAATGCGACGCCAATGGTGGTAGGCAATCAAATTAAGGACAACAGAGCGGGAATTATTGTTCAGGCTAATGCTCGCCCAATTTTACGGAATAATGTAATTGAGGGCAGTAAAGAAGATGGGTTAGTAGCGATCGCCAATGCTTTGCCTGATTTAGGTAACGCAGGAGAACCGGGTGGTAATCAGTTTCGCAATAATGCTCGTTATGACATTAACGCGCTTGCGGCAAAACAAGTAATTACAGCGGCTGGAAATAACTTGGGAAGCGATCGCATTGCAGGTTTGATAGATATGCAAGGTGGAAGTGCAAGCGCTTCATTACCCAACAATCCAGCACCTCTAACTTCAGCAAATCGAGAAATCACCTTTGATGCACCCGGAGTATCGCAAACTCCTAAATTAAAACCGTTATTACCCAGAAATAACATTCCTTCGGGACGCTTAAACCCGCAACTACTGCCACTACAAAGCGCCAATTCTCCACTTTCCGTGGCTTCTACAAATCAACAGCAACCAATTTCTAAACTTCCCAACTTCCCTACTCCTAGTAGCTTACCAGGGTATCGAGGAGCAGTTTCTGCGCCATCGACCATCCCAACTAACCCACTGGTGCCACAGTTGAATTATGTGCGAGTTGATGCCAACACAATCGAGTTTAACGCACCGCAAACGGCATCCCTACCATTATTCGCTTCTTCTGTCAGCGATATGAGAAACGTGAGCGCACCTCAAAACCCAACAACAACGTATCGCGGTCAATCGCCTTTGTCTATGGGTGTTAGCCAGACAGGTTTGCGTTATCGGGTAATGGTGGAAATAGCAAATCAAAGCCAGCAAAACTTAGTGCGATCTATTGCACCGGGTGCTTTCGCTACGGTTTGGCAAGGTAGAGGAGTGATGCAAGCAGGAGTTTTTAGCAGTCGCTATAATGCCAACGAAATGCTGAAACTTCTCAACACAAAGGGTTTGAGAGGAATGATCGAGCCGGCGAATTAAGCTTGTGAAAAAGCGATCGCTCTTTTTTCGGTGATTCTTAATTATGAGATGAAAAGGCTGGGAAATGCGATCGCGCCTTTTTTATATTCTGCTCTCAAAGCGTCTATTATGAGATTTTTCCATATGGGAATTGAAAACTCTAAAATAAGGGAATCTAAGCCCATTAGCTTGTTCAATACATCATCATGCCTCTTTTTGAATTACTACCTCTGTTAAAGGAACTATCTCACACTGAAAAACTCCAACTGCTCCACCTCCTGTCATCAGAACTACTTAAAGATGCAGCTTTAGCGCCATTGGAAGCCACTAACGGGGTATCCATGCCAAACTTGTATGATTCTTTTGAAGCTGCTGCTGTTTTAGCGAAGGCATTGGCAGAAAAGCAATCTGCAACACATGGTTGATAGAGTCCGATTTGCTTTTACTCAAATGAACCCAGAGTTGGGAGTATTCAGTACCCTGCCCTACTTACCGCTAACACTCACCTATCAGAACCGTTCTTTACAAGTGTCAGGTTTACTAGATACAGGAGCTAGTGTTAACGTGCTGCCTTATGAAATAGGCTTGAGGTTAGGGGCAGTTTGGGAACACCAGACGTTAGCTGTGCCGCTAGGTGGCAATTTGGCTAAGTTTGAGGCACCGGCATTGGTGATAACAGCAAATATTGATCGCTTTGCTCCAGTAGATATGGCTTTTGCTTGGACAAGGGACAGCAACGCTCCATTAATTCTGGGGCATATGAATTTTTTCCTAGCATTCGATGTGTGCTTTTACCGGGCTGAGTTGGCATTTGAAATTAGCCCTAGACGAACATTGTGAGAGTAAATGGCGTAGCGATCGCTCTGCAAGTGAATAAATGCAAGCTGCGATCGCAAGGGTCAATATTTTGATTGGTAATAATTTGTAAAGCGATGAATTAAGTATTTTCAACCCTCCGTTTCTTCTTGGGTGTAACGTCGTAGTGGCTTTTCACTCCTCATTGCTTTTAGTTTTGATGTAAATAACTCAGAGCGATCGCTTTTTTCTGGGGTGAATTGTCCAATTGGTGGATGATTCACAGCAGGTAAAGACAACGACGCCTGTTGATTCAAAGAAGTTGATGTTTGGCTTGAAGCATAAGCCGGCTCAGACCCCAGGGAATATTTAGATTTGGTTGTGGAAGACACTAAAACGTTGTTTCTCTGTGTACTTTTGCGTGTTTCCTCATAATGTAAGAGTGCCTTTTGTTCTTCACTCATCACTTCTATAGGCTGATTATTGTTGTGTCTATACCCATTACCGACGCTTGCAGCACTCGCTGAATTGTCAGTTAGAGAATTTGCTATTGGTGGTAATTCAGTAGTATTTTCTTTATTCGCAGACAAAAATGCTGAAGTAAGTGAGGTTAAACTTTCGGGAAATTTGCTGCAAATCAGGCGTTCAAATTCCATGTTGAAATGATATGTAGCCTGATCCCGGCGCTGCCAAAATACTAAAATTTGCTGTACAGAAACAGCTTTATAACGACCTTGATATAGTGCCTCAATCACTGCCAGGTGTAGCCAATGAAGCGGGTATTGCGTTTGCCAACGCTCAACTAGCTCATTGGCAGTATAGCCACTGAGATCGAAACTATAGTTAATTAACAAGGCGATCGCTAAGTTGGCAGAGGTGTCTGGAAGTGTTGTTAACATGGGG
>Ga0136635_10000624_pt1 | contig 10068 bp, 9 predicted proteins | sample AntDrymeUQ852106_2_FD_105495 | JGI IMG/M metagenome (GOLD analysis project Ga0136635, IMG submission 105495) | Polar desert sand microbial communities from Dry Valleys, Antarctica - metaG UQ85 (21.06) | ecosystem: Environmental > Terrestrial > Soil > Desert | place: Antarctica: Dry Valley... | reverse complement strand
TTTCTTTCTATTACCCATTACCCATTACCCATTACCCATTACCGATTACCGATTACCCATTCCCAATTCAAGTTTCTCGATCAATTCTTTGCACTTCTTCATCTGAGAGTTTCACATCAACAGCACGCACTGAGTCTTCAATGCTGGAAACCTTACTAGCACCGGGTATGGGGAGGATGCAGGGCGATTTGGAACGCAGCCACGCTAGTACTATACAATACACTGATACGCCTTTTTGTTTGGCTAATTGCGCGATCGCTTTAATATCTTGCAAGTCACTATGCCGACGACTACCACCGAAGGGACTCCAAGGTAAAAAGGTTAATTGTTGCTGTTCGCAATACTTCAACACCCCGTCTTTCTCTGGCTGACGATACCAAGGGCTATATTGATTTTGCACTGAAACAATTTCCACGACATCTTGCGATCGCTTGATTTGTTCTACAGAAAAGTTAGAAACTCCGACAAAGCGAATCAAACCGGATTTTACTGCTTCTTTAGCAGGTTTTAGGGCTTCTTCTATGGTATAATCTGGGTCTGGCGAGTGGTATTGCCAAACATCGATAGGTTTCTCACCACCCAAAGCTTCAAAGCTTTCGCGAATCGTTTTGCGTAAATGTTCCGGATTGCCGTTGCGTGTCCAGCTGCCATTAGGACGCATCAAACCACCTTTGGTTGCGACAACTACATTGCTGGCATCACCATTGTAAGTTTGCAAAGCTTTGTGAATTAGTTTCTCATTGTGATGCTTATCTGATTCATCTTTGCAGTAAGAGTCGGCGGTGTCAATGAAAGTAACGCCTAAATCTAAAGCGCGATGAATGACTTGGAGAGATTCGGATTCGGGAGGTCGTGAGCTTAACGACATCGGCATACCACCCAAAGCGATCGCACTTACATATACACCCGATTTTCCTAGCTGTTTAGTTTCCATATTTCTGGTTCATTCAGTTATGTACCAGCTAGTCACAGTGTTTTTGCCAATTCATCCGTCGTTAGGCTTATCTCTTCGTAATAAGTACAGCTTTGCGTAAAAATGAGCGTGTTTTTAAACGCAGAGGAACACAGAGTAAGCGCAGAGGGACGCAGAGGTTTATTGTACTAAACGCAAAGAGCGTTTTACCTCTGTTACATAAACTGCAACAAAGCCAGAAACCTGTCTTCAAGTCAGCCATACTAGCCTTAACTTCAACTATCCGAGGGTAGGTTATGAACACCTTGATTAATGCGACGCGAAAACCGACTTTATTTTTGACTGTGCTGATGGGAGGGGTAATTTTTACAAGTTGTGCTTCTGCACCTAACCTACCTGAAGCTGCACTGAAAAATGAGACAACAGCAACCTCAGCAGCATCACTCGCAGGTGATACTACAACATCTCAAAAGGCTGAGGTTGCACAAGTACCTCGTTCTCGTCCGCAATTAGTTAAAAAAGCAGCAATGAGTTTGATTGTTGATTATGTAGATAAAAGTGTTAATGCCGTCTCCGAAATTATCAATAAACAGCAAGGAGATTTAATTAGTTTACAGGAACAACAACCGACAAAAACAAACGCTCGTCACACCGCATCAATACAGTTGCGAGTACCGCAAAACTTGCTGCAACCGACTTTAGATGAACTTGCCAAACTGGGAACTGTACAAAGTCGCAATATTAGCGCTGAAGATGTAGGCGATCGCTTAGTGGACATTCAAGCGAGATTAACCAACTTGCGGAAAACAGAAGTTAATTTACAGAAAATTATGGATCGCGCTGGTTCTGTTAGAGATGTGTTAAGTGTTGCTCAGGAACTTAGTCAGGTGCGACAATCTATAGAACAAATTGCTGCTCAATTAAAAAACTTAACTAATCAAGTTACTTACTCAACTATTACTTTGAAATTAGAAGCCGCAGTTTCTAGCAACGGAACACAACGCGCTTTAAGTTCACAACTTCAAGAAAGTTGGAATAAATCTACTAATTCTTTTGGTGATTTTACTGTTGGTTTGCTAAAGTTGGGTATTTGGTTAATGGTTTACAGTCCTTATTTCTTGGCTTTGGCAGCGGTTGGTTATGGCTTTAATCGTTGGCGGAGAGGACATTCACCACGTTTGACGCGAACACCAGATACTAACTCTGACTAGTACAGCAAGCGCGGAAATAAGCAGACCATTAAATAGCCAAAACTTTGCCCTGCTGGGGTTTAAGTTCTGCCTCTTCTAGTTGGATGCCTAAGCCAGAGCCGGAGACACCATCGCTTTTCCCACTCAAGCCGCCGTTTTACGAATCTCCTTTGCTCAACGATTGCTTAACCGTCTTGGGTTTGATGTGGGGATAGCGATCGCTCTCAATGTGATCGAGTTTGCCCTTACCCGATACCATTGCGTACATATACTGGTGGTAAATGTACTCTTCGAGTGAACTGGCTGACGCTTTTTTGTTAGTAATCCAAGCTTTCATCTCGGCGATAGTGCCCAATGATTTTTCGGTTAATTTGGTGCCTGTCGCCTCTTCGTAAGTGGCTTTCAACTGCTTCGCAGTCAGAGTATCGCCTGCGACTTCCAGTGCCGTGTTTGCCAAGCCTGGGTCGCTCACCGCTTCCGCCACGTACTTAGCAGTATCATCAGTGGTCGTGAAATTGAGCGGCGTTTCACCATCGCCCCAGTATTGAAATGTCTGATGTTCCAGGTCAAACAGCGGCATATAGGTGATGATATCCATAAATGCCCCGTTGAGAACTAAGGTATATTCCAAACCGCTGTGCTGAAGATACTCAAACACTTCCTTGCGCTTATCCAGGTTGTCGTTGTCGCCGTAGTCCAGCTTGCGGTAGTCCGCCGAATAATCGGAGGGAATGAACCGCTTCACGCCCTGCTGTTTGGCAGCATCAATCAAGTCTTTCTGCCCTGGCACAGTCACTTCACTATTACCGATCGCAGAGACGACAACATCGACCCCTGCACACAACGGCAGTAGGGTTTCAGGCTTCATCACGTCGCCTTCTACGAGCGTTGCGCCCTTGGCTTTCATTGCGTCGATCTTTTGACGATTTTCTGGATTGCTGTCGTTAAGCCTACGCACCATTGCTCGAACATCAATGTTGCCTTTGTCGAGTAGAGCAGAAACAATCTTAGAACCCAGCATCCCAGTAGAACCAGCAACCAGAACCGTCAATTTTATAGTCATGATTTTCCTTGTAATGGACTTGTAAGCCTTAATCGAAGAACACCATTGCTTTCCTACGCAAGCTGCTGTTTTACGCAGTTTTTTTGCTGAGAAATTGTTTAACTGTCAGGGATTTAATGTGGGAATAGCGATTTATCCGAAGAAAGTCAACAATTGTTGAGTCAAATCGTCTGGGCATTCCGAAGCCAACCAATGACCACAACGCGGCATTGCGCCGCCGCGCACGTCTTCCGCAACCATTCGTAAAGATTTAAGCGGCAAATCTCGCATAACCTTTTCGCTTCCTAGAGCGAGAATCGGCATTTTGAGTTTTTCCTTAAAGTCTCGTTTAAATTGTTCGGCATCTTTCGGCATTGCGCGGTAATATTCAAAAGCCGCGTGCATTGCACCGGGCGCAGAATAAGCGCGAACGTACTGGCTTAACTCTTCTTCGGCAATCGGATCTTTGCTGTAAGCGAAATTTCTGAAAAAATAATTCAAGTATTCACGCTCTTTGCCGATAACAAGCTGTTCGGGCAAATTCGGTGTCATATGAAAACCCATATGCCAGTAATTGCCTGTTTCTCCGGTCGTGTCGGCATAGAAACCAGGAATTGCAGTCTCCAACATAACCAACCGACGAATTTCTTGAGGATACTGCACGGCGTAAGAATAAGCTGCTGCACCTGCAATGTCGTGAGCAACAAGATTGATTTGTTGGAAGCCAAGTTTTTGAACCAATTGATGAATGTCTTCACCAACGCTTTGCGCTTCGTAATTTGGCGCGGGACGAGAAGACTCACCGAGACCACGCAGGTCTGGCGCAATTACCGTGTATTTTGCGGCAAGCGCGGGCATTACTTTGTGCCATTCATACCAAGTCTGCGGAAAACCGTGCAAAAGCACGACAGCTTCGCCTTTGCCCCCCATAACATAATGGATGCGAACGCCGTTGACTTCAGCGGTCTGATGCTTAAATTGTTTATCAAAATTTGCCCCGTCGCTGTTTATCATTTGTATTATTGGGTAATTTAGCTTGCGAAACCTTGTAAGAATTTGGTTTTAGCCGCAGGATACTGCTGGGTGACTTGCTCAAGTGCTTGATTGGCTTGTTCTTGATCGGGAAAAGGTATTGAAGCGGGAGGCAATGTGCGCGTTTGGGCAGGTACTGCCGTCGCCATAATCACGTACTCAAAACCTGCGGGGACATAAGTGTTGAGTAATCGTGCCGTTTCCGAATCGATTTGAAAAGCGTGTTTTGTACCCCGTGGAATTGACACAAACGATCCGGCGGTTGCTTTAATCGGCTGGTCTTCTACAAAGAAGGTCGCTTCACCTTCGAGAATGTAGAAGGTTTCATCTGCCGCCTCATGGATGTGAGACCCTGCTGCCGGACCGTGCGGCACCAGCTGTTCTATACAAGAATACTGTCCATCCGTATCTTCGGCAGTCGCCAGCATAATCCAGAGAATGCCCATACCCCAGTAAGCGCGACCTTCGGCACTATTGACTTCAAAAGATTGTGGCTTGTTTTGTGCGTTCATGTATAAATCCTTTACTTAAATTGGTTATGATAACGATCGCCGACTGGCTCTCCCGGTCGGGTTAAACTTGAGTGTGGTGCGAACCTAATCTATTATTTAAAGATTCCAATTCCAGCCTTCGTCGCCATAACTTGCGATCTTAATTTAGAACAAATCTACTTAGAGATTAGTGAATTTAAGGATCGAAATCTATCACGTTCTTGCTGTCTTGAATGTATTGCCTCGGAGTAACACATTCAAGCCGCTTGAAGTGTGAGCCAAAGTGGCTTTGACTCGCAAATCCAGTTTCAGTGGCTACTTTCTCAATCGACCACTCTTTTCTTAGCAGCCGTTTTGCCTGCAAAATTCGCACTTGAATTTGATAAGCGTGTGGGGGCAGTCCAAAGGTTTTGCGAAACGATCGATTGAGATGAAAGGAACTCAAGTTCGCAATCTGTGCTAATTGCTCTAAGGAAATCTCTTGATCGTAATGGTCTTCTAGATATGCCCGAACGCGCTGAACGGGCTGAGGTTCTTCGCCTAACTTGGCTAGACTTGGTGGATCTTCTGCACAGCGCAGAATTAATTGTGCTAACAAATCTAGGATCAATGTCTGTTGTTCAAGCCCAGATATGGATTGTTCTAAGGCTTGATGAACTTGAACGATTTGTGTATTAAGGTCGCGGTCATGGACTAGAGGCATCGGAAAAAATGGAAGCTCTGTTTCGCGTCCTGCAACTTCTATTGCAACTTGCTGAAGTAAATCTGCACCTACCCGTAGCCCTCGAAAAGTGCAGTCTTGAGTACTCGTAGCATCAGCATGATGTGCTTCACCGGGTTGTGTCACCACCAAGGTATTTGATGGAACGTTATGCATCGTGCCTCGGTAGTTAAACTGCCAGCCGTCACCCTGCCTGATGCCAAGCTCCAGTTCTTCGTGAAAATGGCGGGGCAGTGAATGGCTTTTAGAAACACTATGCACCAACTCGACCGATTGCAGGTACTGCGATCGCCAAATTCTAGTGCGTGACGGATTCGCTTTCATCGGTTGTTTTTCTGATTGTGTCGCAAATTATTTTGAGTGACATCATGGTCTGTTTATTCCTGCCGACCTATACTAGGAGAAAATTTTGCTTTTCTCCGATATTATGTCCGCTTTTATTAATAGTAATAAAAATACCGTAACCTTCTTAGAGACGTTCCGGCGCAACGTCTCTACAATATGTGTTGAAAACGCTGATTCACCCAGCAGTTTTACCTGAAGTTAGCAAAATCTCAAGAGTGTCATGCTGTTTGCTGGTGTTTTTCCAGTTAACGCGAAATGCTTTGGAAACTTGTAAGGCGTGAAGTCTATGATACCAGCCATAGGCTATAAATTCTTCGGGTTCATCTGATATTTGCAGAAAATTAGTTCCATACATTCCAGTTTTTTCGCTTCCTTTAACGATAAAATCATCATCGTCTACTGGGTGATAAGGTCCGGCAAGATTATCAGATATATACCAATAGAGTGAAGAATTAGTTACTCTTTTATGCTTAACTTTTTGCAGCCAATCAGGATTAAAAAACTGCTTAAAGCAAGAAAAGAATAAGTTATATTTACCGTTTTTATAAATGACTTGAGGTCGTTCTAAATGGTAGTAGGGCCAATCAACAGCATCTACAGGTGCTTCTACAGCAGGGGGTAGCAATTTGTAAGGACCAGTAATTTTGTCTGCTACTGCTAAACCAACGCATCCTTGAAAATTACCAGTTACTCTAGAGCCTGCACAAATGAACATATAATAACTATTAGTTTGCTCATCTTTAAAAATATAAGGATCGCGCCAGTGTAAATGCTCTGTCCAGTTACTGCGTCCATACCAAGGGTCATCAGTTTCTGGGGTTAATAAAGGGCGATCGCTATAACGTGAAAAGTGTACCCCATCGGTTGATGTTGCTAAACCAATTGCTTCATTCCTCAAGTGTGGTAGTTCTTTGCCACCTGCTGAGTAAAACAGGTAGTAAATACCATCTTCTTTATAGGTACAACCCGCACATACTCTTCCCGATTCCCAATAATTAGCTGGCTCTGGCTCTAAAATAATTCCTAAATCTTCCCAGTGGTTCATATCAGTAGAAACGGCAGCGCCGATGTTACTATTTTTCCACCAAGGGTCTTGTATTTCTACCGCTTGTAAGTAATACATACGATAAATATCGCCATCTTTGAGTATCCAAGGGTCCCAAAGCATCGGTTGACCTCGACGAAGCGATCGCAACCAGCCTGTGACAGTTTCGCCTATCCTAATTTGCAGAGGCTCAATTATCCCTGTTGGAGCCAAATGCTTATTTTCTATAGGTAGAGGCTCAAGAATACTGACAATTCTTTGTTGTAACCTATTTAATTTCATTTGAATACGAATTTATTAATTGGGCTTAAAGTCGGATAAGCTAATAGTGCCATCATCAGCAAAAGTCGCCCACTGCGGATCGGATACTCCTCCGACAAAATGTCCGCCTTCATCTTGTTTTCGGAAACCAAAGAACGCCGGGTAAGTTTCGGTTTCCGGGTTGACAAACTTACCAACATAGTAATTTTTGCATAGTATATTCGCAGGTTCATCTTCCCAAGGAATGCGATCGTAACTAACTTTGCTCCTATCTTCTATCGGCTGGGAACAAACGTAGTAAGTGACTCCTATTGGCACTTTACTTATAAAGAAAGGACTCCAATGAGGACCGAACAAAAGGTAAAAGCGCCAGTATTTACCATCATTTGTTTTCCGCCAGAAAACTTGCGGCACCTCCATCAAATAAAATTGATCGCTCTGATACAAAATTTTATAGGGTTCATCTTGCCAATCCGACAAATTGGATGAAGTCGCAATTGCTATAACACCCCCCACATCCGCTCTTGACTCTCTAGGACGCGCACAGATAAAAGCATAATATTTTCCGTCTGTATCATCTTTAATAACATAAGGATCGCGCCAGTTACTACCATCAAATTCACTTTTTATTCCCGGATTGGGAATAACAGGTTTTTTTAAAGTGGCAGGTGTTCTTGTCCAATTTCTTAAATCTTTTGAAGTGGCAACACCAATGTTTTGGGGTAAACGACGTTCGTGAGGTGTTTCCACCAACAAATCTTCTCTACGTCGTGCTGTATAGAACAGATAGTAAAGATTATCTTCTTCAATGATGCTTCCCGTCCAAATCGCCAGATTATCCCAGAAATCTCCCTCTCTTTTTTCTAACACTGGCTTGTCTGGATCAATTTCTTTCCAACCAAAATCAGTGAGGACAGCATGACCAACTGATGCTAAACCGTGTCTTCTATCGGCATTATAGGCACACATTAGTTGTGAGGCTTGCAGGTAGAAAACGTGTAATGTTTGCCCCTGCCAAGCGAACCAGAAATCCCAGCAATATTTGTTCCGAGGATACCAAGTCATAGGTTTTTGTATTTAAATCGTGGTTAATTGAGGGTTGAAATTGAAACGCAAAGGGTACGCTGAGGTTAGCGCAGCGAAAAGTGTGGTCTTGGGGGTTTCCCCCATGAACAACTTTTCAAGACAGAGGGACGCAGAGGAATGTAAGTTATGCTCTTGGCGCTGAATTATTCTTGCTTTAATTTAAGTAGAGGAATTAGAAACCAACATAATGCTGTAAATGCTGCACTAATAATAACAAGAACTGAAGGTGCAACTCCCAAATTATATAAGTAACCACCTAAGATGGGACCTGGTTGTTTAGCAAAGATATATACAGACATTAGCAATGCGTAACTTGAGCCTTCTGCACCAACAGGACAAGCTCTGGCGGCGATTTCTAATACACCGAGCATGGCGATCATGGCGAAAAATCCAAAAAAGATACTTACGAAGATAGCGCTCTGCATATTAGATATAAATAACAAACCGAGTGTAGAAATAGCAGTTAATCCAATCGCCATATTTAGCAGTAACTGTCGGGAAATCTTCAAGGCAATGATGCCAAAAACAACCGCACCTAAAGCATTGGCAATAGCTTCATATGTACCCAAAAGACCTAAGGATTGTTTGTCAAAGTTCAAAACATCTTGATAGTAATATATGATGTAATTGACAAGAGGCGGGACGAGAGTAAATTCAAGGCAAGCAATAAAGCCAACAACAGCTAGAAACTGCCGTGACTTGACTGCTGTCCAAAGGGATTTCAGACTAGTTTGGACTAAAACTGTTTTTTCTTGCTTTTTTTCGTCCCCAAGTAACACAAAGGTTCCGACTAAACCAATCAAGGGCACTATTGCATTAATGCCAAAAGCGATCGCTAAAGTAGAATTTTGAGCCAGCCAGCCGCTAATATAATACAGCAGGGCTTTCCCAAAACCAAGAGCAGTCCATTGAGCTGCTTGTAAACCAGCAGTATTGTTAAAAATCCTGCCTTGAACGACCATAATTTTATCTGTAAGGACGTCGCTAAAGGCTATGGAGAGATTGACTAAAATTATAGCGATCGCCAGCACATTAATCGTGTAAGATTTCAAGCCAGCTAATCCTAAAAACACTCCCAACGCAAGCGTGTAACAAATAAAGAAATAGCTTTTGAACTGATAGCCAAATATCGGAATCGCATCGCTAATAATTCCGTAAAGTGGTCTAATCATCCAAGGAGTAAAAACTAAACTGCTAAAACTTGCTAACTGTGCCGGTGAAAGTTGAAGGTTTTCTTTGAGATAGATGGTAAGCGGAAGACCGAAAAGCCCTGGAAGACTTCCGTAAGTTTGAATTAAATAAAACAGAACCATGATGCAGATAACTCGCCGCATTACCTTCTATCCCTTAATATTGTTGTAAAAGCGCGTCTTACTTTCTTTTACTCAAAGAATACCTATCTTCTTCTTTCTCTTTATAACTTACGCAACTGTCACACAAAAAACATAAATATAAACTCGTAGTAAGCGCTTAAGCGCTTATTTTAGGCACTGAAGTGCCTACTACGAATAACAGCCAGTTGCGCTCATTCCTTCCTTAATTAAGACTTCCTACCAAACTCCATTGCTGAGAGGTTGGTTCGCGTGTCAACCACTTTCTCTAACACAAAACCAGACTTTTCAAACAACTCCTGAAAATGTCGCCGCGTGCGCCATCCGCCCCCCGGCACTGCTACATTAACTTGTACGGCAAAAATTCCCGGCATAACACCATCGGGAGCAACTTTTGGTTCATCTAAATCGGGGACGAAAGCTTGCAAAAGAATTATTTTTCCGTGCGGTGGTAGCGCTTGCTTGCAGTTGTGCAAGATTTTCATGGCGTCTTCGTCATTCCACGCTGAGATAAAATACTTCATGACGATCGCATCCGCACCTTTGGGCACTTCTACAAACACATCCCCAGTGATGATTTGCACCGCATCTTTATCAATTCCTTGCTTTTC
>Ga0136635_10000623_pt1 | contig 10068 bp, 9 predicted proteins | sample AntDrymeUQ852106_2_FD_105495 | JGI IMG/M metagenome (GOLD analysis project Ga0136635, IMG submission 105495) | Polar desert sand microbial communities from Dry Valleys, Antarctica - metaG UQ85 (21.06) | ecosystem: Environmental > Terrestrial > Soil > Desert | place: Antarctica: Dry Valley... | reverse complement strand
TGGGACCGCACATTTTGTGGCCCGAACAAGCGAGGAAATCACAGCCTATATCCTGCACATCCACCTTCATGTGACCGGCGCTCTGGGCCGCGTCGAGCAACGTGACAATCCCTCTTTCACGGGCCAGCCGGCAAAATTCCTTAGCCGGATTAACCGTGCCCAGAGAGTTGGAAATATGCACAAAGGCAAAAAGTTTTACCTCCGGAGTCAGATGCTCTTTGAGCGTCTCCAGATCGATTTCCCCTTCGGAATTGATCGGAACATAGCGAACCTTGGCCCCGATCCGTGTGGCTAAGATTTGCCAAGGCACCATGTTGCTATGATGCTCCATTTCTGTGAGCAGAATGACATCGCCAGCTTTGAGTTGGGTCACTCCCCAGGTATTGGCCACGAGGTTGATGGATTCCGTGGTGCCTCTCGTGAAAATAATCTCCTCCTCCGAAGCCGCGTTGAAATATTGTGCCAAGCGAACCCGGGCGCCCTCGAAGGCATTCGTGGAGCGACTGCTTAGTTCATGCAGGCCGCGATGAACATTGGCGTTGTCATGCTCGTAGTAATGGGTGGTGGCCTCAATAACGCGGCGGGGTTTTTGCGAAGTGGCTCCGTTATCAAAATAAATGAGCGGCTTTCCATGCACCTGCTGGTTCAGAATGGGGAAGTCGGCGCGAAGGTCAGTCCAGTTTGGCATGGGATTCAAAGGGTACACAATGTGGACCTAAAGGACCAGTCCCGCAAGTCGACAATAGCTTCAGCCCGTGGAGAATCAGGTCGAGTGCAGACCGGCCATATCGAGAATCTTTTTCAAATTTTCGCTCGCATTACGGATCGTTAGGTGGCCCGGCTTGACCCGCCGGGCGAGGGCGAGGTAGGCCCGCAGAAATTCCGAGGCGAAATAATCCACTCCTCCCAAATCGAAAACAATCTGCAGATCGCTTTTGGCGTGCTCCGTATCGCCACGCTCCGTGAGCAAGGTCCCGACTTTGTTTTCCAATTCCAGGCGCGCTTCACGCGATCGGGTGAAGTCCATTTTCCCCGAAAAAACACAGGTGAGAAGGCCCGCTTCTTTTTCGTAATGATACTCGATCATGGATTTGTAAAATCTGTTTCAGCGACTCGGGTGAAAAGATTTTAGGGATTCAAATATTTCTTGATGCCTTCTTTGAACGGGACCGGCGTGAATTTAAACTCCTGATAAGCCTTTTCCAAGTCGCCCTTCTGATCTTCCTGCAACATCAGGATTTGGTCATTGGTAAGCGGGGGAGTGATGAAGGAAGGCAGGAGAAGGTCCATCAGCCAGGCCATGGAACTGGCAACCGCAAAAGGAACGGGGACGATCGCGGGGTTTGCGCCCTTTATCAAGGCGAAGGGCAAGGCAGTGATAAGGGCGGGAAGGCTTGGCAGGACCACCGGGTTAAGCTCAAGGGCATGACCGATTTCCAGGAGCATGTCTCGGTAACTGATGCTCGCGCCGCCCAAATCATAACTCTGGCCAACCGTATCGCTGTGGGTGAGGGCACGGACAAAGGCAAAGGCTACGTCTTCCACCGCGATGGGTGCCATCAGGTTAGTCCCATCGCCGATCATGGGCATCTGGCGCAGGGGCGTCTTCATCATGCCGGCAAAAAGATTTACGAACGCATCTCCCTTTCCGAAAACGATTGAGGGGCGAAAAATGGTCCAAGCCAAGCGGCTCTGTCGAACGATTTCTTCCGCAGCGAACTTAGTGCGGTGGTAGCGAGCGGGGGCATCGGGCCGAGCACCAAGAGCGCTCATGTGGAGGAAGCGAGTCACTCCGTTACGCTCGGCCGCGCTGACCATTTTACGGGTGCCTCCCTTATGAATCGCCCCGAACGTCGCGCCGGAGGTTTCAGCGATAATACCCACGAGGTGAATAACTGTTTTCACTCCCACCATCGCGCGGTCGAGGAATGCGGAATCCAAAATATCCCCCACCATAATTTCCGCTCCGGCAATCTGTCCGCCGAAGCGTTTACTGGACTTTCTGCGGGATAGAACGCGCACCAGATGACCCTGGGCCACTAATTGCTTCACAACTTCCCGACCCACAAAACCATTGCCACCAGTCACCAAAATCATAAAAAGCTTTCCATGGTTGAATTAAACATCCAGAGCCGGGACCATACGCAGTTCCTGAACATAACTCAACAGGTTCAGGAGGCTGCCCGAAAAAATAATTGGGCTGACGGGATTTTAACTATCTTTGTGCCGCATACCACGGCAGGGGTTACAATCCAGGAAAATGCTGATCCTGACGTGATCCGGGACATGGGCTATTGCTTGGAAAAAGCGGTTCCTTGGGAGGATCCGAGCTACCGGCATGGGGAAGGGAACACCGCCGCTCATGTGAAAGCGGCCATGTTGGGAACTTCCGGCCAAGTCATTACGGTTGGGGGCCAGCTTCAGTTGGGGACATGGCAGGGAATTTACTTTTGCGAATTTGACGGCCCGCGTCATCGGAAGATTTGGCTAACTTTTTCAACATGAAATAGATTTCTAACAGATAAGGGATTTCCATTTTGTGAGAAAGGCTTCGAATATTTCGCTGCCGCGGAGGCTCGCCCTGGTTGCAGAATGCCGAGGATTTGTGAATACCATCCTGCAATTCGCGGAGGGTGTTTGAGTATTATTCAAGTCGAGAAACGAGTTGTCCCTGTACAAAGGCGAAATTTATATCTGTTTTTAAGACTCTCTTTCATTCGACATAGGTTCCCACTCTTTGGCATGGAGCCTGCATTACTGCCGCCGATGTTTCGTGAAAATGCTCAGAAAAAAGCACGGTTGTTGCGCGTTCGTTCCAAGCGTATTTCAATTTTTGCCTCTGTCTTGTTGGCCCTTTTCACCTTGGTTTGGTGGGTGCTCAACGCCGAAATGGGATCTTCCAACGCCAACCTTTCGGCAGGGGATCGACATTTTCTTCAAGGGTCCATTCTACACGGTTTGGCCGAGATCGAATTGGGTCAAATGGCTGCGGAAAAAGGGGAGAGCGCCGCGATAAGGTCTTTGGGACAGCGTATTGCCGCTGATCGGGCCAAGGTCCATGCGGATTTGGTCGCTCTTGCCAAAAAGAAAGGAGTGGAGATTCCTACAGAGCTCAACGAGAAATATCGGGCAAAAGTGGATGCGATGCGGCAGCTATCCGAATTTGCATTTGATAAAGCTTATTGGGAAAGCGTGGAAAATATTCGGGTAAAAATGTCCGTGAGTTCGGCCGGGCTCTAGCTTCGACGACGGACGATGATTTTAAAGCCGCCCTCAATCGCTCCTTGGCCGTGATTCAGGATCCCATGGAAAATACTTTGGACCGGCCAGAACTTTCCCAGAAGTGATTCGTTTGTTTACATTCAACCGGGAAGAAAAAGAAGAGGATGGCCAGGATTAAATAAAGCGCGAGCAGTTGCACGCCTTCGAACCCGTGGCTCTCTCCGTCGCCGCTGATCTGGTCAGCGGCAAAAGCGGCAATAACCACCGCCACAATTTCAGCAAGCGTAAATTAAAGGTTAAGGTTCGGGATGTAGCGAAAGCAAAAAGCGACGGGAAATTTTTAAGAGGTCGACATTCAGGGTTGCTCCTAGCCCCGCATGAAAATAGACTTAGACCATGAGCGTTAAGATTCGACTGATTAAACCAGGGCGTAAATGTTTGCTGCAAAACGCGGGGGTTTTTTTAATCAACGCCATAATGATCGGGGCGGCGGTTGCGCAAAATCCTGATGGCTCGTGGAAGTCAGATGCGCCGGGCAAACGGCACCAGATTAAACTGGCTGAAATGCCGGCACCCTTTGCCACGAAAGCAGCTGCCAGCGGGCCTAAAGTAATTAAGCGCCCGGAAGGAGCCCTGCCGCTCGTTCCTGTCGGTTTTGAAATTCAGGAATATGCTTCTGGCTTTAAAAATCCCCGTACTTTGGAGACGGCCCCTAACGGAGATATCTTTGTCGTCGAAAGTGAATTGGGAGAAATCCGAGTCTTGCGAGATGCGGATGGCGACGGCAAGCCGGAGATCAACGCGCTTTTCATCTCAAGCTTGAAGAAACCTTTCGGCCTCGCTTTTTATCCTGCCGGTCCGGATCCGGAGTATATCTATGTGGGCAATACCGATTCGGTGGTGCGTATTCCTTATCAAAAAGGGGATTTGAAAGCGAAAGCAGAACCCCAGAAAATATGCGACCTCTCCGGTGGTGGGTTGTTGACTGGGGGGGGACATTGGACGCGGGACGTCATTTTTTCCAAAGATGGCAAAAAACTTTATGCTTCGATCGGCTCGCAGAGCAATGTGGACGAGAAGCATGAACCTCAGGAAAATCAGCGCGCACGGATTTACGTGATGAACCCGGACGGATCCGGCATGAAAGATTTCGCCACGGGGATTCGAAATCCTGTGGGCTTGGCCATTCATCCTGAGACGGGAGACTTGTGGACATCAGTCAACGAACGGGATGGCTTGGGGGATGATTTAGTTCCTGACTACATTACCCGTGTTAAGGAAGGCGGATTTTATGGGTGGCCTTGGTTTTACATGGGAAACCATCCTGATCCCCGCCATAAGGGTGCTCCGCATGCGGAATTGGCGGATACAGTTTTGATTCCCGATGTGCTGGTTCAGGCCCACTCCGCTTCGCTCCATATGTTATTTTACGACGGAGACCAATTTCCTGCGGAATATAAGAACGATGCGTTTGCCACGTTTCACGGATCTTGGAATCGCAGCCTTCGTACTGGCTACAAAGTGGTCCGGGTGCCTTTAAAAAATGGTGTGCCCCAAGGATTCTACGAGGATTTTGTGACGGGGTTTGTCACGGCCGATGGAGATGTTTGGGGCCGTCCTGTGGGATTGACCGTGGCCGCTGACGGTTCCTTGCTGATGAGCGAAGATGGGAACAACACCATTTGGCGCATCTCGGCCAAGAAATAGGAACTGGCTTTCGTGAAAGGTTGCCAAGTGTTGGTGTTAGACTTCCCGAAGCCTAGCGTGGCTCCCATTTTTCTGACAAAGCGTTTCCTTAATTCAATCTCACCAATTCCACTCGCCGATTTTTTGCCCGACCTTCGTCGTTTGAATTAGGCGCGGCCGGGCTCGCACTACTGCATCCGAAGGCGAGGAGCCGGTCCTTGGCAAGGCCATAGCGCTCCACCAAAGCTTTGACTACGGCCGCCGCACGGCGATTCGACAGATCCCGGTTGAGTTCGAAATCACCCACGTTGTCGGTATGTCCCACCACGAGAACTTTTAATTTGGTATCGGCTTGCATCAATTTTTGGATCTCTAACAACGCCGTGTCGGAGTTCTTCGTCAATGTGTCTTTGTTGAAATCAAAATAAATCCCATAGAGCGCGACACGGCCCGTGCTGTTGATCAACTTCTCCATTTCCTCCGCTTTGACTTCGACCATGCGACTTTGCAACGCCTTGGTTTCGATCATGTCTACGCGAGCCAACACGGTATCAGGCAAAATTCCTTTTTCAGGAGCTTTCCATGAATCGGTCACCGCACAGCAGAAGATCGTCACGTAAATATCGCCGGCGCCGTTCTCCCCGGCCTTTTTGAGTGCCGTAAACCGAAAGTCCTCGGCTCCCGGCATGGTATATTGTTGGAGATCATAATCCTTTTCGTTCTCATAGGCCTGATCGAGGAAACGTCCGTAGCCATTGTCCAGGGTGTTACTCTCGCCTCCGGCCGTTCCCCCGCTGTAACCTTCGTGAAGAACTTCGAAGCCCGCTTCCTTCAATTCATTCTGATAGGAACGCAGCGTTTCAAGCGTGGTGGCATCTTTGGGCAGGCGATAAAAAACGGTGTGGCGTGTTCCCTCCACCTTAAGGCGTTTCCAATCCTTGAATTTTTGGGTTTCGTAATCAAAAACCACACGCTCAAGCGGAATCTGTTGCGCATCAAACTTTTTGGTCGTGGCCCGTAAAATAATCGAGCCTTCCACGCGCTTCAATAACGCAGGGTCCTTCGCTCCTTCCGCATCTTTTTGGTATTGGGGTTCGACCTGGGCGAGAACGGCTGAACTGCAGAGGGCTAAACCCAGAAAGAGAAACCTTGTCTTCGAAAACATGACTAAGGTTCGAAGGTCCGAACGCCTGCGTCAATAAGATCGCACCGTTATTTACACAAAAGTTTCGATGATGAAGAACCAGTTACCTGCTACTTATGGCAGATAAGGCCAATACGTCACCCGGCCTTCGCGATTCGCCACAAAACGGATCGACCCGTCCTGTGACATGACGACCACCAATGCGTCTGGAACTCCCGCCACCAGACGGTAGGCTGCCCGGTGCCTTGTGCCCGCGCTGTCGGCCCTTTCCGGCTGGGTCTTGAGGCCTTCCAGATCCAGGGCGCGATATACTTCGTGCACGGCTTTTTCGCCCAGAACTTCAGCACCGAATCCGAGCATCTCAAACCGGAAGGTCAACGTTAGAGCGCCATCCGCTCCCATCAAATCGGCAAAAAGATGGCCCAGCTCAAAGAAAGATTCATCCACTTCCGCAAGGGTGGGATCGTCAAGTTCCTGGTAGCTCGTCCAGGTTACTTTTTCCAAGCCCCGGCGTTGCCCTGCTTTCGCGAGGCGGCGCATGGCCCGCATCATTAATTCAGTGAAGTGTCCGGTCGCAGCCGACGTTCTAAAGGGGCAGCGAATTCGCACCCAGCGCGGTAATTCTTCAGAACCAATCATCCGCGCGGGGAGATAAATCAACATCCCGCCATGGCCGCGTCCCCGGACTAGGCTCATGGTTCGGCGCAGCACATTTTGCCCGAGCATTTTGACAAAAATATCGTCCACTTCTGCTCCTTGCAAATCTGACGCGGCCAATTTTTCGAGCAGTTTAGTGCGAACCGGTTTGAATAAGTCGGGCAGCCACTGCGAGCGGAAAGGATCGAAACCAGATTCGGTAATTTGACCCCCCGCAAGTTCGATCATGCGCTGGTATCCGCAGGCCATCAGGAGGTGGCCGGGTCCCAAAATATGACCGACTAGTTGAGAGGGAAGAGGGGTGCCATGAAAACGTCCTCCATCGATTCGGTTGACCCAGCGGGTGCCCGTGTCAATGATCCCCCAGATATGCAGGCTGCCATCCTGCGAGTGATGAATACCGAGCAAGGCGCGATCGTAGGAAGCGGCCGGATCCAGTTTACGAACTTCCTGGGGAGTGAAAGGTCGTGCTTCGTCGAACAGCAGAACATGAAATCCGGCCGGGGGTCCCATACCCTGGGGCCAATCCTGGGGATCGGCCAAGATAGCGCGGCAGCGCACGGGGTCGCCTTCCTCCTGCAAAAAACTCGCTTGAAAGAGAATTTCGAGGAATTCCACCAGACAAGGGCGATCAGGGAGGCATGCAGTATTCGCCTTCAAAGCCTGCCAGGACAGAGCCAGGCTATCGGCCAGTTGAGGGGGATAGATGGAAGGGGAAGACATTTTGAATAACTATGAGGCATTCTAACGGATCGAGAAAGTGAATATTCGAAAAGACTGCAGCCTTGGTGGAGCGCTTTTTGAAAAGCACGAGGAGCTTGAAACGGATTTGGTCCCTGAATCTTCGTGCTTTCTTTTTACAAAAGGGCAAGCTGGCGAACCCTTCGGACATAATCTTCCGCAGGTAAACAACTCGAACCAAAGGAATCATCATGGGCGATAAATCCCCCAAAGCAGCGCAGAAACAAAAATCCCAGGCCGCCGCCAAGACCGCCAGTTCTAACAAACAAAAACAGCAAGCCGCTGCCGTCCGCAAACCTGTCGACAAGAAAAAGTAGTTTTGCCCTGCACTAAAACGCTGAAATCGGGAGCATCTGAAAGAAGATTTAAACTTTCTCTTCCAGAAAAAATGATTTCAGCAATTTAGTTCCTCCCGGTTTTCGGATTTTTACTTATGTCTGTTTTTGCTCCCTGGGTGGGTGCTGATTACGCCCAACAATCGGTTAAGATTCTACTCTTAGACGAATCCCATGATTTCCTGGACAACACGGGGCAACGTGTGGATTTCACCCAGTCGGTCATTGGCGACGTAAAAAAATATAATGCGCCCAAGTGGGGAAAGACCCGGATGTTTTCCCGCATCTTTTTTGCCCTGACTGGAAAGAAAGGGGAGGATGTTTCTCTTGAAGAATGGGCCGTATTTTGGGACGGCATTGCGTTCTATAATTATCTGCAGTCTGCGAAATTAAAAGATCCCCGTAACGGCATCCCCCCCGAGCTGTGGCTTAAATCCAAACAGGCTTTTTTCGAAGTGGTCAAAGAACTTCAGCCCGACCTTGTCCTGGCCTTTGGTCACGAGTTGTTTGGCAAGATCTGGGAGATGAAGGAGAAGAAGCACCTGGATGCGCACCATCTCGACTTGCTTATTCCGGGTTTGAGAAAACCCATCCGTGTCATCAAATTCCGCCACCCCTCCTCCCCCCGCTTTAAATTTTCAGAAAGCCACACCCTCGTAACGGAAGCGGTGGCGGCGAAGACGCAGGAAGACCTTGGGAAGAGCCCGTGAAACACGTACCGTCCGGACCTTCGCCTAGGTCCAACAATTCCCCTTCAAGCTCTCGCTAATTTCGAAACGATCAAGGAGAACAACCATGTCGACTGAAGCCAAATGCCCTTTTAACCACTCTGCCAAACCCACCACCAACCAAGATTGGTGGCCGCATCGGCTCAAGGTAGAACTTCTTCATCAGCACTCTGCCAAATCCGATCCGATGGATCCGGATTTTAACTACGCCCAAGAATTTATGAGCCTCGATCTCGCAGCGGTTAAGAGGGATCTGGCGGCATTAATGACGGACTCGCAAGACTGGTGGCCTGCGGATTTCGGTCATTACGGACCGCTGTTCATTCGCTTGGCCTGGCATAGCGCCGGCACGTATCGCACCGGGGACGGTCGCGGAGGGGGCGGACGGGGGCAACAACGTTTCGCTCCGCTCAACAGTTGGCCTGACAATGTCAGCCTCGACAAAGCGCGCCGTTTACTCTGGCCGATCAAACAAAAATACGGGCGCAAGATTTCTTGGGCCGACCTGATGATTCTTAGTGGTAATGTGGCCCTGGAAACGATGGGCTTCAAAACCTTCGGTTTCGCCGGTGGCCGCGCCGACACCTGGGAGCCGGATCAGGATGTTTACTGGGGCTCCGAAACCACTTGGCTAGCGGGGGATGTTCGTTACGCCCACGGTTCTGCAGGTGTCGACAAAGAAGGCGCGGTGCTCGTGTCCGACGATGATGCGGATGGGCGGATGCACGGGCGTAATTTGGAAAATCCGCTCGCCGCAGTGCAGATGGGTTTGATCTATGTCAATCCGGAAGGTCCGGACGGGAACCCGGATCCGATTGCTGCCGCCCGCGACATTCGCGACACTTTTGGCCGCATGGCCATGAACGACGAGGAGACCGTGGCGCTCATTGCTGGAGGACACACCTTCGGTAAGACGCATGGCGCAGGTCCCTCCACTCATGTGGGAGTGGAAACGGAAGCGGCCGACCTCGAAGCTCAGGGTTTTGGTTGGAAAAGCAGCTTCGGCACAGGCGCTGGGAGTGACGCCATCACCAGCGGATTGGAAGTCACCTGGACCTCCGCACCGACGCAATGGAGCCATGGTTATTTTGAGAACCTCTTCGGCTACGAATGGGAACTGACGAAAAGTCCCGCCGGTGCGCAACAGTGGAGCCCGCAGGGAGGTGCAGGGGCCGGAACTGTGCCGCATGCCCATGATGCGTCAAAGCGCATTGCGCCTGCCATGCTCACCACCGACCTCGCGCTGCGCTATGACCCGGCGTATGAGAAAATTTCGCGGCACTTTCACGCGAATCCGGAACAGTTCGCCGATGCCTTCGCCCGGGCTTGGTTCAAGCTCACACATCGCGACATGGGACCGCGTGCACTTTATCTCGGCTCTGAGGTTCCTGCGGAAGAACTTCTTTGGCAGGATCCCATTCCAGCTGTCGATCATCCCTTAATAGACGCGTCGGACATCGCAGATTTGAAGACGAAGATTCAGGCTTCAGGGCTGTCTGTTTCGGAATTGGTTTCGACTGCCTGGGCCTCGGCGTCCACTTTCCGTGGCTCTGAT
>Ga0136635_10000621_pt1 | contig 10074 bp, 6 predicted proteins | sample AntDrymeUQ852106_2_FD_105495 | JGI IMG/M metagenome (GOLD analysis project Ga0136635, IMG submission 105495) | Polar desert sand microbial communities from Dry Valleys, Antarctica - metaG UQ85 (21.06) | ecosystem: Environmental > Terrestrial > Soil > Desert | place: Antarctica: Dry Valley... | reverse complement strand
TTAAGAACTGCTGACTCTGGATATTTAACCAGGCGTTTGGTGGATGTATCGCAAGATGTGATTATCCGCGAATTTGACTGCGGCACTACCAGGGGACTTACGCTGGGGGCAATGACGGAAGGTGGCAAAATCTTGATTCCCATCGGTACGCGCTTGATGGGACGGGTAGTTCAAGAAGATGTGGTGCATCCCACTACGAAAAAAGTGATTGCTCCGCGCAATACGCCAATTAGTAACGAATTAGCTGCGGAGATTCAAAAAAGCGGCGTATCTTCTGTGCTAGTGCGAAGTCCCTTAACTTGTGAAGCAGCGCGTTCTGTTTGTCAACGCTGCTATGGCTGGAGTTTGGCACATGCGAAGATGGTAGATTTGGGTGAAGCGGTGGGAATTATTGCCGCTCAAAGTATCGGTGAACCGGGTACTCAGCTAACGATGCGGACTTTCCACACTGGTGGTGTATTCACCGGGGAGGTGGCAAAACAAGTGCGTGCGGAAAAAGATGGTACTATTCGCTTGCCGCGCAAGTTGAAAACCAGAGCATATCGCACTCGACATGGGGAAGATTCGCTGTTTGTAGAAGCAAACGGTGTGCTCTCGTTGGAAGCTGTTTCTGCTGCTTCAATTGAAATTGCGGTTACTCAAGGTTCGACACTATATATTGTCGATGGACAGCAGGTAAAGCAAGGTCAGTTGTTGGCGGAGGTGGCACTAGGTGGACGGACAACTCGTGCAAATACTGAAAAGGCTGTCAAAGATGTAGCTAGTGATTTGGCAGGGGAGGTGCAGTTTGCGGAAGTGGTGCCAGAACAAAAAACAGACCGTCAAGGCAACACGACGACGACGGCGGCGCGGGGTGGTTTGATTTGGATTTTGTCTGGGGAAGTATATAATTTGCCACCGGGGGCAGAGTTGGTGGTGAATAATGGTGATGCTATTGAGACGAATGGTGTCTTGGCAGAAACCAAGTTAACTACTTTGCACGGTGGTATAGTCCGTTTGCCGGAAGCGCAAGTGGGTAAGAGTACTAGGGAAATTGAGATTATCACGGCTAGTGTGGTTTTGGATCAGGCAACGGTGACGGTGCAAAGTTCCCAAGGTCGCAATAATTACCTGATTTCCACTGCTCATAACCAGGTGTTTAATCTGCGGGCAACTCCGGGCACTAAGGTGCAAAATGGTCAAGTGGTGGCGGAGTTGATTGACGATCGCTATCGCACCTCGACTGGTGGGTTGCTGAAATACGCCGGTGTGGAGGTGCAGAAAAAAGGCAAGGCGAAGCTGGGTTATGAAGTAGTGCAGGGAGGCACGTTGCTATGGATTCGGGAAGAGACTCATGAGGTAAATAAAGATATATCGCTGCTGTTGGTAGAAGACGGTCAGTATGTAGAAGCTGGCACCGAAGTAGTTAAGGATATATTCTGTCAAAACAGCGGCGTGGTGGAAGTCACCCAGAAAAACGACATCTTGAGAGAGGTGGTGATTAAGCCCGGAGAACTGCTGATGGTGGACGATCCGGAGGCGGTGATTGGACGAGATAATACTTTTGTTCAGCCGGGTGAGGAGTTATTGGGGCAAGTGGTGAGCGAACTGCGCTACATCCAATATATAGAGTCGCCTGAAGGTCCAGCGCTGTTGAGTCGTCCGGTGGATGAGTTCGCGGTGCCGAATAATCCTGATGTGCCATCAACGACATCGGTTAGTCAGCAGACGGGGCGCAGTATTGAGTTGCGTGCCGTGCAGCGATTGCCTTATAAGGATTCTGAGCGGGTTAAGTCGGTGGAAGGCGTAGAACTGCTGCGGACTCAACTTGTGTTGGAAATTGAGACGGAGGGTGACGCTGACCACAATGCTTCGCCATTAGCAGCAGATATTGAGTTGTTGAGTGATGGTGAAGGTTCGGAAACTTCTCGTTTGCAGTTGGTAATTTTGGAGTCTTTGGTAGTGCGTCGCGACATTACGGCGGATGCGACTCAAGGTAGCACGATTACGAGTTTGGAGGTGGAAGCGCTGCAAACGATCGCTCCTGGTGCTGTAGTTGCCCGTACCCAAATTCTTTGTAAAGAAGGCGGTATTGTGCGGGGGGTGCAAAAAGGATCTGAAACAGTGCGTCGCTGCTTGGTGTTGCGTCATACGGATATGGTGACGGTGAACACTACTGTGGCACCGAAGCTGAAGAAGGGCGACTTGCTGGTAGAGGGTGCTGCGATTGTGCCGGGAGTGGTTGCTCCTTTGTCTGGGCAAGTGTTGAATGTGAAGAAGTTAGGTAGAGATGTTCCAGTGGAACGTCAGTACGAAGGTGAGGAGTTGGGAGTTAATTTGGAAACTTCTAATCGTGCAGACGCGACAAATCTTGTCTCTAGTACAGACGCGATTAATCGCGCTACAAGTACAGACGCGATTAATCGCGTCTCTACATATTCTGTAACGATTCGCATTGGTCGTCCTTATCGAGTCTCACCTGGTGCTGTGTTGCAGATAGAGGATGGGGATTTGGTGCAACGCGGTGATAATTTGGTGTTGTTGGTGTTTGAACGTGCTAAGACGGGAGACATTATTCAAGGTTTGCCGAGAATTGAGGAACTGCTAGAAGCACGCAAGCCAAAAGAGGCGTGTATTTTGGCGAAGCGGGCAGGGGAAGTATCGGTTGTATATGGTGATGGTGATGAGGCGATCGCTGCTAAAGTCATTGAGCCAAATGGTGTTGTCACCGATTACCCGTTAGGACCTGGACAAAATTTGGTGCTGACAGATGGAGCGACGGTGAGTGTGGGGCAGCCGTTGAGTGACGGTCCGGCGAATCCGCACGAAATTTTGGAGGTGTTCTTTAGTCTTGGTTCTGAGGATGGGGTGTATGCTTGTGCGAGTCTTGCTTTGCAGAAGGTACAGACTTTCTTGGTGAATGAGGTGCAAATGGTGTATCAATCTCAGGGTATTGAGATTGCCGACAAGCACATTGAGGTGATTGTGCGTCAGATGACCGCGAAGGTGCGGGTAGATGATGGTGGTGACACAACGATGTTGCCGGGAGAGTTGGTAGAACTGCGGCAAATTGAGCAGGTGAATGAAGCGATGTCAATCACTGGTGGTGCGAGGGCGCAGTATACTCCAGTATTATTGGGGATTACCAAAGCATCATTAAACACCGACAGCTTTATCTCGGCTGCATCATTCCAAGAAACGACGCGGGTGTTGACCGAAGCGGCAATTGAGGGTAAATCTGACTGGCTGCGGGGTTTGAAAGAAAACGTAATTATCGGACGATTGATTCCTGCCGGTACTGGGTATAACGCTTATGAAGAAACGGGTATAGTTGATGACTATGCCGCTATTGAAAGCACCAGTGTATTGGATGAAGTCGATGACCCGATGGATATGGTGCTAGATGACCGCACAGCTCGCGCTTACAATTTGGATTCTCCTGGACTTGCGGACTCTGGATTTGGCGGTAGGCGTAAAGAACCGCCGTCAATCTTAGATGATGAGGATGAGTTGATGATTGCTGATGAAGTCAACGACCTTGTTGAAGAAGACGATTTCGAGGAAGACGAGGAAGACGAAGAAGAGGACGATTTTGAGGAGTAAATGTCTTCATTAAAGGTCAAATAAATTTATCTTTTGTATGCCTTCTCTAGTTAAACTAGGGAGGGTTTTTTATTTTTGACTTTTATTTTTGACTTCTATTTGTGTTGGTTGATAATCGTTTCCTTGTTTATTAGCACAAAAGCCGATATCCCTGACTTGATTAGCTTCAATTACCCGTCCCCAAGTTCTGTTAGCACAGGCAACTACACCTGAAGTTGACAGCACAAATAATTCCAAAACCGCCCAAGGTACACAAAAGCCAAAATCTACCGCTGACACAGAAACTGATGATGCCAAAAAGCTGACAACCTACAACCTAGAATTTAATCGCAGTCCAATAGTAGGCGCAACCGCAAGCGTAAGCGCGATCGCATTTATTCTGAATCTTGCAAGCGCGTTTACCCGTCCTCGTACCTGGAAACTGGATAAAGGTAAGGTACAAGCCTTAATTCGCTTATCTTTACTCTTGTGTGCTTAAAATCATCTGAGCGGTAAAACGCGCTTACGAATGAGGACAGTATTTTACGTTTAATTTCGTCGGCTTACTTAGTGGCTGACAGAAGTCACACAATCCAATAGGCTATTTATTAGCGATCTCGATTGGCGCTAATAAATATCTGTAAGAAAAATGTCTCTAAAAATCGTCCAAAACTTTGATAGCAGTTTCACTCTCGAACCACAAGCTAAAGAAAGCCTTTTGAGCTTGTTGACTAGCGAAGCCTTTTTAAAGCAAGTTTGTCAACAATTGAACTGTGAAAAAGTTGAGTTTACCAAATTGCTTTTTCAACCAGTTCCTTATAGCTTAACTACTCCCAAAGGAATGCCAACAGAATTTGAAAAATATCATGATAATAGCGAATACGCAATTATTAACGTCCCGCCAAATTTCATGTTTAATGCCAAAATCTTCAAACCCAGTCGCCTTTGTGCAATTTACCTGAAAATTAATTCGTAGTCAGCGCTCGTGTGCGCTTGACAATCAACTACCAAGTACTAACTTTTAACTTTCATTTATGACAACCGAAACAAATATTTCTTGTTTAGCAACTCTCGAATATATTGCTTACATTGACGATAACGGTCAATTACCCGAACAATATCAGACTCAAATAGGAGTTTATGCAATTTTTAATCAAGAAAAAGTGCTGCAATTTGTTGGCATTTCTCGCGATGTATATCTTAGCTTAAAGCAGCATTTAGTACGTCAACCTCAAAATTGCTATTGGGTAAAAGTCCAAACCATTGAGCGCCCTAGCCGCGCCGTTTTAGAAAACATTGAGAATGCTTGGATTGCCGAAAATAAGAGTGTTCCTTTGGGAAATGCAGAACAAAAAGAAAAATGGACGCAGCCGATTGATGCTAAAGCGGTAATGACACCTGAAGAACAGGCAAATTATGAAAATCCACTAATAGATGATATGGCGCAAGTGAAAATTATTAAAAATGTGGCGCGACGAGTTGAAGCAGAAATTTTAGAAGTGTTGCAAGCCCGTGGTTTGCGTGTTCAAATTCGCTTTAATCCTAAATTAAAAGAAGAAGGATTACTCGATTTGAAGTGAATAAATATTAGACATCGACCGAATTTAATGGCGAATTTCTTGTGATAAGTTTGTTGTTGCGTCATACAGTGAATTCCGCCGCCACCCCTCAATATGTCCAATGACGGGATAGTGAGTATCTTTCGCGCTCGGAAATAGCCTCGCGAGAGTGTGAGCCGCTTAAGAGTCGAGTGCGATCGCGCTCATTCGGGCATGATCACAGCGCCGTTTGCCAAGTAGAAATTGACGTAGCTCAAGCACATCCGTTGGATGCCGTTGTACATTGGTGCCGAGCAGAGCAAACTCGAAGGACTTCGAGCGATCGCTGCTTGAGCGTCACGCGCATGGGAGAGCCGCACGATATTATCTTTAAGGTCCGGTATTTCCGGCAGACTTATATGGACAGGCTTCATCTGAGGGTATCGTTGGGTGTCTGCTCCTTTTAAAACAAGCCTGTCCACTCCTTGTCAAGGTTGAGTGCAGCGGCTGCATAGTTAGCGTCTGCTGGATCATCGCAGTCCAGAGCTAATACTACACCTGGACTGACAAAGCAGGCGAGGTTATCGACATGCCCATCTGTCGCGTCATCAAGCAACCCTTGCCCAAGGCAGATAACTTGTTCAACATTTAACCACTGCTTCAGGTTTACTTCAATCTCGCGTCGTGAAAGAGCAGTTCTTTCCGATTCGGGTTGAGCAGACAGCTTTCGGTAACCATTACGCTACCAGCTTTAATCAACATGAATGGAGCCACCTTCAAGGACAATCGGCGCGCCGGCATCGACTGGCTTGCCAGTAGAGTGCAACAGCAGTTTGGCAAATGCGGCATCATCAGCGTAGGTTTCGTTCCTTGTAGCCCCAGGAGTTAAATTGCCAGTCGATGCCGGCGATTTGCCCATGAGCATCAACAACGAATGTCGGTCCGATGTCGCGGCTCCAGCCACCATCGAACTCCACCTCCCAAACTGTGATAGCCGGATCGAGCAGCATCCGTGCAGCTGCGATGTCAGAAGATCGCACAGCCACAGTGACTGGTTCAAAAGCGCTGATAGTTTTTGCGAGTGTGGCGATCGCCTTCTGTGCTGGTTCGAGCCACTCACGCTGCCATGCTTTTTCTGAAGTCCACGCGATCCAGCAGCGCTCGTTGCCTGTCCATTCAGCTGGCATACGATAACCCGCCTCTGCTGGTGTCTTGCCAATCATCTGCCCAGGCTCACCATGCGCCTGCTCTCGTATGAGATCGAAACTCATTTCAAGGATCGATTGTACACGCTAGAGACTAGTATAAATTCGATTTTGCGCCAGTAATTCTTCATGAATGCCTGACTCTACTAATGTCAGTAGACCGAAAAGTAATGAAAGATAATTTTTATTCTTCTGATTTACGACGCCTGGGTCTATCTTGGTCGTCAGGTGAGTTGTATTCGGAATTTTCAGACCTTCGGCGCCTGGGTCTATCTTGGTCATCAGGTGAGTTGTATTCGGAATTTTCAGACCTTCGACGCCTTGGTCTATCTTGGTCATCAGGTGAGTTGTATTCGGAATTTTCAGACCTGCGACGCCTTGGTCTATCTTGGTCGTCACGCAAACGATCGCTGACTTCGTTAAAGAAATCCCGGCGCAAAAAAGGATAATCGCTTACCCACAAATTGCAACTGCGAATATAGATATCGCTGATTTGGTCAATTGTGCTTAAATCAGAGCGATTGGACATTACAAGCATTTCTGCCGTTTGACCACGAGCGATCGCTTTATGATAAGGGCGTAGTGGTGCTTTAAACTCGACGGTAAATTCTGTATCATCGCCGAGTTCTAAGTTAATCCACTTTTCCCTATTTTCCACAATCACCAATTCGCCTTTATTGTTGACTGTTTCCTGTTTACCAATCAACTCTTCTGTAAGCCACCAATCCAGCACTCGACCGCGAAAAAAGCCACTATATTTATAACTGCGGTATTTAGCATTACGCACACTTGCCCAAAATACTGGTCCCCAAAACCAGTAAAAAGATGCCACAAATCCTAGCAAAAATATTATTGCCCCTAAATCAAGTCCGAAAAGGACTTTTATAAGCAAAAGAACAGCCGCAGATACTACAGAAATTAATACCCGTTGCAACAAATCAGGAAACTTCCCCCAATAGTATTTATACTGCGGAGAACTAGCAATCCAGGGAACGAGTTGTTCAAATTTCTGGCGAGTCAGTGGAACTAACATGATTTTGATAGTTGTTAGTTGATAGTTGTTAGTTGTTGGTTGATGGTTGATAGTTGTTGGTTGTTATTCTGCTATCTACCAACATTGTACAGACGCTCCGGTTCCTCGCGTCTCTACCAATAACAAATTAGAGTATTTTTTCTAAGCCATATACTAACGACTTTAACTGTAGAACTTTGCGAATTGCCAGTAGTACTCCTGGCATATAGCAAGCGCGATCGCTTGTATCGTGCCTTAAAGTATAAATTTGACCCGCTGCGCCAAAAATCACTTCCTGATGGGCAATCAGCCCCGGCAAGCGCACGCTATGAATTCTAATTCCTTCATCTGCTAAACTTCCCCTAGCTCCTTTTAGGTTCTCCGTTTCTTCCACAACAGCCGGGTTAAATATTTTACCCATTTCTCCTAGCATCTGCGCTGTTTGAATCGCCGTACCGCTGGGAGCATCAGCTTTTTGGTTGTGATGCAATTCGATAATTTCTACGTGGTCAAAATATTGAGATGCTGTAACGGCTGCTTGTTGCAGCAATACCATACCAATCGAGAAATTAGGAATAATCAGACATCCGGTACTTGCTTTTTCGGCAAAATCTGCTATATCTTGAATTTTTTGGGGACTTAAGCCAGTGGTGCCAACTACAGGACGAATACCGTAGGCGATCGCACTACGAATATTGTCATAAACTGAATCCGGATGGGTAAAGTCTATCATTACCCCCGGTTGTTTTTCCTGTGCCGCAAACGCTAGCATCGATTCCAACTGATTGGTAATTGGTACTTCTAGCGGTTCACTTAAACCCGCTAGTTCCCCAGCGTCTTTGTCTTGATGTTCGGGAGTTGTGTCAATTGCACCGACTAAAATCATGTCTGGTGCGCTAGCTACTGCTTTGACTACCTCACGACCCATTTTACCAGCAGCACCGATAACAACAACTGGAATAGGAGCTTGTGCCATAACTTGAGTAATGCTTGTAAACCTCACAAGCGAATTGTAAAAGAATTTGGTTATCTAGAGGTTCCTTTTTCAAATCTCTGGTGCAATAACACTTACCATTGTGACTTAATTTACATGGCGAAGGAACTTGAGTAATGCTAAATTAGTCCCAGTCTTGAGCCTGATGTATACGTATCTCAGGGTTTCACGATTAAGGGAGGGCAAATTTGTATAAGTCGTACTAATTAAGAACCAAATCATGTGAAAAGATTAATCCGATACCCCTAGTTACAAACATATTATTCCAAGTAGATGAACAAAAAATTTTTCCTCACCTTGCTTTCCAGTCCTGTACTGTTTAGCTCCATCCTGTCTATAGTCATGATGACCCAGCCTGCTCATGCAAGTCAAACAGGTAATCCAGCGGGAACCCGTCTTTCATGCGTGCGAGATCCCCACACAGCAACTCCTCGTTTTGCATGTCAAAGAGTTAGCAATAGTAATGCTACCCAAGCTAAACCAGCAGTTAAAGTAGCACCAGTTCAACCAAATCAGATTACTGAGCTAGAATTCACCGATCAAGAAAGCGATGAGGCTATAAAATTATTTGGCTGTGATTGTCCTCCCTGCATCAATGCTGTGCGTCAGATTCACGGTTTGACTCAGATGGCAAGTTAGTATAAGCACGTAGAAGGGAAGAAAGCTTGTAAAGTTTTTTCATTTATAGGGGGTTCATGGTAAAGGGTCAGGTTTACTCAGGACTCTTAAAGGGTAAGAAAAAGCTGCCGGAGTGATTTTAAATAACTCTTTATTTCTTACCCTTTCCCCTTTCCCCACTTAAAGGTTGTAGTCAGGGCAGCAAGCAAGGTGGATGTAATCAACTTATTAAAGCAAAATTTTATTGATTAAAAATATAATCTGAATTTTTTGGAAACAAATTCAACATAAACTGGGAATTTGCCTCAATATTTGACATATTTTGTCATAAATTCATATAATCGCCGTCTTACTCTTTCTCACTCGCTTGTTATCGTAATAGCTTTCCATACCCCGACAGGAGAATTGCACGAAGGAGATATCAAAAAAGGTACTCTTAAGGGTACTATCAGAAAATCTACGGATTACCCAAAATGAGGAGACAGAAAACTCATTTTAGGAAGTATACATGTTTCTTCAAACCTTCGGCACGGCGATTGTAGACTATAACTTTGTCGCTACTCCACCGCCCAACATAGTCTACCTCGCACCCAACATCGGAACGTTCGTTTTAGCTGACAACGGAACCGCTAATTTTGTTTGGCAAAAAGACGCAAATATTGAGTTTTACTGTGGAACGCTAAAATATAAGGGAATTCGCACCATCTCAAATGTCAAATATTACGAGTGCGAAATGCTTGTAGAGACACAAGAAACCTGCAAGCAGATGATAGTCCTATTTACCTCCAAGCGTGCAAGCATTGATGACGGATATCGTATTTTTTACCAACGACCCCAAGATGAAGATTATCAGCTTTGGGCAAGGGATGCTCAAACTTTTAAACTGCATAAAGAAGCAAATCACTAGTACAAGAAGTTAAAAGTTAGGAATTGTAGAGACGCAAGCAACCAAAGCGTCTGTACAGGAGTTAGGAGCAAAGGAGCAAAGTAAAAGTAGGAGTGTCAAAAACTGCGATCGGCTAAGTTGAGTTTTGCCAGCCATATCTAGCAACAAATCGCTTTGCGTCTACACCAGACCAACAAACTGAAGCGGTCTTTGTCGTAACGGCAGCGGTCTTTGTCGTAACGGGAGCGGTGTTTGTTCTA
>Ga0136635_10000620_pt1 | contig 10077 bp, 5 predicted proteins | sample AntDrymeUQ852106_2_FD_105495 | JGI IMG/M metagenome (GOLD analysis project Ga0136635, IMG submission 105495) | Polar desert sand microbial communities from Dry Valleys, Antarctica - metaG UQ85 (21.06) | ecosystem: Environmental > Terrestrial > Soil > Desert | place: Antarctica: Dry Valley... | reverse complement strand
TTTTAGTGTAGCGATCGCATTAGTAGTTAATGACATTGACAATATTCTCACCAACGTAAAGAATATGATCAGTATCATAAAAGTTGGTGTGGTCTTTGGTATCGCCTTTGGTCTTACACAAGGTTGGGTTAAAAGCCTAAAGCTTGAGGGTAGAAAAAATAAAGTCTATAAATCGAATTGGGTATGGAAAATAGTAAGTTTTTTGCTACGCCGTGTGGTGTATATAAGCTTATTCCTACTCTTAGAGTTTTTTCTATTGGTAATTGCTGCATCTTTTCGGCAGGAAACTCTAGGGTTAATAGCATGTACTTTTTTGATGGCTTTTAGTGTATTAAAGGAAATATTTTCACAACGACTAGAGGATTGGCTTTTTGCTATCCTCTCCACAAAGCTGACACCTCGCAACAGACGCTGGCTAATTCCTCATGTAACCCCAATCTCCCTTCCTTACCTATCTTCTCAGTTGACAAATTGGCTGCTTCGAGACTGGGAAATAGGTCTCCACAACCTCAATCAAGTGCGAAACTACAGTCTTCAGTTTATTCCCGTTACCCAAGCTCTAAGTAGAGCGCTTGCCGAAACTCCACCAGAGCAACTTATATTCCGCGTCGCGCAGCTGACATCAAATCAACTAGAGGAACTCCGTTACATTTGGGAGCCAGGAATCGAGTCATATCCGCACATTAGATTTGATACGCCTGTTCATGCTGTCTGGTATAGTTTCTGGGAACTGCACAAAATTGATTATTATTATGGTTCAGAGTACAAAGATAGAGGATGTCTCCAAGGAGCAAGTAGGGCTTTTTTTGTAGTGCGTTCTCTCCCATACGGAGAAGAAATGTTGATTTTGACTCAGACCCTTGGAGCTTTTCTTAAAGCTGAGGAATTGGCAACTATTGCTATGCAGCAAATGCCTGTTGTCCCCAAAGAATCTCTACTCTGTCTCGCTACTTGGGAAGCTCTCGCTTGTCTTGATCGAGTTATTAAGGATGCTCGCATTGTCCAGGGCAGTAGATCTTTTGCAGCCAAATCTATTGCTCTCAACCGAGCTTTGGAAGAGTTAAAAAACCTGCCAAATAAAACTCACGATTTGCCTCCAGCAGAGCAGGCAATTTTAACAATAATAACGTTAATTGCTAGTAATTGGGCACGATCTCTACAAGGAGTAGCCAACAAGTTAGAGGAAATTTCCATCACTAAGCCTGTACGTAATCCCTACATTGTTGGCAACCCAGTTGAGGGCAACCACTTTGTTGGGCGAGAAGATGTGATAAGACAGCTAGAAGAATTCTGGGTGATGGGTCATCAACTCCAGTCTGTAGTTCTTTACGGTCACAGACGCATGGGCAAAACCTCAATTCTGCTTAACGCCGCTAACCGTTTAGGGTCGGGAGTACATGTAGCCTATACTAATCTGCTCGTTTTGGGAGATAGTCCCCAAGGAGTTGGGGAAGTGCTAATGGCTATTAGTGATGTAATTTCCGAGGCGGTACAGCTTCCCCCTCCCGCCGATGCAGATTTACTCAACCTTCCTTATCGTACTTTTGAACGCTATTTAAAACAGGTTGTAGAGACTTTACATCTAAAATCTCTACACGGGCTTATCATTGCCTTAGACGAGTTCGAGAAAATCGAGGAACTGATTGAGATAGGAAAAATTCCCCAGGATTTTTTGGGTTTTCTACGAGGATTGGTGCAAATGAGTTCCAAAGTTGCCTTTGCTTTCGCAGGTTTGCACACTTTGGAGGAGATGACAGCAGATTACTTCCAACCCTTCTTCGCCAGCGTTATCCCCATCCACATTGGGTTTATGGAACGCACAGCTACTGGGCAAATTTTAACTAACCCAACGATATCTTCGCCTAGTTTTGGGGAGATTGAGGGGGATGAAGATTTCCCTCTTGACTACACCGCAGAAGCCGTAAATAAAATCTACGACCTCACCCACGGACAGCCCTATCTAATACAACTTGTGGGTTTCCAACTGGTTCGCCGCTTCAACGAACAATTTTTTGAGATGGAACGTTATCGCGATCCAGTTTTCACACTCGAAGATGTGGAAGCAGTTATCAACGACTCTGAATTTTTCAAGCGGGGACGCTACTATTTTAATGGTGTTTGGGGTCAAGCGGTGCGCGGTGCGGTTGGACAACATGATATACTCAGAATTCTTGCACCTCACCCACAAGGGCTAACTCTCAATGCCTTACTTCAATCTACAAACATGGATGAGGCAACTTTGCAAGAAGCCTTGAAAACTCTCACGCGCCATGATGTAGTTAAAGAAATTGACGGATGCTGGCGAATTATTGTGGAACTTTTTCGCCTTTGGCTTTTACAATTGTAGAGCATTTTTATCTCAAGCGTGACTTTTTTCTCCGAGAAAAATATACTCGAAATATATTGTTGATGCCAGAAGTCTCATGACATGGACACCTTTAAAAGATAGGTTGAATAATCTGCCACTTGTTCTCGCTGGACCAATTCTCAGACGCACTGAAGCAAATGCTGTAACTGTGTGGGTAGCTTTGAAAGAAAGCCGCACTGTTTATTTAGCAGTCTTTGATACTAGCAAAAAATTATTACTTACAGGAAACCGAAAAACAATTCAACTTGGTATTCATTTGCATGTTGTCGCTGTCACTGCTCAAACACAATCAAATGTGCTTGCATGGAGTGAAAATTATCTTTATAATTTAGCATTTGACCCAGGAGAAACACTGAATAAACCGGGTATTTTAAATTCATCTGGCTCAATTGAAGATATTATATATCCTCCGTATAACTTACCTTCTTTCGCGCTTCCACCAACTAATTTAAATCATTTACGCATCATTCACGGTTCTTGTCGCAAAGCACACGGAGAAAGTATTGACGCGCTAGCGACGTTAGACAAAATGATTAAAGAAGCTTTGATACAAGACCCGAAAAAACGACCGCATCAACTTTTCTTGACAGGCGATCAAATCTATGCTGATGATGTGGCTGATGCTTTACTTTTCATGTTAATTGATGCCAGTCAAACGCTTTTAGGATGGTCGGAGGTGTTACCAGATGTTGAAAATATTGAAGAGTTAAATGCTGGAAAACGCAATAATTTAGCAACATATACTGCTGGTTTGACAAGTAGTCTTACTAAATTTAACAAAATTTCTAATATTGCTAAAAGTCATTTATTCACATTAGGCGAATTTTATGCAATGTATTTATTTGCCTGGTGTGATGCGCTATGGACTAAACCGGAAGATTTCCCAACATTTGCAGATGTTAATCCGAATGTACCAGGAAAACGAAAAGATATAATTTCATTCAACGAAGAAGTTGGCTATTTACAACAATTTCAGATAACGCTGAAGGAAATTAGACGCGCTTTAGCGAATATTCCTACTTACATGATATTTGACGATCATGAAATCACCGATGATTGGTATCTGAATATGGCTTGGTGCGATCGCGTCCTCACTAAACCCCTAGGCAGACGTGTCCTGCAAAATGGTATGCTGGCATATGCTGTATTTCAAGCATGGGGGAATACACCAGACCAATTCGCAGAAGGCAAACCTGGAGATGCATTACTTAACGCTGCTGCTGCATGGTCAGCATCAAAAGGTGAAAATCTAGAGTATGAAAAAGAAATCGCTTATGGCGTTGGTTTACCGACCGTTGCAGATATTAGAAACAGTAACCCTAGAGGAATACCTCATACTAATAATAACATAAAATGGCATTACACAGTAAATAGTCCAGGCTATGAAGTCATAGTACTCGACACTCGCACTTGGCGCGAATTTCCGGGAAAAGATTTTGATTTTCCCGCACTTTTGGGTGCTAAAGGTTGCGATGAGCAAATATCAAAAGTAGCTCCTAATACAAAAGTAACTTTTTTGATATCGCCTAGTCCAGTTATTGGTGTACCATTTCTAGAAGAAATCCAAAAGACAGTTAAAAGTGTATCTGAGCAACTGGGTACTGTAGCTTGGGGTTTTGATCCAGAAGCTTGGAGTTTAGAAGAAGCTGCATTTGAAAGGTTATTTGCATCTCTAACATTACGCGCATTACCAACACAGAAAAGTCGGGTAATTATCTTGTCTGGTGATGTTCATTACAGTTTTGGTGCTCGCTTGCAATATTCCGCAACACGTCCGTTTCAAAGTTTAGAAAAAGTTGATACTGAGCTTGTAGTAGCTCAATTTACTAGCAGTTCTTTAAAAAACGAAGTTAAGGGAATCGGTGGTAGCCGTTCTTTGCATACTAAAGGCTTTTTCCCTATAGAATTTATTAAGAATTTACCAACTTCTAAGATTATCGGTTGGGAAAATCAAGGTGGTAAGGAATTAGAAATTGGTATTTCATATATGATGATGGATAATACAATTCAATCTGTTCCTTGGAGAGTTAAAGGTAGTCCTACCAAAGTTAATTTACTTAAAGAGCGTATTTGGCATACAGCATTACAAATTACAGAAAAACCTGAATGGTTATATCGAATTGATTTTTTGTTAGCTAAATTTGAAGAATTCACTGAGCCGGCAGGTTCACGTCCTGTTGAAGCGATATCTATAATAGCTCCTTTGCCGGGAGAAGAACGCAAGGAATTCTTAGAGAAATATTTAGCGATCGCCAAAAATGATCGTGATTTTCGCGGCAAATGGGGACACGGTAAACAAATTGTTGGAGTTAACAATATTGGTGAAATTACTTTTGAGTTTATTGATGGTAAAGAAATAGTTGTCCAAACACTTTGGTGGAGATTAGAAAGTTGGGAAAAACACAAGCTTTTAGAACCTTTCCCTTTAACTAGATGTGAAGTATCTTTGCTTTTTGATGACAAAGATTACCCAATGGCTGATATTTTGCAGGAAAGATTCCAGATCGAAAATTTCTTTGAAGAACCGTTTTGATTAGTTCCCTAAATAGTAGCTTTGCAGCTTAAAGTCGCTTTCCACCGCAATTATATGCGGTAAATTTATGTAAATACAAGTAATCTATTATACGTATTTCGTAAAAAATATAAATTAATTTTGATTGTAAACGCCCTCTGGGTATGACTTTCTCTCTATTCTTTTAATGTATAAAAAATTTTAAAGTTTATTATTTTACTTGTGCCAAGGCATTTGTAATCTTTCTTAACAAAAAAGCGCGTTAACTCATACTCATATCGACTATGATTTAATTAAGATAAAAAACTCCAGTCTGCAAAGCCTTCTTATCGGTAGGCACAGCTAGGGAACGAGATACGAAAAATTACAACATAAAAAGGAGAATTAAATGAACTTTACTCGTTTTGAACACATTAACCTTGCTTGCAAAGATATTGACGCAACCAAAAAGTTTTATCAAAGCATCTTTCCTGATTGGTATGTGCGAGTTGAAGGTGTATTTAACGGTAGTCGGTGGATGCATTTTGGCAATAATCAATTTTATCTTTCACTCAACGATGATCCTGAGTTAAAGCATGTGCATACGGCTTACGAAAATATCGGTATCAATCATGTAGGCTTTACGATTAAAGATGGGGAAGCGATGCAAAAGCTTCTTGAAACTGAAGGCATTGAATATTACACAATGACTGCACCAGAAACTAAGCACAGAATTTACGTTAACGATCCTGATGGGAATGAGATTGAGTTAGTTGAATATAACTCAGAGTATGCATTGAGGTAATTTGAGTTAATATTAAGCGCTGTTAGCGGAGCTTTCCCGTAGGGTAGCGCTTACTACGATAGGAGAAAGGGAATGAGTTCAATAAAGAAAGTTGCTGTAGTTACTGGTGGAAATCGTGGTTTGGGATTTGAAGCTTCTCGGCAGTTAGCTAAACTCCAGTATCAAGTAGTTCTCACCAGTCGAGATGAAGCAAAAGGTAAAGATGCGGCTGATAAGTTGCAAGCTGAGGGTTTGGATGTGACATTTCATTCTCTTGATGTGACTAGTGATGAAAGTAGTCAAAAATTAGCTGAATTTATTTTTCAGCAATTTGGAAATCTTGATGTTTTAGTGAACAATGCAGGTATATATATTGATGATGAAGCTGATAATAAGAGTGTTTTTGATGTGAAACTTGACACTGTGCAGCAAACGATCGCAACCAATGTTTACGGTGTTTTGCGAGTGACTCAAGCTTTAATTCCGTTGATGAAGAAACAGAATTATGGACGGATAGTTAATGTTTCTTCTGGGATGGGGCAACTTCATGATATGGGAGGTGGTTCCACCGGATATCGGGTTTCTAAAACTGCTGTGAATGCCTTAACGCGGATTTTTGCAAGCGAATTACAAGGCACAAATATCTTAGTTAATTCGGTTTGCCCTGGTTGGGTAAAAACCGATATGGGTGGGGTAAATGCAACTAGAACTCCTGAACAAGGAGTTGATACAATTGTTTGGCTAGCGACTCTTGCTGATGGAGGTGCGACGGGTGGATTTTTCCGGGATAAAAAAGCAATTGATTGGTAATAAAAAGACGCGATTAATCGCGTCTCTACTTTAATATTATTTGTCCTTTTTCTGTTTATCCTGCAAACTACTAGCTTGTTTCAGCACTGGGATGCACTGGTTAATCATCCACATCAAAACCTCGATTGGTGAGTCTCCGTGGTGAATGCGGTTTTCGGCTTGGATGCCAATTAGTGTTGTTTGCAGAATTAGCAAGAAAGCGATCGCTCTTTGAGTTGCACTTTTACCAGGTTTTTTCGCTGACATCTCAATTCACCTTGTTTTTAGGCTGACAAGGTGAATTATTTTTTTGGGTGTTGACCCAGACACATTCCCCACGCAGTGTCTATAATGCTTGTATCGTCAGGTTTTGCGGTTTGGGGAAGCTTGTTTGTTTGGGTAAGTCAAATTTCTTAAGATTTTCTTGATATTTAACTGATGCCGAGGCATATTCGTTGGGATGAATTAACTTTAGAGAATGTACTAAGTCTGGTAGAAGCATTGCTGCAACTGTCGGAACAGCAAGACTGTGAGTCAAAACTTCCACTTTGCGTTGTCTGGGAAGCTGATAAGCTGCGAATCACAGGATATAAAAGCGAACAGACAAGAGGAAACAGAACCAAAACAACTGAAGTTGGTACAAAGCTGGAATATTTACTCAACCAGATTAAAGATGCTGGCAAAACTGTAAAACTTCCCCAGCTAAAAGCCGAATCTAACGTCAGTCACAAAGACAGAGAATCGGATCAGGTTCAAGCTGCACTCGACTGCTTGAAAGAGTTGGGAGTGCGAGAAGACCAACCAGCCAAAAAGAATCAAGGCTATTGGAAATTTCTTCTCACGTTGAAACATCAGACAGCGACAAGAGAAGAAAATCTAGAGGTGGTTAAGCAGAAGTGGAAGCAACACCCAAAGACAAATTCTTCAACAGGATCTCAGATACAAACAGCAGATAAAAGCTTCGATTGGCAAGAAATCTGCCGCACCATGCTGGAAAAGCATAAGCGTCTCACCACAAATCAGTTGCTGTTTGCTGATGATGAGATGAAATTTGAGCTAGAGGAAATTCATGTCCCTTTAGCATTGCTGGAGCGTAGCAAACCGAAGAAGTGCAGCGAGGATATTTCAGCAGAACAAGGTTCACGACTTTACGAACCGAGTTATGAAGAGAAGCAGCGATTTGAACATGAGGCTTTTTTAGGGCAAATTATCCGTGATGGTGTTGGTAAAACCCAAGGACAGCGCATCGCTTTGATTGGGGAACCGGGTGCGGGAAAAACTACTCAGTTGCAAACTATAGCTTTTTGGATATTAGACAATAATCTCGGTTTACCAATTTGGATTTCTTTGGCAGATTTGCAGGAAAAAAGTGTAAAAGATTATCTACTGCAATATTGGCTGGAGGATGCAACAGAAGAGATGCACGTCACACTAGAACAACAAAAAAACTTTGCAGAATTATTCAAGAATAAGAATGTGTGGCTGTTGTTGGATGCAGCAGATGAAATGTCTTCACTCCAACCATTAACTGAGATTTCCCAGCAGTTGACGGGATGGGTGAAAAATGCGCGGGTTGTGCTGACTTGTCGGGTGAATGTTTGGGAAGCAAACGCCGGCGCTTTAGAAAATTTTGAGACGTATCGGTTACTCAATTTTGAATATCCGCAACAGGTGCAAGAGTTTATTCAGCGTTGGTTTCACAAGAAGGATGCAGACGAAGGGAAAAGATTATGGAACGAATTAGATAAACCTGAACGTCAGCGCATCCAAGATTTAGTGAAAAATCCTTTGCGGTTAGCGTTGTTGTGTAGCACTTGGCAAGGTTCCGATAAAGGTTTACCGGAAACTAAAGCCGGACTTTATCAGCAGTTTGTGGAAGAGTTTTACAAGTGGAAAGAAAAAAGCTTCCCCATCACCGAAGAGAAGCAAGAGGAATTAAACGCAGCGTTGGGACGTTTGGCAAAACGGGCAATTGATCAGGAAACGTCACGGTTTCGGCTACGTCATAAGTTGGTGCGTGAGGAATTAGGTGATGCAAAACAGCCAAATTCTTTATTTTGGTTAGCGTTACAGTTGGGATGGCTAAATGAAGTTGGAATAGCTGCGGAATCAGCAACGAAAGAGAAAGTTTACGCTTTCTACCATCCCACATTTGAGGAATATTTTGCAGCGTTGGCAGTTGATGATTGGGATGAGTTTCTAAATCATGTTCCCGACAACCCAGCGCTAGGAGTTTATCGCATTTTTGCCCCGCAGTGGAAGGAGGTGATTTTGCTGTGGTTGGGGTGTGAGGATGTGGGGAAGAAGGAGAAGGAGGAGTTTATTCAGGCTTTGGTGGAATTTGATGATGGGTGCGGAGAGTTTTATAAATATAGAGCATATTTTTTAGCTGCGGCTGCGATTGGAGAGTTTGAAAATTCTATTTATGCCGATGAAATTGTAGAACAGTTGATTAAATGGAAGTTTAATGGTGCTAGAGAGCGTACTCCTATTGCAACCGAAGCTGAAGTCGCATTGTTACAGACACATCATCAGAAGGTTGTAGACGCATTGGCTATAAAGCTGGAATCTAGTCGCAGTTCTTTAGCATCTTTAGATATTGCAATAGCATTAATCCAAAAATCTCCCGGCAATTCAATTGCTGTCACAGTTATTGTTGATTTTTTGGAGAGAAATAAAGATTTCATAATACGTGCAAAAGCACTTACAAATTTAAAAAAATTTGGTGCTATTAATCCTATTGCTATGGCATATCTAGATAAAAAATTGCCAAATCGAGAAAATAATAAGCAAAGTTTGTTATCCAATAGCTATAGGAGCTGGTTCAAACTTCCCACAGGAGATCCAAATGATTTAGAAGGCTTGCTTGAACTGATGGCAAAAATAAACATGGAGATGTTTTATCAAGCCATCAAGAGGTTAAATGATATCAATATCCTAGTTGGACTACTAGGCAAAAGGTTAATACTTGAAACAAATATTGAGGGCTTAGAAAATATAAAAACACTAATTGAAGTATTAGAAACACTTGATCATAGTAATAGCCCTTTTGTTAATAACTTAATTTTTTGTATTCACAACTCAGTTCGTGATAGATTAATAGAAATAGCTTCTAGTCGGGATATCAATGTATCAAAATTATTGGAAATAATGTATAAACCCAATCAATCTAAACATATATTTGAGCAAATTACTTGGGTTTTAGGAGAGGCAGCATCTAAAAGTTCCGAAGCTACAAAAGCAATAATTCACCTCTTGCTATCTATAGATGATTGCCTCTTTGCTAATGATTTTATTTTCCCTTTTTTGAACGAAATTATTAATTCAGACATACTTGAAATAGTAGTAAAAAGTTTGAAAGACTACATAGAAGAAATAAAGGTATATGAAGTCCTCTGGCACTGTGCCCAAAATATGCCCTACCCCGCTTTTTATCAAGCTTGGCACCAGCAAGAGAAAGTGAAAGATGGAGAGTAGGAAAGAAAAATACTTTCTCTAGCCAAAACCGAAATCACGCACATCTCACGTCGCGGTAAGTTTTGCTCCACATTCGTTTAACCGCACTCTTCACTTTTTCGCTTATTCTCGAAGTTTCGTGTTCTGAACTCGAAGTTTCGTGTTCCGAACTCGGAGTTTCACCTTCTG
>Ga0136635_10000619_pt1 | contig 10079 bp, 8 predicted proteins | sample AntDrymeUQ852106_2_FD_105495 | JGI IMG/M metagenome (GOLD analysis project Ga0136635, IMG submission 105495) | Polar desert sand microbial communities from Dry Valleys, Antarctica - metaG UQ85 (21.06) | ecosystem: Environmental > Terrestrial > Soil > Desert | place: Antarctica: Dry Valley... | reverse complement strand
TGAGCATCACATCCGCGCGCTCAACACGATCCGCAAGGCCGGGTCGATCGGCGCGGCGGTGGAGCAGGGGGTGCTGACCGGCGGAATCATGCACGCGCTGGTGGAGGGCGGGCACGAGTTCGTCCTGGTCGGCTCGGTGCGCGACGACGGACCGCTGCCGGACGTCTACACCGACGTGCTGGAGGGCCAGCGCGCCATGCGTGCCAAGCTCGACGACGTCGGGTTCTGCCTGATGGTGGCGACGATGCTGCACTCGGTGGCGACCGGGAACATCCTGCCGGCATCGGTGCCGCTCGTGTGCGTCGACATCAACCCGGCGACCGTGACCAAGCTCGCTGATCGCGGCTCCGCGCAGGCCCGCGGGATCGTGACCGACGTCGGGCTGTTTCTCGAGCAGCTCGCGCTCGAGCTGGTCCCGGACTACCGCAACTCCCGCTGACCGCCGGCCCCAGCCCCCGTGGCCACACGCCCCGTAACGGGGCTCGTGGTGCCCTTGCGGGGCGTCGACCCCACGGAAGGGACCCACCCGCCCCGCAACGGGGCTTGTGGCGCTCCGGTGCGCGGAGTTAGTGGGCGGTGGGGAAGTTGAGGTGTGCGAGGGACTCCTCGCTTACGTGCGGCCAGCGGGCGGTGACCACCTTTGCCCGGGTGTAGAACCGGACCCCTTCCGGGCCGTGTACGTGGTGGTCGCCGAACATCGAGTCCTTCCAGCCACCGAACGAGTGGTACGCCATCGGCACCGGGATCGGGACGTTGACGCCGATCATGCCCACCTGCACCCGGCGCTGGAACGTCCGCGCCACCTCACCCGACGACGTGAACACCGCCGTCCCGTTGCCGTACGGGTTCGCGTTGATCAGGTCGAGCGCGTCGTCGAGCGAGTCGACGCGCAGCACGATCAGCACCGGCCCGAAGATCTCGTCTGCGTAGACCGACATGTCGGCGCCAACGTGGTCGAGCAGGGTCGGTCCGACGAAGAACCCCCGCTCGCTGCCCGCGACGACAAGGTCACGGCCGTCCACGACGACCTTGGCGCCGTCCTTCTCGCCCTCGTCGATGTAGCCGAGGATGCGCTCGCGCGCAGCGGCGGTGACGACCGGCCCCATCTCTGACCCGTCCGCGGTCCCCGGCCCGACCGTGATGGCCTCCGTACGTTCGCGCAGCCCGGCGATCAGCGGGTCGGCGACCGGCCCGACCGCCACCACTGCCGAAATCGCCATGCACCGCTGCCCGGCCGAGCCGTACCCGGCGGCCACCAGGTGGTCGGCGGTGTAGTCGACATCGGCGTCCGGCATCACCACCGCGTGGTTCTTCGCCCCACCGAGCGCCTGCACCCGCTTTCCGCTGGCGCTCGCGCGCTCGTGCACGTATCGCGCGACCGGGGTGGAGCCGACGAAGCTGACCGCGGCGACGTCCGAGTGGTCGAGCAGCGCGTCCACGACCTCCTTGTCGCCGTTGACGACGTTGAAGACGCCGTCGGGTAAGCCGGCCTCCGCGTACAGCCGGGCGACCAGTTCCGACGCGCCCGGGTCACGCTCGCTCGGCTTCAGCACGAACGTGTTGCCGCAGGCAATGGCCACCGGGTGCATCCACATCGGCACCATCACCGGGAAGTTGAACGGCGTGATGCCGACGCAAACACCGAGCGGCTGCCGGAACGAGTGCGAGTCGACGCCGCCGGACACCTGCTCGGTGAACTCGCCCTTGAGCAGCTGCGGGATGCCGCACACGAAGTCCACCACCTCCCGGCCGCGCACCACCTCGCCCCGCGCGTCCTCCAGTGTCTTACCGTGCTCGCGCGCGATCAGCCGGGCCAGCTCGTCGGTGTGCTCGAGCACAAGCTCGCGGAAGCGGAACAGGACGTCGACCCGCGTGGTGAGAGAGGTCTGCGACCACGACGGGTACGCGGCGCGCGCGGCCGCAACCGCCGCGGCTACGTCGGCGGCTGTACCGAGCCGCACCGCTGCCTGGGCTTCGCCGAGTGCGGGGTCGAATACCTCGCCCGCACGGTCGCCGCTCCCCCTCGAGGCCGATCCGCCGATCCAGTGCTCGATGGTGCGCATGTCCGTGTCCTGTCGCCGCCCCGCTTCCGAGGGCAGGAGCGTAGCCCGTGTCAGCCCAGCGACCGGGCGAGGTCCGCGGCTCCGACGAGGCCAGCCTCGTTGCCCAGATGGGCCTTGACGATCCGCGCCTCGGGCCGAAAACCCCGACCGGTGAGCGTCCGCCGGAACGCGTCGCGAGTCGGTCCGAGCAGCAGCTCGCCAGCCTCGGACACTCCCCCGCCGATCACGAACAACCCGGTGTCGAGCGCCGCCGCGATCCCGGCGATGCCCACCCCCAGCCAGTCGCCGACCTCGGTGATCAGCTCCCGCGCCGTACGGTCGCCGCCGCGCGCCGCCTCCGACACCATCGGCCCGGTCAGCCCGTCCACGGGCACGCCGAAGGCCGTCGACGACGCAGAGCTCGCCAGCTCACGGGCGGCCCGGACCAGCGCACGCCCGCTGGCGTACTGCTCCCAGCAGCCGCGGTTGCCGCACTCGCACTGGTGCCCGCCCGGCACCACCTGCATGTGCCCGAACTCGCCGGCCAGGCCGTACGAGCCGCGGTGCAGCCGACCACCAAACATCATCGCCCCACCGATGCCGGTGCCCAAGGTGATGCAGACCAGGTCGTCGATGCCCTGCGCTGCGCCGAACCGGTGCTCGGCCCAGGCCGCCGCGTTCGCGTCGTTCTCCACGACGACGGGCATTCCCGTCCGCCGCTGCACCGCGTCACGAAGCGGCTCGTTCCGCCACGCCAGGTGCGGCGCGAACAGCACAGTCGACCGGGTAGCGTCCACAAACCCGGCCGCGCCGATCCCCACCGCGACGACGGGGTGGCGCGAGCCCAACTCGCGGACCACGTCGGCGATCGTGTCCTCCACCTCGGTGGCGTCGCTGCCGGGCGTGGACCGACCGGTCCGGTCCAGCACCCGCCCGTCCGGGTCGACGACACCGGCTGCCACCTTGCTGCCCCCGACGTCCACCCCGATCGCAAGGCGCTCCCGCAGCGGCACGAGCTACAGCTGCCTGGCCAGGTCGGCGGCGCCGACGATGCCGGCGGTGTTGCCCAGCTTCGCCACCCGGATCTCCAGCAGCGGCCGGTGCCCGCGGCCGGTGAGCTCGCGCTCGAAGGCATCGCGCATCGGTCCGATCAGCAGGTCACCGGCGGCAGAGACCCCACCGCCGACCACGGCGACAGCGGGGTCGAGCACCGCGGCCAGCGAGGCCAGGCCCTCGCCGAGCCACCGGCCGGCGTCGCCGACCAGCTCGACACTGGCCAGGTCGCCGTCTCGAGCCAGCCTGGTAACCGTCGGCCCGTCCAGCGCGTCGATGTCACCGTCGCACGCCTCGGTCAGCGCGCCGGCGAGCGGGGACCCCGACCGCATCAGCTCCCGAGCCTCCCGGACGAGGGCGCGGCCGCTCGCGTACTGCTCAAGGCACCCTCGGTTGCCGCAACCGCAGCGCTCTCCCTGCGGGACGACCCGAACGTGCCCAACCTCGGCGGCTACTCCGAACGCACCGCGGTGCAAGGCGCCGTCGAGCACGATCCCGCCGCCGATGCCGGTTCCGACCGTTATCAGGATCAGGTCGTCGACGTCCTCGCCGGCGCCGAACTGGAACTCCGCCCAGGCGGCGGCATTGGCGTCGTTCTCGACCACCACCGGCAGCTCGACCTGCTCGTTGACCCGGTCCCGCAGGGGCTCGTCCCGCCAGGCGATGTTCGGGGCGAACAGCACAGTGGAACGGTTGGCGTCGACCAGGCCGGCCGCGCCGATGCCCACCGCCTCCACGGTGTGCCGTTGCCGGTGCTTGCCGACCAGCTCTGCGATCGCCGCCGCGATCGCCGCCGCTACCTCGGCCCGCCCGACGGCAGGGGTGGGGACCTGCTCCTGGTCGACGACGGCGCCGGACTCGTCGACGACGCCGGAGGCGATCTTGGTCCCCCCGACGTCGACCCCGATGGTCAGCCCCATCAGTCGTCCCGCCCGGCCTGGTCCGAGGTGTCCTCCGAGGCGTCCGCGGCGGACTCGGCGAGGTCTCGGAGCGCCAGTGCGAGCGACAGCGCCGCGGTGGCGACCTGCTCACGAACCTCCGGGTTGGTTGCCCGGACGAACGCGATCGCCTGGCACAGCGGGCACCAGCGGCACTCGGCGGCCTGCCCGCCGCCGACGATGTCACCGAGAGCGTGGAGGTGACCGCTGTCGCCCTGCTCGCCACCGAGGTTGTCCCTGGCGCGGTCGATGAGCGCGACGAGCAGCTTGGCCGCCTCCTGGACGGAGGTGCCGGCCGAGTCGGGATCTCGCATGGCCCGCCAGCCTATGCCGACCCGATGACCTGGACGGCTATGCCGACTCGACCCGCTTCTTCAGCCCCTTGAGGGCCGCGTCGATGATCACCTTCTCCGCCTTGCGGCGCAGCATCCCGATCATCGGGATGGAGACGTCGACCGCCAACCGGTACGTCACCGTGGTGACGCCGTCCGCGCCCTCGTCCAGCACGTACGCCCCGTCCATTCCCTTCAAGACCTTGCCCTTCACAAGCGTCCAGGTGACCTGCCGGTCGTCGTCCCAGTCGTACGCCAGCGTGTACTCGTCCTTGATCGGCGCGGCGTCGAGGAGGAAGCGCACCTGCCCGGCCCGCCCGTCGGGTCCGTCCTCGAGCACGTCGGCCTGCTTCACCCCGGTGGCCCACTCCGGGTAGGAGGAGAAGTCGGCGATCACCGCCATCACCGACGCGGCGTCGGCGTCGACGGTGATTTCGGAGGTGGTCTGGTCGGCCATGGAGGCGGAGACTACCGAGGCGCCGGCGGTGCCGGCGGGCACCGCCCGTGGCGGGTCGGGGAGGCCGGCCGGGCGGCCGGCCTCGAGCCCGTCCTTGACGGCGAAGACCTGCCGCTTGAGGGTGCGCACCAGGCTCCGCCGCTGACGCAGCGGGAGTTCGACGCCGCGCAGGTAAAGGTGCACCAGGGTCCCGTCGCCAGACGCTTCCAGCCAGACTTCGGCCGTCCCGGCGAACATCCCGCTGCAGTCCCAGCGCTTCCCGAGGTTGCCGCGGTCCTCGTAGCACTCGAGCCGCAGCCCCGGCAGCCACCGCGCCCACTGCTGCTCGTCGCACAGCTCGCGCCGGACGACGCCGGGATCGGCCACCACGAAGTGCTCGTCCACGACGTCGAGCGGCGGCACGGCGGGACTGTAGCGTTCGCGCGTGCGCGAGTTCTCGACCCCGACGGCGTACCGGGTCCCCGAGAACGGCAACCTGACCGACGACGTCCTGGCGCACCTGGCCTCCGCCCCCGAGACGGTGCTGTTCCGACGTCGCCGACCGGGTGACGATGACTGGTACGACGTCACGGCGGCGCAGTTCCGGGACCAGGTCGTCGCGGTGGCCAAGGGTCTGGTCGCGGCCGGGATACAAGCCGGCGACCGAGTCGGGCTGCTGTCCCGGACCCGCTACGAGTGGACGCTCGTCGACTACGCGGTCTGGTGGGTGGGTGCGGCGACCGTCCCCGTCTACGACACCTCGCCCGCGGGCGAGGTGGGGTGGGTCCTTGCCGACTCGGGTGCGGTGGCGTGTGTGGTCGAGCACGACGGCCACCGGCGCCGGGTCGGGTCGGTGGTCACCGACCTGCCCGCGCTGCGGGACATCTGGAGCATCGACGACGGCGGGATCGACACCCTGGTCGCGCTCGGCCGCCCCGTCGCCGACGACGACCTCGAGGTGCGCCGGCGCGCGGTCACCTCGCACACGTTGGCCACGCTGATCTACACGTCCGGCACCACCGGGCGGCCGAAGGGGTGCCGGCTGTCGCACGGCAACTTCATGGCCGAGCTGGGCAGCGCGACCGAGGCGCTCGACGACGTCTTCGGCCGAGAGGACGCCTCGACGCTGCTGTTCCTCCCGCTCGCGCACGTGTTCGCACGGGTGATCCAGGTCGGGTGCGTACGGACCGGTACCACCCTCGGGCACACGTCGGACGTTGCCGACCTCATCACCGCCCTCGGGCAGTTCCGACCGACGTTCGTGCTGTCCGTGCCCAGAGTCTTGGAGAAGGTCTACACCGGCCTCAGCCAGCAGGCGGCAGTCACCGGCCGGGGCAGGGTCTTCGGCAACGCCGAGGCGACCGCCATCGCGTGGAGCCGCGCCCAGGCCGACGGCGGGCCGGGGCTAGCACTGCGCGCACGGCACGCCGTGTTCGACCGACTCGTCTACTCGCGGCTGCGCTCGGCTCTCGGGGGGCGGCTGAAGCACGCCGTGTCCGGTGGCGCGCCACTCGGGGACCGGTTGACGCACTTCTTCCGCGGTGTCGGGGTGCCGGTGCTCGAGGGATACGGCCTCACCGAGACCACCGCGGCACTGACGGTGAACCGTCCCGACGAGCAGAAGGTCGGAACCGTGGGACGGCCGCTCCCAGGCGTCACCGCCCGGGTGGCAGACGACGGCGAGCTGTGGTTCCGCGGCCCCCAGGTTTTTTCGGGCTACTGGGTCGCCGAGGAAAACGCGGACGCCGTCACCGGCTCGGTACTCATCGACGGCTGGCTGCGCAGCGGCGACATCGGCGAGATCGACGGTGAGGGGTTCGTCAGTGTGACCGGCCGGCGCAACGAAATCCTGGTGACCGCGGGCGGGAAGAGCGTGGCGCCCGCCGTCCTCGAGGACCGGGTCCGCGCGCACCCATTGGTCAGCCAGTGCCTGGTGGTCGGGGACGGCCGGCCGTTCGTCGCCGCCCTCGTCACCGTCGATAAGGACGCCGCAGCCGGCTGGGCAGAGCCTGACCTGCGCCAGGTGGTGCAGTCTGCGGTGGACCACGCCAACCGCGCGGTCTCGAGAGCTGAGTCGATCCGCCGGTTCCAGCTGCTCGCCGAGGACTGGAGTGAGGAGAGCGGGCACCTCACCCCCAGCCTCGAGCTCCGACGCGCACACGTGCTGCGCGACTTCCGTACCGACATCGAGTCCCTCTACGCCTGACCGCACCAACCACCCGAGGTCAGCCGTTCGGCGGAGAACCGGCTCCGACCAGGTGAGCACGCTGTCCAACGACGGGGCGGAACCGCGCCCGATTCATTCCTGCTGCCCGGCCGCGACCATAACGTCAGGTCTCGACGTGAGGTACTGCACCGGTCGCCTCTCCACCCACTGATCGCTAGGACCTGACATGGGACGAAGGACAGTCATCCTCATCGCGGCATTTCTGATTGCCGGACTGGGAGCCTCGCTCGTCTTCCTGTACGTGCAGGGAGTCGACCAGCGTGCCCAGGCGGAGGCAGAGCCGGTCCGGGTCATGACCGTGACCGAGACGATCGCTGCCGGCGAGTCGGTCGTGGAGGCCGAGAAGGCAGGCAAGTTCGCCCTGACCGAGGTGGCCGGCACGTCGGTCCTCGACAACGCGCTGTCGGACACGACGACGATCGCCGACCAGGTCGCGGTGACGCCGCTTTACAAGGGCGAGCAGGTCGTCGCGGCGAAGTTCGGCCAGATCGGCTCGCAGAGCCGCATCAGCATCCCCGGCAAGGCGATAGCCGTGAGCGTCCAGCTGTCAGACCCGCAGCGGGTCGCGGGCTTCGTGTCCCCCGGATCGCAGGTGGCGGTCTTCTCCACCGTCGGCGTGAGCTGTGAGACCAAGAACGTCAACATTGCCCAGCCCTTCACCGGGCTGCTGCTCAAAGACGCTCCCGTGGTCGGGGTGGGTCAGACCGGGCTGAGCTCGACCACCACGGTGAGCGAGAACGGGGAGCAGACGACTGAGGAGGTTCCCACCACGGTCCTCACCCTCGGCCTCGACCAGGCGGACGCCGAGAAGCTGATCCTCGCGTCCCAGGCCAGCTGCCTGTCCGTCGCTCTGCTGACCGACAAGTCCGTCGTTGGGCCCTCGTCGGGCGTCGCCTTCACCGACCTGTTCGGCGAGAGGTGAGACGGTCATGACGACCATCGTCGAGCACGACGCCACCGTCGCACGCCGGTTCGCTGACGCCGCCGGACCTGCCGAGGTCCTCAACTCGATGGAGCAGGTCAAGGTCCACCTCTCTAACCGGCCGCAGGAGTTCGTCCTCATCCTCGGGCCTAGCATCCCGCTTTCGGGGGCCACCGCTCTGGCGGACACGTTGCGGGTGACGCGACCCACCATCGGCGTGATCCTCGTCCGGGCCGAGGTCGACACCGGCGTGCTCGCAGAGGCGCTGCGGTCCGGCATGCGCGAGGTCGTGCCGTTGGACGAACTGTCCGGTCTCGGCCTGGCGGTCAAGCGGTCCCGCGGCCTTCACGACGCGCTGCTGACCGCGATCCCCAGCCAAGCGCCGCCCGAGCCCGAAGGCCGCGTTGTCTCGGTGTTCTCCGCCAAGGGCGGGGTGGGCAAGACCACGATGGCGACCAACCTCGCAGTGGCACTGGCGGACGACGGGGCCAACGAGGTGTGCCTGGTCGACCTCGACCTGTCGTTCGGTGACGTGGCGATCGCGCTTCAGATCTTCCCCACCCGCACGATCGCCGACACCGTTCCGATGCAGGCTCACCTCGACCTCGAGGGGCTGGAGTCGCTGCTCACCGCCTACCGCAACGGCGTCTTCGCGCTCGCGGCGCCGGTGAACCCGCACGACAGGGACTCGATCACCCCGCGCCTCGTCTGGGACATCCTCAAGCTGCTGCGGTCCCGGTGCGCCTACGTCGTGATCGACACCCCGCCGGCGTTCGACGACCACGTCCTGCAGGCGTTCGACGAGTCCGACCTGATCGTGCTGGTCGCGACGCCGGACATCCCGGCGCTTAAGAACCTCAAGATCGCCTGCGAGACGATCAGCCTGCTCAACATCCCCAAGGAGCAGTTGCGCGTCGTCCTCAACCGGGCCGACTCACGGGTCGGCATCTCCCCTGAGGAGGTGGCCGCATCCCTCGGCATGTCGATCAGCACGGCGGTCCCGTCGTCTCGAGATGTCCCGGCCGCGGTCAACCGCGGCGAGCTGCTGTTCCTCTCGGACCCGCGGAATCCGGTCAGCCAAGCGGTCAAGAAGCTCGCGACCGACATCGTCAACCTGACCAAGCCCGCGGACGCACCCGCTATGGGCTCGGCCGGAGCCAACGGTGTCGCCAAGCGACAGGCAGCCGGCCACAGCAGCAAGCGCAAGCCCGGCCTGTTCACCCGGAAGCCGGCCCGCACATGAGCCTCGCCGATCGCCTCGCCTCCGCCGAGCGTCAGCGCTCGGGGGCCGCCCCTCCAGCCGGTGGGGAAAGCCGCGCCCCGACCTCCCACGCGGCACTCAACGGCCCCACCAGCGACCCGCTCGCCGACCTCAAGGTGCAGGTGCACCAGTCGTTGCTGACCGCCCTCGGGCCCAAGCTCTACGACGCGAACATGGCGCAGAGCGAGCTCGAGTCGATGGTCCGCAAGGCCCTGCAAGAGGTCGTCGCTGCCAACGACACGCCGCTGACGATGATGGACCGCAACCGGGTGACGTCGGAGATCGCCGACGACATCCTCGGCTACGGGCCGATCGAGCCGTTCCTGCGCGACCCGAGCCTCACCGAGGTCATGGTCAACGGCCCGTACGACATCTGGATCGAGCGCAACGGCAAGCTGGCGAAGGTCGACGCGCACTTCGCCGACGAGGCGCACCTGCGCCGGACCATCGACAAGATCGTGGCCCGAATCGGCCGGCGGGTGGACGAGTCGAGCCCGATGGTCGACGCGCGGCTCCCCGACGGCAGCCGGGTCAACGCAGTCATCCCGCCGCTCGCCCTCGACGGCTCACTGCTCACCGTCCGGAAGTTCTCCGCCGACCCGTTCACCGTCGACGACCTGATCAAGTTCGGGTCGTTCACTCCGCGGATGGCCGACTTCCTGCGGGCCTGCGTCGCCGGCCGGCTCAACGTCATCGTGGCCGGCGGCACTGGCGCCGGAAAGACGACCACGCTGAACGTGCTGTCGAGCTTTATCCCCGCGGACGAACGCATTGTCACCGTCGAGGACGCGGCCGAGCTCCAGCTGCACCAGGAGCACGTGCTGCGGCTGGAGTCCCGCCCCGCCAACATCGAGGGCAAGGGCCAGGT
>Ga0136635_10000618_pt1 | contig 10082 bp, 9 predicted proteins | sample AntDrymeUQ852106_2_FD_105495 | JGI IMG/M metagenome (GOLD analysis project Ga0136635, IMG submission 105495) | Polar desert sand microbial communities from Dry Valleys, Antarctica - metaG UQ85 (21.06) | ecosystem: Environmental > Terrestrial > Soil > Desert | place: Antarctica: Dry Valley... | reverse complement strand
TCTTTGCTTAGTGTAATTCCTAGAGGCTCGCCCAGGATGCCGTCATCTACCACAATGGTCTGTAAGCCCAACGCCTGGATACGGTCGCGCAGGTAGCCAATCTCCACGCCTTTCGTATCGAGGGTACCGATAATGAGAACAGTTTTGGGCATGAGAGTATTTTTTAGTAGTTTGGGAAATGAGTTCGAGTTAGAAACACGCTAACTCGAACTCAAACTCCCTACTGGATCAACGGCAGCAGGGTATCCGCGCAGACCTTTACCTGCCCACTGTAGAATTCTTCGGTGAGAAAACTAGAACCATGATCGATGATGAACTTCTTCTGGTCTTCGGAGATTTCCAGTCTGCTCAGGTCAGTTTCTACCATGGTGGGGTAAGGATTGGCAGGCGTGCGATCTACGGGGGCGACAAACTCAACGGTCAGGGCGCCATCGTAACCAATTGATTTCAACGTGCCAACCAATTTCGCCCAGTCCCAATGACCCAAGCCGCAGGCAAAGCGGTTGGTATCGGCTACGTGGAAATCATACAAGCGCTTGCCAACCTTGCGGATGGACTCATGCGGATCGACTTCCTCCATATTGATATGAAACGCGTCCAGGCAGACTCCACACTCAGGGCTGGTGGCTTCGGCCAGTGCAAGGGCCTGGTTGGCGCGGCTAACGAAGTATGTCTCGAAGCGGTTAATTGGCTCAACACAGATTCGGACGCCTTCCTTCTTGGACCAGGCGTCGATTTCTTTCATGCCATCGACGGCCCATTGCCACTCTTCCTCCGGTGTAGCATCCGGATTCACCTTTCCGACAGTGCCCGGAACAATGGTCAAGATCTCCCCATCCAATTCTTTTATCATGGTCAGGCAGTCTTTGACGTACTGTACGGTGTTGGCTCGAATCTGTTCACTTGGCGACGGCAGGTGCAGTCCTTCAAACATCAAGGTAACAGCACCCCAGCAGCGAATGCCGTGCTCGTCCAGAAGTTTCTTGACATCTTTGGTGTTATATCTTTTTGGCTCCCCACCAATTTCGATACTTTCGTAACCATATTTTGCAAGGCGGGCGACGGTTACTTCGATCGGTTCTGCCCGCATCCAGTTGTGCATTGACAGGTGCATTTGGGTACCTCCAAGTGATTGGGTGATTGCTGATTTGAGATTTGCTGATTTATTGGATATTTTCCGCCAGTAGTTCGTACAATCCCTGAACGCGCACGCCGAAACGCGCCGCGTGGCGGTTGAGCTGGTAAAGCGTGCCTGCATCTTCAGTGATGGCAACCCGCGCGCCTGATTTCACCGTGTCATCCAGCCGCGCGAACGTAAGACGATCGGCGAGCTGGGGTTGGGTGAATTGAAGCGCTGCGCTCCCAGCGGGATGGGCACGCTCACCCCGCCAAAACAACTCTCGCGCGGGGCTGGGGAGAACAGCCTTCAGGACAGCCCGCGCGGCCGCGCGGCCCGTGGGAACACGCGCTGCGTGGGCTGGGTCCACATACGCGTAGGAGGTTGTATCCTCAAGGGGGGTAATGGTGAGTCTGCCAGCTTTGAAATGCTCATACAGATAGGTTGTTAATTCGACAAGTTCGACCTCCTCCGGCCAGGTGAGTCCCAGCCGTTCGATTAAATGTTGATTGAAGGCAAAATAATCTCCGGGCGAGAGCACGAGCAGTTTGCGCGCACCTGACGCCCGTAATTCATCCAATGTAGCTTGCGCCAGTATCCGCCCGGTCTCTGGAAAGCCAAGCGAACTGGCGAGGTAACCATTGTTGCGCCCGATTCCAACCTCTATTGGGATTACCCCTGTGGCCTGGATCAATCTTCGGGCCGCACTCATCCCTTCCGACCAGCGGTGGGCTGCCTCATCCCCGACGAACAATGCGACCGCGCCTGTGCCTGTCACTTTTTCAGGAGTCTGTTTGACATAAGGATTTTCGTACTGTTTGAGCATTTCGCCAATTTCGTATACGATGGCGGGGGCAAGTTGTTGGGCTGTAACTTCCGCACGAGCAGCGGCGATGGCATCCGGCAGGGGTTGGTCGGTGGCACAGTTCGCGCGGCACAGGCCGCAGTCAGCGCAAGAATAGAGAACATCCACCGTTTCGTCATTCCAGGTCAACAGTCCGCGTTTTACAGATGCAATGGTCAGTCCCCAGCCATGCGGGGTGAGCGTTTCAAGCCGGGTGACATGCCCGACCGGGCAGACGTGGCGGCACATCAGGCAGTAGCGGCAGTATTCAGTGGTGGGGAGCACGTCCATCTAAAATCCTGTTTTTCCCGGATTCATAATCCCATTTGGATCGATCATCTGTTTCAGCCGCAAGAGAAACGGCCAGGCATCACCATATTGGCGGCGCATGAAGCGGCCCAGTTTGAGACCCACACCGTGGTGTTCATTGATCATGCCCCCGTTTTCAAGCACGGCGGTCATGGCAGCATTCCAGACGCGGTTGTGCAGTTGCAGCGCTTCCTGGGCATCGGCTGGGGGTTCTTCGATAATAAAACGGCTGTAAACCATCACCCCCCAATGGAACCAGTGCGAGAAATGACCGATGAATTTTACATTCCAGTCAGCAAAGCCCTCTTCAACGGCTTTTTTCTCTGCCCAATAGAGTTTTTCGATCCGGTCGTAGGTGGTGACTGTTTCGGTTGTGCCATACATCCAGGGCAGGTGCAGGCTTTTAGGTGGATAATAAAAATCGTAGCGGTGATCCCACCACTTTTCGCCGGGTTCGCGTCCGAGGTCGCGCGCCCCCAGACTGGCGCAGATTTCGAGCGCCTTCTTCTCTTGCAGGGCGGCGATATCCGGGTCACCATCAAACCCGATAACCATGTACGCTCCGTCAAACTCGTATCCCAACACTTTCTTGACCTGAGAACGTGTGGATTCGGGATCGTACAGGCGAATGACGAATGGCTCCAGGCGGCGGGTCATCATCAGTCGGCCGGCTTCGATAGCATTGCTCAGGTTATCGAACAGAACGGCACGGAGCAAGCGCGCTTCGGGGAGATAATCCACCTGCATGGTCGCTTCGGTGATGATGCCGAATGTGCCTTCCGCTCCCAGCCAGAGCCGCGCCCAGTCTGGTCCGGCGGCGTGTTTTGGGACATGTGCGGTGCGGATGATTTCGCCTGTGGGGAGGACGATTTGCATGCATAGAAACATGTCTTCGGCTTTGCCATACTTGGTGCTGATCGTGCCGGTGCCACGCGGGGCGAGGTACCCGCCCAGAGTGGCGCAATTCGACGAGGCGGCGTAATGCGGGAGGGTCAGGCCCTTTTCATTTAAAGCCCATTCCAACTGCTGGCCGTTGATTCCAGCCTGAGCAGTGACGGTCAGTGATTTTTCATCAATCTCGATGATCTTATCCATCCGCTTCGTGTCCACCAGAATCCCACCGAACAGGGGCAGCGCACCTCCCTGCGTACCCGACCCTCCTCCCCACGGGACAACCGGGATGCGGTATTTGTTGGCAATCAACAGGATCTCAGCAATCTCCTTTGCTGAGCCGGGGTGGATGATGTAATCGGGCGTGGGGAGGCGTTGACCGCGGTCAAGCCACATCTGCGGCATCCACGACCAATCCGTGGAGTAGACGAGCTTATCGGCTTCTTTGACGGAGATAAAGTGCTCCCCAACGGTCTCCTCGAGTTCGCTGCGGATCATTTCGAAAGGGAAAAGGAGAGTCATAATGGTTAGTTTGTCACTAGCGAACACCCAGGAGTAATTCGACCGTCAATTGATCCAGGCGTTCATAGGGAAGTCCGCGTGCGCCAAGCGCACGGCGATCAAAGGAGTGATCTCTCAGTCCAGCGGCTTTAGAAGGTGTATATGCCCCTTGGTACGGTTCCATCGCGCCTTCATCGGCGTTAATTTCAGCGAGGAGAGCTTGAATTTCCGGGTTGGCATTGAAGCGCTCAGCTTTTTCTTTAAGAATCAAGTAGGTGCGCATACAGCCGCGCGCAAAGTCCTTGACACCTTCATAATCTTCGGTGCGGTAGGCATGAGCGTCAAAATGGCGGCTTCCATTATATTTGTTGTCTTCGAGCAACTTGACAAGGAAAAAGGCACTCTTGAGGTTGACCGCACCGAATCGGAAATCCTGATCGTAACGTCCGAACGCCTGATCATTTAGGTCAATGTGGAAGAGTTTGCCCACTTCGAGCGCCTGAGCAACCGCATGGGTGAAATTAAGTCCAGCCATATGTTCGTGGGCGACCTCGGGGTTGACGCCGACCATTTCCTGGTGGGCGAGGGTGGAGATGAAGGCGAGCATGTGACCGGTGGTCGCGTTGTACATATCTCCACGTGGTTCGTTGGGTTTCGCTTCCAGAGCAAATTTCAGGTCATACCTCTGATCGAGAACATATTCACAGAGGAAATCCATGGCGTCACGGGAGCGTTTAATCGCCGTAATCGGGTCTTTCGCGGCGTCGGTTTCCGTTCCTTCGCGCCCGCCCCAAAACACGTAAATCTTCGCGCCGAGTTCCACCCCCAGGTCAATGGCATGCATGGTTTTATGAAGGGCATAAGCACGGACCTGCGGATCGTTGCTGGTGAATGCCCCGTCCTTGAAAGCGGGATCGGAGAAAAGATTGGTCGTCGCCATGGGGACAACGAGGCCAGTGTCAGCGAGGGCTTGTTTGAAGTCGCGGACGATCTGGTTTCGTTCAACGAGAGTGGCGTCAATCGGGACTAAGTCATTGTCATGAAAGTTGACGCCATAAGCACCAACGTCGGCAAGCAAGTGGACAAGTTCGACTGGGGTTAGAGGATCCCGGACAGGTCCACCGAATGGGTCGCGCCCGATATTGCCGACTGTCCAAAGACCGAAGGTAAATTTATGGGAGGGATGAGGGTCGTATTGCATAGTGTATATTTCGTATTCTTTATCGTGTAAGCCCTGAAATGTTATCGGGACTGTCGTAATTCGCGCTTCGGTCGGATATGGGACCACAAAATAAAAGAAAGGGTGGAGATTAGCAAAACAGAAAAGCCATATTTGTACGCCAAAAACCACCAGGGTTGAAACATCCCAACGACTCCACCCACAATTCCGAAGATAATAATTCTTTCCACGAACTGGTGCTTCCGGTGGGGAATATTGTCATTAAGGACGCTGGCCACCAGAACGATCAAGGTGATGAACGTCAGGATGATGGCGACGAAGATCAAGATAAACGGAATCGCTTCGAGGAACACATTGGCAGCCCGCTCTTTTTCCGTGAAGTTGGAGCGAATCAGGGGGCCAGCGATACTTCCCAGTATCAGCAGGATCGCTACTGAAATCGGTAGTCCGAGAGGAACGCGAGGACGGGATAGGGACATGGGGAAACCTGTAATTGGGTAATGGGTAATTACGAATTACCCATTACTCTTAGTATTTAACATCCACCTGCCGTTTCGACCGGACAGATTGCAGAATGGCGTCGCAGATGACAGCGTTTTTATAGCCGTCCAGGAAATCCGCGCCGTATGGGGCGATGCTTTTGTCATTGACGATTGCGTCAAGCAGGTGGTGAATTTCATGAACAAAGGTATGTTCCCAGCCGATGATGTGCCCGTGCGGCCACCAGTTCGACCAGAAGGGGTGGTAGCCTTCGCTGACCAATACGCTATGGAAGCCCTGCGTTTCTTTTGGCTCCTCACCTACCCAGAACACTTCCATTTCATTCATGCGTTCCAGGTTAAAGCGAATACTGCCTTTTTCGCCGTTGACTTCAAAACAGTTGGAGTTCTTGTGACCGCCTGCAAAGCGTGTAGCTTCGACCGTGCCAATGGCGCCGTTTTCAAACTCGATGGCAGCTACGAAGGCGTCGTCCACATCCACTTTTTTCATCTTCCCATCCGAGCCGGGGCGTTCCGGGATAAACGTACGGGCCATCGCACTCACACTGCTGAACTCTCCAACAAGGAAACGTCCGAGATCAATGATATGAGCGCCTAGGTCGCCCAGCGCGCCACTCCCCGCTACGGCCTTGTCCAGCCGCCAGATATGTGGCGTGCCGTAATGGGGCATGATCCACTCCTGCAAGTACACCGCGCGGAAGTGGTAAATCTGCCCAAGCGCGCCGGATTCAATCAACATCTTCGCCTGCCGGATCGCAGGGACAAAACGATAATTGTATGCGACCGCGTGTTTAACGCCAGCTTTGGTGACCGCGTCGAGCATGGCCTTGGCTTCTTCCGCAGTGCGGGCAAGGGGTTTCTCACACAGAATGTGTTTCCCTGCTTTGGCAGCTTCGATGCAAGGATCAGCGTGCATATCGTTGGGGCCGCCGTTGTCGAATAGCTGAATATTTTCATCTGCAATCAAGTCGCGCCAGTCGGTGTAATATTTTGCGTACCCATACCGGGCCGCGGCCTCTTTGACCGCGTCTTCATCGCGTCCGGCAATCGCCGCCAGTTTGGGGATGGCAACGGGTGGGTACATCATGTAAGGAAGTTTCTTAAACGCGTTGGAATGTGCCTTGCCCATGAAGGCATACCCCAACATTCCAACACCAATTTCAGGAGCTGCGCTTTCAGATTTTGCGCCAGCCATGGTAGTGAAGCCAGTTTCAGACATCTCGGTTCTCCGTTATTTTTATTTCTTTTCAAATGCCGCGTCGAAGGCAATTGCTGACGGGGCAAAATCCAGTTTTCGGACAAAAGCGCACGCTTCTGCTGCGCCATGTTCGCGATCCATCTTGGCATCTTCCCATTCTACGGAAAGAGGGCCTTGATAATCTATATCGTTGAGGGCGCGGATGATTTCCTCAAAGTTGACGGAGCCTCGTCCGAGGGAGCGGAAATCCCATGACCGGCGGGGATCGCCAAAATTCAAATGACCGCCAAACACCCCCGCCTCGGTCGGGCGCGGGGAGAAGTATGCGTCCTTCATATGAACGTGATAAATCCGGTCTCCAAACTTGCGGATAAAGCTGACATAATCCACATTTTGATACACAAAGTGGCTGGGATCATAGTTGAAACCGAAGGCTTTCCTTCCGCCGACTGCTTTCACTGCCTCTTCCGCGCTAGCTACATCGAAGGCTATCTCGGTTGGGTGTGCTTCAAGCGCAAACCGCACACCCACTTCATCGAATACATCCAAAATAGGATTCCACATTTCAGCAAAGTGCCGGTAGCCTTTCTCCACCAAATCAGCTGGGTTGGGCGGGAAGGAATAGAGATAAGCCCAAATTGATGAGCCCGTGAATCCCGGCACCACTTTGACGCCCAGTTTTGCGGCTGCGCGGGCGGTGTTTTTCATCTCTTCTGCGGCGCGCTCGCGTACGCCATCTTCTTTTCCATCGCCCCAAATTTTGGGAGAGAGGATGCTTTTATGCCGTTCATCAATGCGGTCACACACCGCCTGCCCTACCAGGTGATTGCTGATAGCGAATACTTTGAGGCTGTGTTTTTCAAGAATGTCATGGCGCGAACGAATGTAGGCATCATCACTGAGGGCTTTGTCCACTTCAAAGTGATCGCCCCAACAGGCGAGTTCAACGCCATCATAGCCAAACGATTTTGCTTTGGCGCAGACGGTATCAAGGGTCAGGTCGGCCCATTGGCCAGTGAAGAGAGTGACGGGTCGGGACATGGAGTACTCCTGGGGTTAGAGATTGGATAGTGGGTAATTGGTAATTCGCAATGATTGAGCGTTCCAATCACAAATTACTTTTCAAACAGCTCTTTCAAAAATTCCAATCCATCTTCCGCCAATGCGTCTTGGGAAGGGGCCAGACTGCGCCAGATGGCGGCGGCGCGGGAGATGGATTGGACTTTGGAGGTAAAGGATTCGATGACAACTGGGCCATCATAATGAATATCTTTAACGGCCTGGGCAACATCCGTCCAGGCCACGTTCCCACTGCCGGGCGCGCCCCGGTCATTTTCACAGGCATGGATATGTTTAACGCGAGAACCAGCGGCGCGTATCGCATCCCCCAAATCTTTTTCTTCGATGTTCATATGAAAGGTATCGAGCATGATCTGGCAGGCGGGATGGGCAACACGATCCACGACTTCGATGGCTTGCGCAGTCAGGTTAATAAAACTGGTTTCAAAGCGGTTGAGTGGTTCGATACAAAGTACCACGCCATGCTCACCCGCATATTCTGCAAGCGAATCAAGTTGCGACACGAGTAGATCAGTATCCCGTGACCGTTCTTCGGCGGTGGATTGCCAGGTGCGCCCTACTCCGGAGTAGATGGGGCCGACCAAATTGGTAGCGCCCAATTTTTGGGTGGCGAGAATTGCCCCTCGAATGTAATTCATTCCGTTCATACGAATAGATTCGTCCGGGTGAATCAAGTCTCTATCTGGGCCCATCGCCGCGCAAGTGCTCACACTCAAGCCATGTTCCTGGATAATGGTCGCACCCCGAGCGGGATCGAGATCATCCAAGCTTTCGAGCGGGACTTCGATCCAGTCAAAACCCATCTCGGCAACGTGCGGAGCGAGTTTTTTGAGTTCGGCAGTGGTCAGGGGTGAAGTCCAAACCCAGGTGTTAACGCCAAATTTCATAAACGATTTCCATCCAAATCAAAATAGTGCAACCGATCTTGCGCCAGGTTAAACCGGACGGTGTCGTTAAGTTTCAAGTCGGTCATCCCAGGGATCAGGCTCAAAAGAGTTTGTCCACCGGATTGGATATGCAAAATGGTCTCGACACCGAGGGGTTCGGTCAACATCAACTGCCCAGCAAACTGCCCTTCGGCGGCTGGCTTTACATCTTCGGGGCGAATACCGAGAAGAAATTGAGCAGGGGTATTGCCTGTCGATGGAATATGCAACTTACTGTTCTCGATCACAACCGTACCGTTGTCCCGACCGGCTTTGAATAAATTGATTCTAGGTGTGCCGACGAGCGTTGCGACGAATGTTGTGGCAGGCCGGTCATAAATATCGATTGGGGTACCGATCTGAATTACGCGCCCTTCATTCAGGACTGCGATCCGGTCTGCCATTGTCAGGGCTTCGATCTGATCGTGAGTGACGAAGAGGGTGGTGTTACCCTGGGTTTTTTGAAGGTGTTGAAGTTCCACGCGCAGGCTCTCGCGCAGTTTCGCGTCCAGGTTGGAAAGCGGTTCGTCCATGAGAAATACACGGGGTTCGCGCACAATGGCGCGCCCGATAGAGACCCGTTGCATTTCCCCTCCGGAGAGCCGAGCGGTTTTCCGGTCCAACAGGTGGGTAATTCTCAGTTTTTGGGCCACTTCCTCCACTTTTTTACGGATTTCTGCCTCCGGTGTTTTTCGTAAAGGGGAACGCAGGGGGAAGGCCAGGTTGTCGAACACAGTCATGGTGGGATAAAGGGAATATTGCTGGAAGACATAGGCTACGTCCCGGTCAGCGGGAGTTGTGTTCTCCATTGAAATTCCATCGAAGCTCAGGGTCCCCGCATCTAGTTTGGTCAATCCGGCGATAATACGTAAAGTGGTTGTTTTGCCTGCCCCGGTTGGCCCAAGCAAAACAAAAAATTCGCCATCTTTGATCGAAAAAGTGACATCATCAAGCGCGCGCAGTCCTGGAAAATCTTTGGTAACGCCCTGCAGATCCACGCTGCTCATGCGTGCGCCTCCAGCCGAATAGCTTTCTCGGTTTTCGGGTGGAAAAATCGAACCATTTCAGGTTTCAAATTAAAACGCACCTGAGTCCCAATAGGCGAGGAAACAGCGCGATCTCCCCGGATATGAATGATTTCATTCTCGTTCAGGTTGATGTGCAGCATGATGTAAGCGCCGTGCATATCTGTTGCATAAACGTTACCGGTCAACGCACCCTCGGGTGTGATTTCTGCGGCCTCAGGCCGAAAACCAAGCATAACCTCGCCATCCCCATTAAGGGCGTCTGTGAGTGGGCTGTGTAAATGATCAGAGATAACATGCTGCCCTCCGCCGGTCAGGTGGATATGTTTTCCAACACGCTGCCCCGTGATCAGGTTCATGCCAGGACTACCAATGAAGCGAGCGACAAACAAATTGGCCGGATCGTAATAGACCTGGGCTGGAGTGCCCACCTGCTGAACTTCAGCCGCGGACATGACGACGATGCGGTCACTCATCGCCATCGCCTCAACCTGGTCGTGCGTGACGTAGA
>Ga0136635_10000617_pt1 | contig 10114 bp, 7 predicted proteins | sample AntDrymeUQ852106_2_FD_105495 | JGI IMG/M metagenome (GOLD analysis project Ga0136635, IMG submission 105495) | Polar desert sand microbial communities from Dry Valleys, Antarctica - metaG UQ85 (21.06) | ecosystem: Environmental > Terrestrial > Soil > Desert | place: Antarctica: Dry Valley... | reverse complement strand
TGCCCTGGCTGCCGGGCACCGCGATGGTGCTCTGCGACCTGACCTGGCTCTCGGCGACCACACCCCGGTCGCCGAGAGCCCGCGCGCCGTCCTCGGCCGCCAGCTCGAGCTCGGCAGCGTCTGGGCGGAGTCCGGGCTCTCGCTCGACGACCTGGAGGTTCTCGTCGACAGCTACTTCGGGCGTCGCGTGCGGTACGCGCTCGCGCGGGCCCGGCTGCTGGGCCTCATGTCGAACTACGGGTGGACGCTGTGGGCGTCGATCCAGGGGGCTACCAGCGACATCGACTTCGACTTCTGGACGTGGGGGATGGACAAGTACGAGTGCGCCCTCGCGGAACTCGACGGCTCCGGCTTCGATCGGCTCCTGGCAGAGGCCACCCGCATCGACTGAAGCCGGGTGCGGCGTCGTCAGCGCAGCTCGGACTCTGCCGAAGTGATCGCTTCGAATTCCTCCTCCGGGGCGGATCCGACCAAGTGGTGCCGGCTGTAGAACCAGAAGTACGAGAGGAAGACGACAAAGACAACGGCCGTGATGCCGGCTGCCTTCACGTCGACGAAGAATGTCGCGACCACTGCCAGGCATGCCAGGGCGAGGGCAACACCCGTCGTGAGAGTGCCCCCCGGAGTCCGGTACGGGCGGTCGAGCTCGGGTTCGCGACGCCGGAGCACGATGTGGCTGACCATCATCAGCACGTACGACACCGTGGCGCCGAACACCGCGATGTTGATCAGCAGCGCCCCGTCCTCGGTGACCGCGGCCAAGAGGAACCCGATCGTGCCGGGAACCAGCAGCGCCACCCACGGCGTGTGCCGTGAGCCGGTGAGGGCGAGCCAGCGCGGCAGGTAGCCCGCGCGGGACAGGGCGAACAGCTGGCGGGAGTAGCCGTAGATGATCGAGAAGAAGCTCGCCACCAGACCGGCGAGGCCGACGTAGTTCACGAAGTCGGACATCCAGGTCGGGCCGTCGTACGCCTCCCGCAAGGCGAGCGGCAGCGGGTTGTCCGAAGCCCGGATGGCCTCCGACCCGGCACCGCCGGGTGCGACCAGCAGGATCAAGGCGGCGAACACGAGCAGAGCGAGCATCCCAACGATGATGCCGCGGGGCATGTCCCGCTTCGGGTCCCGCGCCTCCTCCGCTGCCAGCGGGACGCCCTCGATGGCGAGAAAGAACCAGATGCCGTACACGAACGCGGCGATCACCCCCGCGATGCCGAACGGAAGAAACGACGACGAGCCGGCGGCGGAGGTGTCCACCGCGATGTCGGTCAGATTGCCGGGATCGAACTTCGGGATCATCGCTACCACGAACAGGACCAGGGCGACGACGGCGACGGCGGTGATGACGAATATCAGCTTGAGCGCCTCGCCAACGCCGTACAGGTGGACACCGACGAAGATCGCGTAGCAGGCGAGGTAGACCGGCCAGCCCGCAGTCAGGCCGAACAGCCCCAGCGCCTCCACGTAGCCGCCGATGAACACCACGATCGCCGCCGGCGCGATCGCGTACTCGATCAGGATCGCGGTACCGGTCGCAAACCCACCCAGTGCTCCGAGCGCGCGGCGGGCGAAGCCGTACCCGGCGCCCGCCACCGGCAGCGCCGAGGCGAGCTCCGCGAGGCCGAGCACCATGGTGGTGTACATCACGGCCATCAGCACCGTGGCGATCACCAGCCCGCCGAACCCACCCTCGTCCAGCCCGAAGTTCCACCCGGCAAAGTCGCCGGAGATGACGTACGCGACGCCGAGTCCGGCCAGCAGCACCCACCCCACGGTGCCACCCTGCAGGCTCCGGTGCTCGAGGTAGTCCGCATCCACGGCCGCGTCGTACTTGACCCCGCGTGCCCGTCGACGTTGGTCGGTCATGATGACCTCCACGAAAATGGATCGGCATGAGGCCATGCGAGGTCTCGAAGGGCAGAATCACGCACCGTGCGAGGGGTGTCAAGCAGCGTCACCGAACGTCCAGGAATCCGCGCAGCGGCGGGCGGTGCATCCCGGCGCTCCGTCATGGAGGCTCGGGTGTCGCTTGGTCGTCCGAGCATATGGTTCGATAACGCGCTATCGGACGGCGCCGCCGTCCTGCACCACCATCGGACGGTGCTGCCGTCCTTTCCGCCGGGGGACCCGGGCTATGGGAGGCCGCATGACGACAGCCGATGCACCGCTGACAACCGAGCAGCTGCGTGCCCAGGTCGATCGGGGCGAGGTGGATACGGTCGTCGTCGCCTTTCCGGACATGCAGGGTCGGCTGCAGGGCAAGCGGATGCACGCCCAGTTCTTCATGGACACGGTGCTCGAGCACGGCACCGAGGGGTGCAACTACCTGCTGGCGGTCGACGTCGACATGAACACGGTCGAGGGGTACGCCATCAGCTCGTGGGAGCGCGGCTACGGAGACTTCGAGTTCGTTCTCGATCTGTCCACGTTGCGACCGGTGCCCTGGCTGCCTGGCACCGCAATGGTGCTCTGCGACCTGACCTGGCTGGACGGCGACCACAGCCCGGTCGTCGAGAGCCCCCGCGCGGTCCTCGGCCGTCAGGTCGACCGCGCGGCGGCGCAGGACCTGGTTGCGTACGCCGGCACCGAGCTCGAGTTCATCGTGTTCGAGGACACGTACGAAGCGGCCTGGTCGGCTCGCTACCGCGGCCTCACGCCGTCCAACCAGTACAACGTCGACTACTCGCTGCTAGGGACGACCCGGGTCGAGCCGCTGCTGCGGGACATCCGCAACGGGATGCACGCGGCCGGGTTCGTGGTGGAGTCCGCGAAGGGGGAGTGCAACCTCGGGCAGCACGAGATCGCCTTCCGGTTCGACGAGGTCACCCGCGCGGCCGACCAGCACTCGGTGTACAAGAACGGCGCGAAGGAGATCGCGTCCCTGCACGGCAAGGCGCTCACCTTCATGTCCAAGTTCGACGAGCGCGAGGGCAACTCCTGTCACCTGCACATGAGCCTGCGCGGACCCGATGGACAGATCGTTTTCGACGAGGGCGACGGGCCAACCCCGCTGTTCGAGCACTTCGTCGCGGGGCTGCAGGCGACCATGCGCGAGCTCACCTTGCTGTACGCGCCCAACGTGAACTCCTACAAGCGATTCCAGCCGGGCAGCTTCGCGCCCACCGCCGTCGCATGGGGCAACGACAACCGCACCTGCTCACTGCGGGTGGTCGGACACGGCCCCGGGCTGCGGGTCGAGAACCGGCTGCCGGGCGGTGACGTCAACCCCTACCTCGCGCTTGCCGGGATGCTGGCCTCCGGTCTGCACGGCATCGACAAGGAGCTGCCGCTCGGCCCACCGATGGAGGGCAACGCCTACACCTCGGACGCACCACACGTGCCGACGACGCTGCGCGAGGCGCGCGACCTGTTCGCCGACTCCGAGCTGGCACACGCGGCGTTCGGCGACGAGGTGGTTGCGCACTACGTGAACGCCGCCGACGTCGAGCTCCGCGCGTTCGATGCCACGGTGACCGACTGGGAGCGCGTACGCGGGTTCGAGCGGCTGTGAGCACGAGCACCTACGAGGTGGTCAACCCGGCCACCGAACGGCCGGTCGAGACGGTACGGCTCACCGGGATCGACGAGACCGACGCCGCGATCGAGGCGGCACACGCCGCATACGGACGCTGGCGCACGGTGGAACCCGCCGACCGCGGCCGGCTGCTCCGTCGCTTCGCCGACGCGGTGGACGCCGCGGCCGACGAGCTGGCCCGGCTGGAGGTGGTCGGAGCTGGTCACACGATCACCAACGCCCGTTGGGAGGCCGGCAACGTCCGCGACGTCCTCACCTACTACGCGGCCGCTCCAGAGCGCGCGTTCGGGCGGCAGATCCCGGTGGCCGGCGGCGTGGACGTGACCTTCAAGGAGCCGCTCGGCGTGGTCGGCCTGATCGTGCCGTGGAACTTCCCGATGCCGATCATGGCGTGGGGGATGGCGCCCGCGCTTGCCGCCGGCAACACCGTGGTGGTCAAGCCGGCCGAGGTGACCCCGCTGACGGCGATCCGCATCGGCCAGCTCGCGCTCGATGCCGGGCTCCCGGAGGGCGTGCTGACCGTGCTGCCAGGCAAGGGGTCGGTGGTGGGGGAGCGCCTCGTTCGCCACCCGCAGGTCCGCAAGATCTGCTTCACCGGGTCGACCGAGGTCGGCACTCGGATCATGGCGCAGGCCGCCGAGCAGGTGAAGCGGGTGACGCTCGAGCTCGGCGGCAAGAGCGCCAACGTCGTGTTCGCGGACGCCGACCTGGAGCGGGCGGCGGCTACGGCGCCGTACGGGGTCTTCGACAACGCCGGTCAGGACTGTTGCGCCCGCAGCCGGATCCTGGTCGAGCGCAGCGTCCACGACCGCTTCCTGGAGCTGCTCGAGCCGGCCGTCGCGTCCGTGCGGGTGACCGACCCGGCCGACGAGGCCGCCGAGATGGGACCGCTGATCAGTGCGGCGCAGCGGGACCGGGTCGCCGCCTACGTCGACGACAACGGCGTGTCAGTTGCGTTCCGCGGCGAGGCGCCAGGCGGCGCGGGCTTCTGGTACCCGCCGACGGTGGTCCTGCCGGCTAACGAACAGGACCGGATCTGGCGCGAGGAGGTGTTCGGGCCAGTCGTGGCCGTGCTGCCGTTCGACGACGAGGCGGACGCGGTCGCGATGGCCAACGACACCGAGTACGGGCTGTCCGGGTCGATCTGGACCCGTGACGTCGGTCGAGCCCTCCGGGTTGCGCGCGGCGTAGAAGCGGGCAACCTGTCGGTCAACTCGCATGCGTCGGTGCGGTACTCCACACCGTTCGGAGGGTTCAAGCGGTCCGGGCTGGGGCGGGAGCTGGGACCCGACGCGCTGGACTCCTTCAGCGAGGTCAAGAACGTGTTCATCAGCACGGAGGGCTGAACCGATGGCAGAGGAGCGGACCGGGAGGCTCGCGGGAAAGACTGCGTTGATCACCGGCGGCGCCAGCGGCATCGGGCTGGCGACCGTACGCCGGTTCGCCGCCGAGGGCGCGAACGTCGTGCTGGCCGACCTCGACGACGACCGGGGCGCGGAGGTGGCTGACGAGGTGCAGGGGCGTTACGTGCACTGCGACGTCACCGACGTCGAGCAGGTCACGGCCATGGTCGCGGTCGTGGCGGACCGCTACGGCGGCCTGGACGTCGCGTTCAACAACGCCGGCATCGCGCTGGCCGACGACGAGTCGATCCTCGCCACCGGGATCGACGCGTGGAACCGGGTGCAGGAGGTCAACCTCACCGGTGTCTACCTGTGCTGCAAGGCGGTGCTTCCGACGATGCTCGAGCAGCGTCGCGGGTCGATCATCAACACCGCCTCGTTCGTCGCGGTGATGGGCTCGGCGACGTCGCAGATCTCCTACACCGCCAGCAAGGGCGGGGTGCTGGCGATGACACGCGAGCTCGGGGTGCAGTATGCGCGGGACGGGATTCGCGTGAACGCACTGTGCCCCGGGCCGGTCGACACCCCGTTGCTGAGGGAGCTCTTCGCGTCCGACCCGGAGGGGGCGTCGCGCCGGTTCGTGCACGTGCCGATGGGCCGCTTCGCCGACCCGGTGGAGATCGCCAACGCGGCGCTCTTCCTGGCGAGCGACGAGTCCAGCTATGTCAACGCCTCGACCTTCCTGGTCGACGGCGGGATCAGCGCTTCGTACGTGACCCCACTGTGACCGGCCGATGAGCCCGGTCATCGGCATCACCGCGTACGTCGAACCGGCGTCGTGGAGGGTCTGGCGGGACATGCCGGCGGCGCTCGTGCCGATGACGTACGTTCACCACGTTCGGGCCGTTGATGGCCTTCCGGTCGTGCTGCCACCGACACCGTCGGACCCCGGTGCCGACGTCATCGACTCGATGCTTGGCCTGCTCGACGGGCTGGTGCTGGTTGGCGGCCCCGACGTGGACCCGGCTCGGTACGGCGAGGATGCACACGCGTCGGTGGAGCCGCCTCGCCCGGATCGAGACGGGACCGAGCTGGCGCTGGTCCAACGGGCCAGGGAGCGCGACCTTCCGGTGCTCGGAGTCTGCCGCGGGATGGAGGTGATTGCAGTGGCGGCCGGCGGTCGGCTGGAGCAGCATCTGCCGGACCGGCTCGACTCCGACGAACATGCGCCGGCGGCGGGAGAGTACGGCGTCCACGCGGTGCGCATCGCCGCCGGCTCGCGGTTGGCAGGCATTCTCGGTGACCAGGTCGAGGTGTCCTCCTACCACCACCAGGGGGTGCTCACCCATCCCGGCCTGGAGCCGGTGGCGTGGGCCGACGAGGGCGTGCTGGAGGCGGTGGAGGACCCGACCGCGCGGTTCTGTGTGGGCGTGCTGTGGCACCCGGAGGTCGGGACCGACCCGCGGCTGTTCGAAGCCCTCGTCCGCGCCTCCACCCCCACCCCCTAACGATAATCCGTCACTTCTGGACCGACCATCCGTCACTTCTGGACCGACCATCCGGCAGTTCTCAACGCGCTCGATGAATCGGCGAGACGAGAACTGACGGATCGTGCGTTGAGAACTGACGGATCGTGCGTTGAGCACTGACGGATTATCGGTGGTGGTTGAGGGCGAGCGCGGCGTTGACCAGGGCCAGGTGGCTGTACGCCTGCGGGAAGTTGCCGAGCTGCCGGCCGGCCTCGACGTCGTACTCCTCCGCCAGCAGCCCGACGTCGTTGGCCAGCCCGAGCAGCCGCTCGAACAGTTCCACTGCCTCGTCGGTGCGCCCGATCCGGCTCAGCGCCTCCACCAGCCAGAACGAGCAGGCGATGAAAGCGCCCTCCGCACCGGGCAGCCCGTCCTCCATCCCCGCGTCGTCCATGCGGTACCGCAGCACTAGGCCGTCGACGGTCAGCTCTCGCTGCACGGCATCGATCGTGCCGACCATGCGGGGGTCGTCCGGCGGCAGGAAGCCGAGGCGAGGCAGGAGCAGCAACGAGGCATCGAGCGCATCGCTGTCGTAGGCGAGCACGAACGTGTTCCGGTCTGGGTCGAAACCCTTGCTGCAGACCTGTTCGTGCACATCGTCGGCGAGCGACCGCCACCGCGTTGCCTGCTCGTCCATCTCCTTGGCCTTCGCCGCCTCGGCCATTCGGTCGAACGCCACCCAGGCCATCACCTTGGAGTGCACGAAGTGCCGCGGTTCGGTGCGCACCTCCCACAGACCGTGGTCAGGCTCGTCCCAGATCGTCTCCAAATGCTCGACCAGACGCATCTGCAGCTCCCAGGAGTCGGCGTCCTCGTCTACCCCGTTGCGGCGGGCCAGGTCGAGGGCGTCCAGCACCGCGCCGAACACGTCCAGCTGCAGCTGCTCGGCGGCCGCGTTGCCCACCCGGACGGGTGCGCTCTGCTCGTAGCCCGCCAACCAGTCCAGCTCACGCTCCGGCAGCGACGTCTCGCCGGCGACGCCGTACATCACCTGGACGTCCTCTGCCCGCCCGGCCACCGCCCGTCGCAGCCAGGTCGCCCACTGGTCCGCCTCGTCGGTGTAGCCGCAGCGGATCATCGACTCCAACGTCATCGCCGCGTCGCGCAGCCAGCAGTAGCGATAGTCCCAGTTGCGGACCCCACCGATTGCCTCGGGCAGCGACGTCGTGGCTGCCGCGACCAGCCCGCCGGTCGGCTCGTACGTGAGCGCCTTGAGCGTGAGCACGGAGCGCAGCAGGACGTCCCGCCATCGGCCGGACAGGTCAGCCCGCTCGGCCCAGTTCTCCCAGAAGTTTATCGACCGCCGCAGCGCGTCGTCGGGCTCGATCGGTCTCGGCGGCGGCTCGTGTGACGGGCGCCAGGTGAGCACGAAGCTCACCCGCTCGCCGGCGTCGATGCTGAACTCCGAGACCGTCGACCAGTCCTCGCCGCGGGTCGGGGCCTCGCACCACAGGGTGACCGAGTCGGGCCCGGCGATCGCGGCGAGCTGGTGGTCGTCGAGCCGCCGAACCCACGGGATCCGTTGTCCGTAGTCGAAACGAAGTCGCAGCTCCGACCGCATCTCGACCGTCCCGGACACGCCTTCGACGATGCGGACGACGTTCAGCGCTTGGTCGCGCGGCGGCAGCATGTCCAACACGCGTACGGTGCCGCCGTCGGTGTCCCACTCGGACTCGAGCACCAGCGTCGGCCCGCGATATCGCCGCCGGGTCGCCGGCCCACCCGTGGCCGGTCCGAGTACCCACTGGCCGTCGTCCTCGTCCCCCAGCAGGGCGGCGAAGCATGCTGGCGAGTCGATCCGCGGCAGGCAGAGCCAGTCGATGGCGCCGTCGCGGCCGACCAGAGCCACCGTCTCGGTGTCACCCAGTAACGCGTAGTCCTCGATCAGCCCGGCCACTCGAATCCACCTCCCGTTCAGGGGATCGGCGGCGGGGGTGCGCCTCGTCGTACGCGAACCAGCCGTACCCGAGCAGTGCAAGGAAGCCGAAGAACAACCACTGCAGCCCGTAGTACAGGTGCGGGCCGGTGCCGAGGTCGGGCTCCTCCGGCCCGACCAGGCCGGCGCCCTCAGCCGCCGGCTGCTCCTCGACCGCAAGCACCCAGCCGGCCCGCAGCGGAGCGGCCAGCTCGTCCGCGAGCGCGGCGGACGACACCGCGCGGACCGTGCCGTCAATCGGGTCGGTGGCTTCCTCGGGCGCATCGCTGTCCGCGCGCAGCCACCCGGTCACCTCGACCGTGCCGGCGGGCGGCGAAGGCACGGCGGCGCGGTCCGGCGTGCCAGCGGGGGACTCCAGGAAGCCGCGGTCGACCAGGACCAGGCTGCCGTCGGACAGCTGCAGCGGGACCACCACGTCGACCCCGCGCAGCGGTCCGCGGGTCTGGTACCGCACCAGGATCTCCGCGTCGGCGTCGTACGTCCCGCTGAGGCTCACCCGGCGCCACTCGACGCCGTCGGGAAGCGGCGCGTCCACGGGGCTCAGCTGCGCAAGTGGGACCGCCGCGGCGTCCAGGTTCGACTCGACGGTTGCGTTCTCGGCGCGTCGCTCGCCAAGCCGCTCGAACTGCCACAGCCCCAGCTGGGCGCAGACCGCCGCCACAACGACGGCGACCAGCCCGAGCGCCACCCAGCGCCCGGACAGCAGGAAGCGGTACACCGTCCGACGGTACCGGCCCGCCCGTACGATGGAGCGGTGGACGACCTGGTGCTGGACGCGGCCCCGACCGCTGCGCCGACCAGCGGTGGGCTGGCAGATCGACACGGCCGGCTGGCCACCGACCTGCGTGTCTCGCTGACGGACCGGTGCAACCTGCGCTGCGAGTACTGCATGCCCGCCGAGGGCCTGGACTGGATGCCGTCGGAGATCACGCTCACTGACGACGAGGTCGTACGGCTGGTGCGGATCGCCGTTGAGCAGCTGGGGGTGCGGCAGGTCCGGTTCACGGGCGGGGAGCCGCTGCTGCGACGTGGCCTGGTCGGGATCGTCGACCGGGTGGCGCGGTTGCAGCCCCGCCCCGGGATCGCGCTGACGACCAATGCGCTGGGGCTGTCCCGGTCCGCCCACGCGCTCGCCGCCGCCGGGCTGGACCGGATCAACGTCAGCCTCGACTCCGTACGGCACGACACGTTCGCCACCATCACCCGGCGCGAGCGGCTCGACGACGTGACCGCAGGCCTCGAGGCGGCCACAGCCGCCGGGCTCGACCCGGTCAAGATCAACGCGGTGCTGCTGCGCGGGGTCAATGATGCCGAGGCGCCCGAGCTGCTGCGGTGGTGCATCGCCCGCTCCTACCGGCTGCGGATCATCGAGCAGATGCCGCTCGACGCGCAGCACGGCTGGGACCGATCGACCATGGTTACTGCGGCGGAGACGCTCGACCGCATCTCCCAGCACTTCACGCTCACCCCGGCGACCGAGCCGCGCGGATCGGCGCCGGCCGAGCTGTTCCTCGTGGACGGCGGCCCGGCAACCGTGGGGATCATCGCCTCGGTCACCCGACCGTTCTGCGGCGACTGCGACCGGGTCCGGCTGACCGCCGACGGCCAGGTCCGCAACTGCCTGTTCGCCCGCCAGGAGTCCGACCTGCGTACCGCGCTTCGGGCCGGTGCCGACGACGCGGAGATCGCGCAGCGGTGGCGGGTGGCGATGTGGGGCAAGCGGCCCGGCCACGGCATCGACGACGAGCGCTTTCTCCAGCCGGCGCGGCCGATG
>Ga0136635_10000614_pt1 | contig 10121 bp, 12 predicted proteins | sample AntDrymeUQ852106_2_FD_105495 | JGI IMG/M metagenome (GOLD analysis project Ga0136635, IMG submission 105495) | Polar desert sand microbial communities from Dry Valleys, Antarctica - metaG UQ85 (21.06) | ecosystem: Environmental > Terrestrial > Soil > Desert | place: Antarctica: Dry Valley... | reverse complement strand
GCAAGTCCCAGTGGCTCGAGCGCGGAGTCGTCCGCGCGGCGCGCCAGCGCTTCGACGTTCCGATCACGCATGTGGTCGTCGACCTTGAGGCGGAAGAGGACGGCTCCTAGGGCGAGTCGCCGTGGACGTCTTCGAGCGCGTAGGCGACGAGCTCGGGGAAGAGCGGCCAGCCTCCCGACCTCCCCATTACTTCTTCGACCGGAATCTCTTCTTGCGCGACGACCCTGCCCTTCGCGTCATCCACGGTGCAGACAAAGGCGTCGGTTTCGCCGTTGAAGCCGATTGCCCATCCCCCGTACTGCCCCATCTTCTCTCCGCAGCGGTCGTTCCCGTTGTCCCACATGACGTGGACGTACATGCCGGAGCTGCAGGCGCCCACGAACAGCGTGAGCAGGACGACGGGAAGGGCGATCAGCGTCCGGCGAAACCAACGCCGGCGCCGACTCATCCGCCGGCGACTCGAACGATGTACTGCGCCAGCGCCCGGACCTGGTCGTCCGTGAGGCGATCGCCGAAGGCCGGCATGCCCCCGCCGCCGTTTCTGATCTGGCTGTACGACTTCTCGAAGCTCGACTTCGTCTGGTCGAGGTTCGGCCCGACGGCGCCGGTCGTGCCCGCATCTGCAAGCGTGTGGCAGGAGCCGCAGTTCGTCGTGAAGAGCGCCTTGGGGTCGTTCGCCTTGTCGGATCCCTGAACCCCGACCTTCGCTTTCGGTTGTGAGGCTACGAGCGCGACGTAGACGGCGACTGCGTCCGCCTCGTCGCCGTCGAGCAGGTCATCGGGCATCGGAGGCGTGGGGTAGTCGATCTGGTGGCGAACCGTCTCTCGGATGACGCTCTCGTCGAAGCCTTCCATTCGTGGCGCCGCGAACGCTGAATCGAGGTTCGGCCCGCTGACGGGATTATCGGGCGAGGAGCCCTCGGTTCCGGCCTCCCGCAGGGTGTGGCAAGAACCGCACTTTTGCTGGAACAAGATCTTCCCCTGTCCGGCGTCCGACGCCTCGCTCGTCAAGCCGTCCGTGCCACAGCCGACCAGGGCGAGCGCCGCCAGAACGATGAGAGCGGCGCGCAGGGCGCCCAAGCTACGCCGACGGCTGGGTCGCGGAGCCGGAGGCGGCGACGGCTTCGTCGCGGCTTCCATAGATCGTGAAGACCCGGTCGAGACCGGTGATCTCGAAGATCTTCGTGATGTTGCGGTCGCTCGAAACGAGCGAGAGCTGGCCGTCGTTCGTCCGCAGGCGCTTGACCCCGCCGACGAGAACGCCGAGCGTCGTCGAGTCGATGAAGGTCGTGTTCGAGAAGTCGACGACGACCTCTTTTGCGCCCTGGTTGATGACCTCGAGCAGTTGCTGCTTGAACTCCGGCGCGGTGTAGAGATCGACCTCGCCCGCAAGTGAGATCACGTAGGACGAATCGCCCAGCTGCTCCGTATTGATGTCGAAGTTCACGCGTCTCCCTCCGGTTCCGAAAAGCTCGGAGGAGTCTAGTGACTCCCCAAACCCTGTGAGTTCCTCTAGCCCTTCTTGGCCGGGTTGGCCGCTGCCTTGAGCTGTGGAAGCTGGGCCTTGACGGCCGGAGCGCTCGCGGAGTCGGGAGCAACGACGAGATATCGCTCGTAGGCCTCGACAGCCGCCTTCAGGTCTCCGGCTGACTGGGCTGCCTGTCCGAGCTGCAGGAAGATCAGCGGCTCGTCTGCCTCCTCGTCGTCCGGCGTGACCGCCACGAGCTTCTGGAAGACGCGAGTGGCGTCCTTGTACGACTGCTGCGAGCCGAGGAAGGCCTGGTTGAGCGTCTGGTTGAACTTCGTGGACTCGATGCTCGTGATCTGCGGGTTCGCGAACTCCTGTCCGAACGGATTCTGTGATCCCGGTGAGAAGAGGTCGCCTCCCGTGAGCTCGTTCAGCTGGGCCCGCGCGAGCGCGCCCTGCTCGTCGTACGTCCGAGCCTGCGCCATGTGAAGGCTGCCGAGCTGTCGGAGGGCATCGCGGTCGGTCGGGCGCATCTGCACATACCGCTCGAGGGGTTGAACGGCTTCCGCGTTTCGCCCTTCACGCTGAAGGGCGGTCGAGAGCTCCTGGTAGCCGGTCGGGTCGTTCGGCCGATCCTTGATCTTGTCCTCCGCCTCGCCGACGCTCGGTCCTGAGCCCGAATCCTGGGCGAGCCCCTGGAACACGTCGCCGAGGCCGGTTCCCGGAATCGAGCCGCCGACGTTGAAGATCACGTAGCCGAGGCCGAAGATGACGGCGAGGAAGACGAACATCCACCTCGCCTGGCGCCGCAGGCGCGGGAAGAACATCGTGTCCTCGTAGGACGCCACAGGGGTCCGAGCAGGGGCATTCGGCCGTGGAGTGGGCCGGCGCTCTCGCTGCTCTCGATTGCGTCGTTGGGCCGAACGAGCCATACGTCTCTAAGGGTAGCGACCCCCAGTCGAACGACTCGCACATGGAAGTCACGGCGAGCCCGGGTGTGTCACCGCATGGGCCTCCTCTGCCCGAAGAGCTCGCGATCAGCGCCCGGCCGTCTTGCTCGACCGGGTCTCGGCCGGGGCCTCGTCTTGGATCTTTGCTTCGGTGGCCTGTTCGTGGGCGCCGACAAGCTCCCCTACCGAACGCTCAGCGAGCTCGAGCACACGCAGGTTCGCCTCGGTGTGGAGGACGGCCGCCTCGATCAGGAGCCTGACGACAGGCTGGTCTTGGTGTCCGAGCCGCAGCGTGCCCAGCGCCCCGAGCTCCGAGAGATACGCCTCACGCTGGACACGAAGGACGGTGTCGAGCTGGTCGCGCCCGAGGCGCGCAGCCGCGAAGAGCTTGAGAAAGAAGTCGTCGCGGTATCCACCCTGTCGGACGAAGGGCGTCTCGAGCCAGCGCTCGAGCTCCTGGCGTCCACTCTTCGTGAGGCGGTAGACGTTCTTGTCCGGCCGCTCGGTCTGCGCAACGGACGTGCGAGTAACGAGCCCGTCGCGGACGAGGCGATCCAGCACCTGGTAGAGGTGCCCGATATTGAGCTCGCCCCACTGGGGGCCGACCGATTCCTGAAACTCGGACCGAAGCTCGTAGCCGTGGCCGGGGCCGTCGGCGAGCAAGGCGAGAACTGCGTGCTGGATCGGCATCTACTTCACCGGTATATTGCCGCAATGTATGGACTCATCGCAAACTCCGGTAGCCGGGCAAATCGGTCGCGGAGCGAGCGTCACGGTCGAAGGCGTAAGCAAGCGGTACCGAATCGGCGAGACGGAGATCGTGGCGCTCGACGGTGTCAGCCTGACATTCCCTGCGGGCGCCGTCGTCGGCATCACGGGGCCGTCGGGGTCGGGAAAGTCAACGCTTCTCCATGTGACCGGTGCGATGGACGAGCCCGACGAGGGCCGCATCGTCGTCGACGGCTTCGAGGTCACGGCTCTCGATCGTAAAGCGAAAGTCGACTACCGCCGAAGGATCGGTTTCGTCTTCCAGCGTTTCCATCTCCTCCCTGCGCTGAGCGCGCAGGACAACGTAGCCGCGCCGCTTCTCCCGTTCCGAAAGCTCGAGTTCGACAAATTCGAGAAAGCGAAGGACCTGCTGCATGCTGTGGGTCTTGGAGGCCGCGAGGACTCGCTTCCGTCACGCCTCTCGGGAGGTCAGCAGCAGCGCGTCGCGATCGCGCGCGCCCTGATCAACGACCCGATCCTGCTGCTCGCGGACGAGCCGACCGGCAACGTCGACTCGAGCACCGCTGCAGAGATCATGGAGCTGCTCCTCCGCCTGCGAGACGAGCGGGGGATGACGATCCTCGTCGCCACGCACGACCCGCTGATCGCGAGCCGCTGCGACCGCATTGTCCGCCTGCTCGACGGCCGGGTGCTGGACGAGGTCGAGGTTGCTCCCGGCGAAGAGCCGGAGGCCGTGCTCGAGCGGATCAGCCGCATCGAGCCGTAGTTACCGGCGCCGCGGGAGCGGTTGCCAGGCCGGCTGCGCCTCGTCGAACGGCTTCCGGGTGAGCCGTCGAGGGCTGCTGCCGTCTGCGTTCATGACGTAGACGTCCGATCTGCCGGCACGCCTGCTTGCGAAGGCGATCTTCCGCCCATCCGGCGACCACGCCGGGTCGACATCGGGTCCCGGCGTCTGGGTGAGCCGCCGCTGGCTAGCGCCGTCGGAGCGCATCGTCCAGATGTCGTACTCCTGGATGCCCGAGTGGCGCACGAAAGCGATCCGCTTACCGTCGGGCGACCAGTCGGCGCCGCTCTCGTTGTCGGGCGAGCTCGTGAGGCGCCGTCGGCCCGCGCCGTCGGCGTCCATGACGTAGATGTCGAAACTCTCGCCTGTGCCTGACCGGAAGGCGAAGGCGATCCTCCGGCCATCAGGCGACTAGGCCGGCTCGAACCCTTCGCCGATCAGGCGCGGACGCGCTCGTCCGGTTGCCGCCACCACATAGATATCGAATGACTCGCCTCGAGAGCGGTGGAAGGCGACCTGGCGGCCGTTCGGCGACCAGTGCGGATGGCCGTCGGACCCTGGCCTCGCCGGATCGACGCGCCGTAGGGTCAATGCGCGGGGAGCGGTTCCGAGCTTCATTAGGTAGACGCCCTGTCGTCCCTCCGGCGTCGTCCTGACGAATGCGAGCCGTCCGCCGTCGCGCGACCAGGCAGGAACCGCCTCCTCTCCTGCGCCGATAACGAGGGCACGGGCGCGTCCGCCTGAAGGCGGTATCGCTACAACGCGGGCGCCGCCGCGGTCGAACTCCGTATACGCGATCCTGCCGTTCCGCCTTGAGAAGGCGTCGCTGCGCGGCGCCGAGGGCTCGGCTCCCACTGCCAGCGCGAGCGATGCGGCAGCGGTGACCGCAGGAAGCGGATGGCGGCGCTCATTCCTCGGCGAACACAGTGGTCGGAGCTAGCCGCACCACATGGATGAGCGGTGCGAGCGAGGCGAGGAGCGCGACGACGATGCCGCCGAGGCCTGCCGCGGTCATTGTGAGGACGAGATGGCCGAGCGGGAGGTCGATGAGCGTTCCGGCGACGAGGCCGACGATGACGCCGGCGAGCCCTCCGAGCAGTCCGAGGCCGAGGGCTTCCAGGCCGACCGCGGTCAGGAGCTGTCGGTCGCTCCAGCCCGAGGTCTTGAGCGTCAGGAGCTCAGGCGCCCGCTCGCGCAGATTGATGTAGAGGACGTCGGCGAGGGCGAGCGCGGCAAGCATCAGCGTGATCGCCACGCTGACGAAGTCGAGACCGCTGACGCGGACGAGGATCGCCTCCCCGAGCAGCGTGCCGACGAGACTTCCCTCGAACGCCGTGTTGATCGCGAGCAGCACGCCGAGGGTCGCGACACCCGCAGCGAGCGCCGCGATCCCGACGAAGGTCCGGCCGCGCATCCGCCGCAGGTTCGCTGCTGCGAGCGAGGGTAGGCCGCGTACACGCTGACCACGCGCCTCACCTCGAAGCAGCGGGAGCACGGCGTCGAGGGGTGTCCCTCGGGCCGCCATCCATGCAGGTATCAATCCGGCGATCAGCGCGAGGGCAGTCGCGAGTGGGAGAACCAGCGCCGCTCGAAGCGGCGACACGTCCAGATCGAACGCCGCCGCCAGTCCGACCGCGATCCCGGTGCCGAGGGTCCCTGCCAGCGCTCCGATCAACGCCAGCTCCAGGAGAACGAGGGAGAAAACGGAGCGGGGTGACCAGCCCACGCAGAGCAACGTCCCAAGCTCGCGGCGGCGCGTACGTACAGCGGCGAAGGCACCGTTGCCGACGAAGAATCCCGCGGCCAGGAGAATCACACCGCCCAGAGCGAACGTCTTGTCGTCCACGGCCCTCAGGAATGCGACCGAGACGCCCTTCTTGCTCCAGCCCTCCTCGAGCAGAAGCCGGGGCCGCCCGAACTTACCCGGCGGCATATCGACCAGAAGCGTTCGCGGGGACGAACCGGCCGTGATGTCGACATCCAGCCCGGTCTTGTCGCGAATCTCCAGTGCGACGGCGCGGATGCGAGCCATGCTCAGCTCGTCGGGACCCTTGACGCCACTGACCCGGATCCGGATCGCGCTGATCGGCGCCCGCCGCCTGTCCTTCGGACCCTCGAATGCCTTCGGGTCGAGGAACGGCTTCAGCGCCTCAAGCGTCGTCAGGAACAGCGGCGGCTGCTGGATGTAATCGCCGAGATTTTGCGTCGGGCGGAGCGGCTTACCGCCGAGAGCGCGGCGGCTGGGCTCGTCTGCAGGTTGGAGGAGCGGCGGATAGTAAGTCTCGAGCGGGACGCGAGAAAGCGGACTGAAGCCAGGAAGCTTCGACGGATCGTAACGGCCGACGATGCGAAAAGCCGGTCGTCGATGCAATGTGCCTTCCGTTAGATGTGTTCCGACGTAGGTTCTAAGACGTCGAAATTGAACATCGCGATTCGAGGGAGGCGGAAAGATGTACCCCGTGTCGCCATACGTAGGATTTGCCCACACCGACGGCGGGTTATTGACGCGCCTCGGCCTAAAGTCGGAGCTTGCTGAAGCAGCCTCGTACTGCACGTCTGACGGAACCCAGTAGTTGTCAGTCCAGGTCCCGGAGATCTCTGCTGTCGAGGACGCCGAACGTGCGAGCATTTCTTCGTACGCATCCTTAACACCGATGACCTTTCGTTCGACCAAGGTGCCCCGCCGCTTGGTCAAGAAGTCGTACGCCTCAGGCGAACTAAGGCGCTGGTTTAGGTTGGCACTGTTCGGCAGTGCTAGCCGCTCGATCTCGACGACGCGGCTTTCACGGACGTAGGGGCTGGTGCTCGCGATTGCGGGTGCCAGGCGAGCCCGAAAGGTGCTGCCACCGTAGGTACGGGCGGGAGCTCCTTCTCGCGGTCGTAGGAAACGGCCCGAAACGATAGCCTCGTCAAGACCTAAGAGACGGGACTCCTGCTCTGGATCGATGCCGGCGGCCAGGACGGGGAAGGAAAACTCGATGTTCGTACCCACTCGCCCAGGCGGATAGCGCTCGTCCTGGTAGTCGCTCCCTTGCCCAGGGGATAGGGCAGAGAAGCACAACATGTACCGTCGGCGGACGGGCCGCGGCTCGTACACGGGAGCGCCCATACTGAAGCCTTGGCACGATTCAGTATTGCCCCGGCTAAAGCGATCACGCCGGGTGAAATACACATAACCTTCGTATCCCCCTGGGTAGCGCGATCTTCCACCGTGTGCGATCGAGATCTCTCTCACGCGATAGATCTGCACCGCGTCACTGTTAACCAAATGCTCTAGCGGAACGGGTAGCCGTCCTGACGGCATGATGTATCCCAGGTTCGCGATGGGCGCCGCTACGTCGACCCGGGGTATCCGTCTGATCACGTCGTAGTTCTCAAGCGTGATTCCACCGAACAATCCGCTGAGGTAGTTGCTGCGCACGACTCCCTCCCGCCGCTCAAGGTCAGTGAACGAGCCACGAGGTCGTACGAGGATGTCGTAAGCCGGCCGGAAGGCGCCCTCGACTGAGCCGCGCACCCGGAGGTCCGAAGTCTTCGCGGCTGACGTGAGAAGGAGAAAGCTGAGGGTTGCGACAAGGACGGCGGTCCCGAGCGCCACTGGTCTCCCCGGCGCATGACGCAGGCGGGCAAGCGCGAATCTGCTCAGCACTGATGATCCCGTCCAAGCGCCGCATGCGTTGCGGGGTGGAACCATCTGTCCCACCCCGCGATCGTGATCAACTCAGACGCGCGTGAACCAGCTAGCCGCACGGACAGGGAACGCCTCGGCAGTTGTTGTGGTTAGGGTCGGTGAGGCAGAGGCAGCAGTTCAAACCGCAGCCTTGACAGAAGTAGGCCTTCTGTCCGGCTGGGCAGGACATACATGAGCTCGGGCAGCAGGTATCGACTGCGAATGCCGGTTCGGGGAAAGCGGCGATTCCCAGGCCCGCTGCGGCCAGTACGCCTAGTCTGCGGAGAAAACCTCCGCGGTCTGTCTTTCGTTGATCTTGATCCATCAAAACCTCCTTAGGCGCGAAGCATTTCAACAGGGTGGCTCTGAACTACCTCCTCACCTCCTTCCAGGCTCTGAGCCAGGCGCCGCAGATCGTCGATGGATTGAGGAACTCTCGAATCGACTACAACCCCGTTCGAATCCACCGCGAAGGCTTGCGGTGTGGCGATGCTCTCGAACGCTGCTGCCGCCTGCCGTTCCGATTGATAAAGCGCTGTCACTCCGGGCCCGAGGGCGATCGCTCGGTCCTCGACCGAGTCGTTCAAGATCGCGAAGAGCGATACGTCGGCGAACTCCCATCCCGTTTGATTCAGCTGCTCGAGCAAGGAATGGCACGGCTGACAGTCAGCGCTCGCGAACAGGAAGACCGCGGATGTTGCCGTGAGGCCTTCGGAACGAACGAGCTCTCCGTGTTCGTTGCGGACTTCGAAGGACGGAAGCGTCGTGCCAGGAGACGCGCCGCCGATCGGCAGCGAGCTACCGCGAAGGCGCGACTCGGCGGCTTCGAGAACAAAGACTGCCCGCCGAAGGAAGCCGAGCAAGACGACCGCACCCGCGACGACTACGAGCCAGAGCGCGGCGAACGCCGCAATCCAAGGCGCGCTCATGCCGTCACCTGGGCCGTTCGTCGCGTGACGGCACGGAGCCGACTCGTCTCGAGAGCGAGCGCTACGACTGCCAGGCCGGCGCTCGAGGCGATCAGTGCGGCAAAGCCGTCCGAATGAGAGGCGGTCCCGCCGTCAAGGAACAGGCTGTCCAACGCGAGTGCTCGGGGAGCGGCGAGCGCGACTGTCGCCGCCATGGCGGCGAGTCCGACGTTGCGTGCCACCGTTGCCCATGTGATGGCGCGTGGGATCCCTGCGCCGAAGCACCCGCAGTCGATCTGTCGGCCCCGCGCGAGGTTGACAGCAACCGCAAGGGTGAACACACCTAGGAGCACGAGCAGTACGGTTGCGACGGCCGTTGTCGCCGCCCCGAGGGCGAGAAGGACGCCCGCTGCGATTTCGAGCGGCGGCAGCCCTGAAGCGACCGCGGGCGCGAATCGTCCCGGCAGGAGGCCGTATCCGCGCACAGCGCGCTCGAACTGCTGTCTCTTCCTGAGCTTCGAGAGGCCGGCGACTAGAAAGAGCGCAGCGAGCAAGAAGCGGAACCCGACCGCGATGAACTCGATGGCCCCCTCCACGCGAACTCCCCCGTCCTGGAGTTACATCGCCGCAATGTACCTAGCGGCAATGTATGGCGAGGCGGTGAGCCTGTCAAGTGGTTACAAGCCGGCCGCCGGCTCCGCGTCGGCCTCGCGCTGCCACCGGCGCTCGAGGACGACCGAGAGCCAGATCGAGAGCTCGAAAAGTGCGAAGAGCGGGATGACTTCGAGCGCGAGCGAAACCGGATCGACCGTGGGCAGCAGGATCGCGACGCCGAGCAGGGAGACGTAACCGATTCGCCGATTCGACCGCAATTGCGCCGAGGTCAGCACGCCGAGTCGTACGAGCGCGATGACGAAGATCGGCATCTGGAAGATCAGGCCGGTGGCGAAGATCATCAGCGTGACGAACGAGAGGAAGTAGCTCGCACGGATCTGAATTTCGTAGATGTCTTCGTCGTAGGTCGTCAGGAATTCGAGCGCGCGCGGCAGGACGACGAAGTACGCAAAGGCCATCCCGCCGGCGAACAGGATCGAGGCCAGGGCGACGAACCGCGCTACGACTCTCTGGCTCCCCTGTTCCACTGCCGGCGCGAAGAAGCCCCAGATCTGCCACACGAGCACGGGGAAGGCGAGTGCGAGCGACGCATAGAAGCTGACCTTCAGGCTGGTCGTGAACGGCTCGGCGACCCCGATCGTGATCAGTCGTCGTCCCTCGGGCAGCAGCTCCATCAGGAGGTCGATGAGCTCCTCGTGGAAGTAGAACGCGATCGGAAAGGCGAGGCCGAGCGCGAGCATGCAGACGAGCAGGCGCGATCGGAGCTCGTCTAGGTGCTCGACGAGCGTCGCCTCTTCGCCGTACGAAAGGCGGCGCGGCAGACGCCTCATAAAAGTGGCTAGGAGACGGAGTCGCGCTCGCGGGGCGCTGCGGGCTCCGCGACGCGCTCTTCGTCCTCCGGAGCCCGAGGCAGCCGCGGAGGCTCCTCGTCGTCATTTCCGGTCACGGCGTCCTTGAACTCGCGCATTCCACGGCCCATCGAGCGGCCGATCTCGGG
>Ga0136635_10000612_pt1 | contig 10135 bp, 6 predicted proteins | sample AntDrymeUQ852106_2_FD_105495 | JGI IMG/M metagenome (GOLD analysis project Ga0136635, IMG submission 105495) | Polar desert sand microbial communities from Dry Valleys, Antarctica - metaG UQ85 (21.06) | ecosystem: Environmental > Terrestrial > Soil > Desert | place: Antarctica: Dry Valley... | reverse complement strand
GTTAATGCCATTCATGGTTTGGGAGAGCCAGTCTGGATGGTGGACGCCCTTTTGAGGCACGATACTTTTTCGGAGGAAGGCCAGAAAGCTTTTCCTGGAATTCGATATTTAGTCCCGCCGAACTTTCCCAAAGTTGCGGGGGTTACGACGGAACTTCTTTTACCTCCTCCTCCACAATGGGCAGAGGAAATCGATGTGGTGGCTGTTGATGGAGCTCCGGAATTTGGCGAAGTCGTGATGCTGCATCGACCTTCGCGGACCCTCATTGTGTGCGATCTGCTTTTGAATTTCAGCGGAGAACAGGGTTTTCTTAAGAAGAGCCTGCTGCATCTAGCCACGGTGAACGGGAACTATTCTCCTGGTTTTTCTAAACCGTTTAGAGCCGCCATTAAAGATCGTTCGGCTTTTGTCGCCTCAATTCAGAAGATTCTTTCTATGGATTTCGACCGCATCGTGGTCGGCCACGGCCATCCGATAGAAGGTGGCGGCAAAGAGAAACTTCGTGTGGCTCTGCGAGCGGCGGGAGGGATTTAGGGTCGTTCGATTTTTATTTCTCTGGCAACGGCCCAATCTGACGTTCCATCCGGGCCTCGGACCTTGAGTCTTTAGTCAGAACCAAATAAATGGCGGCACCGAGGATGCAAGCGGCAAGGAGTCCAACGCCAAGCAGCCAGGTTTCTTTGGAAAGCTTCACAACTTTGAGACTGGTGTAAAAATGGATCGTTGGCGAGATCCGCTTTTTGGAAAATTCTTTGACCGCATGGAGGCATTTTATGCAGGCTTAATGCCTTCTTTGGCAAGCGCTTGGTTGGTGGCGGTAAAAAGGTCGCTGCGGATGTTGGGCCAGTTCTCCACCTCAGACGTCCAGACCCGGAGTTCGAAGCTCATGGTGGCTGCGAGGGAGATGATCAAAACTTCAGGGGCCGGATCTTTCAGAACCGATTCATTCGCCAACGCTTCCCGTTTAAGAATCTCACTCACGCGGTCAGGATCCGGGCCTTGGGCCACATTAAGTGGTAGAACGATGATTCTTCGTTGGTTGGATAGGGTCCAGTTTGTGACGTTGGTCGAGATGAGAGTGGCGTTGGGAACGATGATTTCCGAGCCGTTGTTGGTGCGCAAAACGCTGGCGCGAATTCCAATCCGACTGACGGTTCCAATCGCATCACCCACCTGAACCGAATCTCCAATTTTGATGGGACGTTCGAACAAGAGAATCAGTCCGGAAACAAAATTATTAATAATATTTTGCAGTCCAAAGCCGATGCCCACCCCGAACGCACTGACCAGAATAGTGAATTTGGTCATGTCAATGCCGAGAGCCGCCGTCGCCATGAAAAAGGCAAGGAGCAAAATACTGTAGTGAATGACGTTAGAGATTGCGTAGGGCAATCCCTGCGAAAGGCTGAAGCGCGGATAAACGTCGTGGTCGAGAATGAACCGGACCAAGCGCGAGATGAGGAAAGCCACCCAAATGGTCAGGCCGAAAGCAAACAGGTTGGCCAGGCTGAAATCGAGGGATCCCAAAGAATGCTTGGCGAGAAGCAGGCTTTCTAATTTTGTGAAAACAGGATCACGCAGGGAAAACATTTCGAGACTGAGCGCCAGCCAGCAAAAGAAAGTGCCCCAATTGAGAAAACCGAATATGCGGCGGCGGAGTAGGGGACGATATTCCCGCACCACGCCCAACCTGGACATAAAGGGCGTTTTAAAGAAAGCCAGAATCAGTGCCTGAACCAGATGAACTCCGGCGTAAAGAATCACCGCCAGATAGCAACTGCGGAGAACCCCGTTGAGCAGGAGAGTTCCGAGACGATCGTAACCGGTGAGGTTAGACAAAAGCGCCATGGAGGTGAAAACCAAAGCGATGCGACCGCCTATCTGAACGGTTCGGGTTAAGTGACTGGTTTCCCCAATTTCTTTTTTGCGAAAAGAAAGCAGAGTCCAAGTGAGGAACAAAATGGCGCTGAGGCTTTCGAAAAGAAAGGCCGCGCGGAGCACCCCCGGCTGGTCGCTGGAAAGAAGACGAAATTGGTCCAGAAAGTAGAAGAAGACCAGAGCATTTAGAACAGGATAAAGGCGGCGCTCCACCAGGCGATGAAGGATAATGACCGTAGGGATGAGTAGGAAAGCTCCCATAAACCCTTTCCACAAATTGGGAGCGTAAGGATAAAACCAACTGCTAACGCCCAGCGTCACTAGAAAGGCAGAGGCAATGGGGGTTTCAAAAATCTGAAAAGCAGTTTTTAATTCCGGATCATTTCCCGCCCATTCCCGCATTTTTCTCCTGGCTGCGAAGAGGCCCACGATCAGAACCGTAACGAGCACGAGCTGCATCATTATTTTCTGAACTTGGGAGGCAAGATAGGGCTTCAACAACGCCGATTGGCCGGACCAGGACTCACCGCTGTCTTCCAGACCGTGAGCCATGCCACTGCGGAACTCCGGCGACCAGATGGGAAAAGTGTCCTGGACAAAAAGATTGGTCCGAGCCAGCCCAGTGGCCTGTTCAACGGCGGTCAACATGTCGCGGATGGCGATCTCCTGTTCAGCCAGTTTGCTTTCAACGCTCAGCATTTCTTTTTGCCGTTCCAGTAGTTTGGGACGAATGGAGTCGGCGAGAGTAAGAACGCTTTTTGCACGAAGGATGAGTTCGGGAGGAGAGGGAGGAAGATTGGGCCGGGTTTTCTGCCAAATTCCACTAATTCGCGTCAGTTGAGAGCCCTGATCGGCCAATTCTTTTGAGCGTGTCGTTAAAAGAGTTTTCCATTGGGCGAGCGATGCAGATTCTTCTGTCCAAGCTTTGTTCAGAGATTGAAGCCGGTCCAGAGAAGGATTTGCTTCGAGAATCTCAGAGCTTTGCTTATAGAAAGGTTTGAGCCTTGTTTTAAGGTCAGCCAGTTTTTCGAGGCCCGAAGAAATGACGGTGTCAGACTGAAGATTCGCCTCGATTCCCTGCAGCGTCCGCAGCGCGGTGTCCGCCTCCATGATAACGCGTTCGGCCGGGATGGGTTCAATGATTTCGGCGGGAGCCTCGGAGGTCTGGGCGAACATCGGCCAAGGGGCCAAGCTTAAAAATCCCGTCAGCAGACCTATTCTTAACAAATGCATTGACCGGAATTTAAGTTCTCTGCTCAGGCTGGCAATCCTTGATATTCTTTCCTGCCGCAGATTTTATTCGGGGCGGGATCGTCGCATGAATCGCCAGGATCATGTACGAACCGAGTTCTAGAATTCGACAAGTAACCAGACGATGCGACGCATTCAAAACGTTAGGTTTTTTGGCGGTGATTTCGACAAATGAAGATTTAGCGGGGGGTGGTTGGCTCAGGACTTGGTCTTCCTGTGAGGGATAACGTAGGATAGTGCGATCGAGATCCCTACAATCCCCACGATAATGAACAGGGACCACGAGATCGGGAATTTTCCTCCGAAGGCCTCATTAAGCCAGGCCATCTTTAACCCGACAAAGACGAGGACGAGTCCTAACCCATATTTAAGATAGCGGAATTGATCGACGACCCCAGCCAAAAGAAAAAACATGGCCCGCAAACCAAGGATGGCGAACATGTTTGAGGTGAAAACAATGAGAGGTTCCTTAGTGATGGCGAAAATGGCAGGAACCGAATCGACCGCAAAAATAATATCCGAAAATTCGATTAACACTAGAGCCAGAAAGAGGGGCGTGGCATGCCAGACGCCATTGATTTTACTGAAAAAGCGTTGGCCGTCGTATTCATTGGAGACAGGAATAAATTTTTTGAGCAGTCGAATCAAGGGATTCTTGGAAGGATCCAAAGGTTTTTCTGGGGCGAAGATAATTTTGATACCGGTGAAAATAAGGAAGATGCCAAAGATTAAAATGACCGCGTGGTACTGGATCAGTACGCTGCCTAAAGAAATGAAAAGGATGCGGAAGATCAAGGCCCCCAATATCCCGTAGAAAAGCACGCGGTGTTGGTATTGCGCAGGAACCGCGAAAAAACTGAAGATTACGACGAAAACAAAGATATTATCAACCGAGAGTGATTTTTCTACGACATAGCCGGTTAAAAACTCCAAGGCTGTTCGATTGGCCGCGGCTTGAGGATCAAAGCCGGGTATTCCGACAAGATGTGCTGCCTGCGGGAGGCTCCAAAGGGCGTAGTAATAAAGACAGGCATTAAAAATCAAAGCCAGAGTTACCCAAGCCACACTCCATCCCAGGGCTTCTTTAAAGCCCACCACGTGAGCTTTGCGATGAAACACTCCCAAGTCCAAGGCGAGCATCAGCAGGACAAAACCGATGAAAGCTAGGTAGAGCCACCAATATTCAGAAAAGGGAAAGAGCAGGGGAGTGTCGGTATGGATCATAAGTGTTTCAGCAACTGACTAAGTTCGGGGTTGCGGGAAAATACGCGCCTGATGATGATCTCGTCATCAGCAAGCCCGATCTCCGGCACCTGATCGGGAATGAGGTCAGCTCCGGTGAGCAGATAGCGGGCGGCTACCCCGATTTCAGCGAGGTGGATGGGCAAGGGATCGCGGGCCAGGCGGACTTCATCGGAATGAAGTATTTTGAGCAAGAGGCGGGCTTGCTGCTGGAATTCCAGGCGCTTTACGGCCTGAGGAGTGGCCAGCTTCGCGTTCATGGCCGGGCTAAAAAGAGCAAGCTCTTTAAGGTGAGCGGAGGTAAAGGCTTGAGCCTGAAGTTGGATATAATCGTCGATGCTGGGCGCGCTGCCCGGCGAATTCTTCCGGCGTCCGGTTGTGAACCCAGCGTTGCGAAGAGGTTTTAATTTTTTCATAGATCGCTCCAGGTGGCCAAGAGTTTAAGTCCCGTTGCCTCGACAAACAAAAACATATTAATCGGTGACATAAGTTTTTTTCTTTAGATGAGATAAAGTAGTTGATGCCAATCAATTGAAAATGTCGTTGATTCAATGGAACGCATAGATAAAATCTATGAATGCAGAATTGGCTCAATTATCATCACCTGCTTTATTTCTGGACCGTAGTCCGGGAGGGAGGGGTTGGTCAGGCAGCGAGGAAGCTGAACGTCAGCCAACCCACGGTTAGTGCGCAGATCCGGCAGTTGGAAGAGGCTTTTGGAGAAAAACTCCTGCGCAAGGCAGGGCGCCGCCTGCAGCCGACCGATTCCGGCCAGATCGTTCTGGGTTACGCCGATGAAATTTTTTCCTTGGGGAATGAGCTGCTGCTCACGATCCGGCATAGTTTTGCCCACCGCAGTTTGAGGCTCCAACTTGGGGTGGTGGATTCCGTTTCCAAACTTTTAGTTTCCGGAGTTTTGAAACCGCTCCTTGAACGGAGGGATGCTGTACACTTGGTTTGTAAGGAAGGAAGTCTTCAAGATTTGGCGGGTCAGTTGGCCATTTACAAATTGGACGCCATTTTGGCGGATGAACCTCTGGGAAGCACGCTGGCGGTGAAGGCTTTCAATACCAGACTGGCTCATGATCCCGTGATCTGGATGGCATCGCCAGCACATACCACCTCGCTGAAGAAGCGATTTCCCCAGTCTTTAAATGGCTCCCCGGTCATTCTTCCTGCGGAGGAAATGCCTTTGCGACGAGTGATCGAAGACTGGTTCCGGCGTAGCAAAATCCAGCCCCGCATTGTGGCTGAGGTGCAGGATACGGCCCTGATGAAAAACTTGGCGGCTGACGGCATCGGCAGCGCGCCCATGCCTGCTTCGATCCTGCGACCTCTTACACAAGCCTATGGACTGCAGAAGTTGGGCGTCGCTTCAGGGGCCTATTCCGATCTTTATCTTTGCACCGTGGAGCGGAAATTGGAGCATCCCCTGCTACGCGAACTGTTGGGCCGCAGTTCCATGCGCGGTGCTCAAAAATAGCCCTCTTTCTTTTTTTCCTCCATGGAGGCGTTACTGTCGAAATCGATCAAGCGACCCTGCCGTTCGGATGTTTTGGCCAGAATCATTTCCTGCACGATCTTTTCCACCGTGTCGGCATCAGACTCAATGGCTCCGGTCAAAGGATAGCAGCCGAGGGTGCGGAAACGGACGCTGCGCTGCTCGATGGCCTCGCCGGGCTCCAGTGGCATGCGGTCATCATCCTGCATGATCCAGGTTCCGCTACGGCTGACCACGGGGCGAAGCTTCGCCAGATAGAGGGGAACGATGGGGATCTTCTCTTTAAGAATATACATCCAGATATCCAGTTCGGTCCAATTTGACAGGGGGAAGATGCGCATGCATTCGCCTTGGTTCACGCGGCCATTAAAGAGCTGCCACAATTCCGGCCTCTGATTTTTAGGATCCCACTGGTGAAATTTGTTGCGGACGCTGTACACACGTTCTTTGGCGCGAGATTTTTCCTCATCACGCCGGGCACCTCCTAGGGCGGCATCGAATTGATAATGATTGAGGGCTTGCTTGAGCGCCTCGGTTTTCATGATGTGGGTGTGTTTCTCGGAACCGTGCTCGATGGGGTTGATGTTTTGCCGGATGCCATCAGGATTGATCCACACCCTCATGTCGAGGCCGAGTTCCTGGGCTAGATTGTCACGAAAGCTGCCCATTTCCTGAAATTCCCAGCGCGTGTCGACATGGAGCAAGGGAAAAGGAATGGGGCTCGGGAAGAAAGCCTTTTGCGCCAGGCGGAGCATGACAGTGGAGTCCTTCCCGATCGAGTAGAGCATGGCCGGATTCTGAAATTCCGCCGCCACCTCGCGCAGGATGTGGATGCTCTCGGCCTCCAGTTCTTGAAGATTCGTGAGGCGATAGCCGATAGTAGACGTGCTCACGAGTTTAAGGTTGGAGTGTCCAGCGTCCGTGACCACTGTAGTGGAAGATTGAGCCGCCGGACTCTTCCATAGAGAAGAGATGCAACCACTGGTTATCGGCCAATTCGCCCACACTGGGATGCTTGAGAAGAATGCTCTGGATTTTTTCCCGCGGGGCTTCGACGAAAACCCCCAGCCTTAAGGGTTCGTGCACCCAAGAGGTTCCGTCATGCAGGGATTGCAGGGGTAGCCCGGTTTGCAAGTCCCCGCCGTTACCCTGCCAGATTCCCAGCGCGCCTACGACGTTGTGGATGGTTTTGTTGCCACTGCCGAAGAGTCGGTTGTTTGCGGTGGATGCGTAATACTGGAGATTGATCCAGTTGGCCACGACGACGGGAGCGGTTAGGATTAGTTCCAGAACCTTGCCTTCCGGATCTAGGGATTGATCATAATCGTGCAGAAAAGTCCGCCCGCTGAGATCCAGATTCTTGGTTCTATCCCGCGGTGCGGCGATGAGTGCGGCATTGGTGGCCAAGCCCCACTCGGGTCTTACTTCCGCCCAATCCCGGCTGCGGGCGCGGATCTTCTCTTCAAGTTTGCTGTCGTCCGGGGCTAGGCCTAAGCGTGGTGATCTTTCCGCCCGGGTTCGCCGGGAAGCCTCTTGCAACCATGAAACCAGCTGGTTGCATTCTTCCAAGTGGGAGGCGGGCACCGCGTCTAGTTCAAAGAGTTCCACATCATCCGTGGTCGTGGTGTGTTGACCTGCCAGAAAATGCGTATCCACCGGAATCACGATGCCGCGCAGTTTTAATCCTTCCCGCACGGCAGGTTGATTTAGGATAGTGGCAGCCACTCGAGCGTTAGAGTGTCCGGCGTGTCCGCCGCACGCACCGCAATCCAAGCCGGAGGCGTAAGGGTTGTTGGTCGTGGCACTTCCATGTCCACAGAAGAAAACCAAACGGGCGAAGCGGGAGGTTAGCCCAAGGTTGCGCAGGGCATTTTCGGCTAAATCGAGCTGGTCGGCTGGAGGAATACCAGAGTCATGGGCATGGGTGGAATCTTCTCCATGATTGTGTTGGCAGGCGGCAGTAAGTTGAGGGCGTGTCGCCGGTGTTTTGGCTTTGGGAGAATTCGTTTTCAAACCCAGAGCATCGCGGCCCAGTTTGAGACCGAATAACAATCCGGAGGTTTCCACGAATGAGAAACAAGACACGGCGGAGTTTTTGAACGAGTTCCAGGAGTAGTTCAGATGCTTGTCAAATAATTGTTTGCGCAAGGTTTCTTCCAAAGCTTTGGGTCCGCCATTTTGTAAACCTTCTCGCACCTTATACGTAGGAGACAGCAAGACGGGGCATTGGGCAGAACCATGTTCCTGACCGAGAGGAACATATTCGATCGGCATTCCGAAAAAACCCGCGAAGCCCGAGGTGACGATCCCTGCATTTTGGGCCTCCAAGTGGCGGCGGTAAATCTCTGAGCGGACATCAATGCAAAAAACGGAATGCACGGCCGGCCGGTTGCTGGATTCACTTTTTACTTGGGACTGCGCGCGCAAGGAAGTGGAGAGGCGACGCTGATAACTTTTTTCCATGGCAATCTGGAGCAGGTAGCGTGGAAGAAGGCCGAGGTCCGGTTGAGGCTTCTGCATGGTCACGAGATTCTCCTGCCAGATCTGATCAAAGCCCAGCACGCCATGGCTCTGCTCTTTCAACGCCAGATCGTAGGCTAGGCGCACGGCCAACAGTTCCGCCAGACCCTGATTTTCTTCTCCGGTCATTTGATTGTTTCTCACTTGATATTGGACATAGGAGCTCCAACCCGAAATGCTGAGCAGCTGCCGGTAAAGAAAGTCCACTTGGAGGCCGGAGGGGATTTCCAGCACTTCCAAGGCGTGCTGGATGGCGGAGCCGGGATCTTCAGGCAATTTCCGAATGACTTGGGCAAAGGATTTTAGGCCGGAAAGACCCGGGTTGGCATCATGCCGTGCGGCTTCGCGCCAAGCCTTATAAAAGGAAAGGTCGCGCCAGGGCATGCGCCAGGAAGATTGGCCTTCATCAAAGTAAACGGAACACCATTTGGAAATTTCCTCCGTGACGAAACGAGCCCAATGGGTGTTGTCTTTCAGATCCAGACAGTCGGCCACCGTCAGGATCCGGTCCGGTCCGTTATGGATCGCCTCCGTCCTCAGTTCCTGGCGCAGGGATTCGGGCGTAGAATCTCCCAGAATTTCGCTCCAGGGAGCGGGCAGAGTAATCCGTGCCAAGGCAACAGCTTCTTGAATATCCGCCCCGGTGATGTCTCCGGAATCTAGACGTTGCAGATAATAGTCGGCCGGCATAAGGATGTCGCCATGCGCCGTTCTCCGGAGCAAAGCTGCCGCCTGGAGGAAGTGAAGATCGGACAAGCCCAGGAAAGGGTTAACGGCCACAAAATCTTTCAAAGGCCAAAGCGGGGGAATGCGTCGGCATGCCTCGTTTACCATCAAACGGGTGGCGGTGTGATATTCGGTAGAATGCTTTTCCAGCACGGTCGGATTTTCAATGGTGTCATTCATAGATTTGGTTTAGTTGAGGTGGTAGGGACGATCGTGGAATGGAGGGGCCAGAATGCCGTCACGAAGCGGTTGGCCAAGGTAGTGAAGTAAAAGCCGTTGCGGGCGTGGACATAAAATGCCCGGCAGAGGGGGCGTTGGTACCAGACGGGCAATTGTGTCTGAAAAATCAGCACGGCCAGAAAAAGAAGGAACGGGAAGGCCGCCAATGCCGCAGCCATCCAATCCCAGCCGACTTTCTGAATCGGGAGCACCGGAGCCAGGAGTGACTCAAACAAGAAGTGAAGAGAAAAGCCCGTGAAAGAGATCAAGCTCGCTAGAACCAAGCCTGCGCCCACGATTGCCACCCCCCGTGAGTGACTCCAGAGATTCCACAGCATGTAAGCCTGGCTGAACCAGAACACCAAGCCGAGGAAGAAAGCTCCGGGGTTTTTCCATAAATCCACGCCCAAGAGCCAGGCGCTGCCGAAGGTGAGCAGGGCCGTAGAGATTAAAGTTCCGACCAGCGCCAAGGGATGGGCCCGAGGGAGACTGTCCGGCACCCATGCGGAACGAGAGACTTGCAGGATGCTGCCTGAACTTAAAAAGGCATGGGCTTTGTAAAGGGAGTGGGCCGTTAGATGCAACATCGCTAAGCTAAACGCTCCCAAACCGCATTCAAGCATCATGAAACCCATTTGGGCCACAGTCGAGAACGCCAGGGCCCGCTTGACGCTTGCGTGAGTCAGCATGGTTAGGGAAGCAAAGAGAGCGGTGAATCCCCCGACCAGTGCCAAGAGCATCATCGCTTCCGGGCTTAACACCACCACGGGGCTCAGGCGCACAATCAGAAAACCTCCG
>Ga0136635_10000610_pt1 | contig 10138 bp, 10 predicted proteins | sample AntDrymeUQ852106_2_FD_105495 | JGI IMG/M metagenome (GOLD analysis project Ga0136635, IMG submission 105495) | Polar desert sand microbial communities from Dry Valleys, Antarctica - metaG UQ85 (21.06) | ecosystem: Environmental > Terrestrial > Soil > Desert | place: Antarctica: Dry Valley... | reverse complement strand
CAGGACGTCGATGCCGGCGAGGCCCAGCTGGACAAGCTGGGATTATCGCTCATCGAGACACTGCGGACGTTCAAGGTGGAAGGGCGGGCGGGGCCGCGTACGACCGGTCCGGTGGTGACTCAGTTCGAGGTGGTGCCGGCTCCGGGCGTGAAGGCGGGCCGGATCGGTGCGCTGGCGGACGATCTCGCCATTGCCATGAGAGTCCCCTCGGTCCGGGTTGCGCCCATACCCGGAAAAGGCGCGGTTGGGGTGGAGATTCCCAATCCGATCGCACGGATCGTGACGTTGCGCGAGCTGTTTGAGACTTCCGACTGGGACGGACGCAGGGCGGTCCTTCCGATCGCCCTGGGACACGATCTCGAGGGGAAACCGGTCATCGCGGACCTGACCAAGATGCCCCACCTCCTGATCGCCGGGGCAACCGGCACCGGAAAGTCGGTCACGATCAATACCATCATCACCAGCCTGATCTATCGATATACGCAGAAAGAGCTGCGCTTCCTGATGATCGATCCGAAGATGGTGGAGCTCTCGATGTACAACGCGCTCCCTCATATGCGGCACAAGGTGGTCACCAACAATCACGACGCGGCTACCGTGCTCAAGTGGGCTGTGTTCGAGATGCAGCGCCGCTACGAGCTGCTCCAGGCCAACGGGGCTCGCAACATCGCGGATTTCAACCGCAAGGTGGAAGAAGGCAAGCCCCTCAGGAACCCGCCCCGGCCCAAGCCAACGCTCGCCACCGTGAACGCGGAAGCGCCGGACACCCCGCCGGAGCCGCCGGTGGATGAGGTGTACGGAGACGGCATACTGCCATTCATCGTCATGGTCATCGATGAGCTGGCTGACCTCATGATGACGGTTCAGGCTGAGGTGGAAACCCCGCTCGCCATCCTGGCGCAGAAAGCCCGAGCCATCGGCATCCATCTAATTTTGGCGACCCAACGACCGTCGGTGAACGTCATCACCGGACTTATCAAGGCAAACTTCCCCAGTAGGATCGCGTTCCGGGTTGCTTCCAAGGTAGATAGCCGGACCATCCTCGATCAGAACGGCGCCGAGGCCCTGCTGGGGAATGGTGACATGCTCTTTCTCCCCCCGGGCAAGAGTGAGCCCATGCGGCTCCAGGGTGCCTACATCGCCACCGACGAGTCCGAACGGGTGACGGAGTGGTACGTGGCCCGCCGCGCCGCGCGCCGGGTGGCCCAGGAGACGGCGGCGCAGGAAGCCGACATCTTGGAGTTGGTTCGTGCCCAGGAGGGCGAGAGTGAGGCGGGCGCTGCTGCCGATGAAGGCGACAGGGATACGCTGTTCCGTGAGGCGGCGGAGGCCTGCATCCAGAACCAGGGAGGCTCAACCTCGCTGCTTCAGCGACGGCTCAGAATCGGCTACGGACGAGCCGCGCGCATCATCGACCAGCTGCACTACTCCGGCATCCTCGGCCCACCCGATGGCAGCAAGCCCCGGGACGTGCTGGTGGGATTCGATCAGTTGGATGAATACTGCCGGTAAGCGGGTAAGCGGGTAGGCGGGGGACAACGCGAGGGGGCCGGAGCTCGAGTAGAGCTCCGGCCCCCGTTTGCGTTGGCGGTGACATCCGCTGCTTCGCGTACCGGTCCTTCCCGTTCTCCCCGTCCCCATCCTTCCTGTTCTCCTCACGTAACGTTTTCACCCCTCAGGCAACTAGCAATGGTCGGCCACCCGAGCGGTGCTCGAACCTCCCTCCCAAGGGTGAATCCATGATCTCGATCTATCGCAGGGCCGTTCTCACAGCCGTCCTGCTGATTGTTCCGGCATCGGCCTGGTCTCAGGCTGCCCAGCCGGCTTCCGCGAAGGGCGTCTGGGAGCCGGTGAGCTACACCGAAGACCTCGAGCTCACCGACGTCGCCTTCGTAACCCCGGACGTGGGTTGGGTCTCGGGCGACAAGGGCACCATCCTGCACACCAAGGATGGCGGCAAGACCTGGGACGCCCAGCTCGGTGGCGACCCGGCGGCGGCAGATCCCGAGATCGAGCGGGCTCCGATTCTTCGACGAGCGGCACGGTTGGGCCATCAAGGGCAAGAAATTGCTGGCCACGACGGACGGTGAGAGTTGGGAGGAAATCGCTCCGCTCCCCGAGCGAATGGGGGAGTTCGTCTTCGTCTCACCAACGGACGGCTTCGCGGCGGCGGGCCAGACGCAGTACCTGCACGAGCCCCACAACATCTTCCGCACCCAGGATGGCGGACGGACCTGGAAGCCGGGGCCGATGTGCGAGATGAAGGCCATGGTGGACGGGCTCACGAAGCAGGTCGGTTGCTATCTCGTTCGATTCCAATTCCCAGCCGCTCGATCGGCTACGCCATCGCGGAGGCCACCTGCATGGGGAGCTGCGGGCCTCCGATCATGGCCAAGACCGAGGACGGCGGCGAGACCTGGCGGTTCTTCATGGGTCCTGGAGACGTAAAGGTTCTTTCGTGCTTTCGTGATTGCTTTTCCCATACCGCGATTTCCTGCCCCGTACCGCAGCAGCCCGGTTTTCACCCCGCCTGTGACCGCCATATCGTATCCCATGTCTCGCACCCGCCGCTTCATCCCAACCTCCGAATGGGAAGACCAGCGCCAGATCCTCGGCCTCCGCGGCGAACAGATCGCCATCGCCTTTCTCACGTCCTGCGGCTGGTCGGTCGAGGCGCACCGCTTCAAGCTGGGCCGCCACGATCTCGATCTGGTAATCCGGAAGGGCAACACGGTGGCTTTCGTAGAGGTGAAAGCCCGGCGCTCCAGTAGCTGCGGCACGGCTCTGGAGTCGGTCAGCCGGCGCAAGCAGCGGGACATCGCGCGGGTCGCCTCTGTCTGGCTATTGCGCCATGGGAGGCCCAACGATGAATACCGCTTCGACGTGGTGGCTATTCAGGACACACCCGGCGGCCAGCCGGTCGTGGAGCACGTTCCTGACGCATGGAGGCTGTCGGGGCCGCTCGGCGCATATTAGCGTGACTCAAAATCGGTCACAAACTGACTATTGCTTCGGCAAGCATTCGGTAGTAAGTTGGCTCTCAGCTGAACTGTGTATCAAAATCGGTCACTTTTTCACATGAGGAAGCAATGGCTGCTGACGAAACCCGGCTCGTAACCGACCGCCGGAAGGCCCTCGGGCTTGCCATCTCCCAGATCGAGAAGCAGCTGGGGAAGGGATCCATCATGCGGATGGGCACCGATTCGCCTCGAGTCAGAGTCGCAGCCATTCCCACTGGGGCCATCAATCTGGACGCGGCCACCGGGGTAGGAGGCATTCCCCGGGGCCGTATCACCGAGATCTATGGCCCCGAGTCGTCGGGGAAGACCACGCTGACTCTCCACCTGGCGGCCAACGTCCAGAAGGCGGGTGGCGTGGCGGCCTACGTCGATGCGGAGCACGCCCTCGATATCGATTACGCCAAGAAGCTGGGCGTCGACATCGAGAACCTTCTGGTATCGCAGCCGGACACCGGCGAGCAGGCGCTCGAGATCGTGGAGATTCTGGTCCGTTCGGGAGCGGTGGACATCGTGGTCATCGACTCGGTGGCCGCGCTGGTGCCCAAGGCGGAGATCGAAGGCGAGATGGGCGAGAGTCATATGGGACTCCAGGCCCGGCTCATGAGCCAGGCGCTGCGGAAGCTCGCCGGGTCCATCAATCGGTCCAATTGCGCGGTTGTGTTCATCAATCAGCTACGCGAGAAGATCGGGGTCATGTTCGGCAATCCGGAAACCACCACCGGGGGCAAGGCGCTCAAGTTCTACGCCTCTCTGCGGCTGGACATCCGCCGCATTGGACCGGTCAAAGAGCGGGAGACGGTCGTCGGCAACCACGTCCGGGTAAAAGTCGTGAAGAACAAGGTCGCACCGCCGTTTCGCCAAGCCGAGTTCGACATCATGTTCGACGAAGGTATCAGTCACACCTCGCTGCTGGTGGACCTCGCGGCCGAGGCCAACATCATCCAGAAGTCCGGCGCCTGGTACTCGTATGGAGACCAGCGTATCGGTCAGGGTCGGGAAAACGCCAAGCTCTTCCTGCGCGATAATCCGGTGCTCATGGCCGAGGTCGAGGTAAAGGTGAAGGAGCTCCTCGGCATGCGGGCTCCGGTCGGGGTCGGGGCAGGGGAGGAGACGGACGAATAGATGACCAACGCTTCGACCATCACGGCGGTCGAACCGGACCCACGCAGGCCCGGAGCCGTTCGTCTCGAAATAGATGGCAGCCGGTTCGGGGCGGTTCCCCGTGAGCTGGTGAGCTCGGAGGGCCTCGCAGTCGGCCGGGCAGTCGACGAGGGGCTTCAGCAGCGCCTGGGCGCGGCCGCCGATCTCGAGGCCGCCTATCGAACCGTCCTCCGCTGCCTCGAGCTCCGCGCCTATGCCCGGAGCGATCTGGGGCGGCGTCTCGTTCGAAAGGGTCACCGCAAACAGGCGGTCGAGGCAGCACTCGAGCGGGCTGCCGGCCTGGGCCTGCTCGACGATGCCGCCTACGCCCGGAACTACGTGCAGACACGGGCGGCGCGGGGGAGGGGCCCGTCACGCCTGACTCGCGATCTTCTGGTGATGGGAGTCCAGCGCTCGCTGATCGATCGCGCACTGGCGGCGGAATGGCCGGAGGGAAGTGATCGCTCGTCCATGCCGCTCGTCCTCGCCACCAAGCGCGCGGCTCAGCTCGCTGCCCTCCCGCGCCAGACCAAGCGGCGGCGAGTGCTGGCCTACCTGGCTCGGCGAGGCTTCTCGGGGAGGGAAGTAACAGACATCGTGGAGAGGGTGGTGTAGGTAGAGCCGGGAGTCAGGAGCTGGGAGAGCTTCTGTCATCCTGAGGGAGCAGTGAGTGCAGCGAGGGCGACCGAAGGATCTCTCGGGTCACATTCGGAGAGATCCTTCGCTTCGCTCAGGATGACAGTGCCTGGCTTCTGGCTCCTAGCTAATAGCTCATAGCTAATAGCCTCCCTATATTCCCCCCATGCAATCCAGCACAATCCGGCGGCTGTTTCTCGACTTCTTCGTCGCCAAGGGGCACCGCGAGGTGCCTTCTTCGTCGTTGGTGCCCGCCGACGATCCGACTCTTCTCTTCACCAATGCAGGCATGGTTCAGTTCAAGCGCACCTTCCTGGGTCAGGAGCAGCGCGACTACGTCCGGGCCACCACCTGCCAGAAATGCGTGCGCGCGGGTGGCAAGCACAACGACCTGGAACAGGTCGGACACACCAGGCGTCACCACACCTTCTTCGAGATGCTGGGCAACTTCTCCTTCGGCGACTACTTCAAGCGCGAGGCGATTGCGTACGCCTGGGAGTTCGTCACCAGTCCATCCTACCTTGGCATCTCACCCGATCGTCTCCGGATTACGGTGCACTACACCGATGACCAGGCGCGCGCTCTCTGGCGGGAAATCTCGGGACTGCCGGACCACCGGATTTACGGTCTCGGTGACAAGGACAACTTCTGGCAGATGGGCGATACCGGCCCCTGCGGGCCGTGCTCGGAGATTTATGTGGATCTGGAACGGGCAGCGGGGCAGCGGGGCAGCGGGGCTGTAGGGGCGCACCGTGGTGCGCCCTCGGACGAAGTCATCCCTCAGAAAGAGTTCGAACGATTGGCCGAGGAGGGCAAATTCCTCGAAATCTGGAATCTCGTTTTCATGCAGTACGACCGCTCGGCCGACGGGACGCTGACGCCGCTGCCGAAACCTTCAGTGGACACGGGAGCTGGCCTGGAGCGCATCGCGGCGGTGATGCAGGGCGAGGATGACAACTTCCATACCGATGTCTTCCTGCCCCTCATCGAGCGGGTTGGCGAGCTGGTCGGCCGCTCCTACGACCGGAGCGCAGAGGAACGCGCCTCGTATCGGGTGCTGGCCGACCATGCGCGCGCCGTCAGCTTTCTCCTGGCCGACGGCGTGTACCCCAGTAACGAAGGTCGCGGCTATGTGCTGCGCCGCATCCTCCGCCGCGCGGTACGACATGCCTGGCTTCTGGGACGACGTGAGCCTACCCTTGCACCCCTCACCGATGTAGTGGTGAGCCAGATGGCTGGGATCTACCCGGAGCTGACTGGCAAGGCCGGGTTCATCCACGAAGTGACCGAGACCGAGGAGACCCGTTTTCTCGAAACCATCGAGGGCGGACTCCGCCGGCTGGACGAGATCTTTGCGGCCGGCATCAAGCGGATTCCAGGGGCCGAGGCGTTCAAGCTGTACGACACGTTCGGATTTCCCATCGACCTCACCGAGATCATTGCGGGGGAGCGCGGGGTTGAGGTGGACCTCGCCGGCTTCGAGAGCGCCCTGGAAGAGCAGCGAAGCCGCTCCCGGACGGCGCGCATCTCCGGAGGCACCTCCACCGGCGTTCGAAACTCCGGCAGCGTCGAGGCTCCTGCCGTACACGCCAGCCCGGCCGGAAAGTGGCGCACGGTCAAACGCGGCAAGCAGAAGTTCGTGGGCTACGGCACTACCGAGACCGATACCGACATCCTCGCCTTCCGGCAGGAGGGGCCGCGGGTGGAGGTGGTGCTGAAGGAGAACCCCTTCTATGCCGAGTCGGGCGGCCAGGTCAGCGACGTCGGCGTGGTCGAGGGGAGGGACTGGTCGCTTAAGGTGGACGCCGTGCGCAAGGAAGCCAGGGGCACCGTCCTGGGGGGAAGCTTCGCCCAGGAATTCGAGCCTGCGTCGCTTCACGCTGCCGTTGATGCCCCGCGGCGCCACGACATCGAGCGCAACCATAGCGCCACCCATCTGCTTCATCATGTGCTTCGCAAACAGCTGGGGACCCATGTGAGGCAACAGGGCTCCCTGGTTCAGCCCGACCGTCTGCGCTTCGACTTCTCCCATCACGGCCCGGTCGACGCCGATACGCTCCAGGCAATCGAGTCGGAGGTGAACGATCTCATTCTGGCCAACGATGTGGTCGGCACCCGCGAGCTGCCTTACGCGGAGGCGCTGGCACTCGGAGCCATGGCGTTCTTCTCGGAGAAGTACGGAGACGTGGTCCGGGTGGTTCAGATGGGGCCGTCGGTCGAGCTCTGCGGCGGCACCCACGTGCGCACCAGCGGTCAGATCGGCACCTTCCGGTTCTCGGGGCAGTCCGGCGTCGCTGCCGGCGTGCGGCGGGTCGAGGCGGTCACCGGCGGCACTGCGCTGCGTGCGGTCCGCGAGCTGGAGCAGCGGCTAGTGGCGGTGGCGGAGGCACTGAAGGCACAGCCGGAGCACCTGGTGCGGCGAGTAGAGCAGCTGCTGGAGGAGCGGGTTCGTCTGGAAGCCCGTCTGGCGGAAGCGCTTCGCACCGGCTCCGGGGCCGCGGTGGGGGGTGACGTCTTCAGCGTGGCGGGCGTCGAGTTGACGATCGCACAAATTTCCACGGAGGATCGTGCAGAGGCCGGGCGGATCGCGGATGCGTTCCGGGAAGGAAAGCGAAACGCGGTGCTGGTACTGTTCGGCTCGGCCGGGCGGGGCGCCATTCACGTCACTCTTACCGATGATCTGGTCAGCAGCGGCCGCAAGGCGGGAGACCTGGTCAATCGGATCGCCGCACTCAGCGGTGGCAAGGGCGGCGGGCGCCCCCACTTCGCGTCGGCTGGCGCTGGTGATCCGGAGCGCCTGCCAGCCGCACGCGCCGCCACCCCCGACCTGGTGGCGGCCTGGCTGGAAAGCGGCCGGGTTCCCGAGGCCACCGGCGCCTGATGGTCCCTGATGGCTGGCTGGACCGGCACACCAGTCGGGCCCCCGCGGCCCTCCGGGAGCGGGTCGGCGAGTACGCGTTGGCGGCAAGCGACGCCGACCGTGTGAGTGCCCTGGCTGCCGCCGCGCAGGCGGCGCTCGGGCGGGTCCTTTTCCATCCGGGCGACCGATCGGCAGCCCTCGACCTCCTGGCGGCCGATGCCCTGATTACCCTGGCTCTGCAGTCCCAGGCCGAGGCCGCGCCTGAGCGGCTCGAGGAATTCGCCATCTCCGTGCTTCAAACGGCGCGGCCGGGCGTGTGATCGACCTTCACTCTCATCTTCTTCCGGCCGTGGACGACGGCTCCCGATCGGTGGAGCAGTCGGTGAAGGTGTTGTTCGAGATGGCGCGGCAGGGTGTCACCGATGTCTGTCTCACCCCTCACATCCGGTCGGCACACGCAGAGGCGGGGCCCCCGCCGGCACATCTTCGTGCTTTCGAGCTGCTCCGGGCCCAGGCGCCTCAACTGCCGCGCCTGCACCGCGGCGCCGAGATCATGCTGGAGCGGCCCATTCCGCGCCCGGTAGCGTTGGCTCGCAATGTCACTCTGGCCGGCACCCGCTACATCCTGGTCGAATTCCCCCGGCTGGTGCCATACGAGACTGTGAGCAACGCGCTGAAACAGGTCCTCGAGCTTGGCCTGATCCCGATCCTGGCCCACCCGGAACGCTATAGCTGCTGCTCGGTGGACACGGTACGCCACTGGCGCTCACTCGGGGCCAGAAGTCAGGTGGACGCTACGACTCTGCTGAGCTCCCAGGCCCGCGGCCAGCGCGCGCGCCAGCTTGTCTCCGAGGGATTGGCCGACATTCTTGCCGGGGATAACCACGGCGACGATCGTACCGTAGTCACGGGAGCCCAGTTTCTCCGGGCCCAGGATGGCTTCGATCAGGTGGATCTGCTGGTGCGGCGAAATCCGGCCGCAATCCTCGAGGATGGCGAGCTATATCCCGTGCCTCCACTCCGAATCCGCCAGAGTTGGATGAGCCGCATCAAACAGTTTCTGGAGGGAGGCAAGTGACCCGCACTCGCATCGAGGAGGGCCTGGAAGCGCTGATCCGGGCCGCCCAGGCTTCGAAGGCATTGAGCGGGGCGGTGGCCGGTGTGGCCGCGCGCTACGTAGCGGTGCTGCGCGGTGGCGGCACGCTCTACTTCTGTGGCAACGGAGGGAGCGCGGCTGATGCGCAGCACCTGGCCGCCGAGTACGTGGTTCGCTACGCGCTCAACCGCCGCCCACTCGCCGCGGTGGCCCTGACAACGGACAGCTCTATCCTGACGGCTGCGGGCAATGACCTTGGGTTCGAGCAGATCTTCGCCCGCCAGGTCGAAGCCCTATGCACCCGCAGCGACCTGCTGGTTCTGCACAGCACCAGCGGGCAGAGTCCCAATCTCCTGGCGGCCGCCAGAGTCGCCCGGAAAGGTGGCGTTCCCACGGTGGCGTTCCTGGGAAAGGGTGGCGGTGCGCTCGCGGGACTGGTAGACGAGACCGTCATCGTACCGTCCAACGAAACCAGTCTGGTGCAGCTGATTCATCTGGCATTCCAGCACCTGATCGTGGAAGTGGTCGAGGCCGAGCTGCTCGATTCATGATCGATCTCAGCGGCCTGTGCGCCCTCATCACCGGCGGCAGCCGGGGCATCGGCCGGGCGGCCGCCCTCCTGCTGGCACGCTCGGGCGCCGACGTGGCGATTACCTATCACACCCGGGCGCGTGAGGCCGATGCCACTGCAGCCGAAATTCGGTCGTTGGGTCGCCGGGCCTTTGTGGTGGGCGGTGACCTGGCGGACCCGGAGGTGGCCCAGCGGCTCGCTTCCAGTATCGAGCGCGAGTTCGGCGGACTCGACATCTTCGTGGCCAACGCCGGCATTTGGCCCGCCGAGGAGGTGCGGCTCGCCGATATGCCGGTGAAGCGTTGGCGGAGCACGGTTCAGGCCAACCTTGACTCGGTCTTCGTCTCGACCCGCGCGGTGCTGCCGCTCCTGCGGCCCGGAGGCCGGGTGGTCATCGTCTCCAGCACAGCCGGTCAGCGAGGGGAAGCATTCCACTCCGATTACGCGGCCACCAAGGGCGCGCTCATTTCACTCACCAAGTCGCTTCCATCGAGTATGCGTCCAGTCTGGTGGTGAATTGCGTCGCGCCTGGCTGGGTGGATACGGAAATGAGTGCGCCGGCCTTCACCCCGGAGAATCGGCAGCGCATCCGGGAGAGCATCCCCATCGGCCGCATTGCCAGCGCGGAAGACATTGCCGGCCCCATCCTCTTCCTCTGCAGCAATCTCGCGCGTCACGTGACGGGAGAGGTGTTGAATGTGAACGGCGGGAGTGTGCTTTGTGGGTAAGACCGCGGGGCAGCGGGGCGGCGGGGCAGTGAGATCACTCCGGCCTTCCCACGTTGTTCCCGCCCGGCCGCCCCATGGTGCCGTTTT
>Ga0136635_10000609_pt1 | contig 10140 bp, 4 predicted proteins | sample AntDrymeUQ852106_2_FD_105495 | JGI IMG/M metagenome (GOLD analysis project Ga0136635, IMG submission 105495) | Polar desert sand microbial communities from Dry Valleys, Antarctica - metaG UQ85 (21.06) | ecosystem: Environmental > Terrestrial > Soil > Desert | place: Antarctica: Dry Valley... | reverse complement strand
CTTGTCAGCTATTTACAGGACATCTCGGTTGTGGCAAATCAACGGAGTTGTTGCGGCTGAAAGCTGAATTAGAAGTGCAGCAATTTCATGTAGTTTACTTTGAGTCTACCCATGTCTTAGAAATGGCAGATGTGGATGTGACTGATATTTTGTTAGCGATCGCCGGACAGGTAAGTGAAAGCCTAGAAGCAATGACAATTAGGCTGAAATCGAGCTATTTTACCAAATTGTTTGGTGAACTTGTCGATTTTCTGAATACGCCAATTGACATTGGTGTAGAAGCAGAGTTGTCTGTAGGAATTGCCAAAATTACAGCTAAAGCTAAAGAAAGTCCCCAATTGCGGCGGCGGTTAAGAGATTATCTAGAACCGCGAACAGCAAATATTTTGCAGGCAATTAATCAAGAACTGCTAGAACTTGCTAACAAAGAACTGAAAGCCAGGGGTAAAAAAGGACTGGTGGTAATTGTTGATAATTTGGATAGAGTTGCAATTAGAGCTTTACCATCCGGGCGATCGCTGCCAGAATACTTATTTATTCAACGTGGTGAACAGTTACGCAAACTAAATTGTCATATAGTCTACACTATTCCCTTAGCCCTGACTTTCTCCAACGATAGCGCCGAACTTCAGCATCGTTTAGGGGGAGGAGTCGCCCCAAAAGTCTTACCGATGATACCTGTGCGTCTGCGCTCTGGGGAGATTTTCTCTGAAGGGCTAACAATGTTACGGCAAATGGTGCTAGCTAGAGCTTTTCCAGACATTTTGCCTAGCGATCGGTTAGGCTTAATTACAGAAGTGTTTGATAGTCTGGAAACCTTAGATCGATTGTGCCTAATTAGCGGTGGTCATGTCCGCGACTTATTAGGGCTGCTATATGACTGTCTGCGAGAACAAGATCCACCCTTTGATCGGGAGTGTGTCGAACTGGTGATCCGAAGACAGCGCGATTACCGAACTAACGCTATCGACCCTCATGAGTGGGAATTAATCTTTCAGGTAGTGCAACAGCAACGTGTTAGAGGTGATATAGAATACCACACTTTATTGCGAAGTTTATTTGTATTTGAATACCGCGATCATCTAGGAGCTTGGTTTGCCGTCAACCCAGTTTTAGCAGAGACGGAAAAATTTAAATCATGGTTGAACGACACGCACAAGTAGATGTAAGAGCAGCTAACGAGCGAGCTTTGCGGAATTTGGGGAGAGCAATTGCCCTTTCTAATGGTCAATTCTCCTTAGTTTTGGTGTACTGCAATTATCGAGTTTTGCAAGAGCAAATGTTGCAAAGACTCGAAAAACTCTCTTCAGGAGTACACCAAATTCAAAAGGTAGTTCTGCCGCATAATGCTAGAAGCCTTTACACAAGTATTCATTTACAACTAGAACTGCTAACCGAAGATAATCCGCCATCAGCGTTGATGATTTTAGGTTTAGAGTCAGTAGATGGACTTGATGATCTACTTAGTTCTATCAATCATATTCGTGATGAATTTCGCAAACGCCACCCATTTCCGATGATTTTGTGGGTGAATGAAGAAGTGTTGCAAAAAGTAGTGCGTTTAGCACCAGATTTTGCTAGTTGGGCAGCGACACCGATTCAGTTTGAAATGACAACTCAATCACTGCGGCAATTTTTGCAACAGGAAACTGATTCTTTGTTTACTACGGTGTTACCAACCGATGTTGCTCAATACCAACCGCCTGAAGTTGCAAAGCATTATTCCACAGTGGAGCAAGTCTGGAAACATAGCTATGAACTTCACTTTGCCATCAGAGAGTTGCACAATCGTGGTATTACCTTAGAGCCAGAACTACACGCTAGTTTAGAATTTGTTTTTGGTCTAGATAATTATATTAGCGATCGCATCAATACAGCTTTAAGGCATTTTCAGCAAAGCTTGCAAGTTTGGCAAAAGTTGGTGGAGAAAGGAGAGGAAGCAGGAGAGGATGCTCCCGTATTTTCTTTGCCTACGGCTCCGAGTCGTCCATCTTCTCTACTTTTGCGACAGGGAGTTTTACTGTTTTATATTGGGCTGTGTTATTGCCGTTTAGCAGAGCAAAATCAAACAGAAAACCGCCGCCATTGGTACACTGCTAAATCTTATTTTCAGCAATGCTTGAATGTTTTGCAGGTGGCTCGACGTCCAGATATAGTTGCTGGATTTATTGGTCAACTTGCTGAGGTTTTGCAATATCTGCAAGAGTGGGAAGAGTTGCAGACTGTTGCTCAAAAGTCTCTGGAGTTACATCAAACTTATGGTAATCAAATCCAATTAGCTTGTGACTATGGTTTTCTGGCGCAAGTGGCTGTGCAGCAGTCACGGTGGTTACAGGCGAGTACATTAGCACACATATCACTGCTGAAATTAGGTGAAGCGCAAAAGCACAACGATCCTTATGACTGCTTGTTTCCATTGCTGTTGGGACAAATTTACTATTTAGTTTTAGCGAAAGCGCAGCGAAATTTGGGTCAGCTAGAAGTAGCTCGTGAATACCTGGACAAAGCAACAAAAGACCTGCCAGCCGCCTTGGAAAGCAGCGCCCATCAATATAATGCCCGTAGTTATATTCGCTTATTGCGGACACTGCGATCGCTATACTTTGAAGAAGGGCGCTATCTGGAAGCTTATTACATTCGACAGAAACGGCGTTCTGTTGAGCAGCAGTACGGTTTTCGGGCTTTTATCGGGGCAGGGCGCTTGCAACCGCAAAGACAAGCGACAAACCCAGCCTTGATGTCACCTTCTGGCAGTAGCAGCGTTGCTTTAGAAATTGCTGCTTCTGGCCGGGAGCGTGATATTAATAACTTGATTGGCAGAATTAGCCGCGCCGATCAAAAATTGACGGTGATTCACGGTCAATCAGGAGTTGGTAAGAGTTCTATTGTAACGGCGGGTTTAGTTCCAGCACTGCAAAATCGAGCTATTGGCGATCAAATAGCTGTGCCTGTAGTGCTGCAAGTTTATACCGATTGGGCGCGGGAATTAAAGAAATGTTTAAGTGAGGCGATGTCTAATGACGCATCCCTTGCCATCTACGCTGATATGAAACCAGAGGTAGTGATTGAACAGTCAGCTTTGCCTGACTCTGCTACATCGATTACCATCTTTAGGATTTTACAACAACTAAAAGAAAATGGTGATCACCATTTGATCACAGTTTTAATTTTTGACCAGTTTGAAGAATTTTTCTTTGGTTATAGCGATCGCAATCAAAAGCAAGAATTTGATAAATTTATTAGCGACTGCCTGAATATACCTTTTGTGAAAGTTATCCTTTCATTGCGAGAAGATTATTTACATCGTTTATTAGACTTTAAACATCTTTCGGCACTGGAAGCGATTAATAACAATATTCTCGACAAGCATATTCGTTATCAGCTAAATAACTTTTCACCAGAATATGCTAAAGCAATTATCCGAAAATTAACAGAGCGATCGCAGTTTAATTTAGAACCTGCTTTAATTGATGCCTTAATCGAAGATTTATCAACAGAATTTGGAGAAGTCCGCCCCATTGAATTGCAAGTTGTCGGAGCGCAAATTCAAGATGAGCGGATTACAACACTAGAAGAATATCAGCCATATAGACCCAACAAACTGATTGAGCGATATCTTAAGGAACTAATCAAAGACTGCGGCCCAGAAAATGAACGAGCCGCTTTAATCGTCTTATACTTATTAACAGATGAAAGTAACAACCGACCTTTTAAAACTCGTGCTGAGTTAGCGGCGCAGCTAGCAGAGTTAGAAGATGCGGGCAAATTAGAGTTAGTATTAGATATTTTAGTCCGCTCCGGTTTAGTGGTTCTTTTTCCTGATGTTCCAGAACGCTATCAACTAATTCACGATTATTTAGTAGACTTGATTCGCTACCTGCAACGACAAGAATCAAGTTTACAAGTACAACTTAACCAACTGCGTTACAAGGTGGAACAGAGTCAATCTGAGATTGAACGACTTAAAAGCGAACTTAGCCAAAATAAGCAGCGTTCCAAACTGATAGATCATCATCCCCAACCGGGTTTAGACTTATTAACAGAACTGCGGGAGTTACGCAAGCGCGAAGAATTTAGTCAATTAGAAATTGAGCAATTGCGAGGTGAACTTAAAGAAAAAGAGTTAACAGCTAAACTTGCAGAAAGTCAAGAAAAACAAAGGCTCAGTGAAGCTAAATTAAATCGTTCGTTGAAAATTGCCCTTACTGCTTCCGTTCTCGCCATATTGGGATTAAGTGTTTCCATTGTGACAGCAGTAGATAGTGAAATAAAAACCCTCAGTGCATCTAGTGAAGCCCTCTTTGCCTCCCAAAAAGGTATTGATGCTTTAAAAGAAGGTTTAAAGGCGGGAAGAAAATTACAACAAACAATTTGGGTAGATTCCTATACAAGAGAGCAAGTACAAACGGCGCTTTATCAAGCAGTCTCTGGGGTTAGAGAGTATAACCGCTTAGAAGGACATACGTCTGGGGTAAATAGTGCTACATTTAGCAGCGTTCGCTCTTTAATTGCCTCAGCCAGTGCAGACACTACAATCAAACTCTGGCTTCCTGATGGTAGCTTGCTCAAAACCTTGTCGGGGCATAAAGATATAGTTAATAGTGTCAGTTTCAGCCCAGATGGTCAAATCGTTGCTTCGGCGAGTACAGACAAGACACTGAAGCTGTGGAGTCGGGATAACCAACTGCTCAAAACCTTGCAGGGACATAATAGTGCAGTCTTGAGTGTCGCTTGGTCGCCCGATGGTCAAACTATTGCTTCCGGGAGTGCTGACAAGACGGTGAAATTGTGGAGTCGGGATGGCCAACTGCTCAAAACCTTGCAGGGACATGATGATGCCGTCTTGAGTGTCACTTGGTCGCCCGATGGTCAAACTATCGCTTCTGCTAGTTTAGACCAGACTATCAAACTGTGGAGTTTGGAAGGTAAGCTACTAAGAACCTTATCGGGGCATAGTGCTGGAGTTACCAGCGTCAGTTTTAGCCGTGATGGTAAGACGATCGCTTCCGCAAGTACCGACGAGACACTCAAACTTTGGAGTTTTGAAGGTGTGCTACTCGACACCTTGAGGGGACATAATAATTGGGTAAATAGTGTTAGTTTCAGCCCAGACGGTCGCACCCTTGCTTCTGCCAGTCGGGACAAAACTATTAAATTCTGGCGTTGGGACGATGTGTTATTGCGAAAACCCAAAGCTAATAACGATGATTGGGTGACTGGCATCAGTTTTAGCCCAGACGGTCGCACCTTGGCAGCAGCAAGTCGTGACAAAACTGTAAAACTTTTGAGTCGAGACGGTAAACTACTCCGCACCTTCCAGGGGCATCAAGGTGAAGTTTGGGGCGTTAGTTTCAGCACAGATGGAGGGGCGATCGCATCGGCTAGTAAAGATAAAACCGTGAAGCTTTGGAGTCTGGACGGTAAATTGCTCAACACCTTACAAGGTCATAATGATGCCGTCTTGGGTGTAGCTTGGTACCCCGCTGGTCAAGTAATTGCCTCGGCTAGTAAAGATAAAACCGTGAAGCTTTGGAACCGCGATGGTAAACTACTCAAAACCTTGCAGGGACATGAAGGTGCAGTGAACTGGGTAAGCTTGAGTCAAGATGGCAAGTTGCTAGCCTCAGCCAGTGATGACAAAACCGTGAAAATCTGGAGTATCGAGGGTAAATTGCTACACACCTTAACTGGTCATAGCCGCCAGGTGAATGGGGTTGCTTGGTCGCCAGATAATCAGGCGATCGCCTCAGCTAGTATTGATAGTACAGTTAAACTCTGGAGCCGGGACGGTGATTTACTAAATGATCTTGCTGGGGATGGCGATAATTTCATCAGCGTCAACTTTAGCCCCGATGGCAAGACTCTAGTAGCTAGTAGTGATGACAAGGTAAAACTTTGGAGCCGGGAAGGAACATTGCTGATTGCTTTAAAAGGTTATAAGGATGAGTTAACCAGCGTCAGTTTCAGCCCTGACGGCAAGACTCTAGCTGCGGGTAGTGCTAACGGCACAGTAATTTTCCAGAATTTGGCAGATATCAAACTGGAAAAATTACTGACACGAGGTTGCGATTTACTACAGAATTATTTGCAGACTAATCAGAAAGTAATGAAGAGCGATCAGTCCTTGTGTTCTGGTAGGTGATGAACCAGACTTGAAGTGGTGATTTTATGACTAAAATAAATCATAAGTTGCAACTACTCTCTAACTGTTTGATTTGCTGTTCTTGATATTCTTCAGGAACGAAACTATAGCCAAACTCAGAACACCTTGACTTGACAATTTTGGCTAATTCAACCACTTCTTTTTTACGATTACCATTCTCAAACTTGATTAAATTTGTCTCATCAGCCCCCTTGGCTTCAAATTTAGGTTCTGCTAAGTTATCTCGTAAATTTAGACGTGTTGGCTTATCTTTTATATTTATAAATAAGGCTTGAATCAAAACTTCAGCAGCATCGTAAGCTGTCACAGCCCAGGGACTAATTTCTCTGCCTTGCCATAATTCTTCGGCTTTCTTCGCAAAATTGGATTGAGAAGCTGTTGTTTGTATCCACGGAGTAGTCACCACTAAATGATCTACAATATCTTCACCTAGCAGAAGTGTTTCATCTGTGAAAAGGGTATTTGCTCCTACCATCACAAAATCGTCATGACTAGCTTTGATTAATTTGAACGTATTACGTATGCTATAGTTGGTAGTCCCTCCATCAGGAATAACCACAAAGGCTTTAACCCCCGTAGCTTTTGCTTTTTTAATAGCTTTGCTTGGCTTAAAGAAAGGGTTAGATAAATGAAAATCTTTATCTTGTGGATCATTTGTTATGTCTATATTAAAGCCCGATAAATTATTTGTTAATTCTGTCAAAAATGATTTACTGAATTCACTGGAGGGATTGTGAAAAACTGCTACTTTTTTATGAATTTTTCTATCTAGATAACGTGCTACAGCTATAGTACTTATCTTAAGAGATGGTATTGTGCGGAAGAAAAAACGATCATTTGGACGTGGAAGTTGTGTGGCAGTACTCCCAGGAGAAACTGATACTAACTCGCCCTTTTCAAAAATGTCTCTCGTTCCAAGAGTAAGATCACTAGCATAATGACCTATGACTGCAAGTATATGCTGCTGTTTTACCAAAATGCTTGCAATTCTTCTAGCTTCCTTAACGTTGTTTGCGTCATCGGCGATCAATACTTTAAGACCAATTTTGGGCTGAGATTCTTCTTTACTCAAAAATTCTTCTTGGGCTTGAGCAACCCCTCTTAAAATTTGTAATGAAGTATAGAGGTTGCTATTTATAGGAACTACTACAGCAATTGTATAAGCTAGTATCTTATCTCTTTCAATTCTGGCATTATTAATATATATCAACGTTTCAGGATCATTGGGTTCTCTTCTTCTTACTGTTTCAAGTAATTTAATAGCTGTTGGATAATCATTGTTTTTATAAGCCTCTATGCCCTTTATTTTGTCATTTAAAATAGACCCTGAAATTAGAGAGTTTTCACCACAACTCAAAGATTCCAAACCTGGTAAGTTTCTATTAATATTTTTCTTAAGATTTAGACAAATAGTATTTGAGTAATCAGATGTATTTTGATGTACTAATGTTGCCAACAATAATCCGATAGTTATACACCCAATAATAATTAGTAGTTTTTTTATTAAAGGTCTTCTGATGACATTTACATATCTGTTTATATTAATCGAATTATTTACTCTTGGCAAAACATCTGATTTTGGTGGTGATGCTTCAACACTATTACCCTGGGTTTCTGGCTGATTTTCCTTTGCTTTTAACTCTTGCTTTCTTTGTTCAATCTGGTTTTCACGGTCTCTCATGTTTTGATTTAGTTGTTCAATCTCCTGTCTCAACTGAAGCTTTCGTCTTGGATTTATTTCGCAACGCTCCTGATTGTATAGCTCATTCAATAGATCCGAATCTTTTGCCAGTTGCTCTTGGATGACTTTTAGCTGATTATCCATAGCTTAGTTCCTCCGCAACTTAGAGATTAACTGTTCCCAAGCAGACTTAATGTTGAAACCACTTCCAAGCTCTAACTCACCTTCATACTCCACAAGCATTGGCACAATCGGTAGAGTTATTTTTAATTTATGTTTGGCATCTAGCTCAGGATCTTTAATAATTTCAGCTACTGCTACACTACTGAGAGACAAAGCAGGAATTCGCTCTTCTAATGCTGCTAACATCTGCTGCATTTGTTGCTCTGAAATCAAGTTTGCTTCTAGTGCATCTATTAGGTTCTGAATCAAAACTAATTGTGTTTGATCTAGTTGCTGAGTAATAGTACTAATTATGGCTCGTTCGATAGCATCATAGCGGTTTAATAGAGCTTGACGCATTTGATTTTGATTTTCATAAATGCCAACTTGACCATTTAGTAAAACATTTAACTTCGCATCCATCTGCTGCAATTGGCTTTCGACCTTCTGCATCTCAGTATTTGGAGTATTTGATAATTCTTGGTCTAGTTCAGCGTACTCTTGCTTGTAACGAGCAAGTGAATCCCATTGCCGCTCAATTTCCTGGCGATACCCAGCCTTTACACGGGGGTTTGTCTCGTAGCGCAATGCTTCTTCAAACTCCTTAAGCAGTTCTTGGTCTTTGCTAATGTGTGTTTCCAAATCTTGTAGTCTTTGAGAAAAGCCTGGAGAGAGCATAAGGTTAATTCTTTACTTCCTGGATAACTAACTTTGTAAATCGTAGATAGATTCAGTAAACTCAACAACACTTGGTTTTTATTCGGAACTCAACTGAAGTGAAACCATACCGTAATTACCGTAAGTCCTTTTTAGTGTAGCAATGTCTCGCAGGCGCAGGGCGCGATCGCACTCCCAAAAAATCCTTACCTGAGCAAGTGAAGTTAAAAGCGATCGCACCACATCACCAATTGCGTAGGCGTAGCCCGTCTTAGACATCGCCTTCTGTTACCCAACCTCAAGCTGTTGTTTCAGAACTACGGCAGGAAAATCAGCCAAAACTCATAGACAAAGCTGTAGCATTGAGTGAAGTACCCGTCAGCAAGGGATCGAGGGCGATGTACGTAACCGTCACACAACCACTGACTTTTGAAGAGTTTCTTGCCTGGGACGATGGTTCAGGCAGAGACTTTGAGCTATTGGATGGGATTCCCGTGTCATTATCAGAACCAAATGCAAATCATGAGGATTTGATTCAGCGACTGTGTGCCTACTTAGAAAATCACTGTCAAGAAAATGACTTGCCTTACATCTCGCGTCAGTCCAAGCAAGTTCGGCTCAAAATAGCACCACCAGAAAAGGAAAAAAGCCGGAAAGCAGATATTGTCATATTTGCAAGAGTTGAATGGCAGAGGATGAAAACTAGCTCTAGTTCTGCTGCTGCATATATTCCACCACCCGGAATCATTGAGGCCGTTAGCAACAACTGGAAGGACGACTATCTGACAAAACTTGCTGAATATGAAGAGTTGGGCGTTTTCGAGTACATCATTGTGGACTATGCTGCTTTTGGTGGCATTCGGTTTATTGGTTCTCCCAAGCAGCCAACCATTACAATCTACCAACTTGAAGATGGAGAGTATTTACCCCCAAAGGTGTTTCGAGGGCAGGATCAAATTGATTTTAAATTGTTTCCGAACATTCCCTTAACGGCTGAACAGATTTTTGCAATGAGTCGCTGATTAGCATTTCTGTTATTGGAATTTCTGGATTTTCTGACATTCACACAACACTTTGAACAGATGGCTTAGTTAATGGTATTTCATCAATCTCAGCATTAAAAGCTGCTGCCAACTCAGGACTGGCGATCGCAATAACTCAACTTAAAAGCGATCGCTTCTCTACGAGACGCTGCGCGATCGCCAAGAGTGAGTGTTACGCAGTATTGGTTTAATTTTCCCCAATTGCGATCGCCCCACTTAACTATACGTGAGTTCGGCAGATGAGATGGTATCCAGATAATTAGTTGAATAAAAAGACCTCTAAGAGGTTTTACTACGCAAAACCTGTCCCTCTCCGACTCGGAGCTACGGTGTACACACAAGTCGAAAAAAGCTCAATTTCCCATTGTTCTCTCGTTCCCATGCTCTGCATGGGAATGGCTGATTAGAGGCTCTGCCTCCAGTTAGACATTGAG
>Ga0136635_10000608_pt1 | contig 10161 bp, 5 predicted proteins | sample AntDrymeUQ852106_2_FD_105495 | JGI IMG/M metagenome (GOLD analysis project Ga0136635, IMG submission 105495) | Polar desert sand microbial communities from Dry Valleys, Antarctica - metaG UQ85 (21.06) | ecosystem: Environmental > Terrestrial > Soil > Desert | place: Antarctica: Dry Valley... | reverse complement strand
GCTTTATCCCAAGAGTCAATTGCTTCTGACCATTGTCCTAATTGTCCTAGCACTACTCCTCGGTCGATCCAAACTTCGGGATAATCTGGATAAATTAAGAGTGCATTGTCGTAAGAGGCGATCGCTTCCGAGTTTCGTTGATCTACGGCAAGTGCAATTCCTCGGTAATACCAGTTTTGGGGGTCGTCTGGTTCAATTGAGAGTGCTTTGTCGTAACTAAAAACGGCTTCTGATAGCCTTCCTAATTTCAGCAGCGCTAAACCTCGGCTAGACCAAGCTTCTTCGTAGTCAGGCTGAATTTCTAGTGCGACATCGAAAGAAGCGATCGCTTCTTCAAATTGTCCTAATTCACCGAAGATGCCGCCTCGATTGTACCAAGCTTTATAAGAGTCTTGTTTGATTAAGAGCGCTCTGTCATAAGAGGCGATCGCTTCGTTAAACTCTCCTAAGTGAAATAATGTCAAACCTCGGTTAAACCAAATCTCATACATCGACGGGTTAATTTGTAAAGCTTGATCGTAAGAAGCTAGAGCACCTGACAAATCACCTGTCTTAGCTTGCTGAAGTCCTTGATAAAACCATTCTTGCGCCTGAGTATCAGTACTAACTAGTTGTGGTGGTTCAGTTTTTGGAATTGCCAATCCCGAAGCAAGTTGGTGGACTAAGCTGGTACTTTGATCTAACCTGACCAACAACTCATCTAGCGTTTGGGCTACATCTGGTTCTAAATTTGCCTTCTCCTCATCCCAAGTTGTTTGTGCGGATGCTTCTGGGCTGTTTTCGACCAACGTTTCGTCAACAGACATTAGGCGATCGGGCAAAACTTCCACGACAACAGGCGTTATACTTTCAGCTTCTGGCGCTTGAAACTCCCATACCAGTTCGCTCAAGTTCTGTATCAACTCTTCTTCGCTTTGAGTTTCCTCTGATGTCGGCGTTATACTTTCAGCATTTGGCGCTTGAAACTCCCATACTAATTCGCCGTTGTGTATTTCCCCGTTTGCTGAAGCGCTAGGCACATGCTGAGTGCTTGTTTCGGTTTCTGGCGCTTCATACTGCCATTCCAGTTCTTCAAAGTTCTCCCCATCCCCAATTTCAATAGCAGTGAGAACTGCTGTAGACGTTGTATATTCAGCATTTTCCTCGTTCTCGTCCCAAGAAATTTCCCCTAAGTTCCGTGTCAACAATCGGATACCAATGTCATAAGAAAGATCGCCAATTGTGCCGATACCAAGTTCACCCAGTTGCACCATTCGCGTTGCTAACTGATTATTCGGTGCGGGTGATGCTAACAATTTTTCGCCAAAACTCAGCAACCAATCTAGCCACCGATCAACGCTAATTCTATTTTCCATCCTTTGCAGATATTTCTGCGCCCACTCTTGTCCTCGCGCTTGATATACGCCTTCTAGCAGTTGGTTGTACAAAACTTCCAAATCGGCATTTGTTAGTTCCGGTGCCTGATGCACCACATTTTGTCTTTTTATACGGTTTTGAGAACGAGTCCGTTTCGTGCCAAAGGCGCGTTTCCAAAATTTATGAAGCCACTTTACTAGCCACTTGAGCATCTGCCGCACTCTGGATGTTGTTTCTCATAGATTTTAACGAGCGCTGTCTTAAAAAAAGCAAGCATTACGTAAAAACCTACTAGATTATGAAGGGGGAATGGGGAATGGGGAATGGGGAATAGGGAATGGGGACTAGAAAAAGAATTATTACCCATTACCGCGTTCCCAATTACCCCTTCGGGGTTCAGAAGGTGCTTTATGTCGCTTCTAGCCTTTCCAACGCACTGGCTCACCAATTACCAATTCCCAATTCCCAATTCCCCATTTTTATTGATTCGCAGCTTGAAATTGATTAAACAATTCCTGGACAATTAATTGCGGATCGTCTGTCTCAATTCCTAACTGTTGGGAAATTTGCTGGCGTAAGCCTTCATCCTGCTGTAACATTACAAACAATTCGTCTAGGGTGACGGTTTGCAATTCTTCCTCCGGCACAGTTTCTAACTCTGCTATAGCATGTGCAGGATCGGTTGGTAATTCTTTTTTCGGCAGAATTTCTAACTCTGCTGCGGGTGCAGGATTGGTTGATAATTCTTTTTTCGGCAGAATTTCTAACTCTGCTGCTTTATTCGTTTGTTCGGGTGGAGTAGAGACAAGGGTTATCGCGTCTCTACTCTTGACAGCATCTGGTCCCTCATACTCCCATACTGGTTCGCTGACATTGCGTGTCAACAGCCGCATACCAATATCATAGGCAGCATCGCCGACTTCGCCGACTTCCAACTCACCCAAATCCACCATTCGGGATGCTAATTCATTATTAGGTGCAGGGGAAGCAAGCAATTTTTCACTAAAGCGCTGTAACCATTCCAGCCAACGTTCAGTTGAGATGCGATGTTCAATATTATGCAGCCACTTCAGCGCCCAAGCTTGCCCTCGTGCTTGATGTACTCCTTCTAAAAGTTCGCTGAAGAGAAATTCCAGATCGGTATCGCTCAGGGGTGGAGCGGGTTCTTTTTGAACGTCAGCCACTGATGAGGATGAAGTCTGTTTTTTACCAAATAAGCGTTGAAAAAAACGAAAAAGCCAGTGAAGGAGCTTATTGAGCATCTGCTGCACCCCTGAGTGTTGGTTATTTTAAGATTGTAGCGATGTCTACGACACACTTGATCGGGTCAGCGCTACAATTGCGAATTAGAAATTATAAATTAAAAATTCATAAATTTTAACAGTCTATATGAATTTTTATGTTGATGTAGACGAGAAAATCAACCTTAAGAAGGAAGACAATTAGAAGCGGCAATTTAGGATACCTAAAGATTGGGCGGTAAGTTTAAAATGGTTTCATGCCGAACTCTTCTGAGTGCTACCAATCAACCAATAAATTGGCATTGACATTCAATTCCATGTCTTACGAACCGCTGCACCACAAGTATCGCCCAAAGAGTTTTGCTGAACTGGTGGGTCAAGAGGCGATCGCCTCCACTCTCACTAACGCCATTCGCACAGCTAAAATAGCCCCAGCATATTTATTTACTGGTCCACGAGGTACGGGGAAAACCTCTAGTGCGAGAATTCTCGCTAAATCCCTCAATTGTCTTAATAGTGACAAACCCACAGCAGAACCTTGCGGCATCTGCGATGTATGTAAGGGAATCACTAAAGGCTATTCTCTAGATGTAATAGAAATCGATGCCGCTAGCAATACTGGTGTCGATAATATCCGCGAACTCATTGAAAAGGCGCAGTTTGCCCCGGTTCAATGTCGCTATAAAGTTTATGTAATTGATGAGTGTTTAACAGGAGACTCTCTAGTTTTAACCAGTGAGGGTCTTGTTAGGATTGACGACTCTAACATTAAGGGTAAAAAGGTTCTCAGTTACAATGATGCAAATCGAAAGTGGGAATTCCAAAAAGTTGTCAGATGGTTAGACCAGGGAGAACGTCAGACTCTGGTAATCAAGACAACAAACCGAGAAATCACATGTACGGGTAATCATTTAATCAGGACAGTTGAGGGATGGATACCAGCAAAACACCTGAAAAAAGGAGCGAAGATACTATCCCCTGCGAGTGTGGATGCGGCACCCTCATTTACAAATTTGGCACGGATGGACATATCCGGAGATTTGTCAGAGGACACCAGTTCAAAAACAATACATACGGGCAAAAATCATACGATCTGGAATCTATTCTTAAACAAGCTGAATTACTGCGACCTTTCTGTGCTTGCGGATGTGGAGAAAAGCTTGATGTTCCAGCCTTTTTGCGAAAAAAAGGCAAAGGACTTGTCACCATACAATCTCACTGGCAAAAACATCCATATCAAAAAGGACACGGAATTTGGGAACTTAGAACCAAAAATTTCCTTGCAGAAGCCGAGATTTTGTCACCAGAAATACTGGGACTTATCTATGGAACCTTGCTGGGAGATGGGTCTATCACTTACCCAAATAAACACAGTAGATTCCCTCGATTATGTTGGACACACGCAGAAACACAGCAAGAATGGTTGGAATACAAAGCCTCCCGCCTTCAAAAACTGCGACCAAAGCTACGATTTGCGGTTAACAAGGGATACGGAAATACATCACTCACCTGCAAAACATTCTGTCATCCCCAACTCAAAGATGTCTTTGACATTGTTAAACCGAGTGGGGACAAAAAACTCGTCTCTATCGACTGGCTTAATAAAATTACAAAAGAAGGACTTGCTTGGTGGTTTTGTGATGATGGATCACTCAGTCTCAGTCCACAAGGAAGTCCACAGATTCAATTGCATACTGAAGGATTCTCTGGGGAAGAAAATCAAATTATTGTCAGATGGCTTACAAAAATGGGTTACCCAACAAAAACTTTGTTTTACACAAGGAGTAGCACAGGCAAGACATACCACTACATATGGATGGGAGCGAACACCAGTAGAAAATGGTTGGCAGACCTCAAACAATATTCCATACCCGCAATGGACTACAAATTTGGAAACGGTCGAATCTGTCTACCTCGCTGGAGTTGAGCGAGTTTATGATATAGAAGTTGAGCATAATCACAACTTTGTGGCTAACGGTCTGTTAGTCCATAATTGTCACATGCTCAGTAATGCGGCATTTAATTCGCTACTAAAGACATTAGAAGAACCACCGAGACATGTTGTCTTTGTTTTAGCGACAACAGACCCGCAAAGAGTTTTACCAACAATTATTTCTCGCTGTCAAAGGTTTGATTTTAGGCGAATTCAGGTAGAGCCGATGGTGAAGCATTTAAAAGCGATCGCCTCACAAGAAAACATCAATATTTCTGATGACGCTGTAAAATTAGTTGCCCAAATTGCTCAAGGTGGATTGCGCGATGCAGAAAGTTTGCTCGACCAATTAGCACTATTATCGGGTGAAGTGATACCAGAGCGAGTTTGGGATTTAGTCGGTTCGGTAAGCGAACAGGATTTGCTGGTATTGGTGAACGCTCTTGCTGAAAATAATCCCGAAGCGGTTCTTGACAGCACCCGCAAAATCCTCGACCGTGGTCGCGAACCTTTAACTATTCTCCAGAATCTTGCTGCATTCTACCGCGATTTACTCATCGCCAAAACCGCACCCAAACGCCAAGATTTAGTTACTTGTACAGACCAAACTTGGAAAGCGATCGTTGAATTCGCTCAACAGTTAGACATAACTACAATCTTGACAGGACAGCAACACCTACGAAGCGCTGAAGTACAAATCAAAAACACCACTCAGCCCAGTTTGTGGTTAGAAGTCACATTGTTAGGCTTATTAAATGGCGCAAACACCCAATCCGCAGCCCCAAGCCAAGCACCTACCACTACCCCAACAGCATCACCAAGCAATCATCGTCCCCCCACTCCCGATTCCTCTACAGACGCGATAACCTGTGTCTCTACTCCACCAGACGCGATAACCTGTGTCTCTACTCCACCAGACGCGATAACCTGTGTCTCTACTCCCCCACCGGAAACCCCTCCAGAATCCAACGATGCCTCACTTGCAGAAACTTGGCAAAAGGTAGTGACTTACCTACCAATTTCTACAGGTTCATTGCTGCGTCAAATGTGCCATCTGATAGAGTTTGATGGTAATGTTGCCCGAATTGGAATTAAATCGCCAGCTTGGTATAAAAGGCTTCAGACAGAGCAGCCGATAATTGCCACAGCCTTTGAAAAGGCTTTCCAGCGTCAAATAAAAGTAAACCTAGAATTAATCAGCGCGTCACCACCTTCTACCCCCCCAAAGCCTAACGGCGTAAAAGCCCAGCCTCCGCCGAATTATCAAAGCGATAATATAACGCCACCAGCAGAAGTTTCCCAGCCAGCAAAAAACCGATCCGCAAGAACTGAATCTCCCTCAGTTGGGCAAGCAGTGCAAATGCCTCCACCGCGTAAGCCATTACCACCAGCAACCGTAGATGATACGGAAAATGCTGATGCAGCTCGAAGTCTGGCGAAATTTTTTGATGGTCAAATTATCCGCTTCACAGAAGAAGTTGTAGAAGTGTCAGATACAACTGCACCTGATTTGTTAGAAGAAGCGGAAGTGGATGAAGATTAGGGAATTGGGAATTGGGAATTGGGCATGGGGCATAGAAAAGAGATTTGGCTTTATTCCGATTACCGATTACCGATTACCGATTACCGATTACCGATTACCCATTCCCCAGTCCCCTTGTCTCCTATTCCCCAGTCCCCTGATGCACAGTTTTCACCCATTTCAGCCGCTTTGGTCTGACTGACATGCGGGCAGTAGCGCTGCTCATGACGACAAACCAGTGGAACATGTATATAATTCCGCGTAATGTCTGAAGCAGGGGTACAAAGTAGCTAGAAACGCGAAACTTTTGCTCTTTATCTTGACGTATCCGCTTTAGACCGGCGAACATACCCGCCATTGACATGGTGACTGTCAAGCCGCTGACTGGACTTAATATTGGTGGACGGTGCCGAGCGATCGCCATCAATAAATCTGGTACTGCTGCTGTCGGTAAAATATACATAATCAGCAAAAACATCAGCAAATCCCAGGTTTTACTTCTCCCCATGCGGTTGCGAAGAATTAAATCCCAGTAATCCAAATAGCGCTGATATCCGCCTTCTGCCCAACGGTTGCGCTGATGCCAAAGAGCGATCGCATTTGTTACACCCTCTTCTTCCACCGCTGGATTAAAAGCACAATCTATATCCCAGTCGTTTAAATGCAGGCGGAATGTTAAATCCAAGTCATCGGTGATGGTTTCTTCATTCCAGCCCCCGCAGCCTTCCAAAGCTTCGCGCCGGACAAATTGACCATTTCCCCGCAGTTCGCCGATTCCACTAATGGCAATCCGCCGCTTTTGGAAAACGGCATCAACTGCCATTTCCGCCATTTGACCTTTTGTCCAAAAGTTTTCTTTTGCGTTGGCGATCGCTTTTCGCAGCTGCACAGCGCCCAGCTTTTCTTTGGCAAACAAGGGTATCACCCGCAGCAGCAAGTCTGGCGACACAATCGCATCAGCGTCAAACACCGCTATAATTTCCCCTTGAGTCAGTGGCAAAACTTGATTTAATGCCCCTGACTTACCGCCACTCGCTTCTGCTGAACGTCTTAATACTTTTAGGTTATTGTATTTTTCCGTTAGTTGTGCTAGTACCTGCGGCGTTGTGTCGTTGCTGTTATCGTCAATTATCCAGACTTCGTAATCACCTTGCGGATATTTGAGATTACAAAGATTTTTGACTAAATTGGCAATAACTGCTTCTTCATTTTTAGCCGCCACTAACACAGATACTTTTGGTAAATCACCCAGCATTTCCTCTTGATAGGGTAAGAAATTACTTTCCCCTACCAAGTGTTCTTTGCCCGGTCTAGCAAACACAATCCTCAGGGCATGAATTCCTAAGATAGTGGTCAATCCTAGGACAAAAATAGAACCCCAAGAAACTAAATGTAAAGCGATCGTGCCGCTCCAGACGACAGTCAAAACTAGAGCGGCTTTTTTTCTCCGACCTTGAAACCGGGATGGTAGAAACACAGGATCGGTCTCTACTTCCTCCAACTCATCATCTCCCGACAAATCAGAAAATAAAGAGTTGAGCGGATCAAGCTCGTTGTAAGAATCGTTTTCGGGCCAGGAATTCGCTGGCATAAGTTACTTGATTCAATAACCAGTATTTGTCTACACCCATAAAGAAGCTGGGTATCAGGTAACACCAAACCGTGCAACCTTCACACACTTTTAGCTTACCTTGAGATTGCCGATACTGTTCGACTTCTTCCGATTCACGATAGAGGTCGTAAAGTCGTCCGTTAATCGGAACTCCAGTTTGGGCAAAATGGTAACAAGGTAGTAGCAGCTCGTCATTGGGAGAAATCGCAATCACGGCATCCACCGCTTTACAACGGGGATTTTTGGTGTCATTGCCCCCAGCTTCAATAAAAGCCAATGCAGCCTTATTGTAGCCGACATTTTTATATTTCCTAGCAGCAGCTTCGATTGCCGCTACCATTTCTGGGGTGGGATTCTTATTAGAGTTGTATTGGTCATAAGCCGTAAACGCTGGGTTTAGCCAGACGCGAGCAGCTAGTTTTTGTCCTAATGCTGCGACTTCTTGAATGCGATCGTAGTTTTGGGCAGTAACGGTATGATTTAGTACCGGGTACTCTCCTAAAGATTGGGCGATCGCCACCGACTCTACCAAATTGTCAAAAATCTTCACACCACGCGACTGATCGTGAGTTTCCGCATCCCCACCATCCAAAGAGAAATTCAAAAAGTCTACTAAACCTTGAACTTCCTTAGCTTTTTTCGGATACAAAATTGTATTCGTCGTCATGCTGGTATAAAAACCCTGACGTTTTGCCTCGGTATAAATCTCCCCGACATCATGTCGCAATAAAGGTTCGCCACCGGTAAAGTCTACATATTTAGTCCCCAAACGGCGTAAATCTTCTAAATTACGCTTAATCGTTTCAAAATCAGCTTCTTTGCCCGGTTCTAATGCCCAAATGTTGCAAAAGTGACAGCGGGCATTACAGCGATACGTCAAGTAATAATTTGCAACCAGCGGAGCCATAGTGTAAACCCACTAAAAGTTTTCCTTAAGACATCTTTAAACGGAGTTAACCAACAGTCAACATTCTTGAGTAAGTTGTTGGTGGGAGCGTTGGAGCGTAGTTAGTGGTTATTCTACCAACCATTACCCATTCCCGATTACCCATTACCCATTCCCGATTACCGATTACCGATTACCCATTCCCCACTCCCCCATAGTGAACCATGACATTTTTTTGGGAACACTATTTACACCTATCTAGATTCCCGGTTGTCAACTAACTTGAGGAGTATTAAATTATGTCTTTTGAGCAACTCCAACCAGCGACTCAACAACAAGCAAGCGTCTACTTACCTTACATTCAGGGAAGCAAGCGCGATTTTTTGCGTTATGCCATTGCTCTTTATCAAAAAGGCGTTTTGGAAGGAAAACGCAAAATAGAAGGCAGCGAGCACGTTCCCTTTGTCGCTACTTGGAATATTGCCACCTTACCCTCAGACTTAACTCGTTGCCGATTGCAGTTTGATGGCGACGCTGAATTAAGTTATGAACTGATGATGGCAAGTTTCGAGTTTATTAATTTTTTAATTGAACTGATGGAAAATTATAAACGCTATCGCGTGAGTGATTTTTCACAAGCATTTTACCGCAAACTGCTGCGTGTAGAGGAATAAACAAGGCAAAACGAGTAAATATAATTCAATAATTCTCGGTTTTAGCAACTTCGCCCAAAAAAGGTACGATTTTGAGCTAGAAAGTGTCCTTGAAATTTGGGCGATCGCGTTACTCAACGAGTTTGCAGCAACCGGGAAGTGCGAACTTCGACCTAGAATTAGGATCTAGCTCGGTTCTACTTTCTTTTGAAATAAGGAGTGCATGTGTGCCAAAGTCTGCTAAATATTTGCTGATTGGCTCAACCGAAAGTTACAGTGGCAAATCTGCCACAGTTTTAGGTTTGTCGCATCAGTTACAGAAAAAAGGACTAGATATCGCCTACGGGAAACCCCTAGGTACAAGTTTGAGTGAATTTGAAGGAAACGTAATTGAGGAAGATGTGCAATTTATTGCCAACAGCCTCAATTTACCTTCAAACCGGATTGCACCGACAATGCTTGCTTTAAATGAAGTCGCTATACAAAAACGCTTGCGTGGAGAAGACAATACTGATTATCGTGCCACTTTAGCCCAGCAATATTTACAAATATCTAGAGGGGATTTGGTATTGTTGGAGGGTCCTGGCAATTTGTCAGAAGGCAATTTATTTGACTTGTCTTTGCTGCAAGTGGCTGATGTTGTTGATGCAGCTGTGTTGTTGGTATGTCGTTATAAATCGCTGCTTTCAGTTGAGGCACTGTTATCTGCGAAACAGCGTGTAGGCGATCGCTTAATTGGTGTAGTCCTCAACGATATCCCCGCAGCCCAAATGGAAGCTGTTGATACTGTGTTGCGTCCGTTTTTGGAACAACAAAATATTCCCGTACTGGGAATGTTGCCGGAAAACGACTTACTCCGCAGTGTTAGCGTTGGGGAATTGGTAAAGCAGTTAAAAGCCGAAGTTCTCTGTCGTAGCGATCGCCTAGATTTAATGGTCGAGAGTTTAGCAATTGGAGC
>Ga0136635_10000607_pt1 | contig 10163 bp, 8 predicted proteins | sample AntDrymeUQ852106_2_FD_105495 | JGI IMG/M metagenome (GOLD analysis project Ga0136635, IMG submission 105495) | Polar desert sand microbial communities from Dry Valleys, Antarctica - metaG UQ85 (21.06) | ecosystem: Environmental > Terrestrial > Soil > Desert | place: Antarctica: Dry Valley... | reverse complement strand
GGCGCCGATACTGCCGCCCGAGACCGCGGCCGCGACCGCGAGGTCGATCCAGATCGACGGCGACACCGTCGACGAAACCGCCCCGGCCGCCGCGCCAATGGCCAACATGATCAGGACCAGGTCGAGGCTGAGCATCTCGGCGATGCCGAGCACCACCGCGATGGCGGTCCACGCGATCCACGCGTTGTTGCTCAGCCACTCCACGCCGGCAGCCTAGGTCACGACAACGAGCGGGCGCGGGTACGCCGACGCGCCACCCAGCGGCCCCCGCGCTGCTCCAGCAGCAGGGGCAGCTCGAACGTCGCCGTCAGCGCTTCCTCGGTGAGCGCCTCGGCGATCGGGCCGGCCGCCAGCACCCGGCCGTTGCCCAGCAGCAGGGCGTGCGTGAACCCCTGCGGGATCTCCTCGACGTGGTGGGAGACGAGGACCAGGGCGGGCGACCCCGGGTCCTGGGTGAGCACGCTCAGAGTGCTCACCAGGTCCTCACGGGCGCCGAGGTCGAGGCCCGCGCCGGGCTCGTCCAGCAACAGCAGCTCCGGGTCGGTCATCAGGGCACGGGCCAGCTGCACCCGCTTGCGCTCGCCCTCGCTGAGGGTGCCGAAGGTGCGCTCGGTGAGGTCGGCGACGCCCAGCTCCTTCAACAACTGCTCGGCGCGACCCTGGTCGAGCTGGTCGTACTTCTCGCGCCAGCGGCCCATCACCGCGTACGCGGCGGACATCACCACGTCCCCGACGAGCTCGCCCTCGGGGATCTGGTCGGCGACGGCGGCGCTCATCCAGCCGATGCGCGGCCGCAGCTCGAATACGTCGACGCCGCCGAGCGTCTCGCCGAGAACCTGAGCGACGCCCGACGTGGGGTGGATGTGGGCGCTGAGGACCTGCAGCAGCGTGGTCTTGCCCGCACCGTTGGGGCCGAGGAGCACCCAGCGCTCGTCGTCGCGCACGGTCCAAGAGACCCGGTCGAGGATCCTGGTTGAACCTCGGGTCACGCTCACGTCGGCGAGGTCGACGACGACGCTCATGGACTCCCTCAGGGGTGCTCGATCTGGCGCGCGGGGGCGACGCCCAACGTACGGCACCTACGCTGGACGGCCGTGACCGCACTGCCCCGTTCCGCGCTGCTGGCGTGCTGGTTCAGTGCCTGGACGCAAGGCTCCTGCAGCCTCGACGACGCCCGCGACGCCGTGGTGGCCGGCGACGCGGCGCACGACGTGCTCGGCCTCGACGAGGAACCGGTGCCGCTGGTGCTCGCGCTAGGCCAGCTGCGGGCGCTCGGGGCCGATCGAGCCACGCTGGCGCTACCCGTGCCGGGCGACCCGGTCGGCCTCGCCGGACCCGCTGCCTTCAACGAGATCGCGCTCGACGCCGGCGAGGCGGTGCTGCTGCCTGGTGCTGGGCTCGGGCTGGTGCCGACCGTGGTCGGCGCCGGTGTCACCTGGGCGGTCGAGCCGGCGAATGCCGTGCGGACCGTTCCGAACGTGGCAGAAGCCGACCAGTCGCTGCGCGAGCTGCTGCTGGAGAGCTCGGCCCGGCTCGCCGACCTCGACGTCGCCCGCTGGCGGCCGGAGGCGACCGCCGGGCTGCAGGCGCTGCGTGCAGTGGCGGATGCACCGCCGTTGCCCGGACTGCCGCCGCGCACCCAGCGGTTGGCCGTGCTCGCCGTGCGGTGCGCGGAGATCGCAGAGCTCGGCCTGGAGGACGACGGCGGCGCGATCTCGGCGTACGAGGCGGCGGAGCGGCGAGACGCGCTGCTGCGACTCGCCCGCGGGGCTCGGCACGCGCTGGTTGCCGCCTGCTCCGGGTGACGGCCAGCTGCCGGCCAATAGGGTCGAGGCCGTGACCGAGCCGCCGGACCAGCGGCCGACCCTGCTGGTGACCGTCAGCGGCAACGACCGCCCCGGGGTCACAGCCCGGCTGTTCGCTGCCTGCGCCGACCAGGCGGTCGAGGTGCTGGACATCGAGCAGGTCGTCGTCCGCGGCCGGCTGGTGCTCGGCGTCCTGCTCACCCTGCCGCGCGAGCTCGGCGCGCTGCGTGCGGCACTCACCACTGCCGCCACCGACCTCGGCCTCGAGATCGGCTTCGAGCAAGGCGTCGGCGACGATGCAGCCCTCGACTCCGGCCGGGTGCGGGTCACCGTGCTCGGTGCGCCGCTGCGCCCGGGCGCGGTCGCCGCGGTGGCCGGGCGGGTCGCCGACACCGGCGCAAACATCGACCGCATCCGGCGGATCGCCGGCTACCCCGTCACCGCCGTCGACCTCGACGTGTCGGGAGCGGATCCGGAGCGGCTTCGGGTGCTGCTGGCCGGGGAGGCGGCCCGCCAGCAGGTCGACATCGCCGTGCAGGCCGCCGGCATTCACCGGTACGCGCAGCGCCTGGTCGTCATGGACGTCGACTCGACCCTGGTGCAGGGCGAGGTAATCGAGCTGCTCGCCGAGTGGGCTGGCTGCCACCGTCAGGTGGCAGCGGTCACCGCGCGGGCCATGGCAGGCGAGCTCGACTTCGAGGCCTCGCTGCGGGAACGGGTGGCGCTGCTCGCCGGCCTCCCGGTGAGCAGCGTGGACAAGGTCTACTCCGCGCTGCAGCTGACCCCCGGCGCCCGCACTCTGGTACGCACGCTGCGCCGGCTGGGCTACCGGTTCGGGCTGGTCAGCGGCGGGTTCACCCAGGTGATCGACCGGCTCGCCGCCGACCTCGACATCCACTACGCCGCCGCCAACACGCTGGAGGTGGTCGACGGGCGGTTGACCGGCCGGCTGGAGGGCGAGGTGCTCGACCGGGCCGGCAAGGCGGACGCGCTGCGCCGGTTCGCCGCCGACGCCGGCATCCCGCTCGCCAACACGGTGGCCATCGGCGACGGCGCCAACGACCTCGACATGCTCGCCGCGGCCGGGCTCGGCGTCGCGTTCAACGCCAAGCCGGTCGTCCGCGAGGCAGCCGACACCGCGGTGACGCTGCCGTACCTCGACACCGTGGCGTACCTGCTCGGCATCACTCGCGAGGAGATTGAGGCGGCCGACGCCCAGGCGCCGTCGTGAGGGTCTAGCCGCTAGCTCGGCCGACGTCGAGGCCCTCCAGCCGGCAGGTGTCCGGCCCGATGGCGTCCCAGCTGCCGTCGTACGAGAGCGCCGCGACCGCCGCGGTCTTGAGCTCGCACTCTCCGCCTGCCAGCGTGGAGACTGCCTGGCTCATCGTGGGGTCGTGTCCCACCACGAGCACGGCCGTCACGTCCTCGGCGGTCGCTGTCATCAACGCCAGCAGATCCTCCACTCCCGCCTGGTACAGGTCGTCTCGGACGTCGACCTCGACCAAGTCGGGGAGGCTCGGGGCGATCTCCTGCCAGGTCTCGACCGCGCGGGCAGCCGACGACACCAGTGCGACCACCCGCCCGGTCGGCTCACCGAGTGCGCGACCGAGCAGCGCACCCGCCTCGCGAGAGTCGGCGCGGCCACGTTCGGTCAGCTGCCGGTCGTAGTCACGCTGCGTCGATCCCTGGGCTGACTTCTCGGCCTTGCCGTGCCGGACAACCACGATGTGGTGCGAAGCGGACATGGACGCAGGCTGCCACGGCCGGTCGACCCGAGTCTGTTGGGCGACGTCATAGGCTGGGCTGTCATGCCGTCCACCAGCCCGCGCTCAGCCCCCGGCCCGTTGGTGGCCATTGGCGGCGCGGAGGCGAAGGTCGGGCGCCGAGCGGTGCTGTCGGCGTTCGTGCAGGCCGCGGGGGGCGCTAAAGCACGGATCGTGGTGGTCCCGACCGCGTCCTCGCTCGGCCCGGAGGTGAGCGAGCTCTACACGTCGGTCTTCTCCAACCTCGGCGCGGTGGCCGTGGTCGAGGCACGTCCCCGCAGCCGTGCGGAGGCCGACGACCCGGCGCTGCTGGCCCGGCTGGACGACGCGACCGGCGTGTTCATGACCGGCGGCAACCAGCTCAAGCTGTCCGCCGTCGTCACCGGCACGGGGTTCGGGACCGCGGTGCACAATGCGCACCAGCGCGGAGCCGCCGTCGGTGGCACCTCCGCCGGCGCCAGTGTGCTGTCCACTCACATGGTGGCCTTCGGCAGCGGCGGGGCGACGCCCAAGCAGCGAATGACCCAGCTGTCGGCCGGCCTGGGGCTGCTGCCCGGGTGCGTCATCGACCAGCACTTCACCCAGCGCAACCGGTACGGGCGGCTGCTCAGCCTGGTCGCGCAGTCGCCCAGCCTGCTGGGCATCGGCGTCGACGAGGACACCGCGGCCGTGGTGACCGAGCAGCGCTGGCTCTCGGTGATCGGACGCGGCTCGGTCACCATCGTGGACGGCAGCTCGGTGATCTCGGACGCGCACGCCGCCAAGCGCACCGCGCCGCTGATGGTGTCCGGCGCCGTGGTGCACTCGCTGCCGGCGGGCAGCCGCTTCGACCTCGACCAGCGGGCGCTCGTACGAACGCCCGGGCGGCTCGACCCCGCCGCGGCGGAGGACCTGGCAGAGGCCACCCGCGACCGGCAACAGGTCACCGACGAGGTGAGCGGGTGAGCGGGCCCCTGCCCGACCTGGCGATCGTCGAGACGAGGGTCTACCGCGGGCCTAACGTCTGGTCGTACGGCACGGCGATCCACCTGGTCGTGGACCTGGGGTCGCTGGAGGACTACCCGACCGACCGGCTGCCGGGTTTCAGCGAGTCGTTGCTCGAGCTATTGCCCGGGCTGCGAGAGCACTCGTGCTCCCGCGGCAAGCGCGGCGGACTGGTCGAGCGGCTGGAAGAGGGCACCTGGCTCGGACACGTCACCGAGCACGTGGCCCTCCAGCTGCAGCAGGAGGTCGGCCACGACATGCGGCGTGGCAAGACCCGTCAGGTCAAGGGGGTCCGCGGCCGCTACAACATCGTCTACGGCTACGTCGACGAGCAGGCCGGGCTGACTGCGGCCAGGCTCGCGGTCCGGCTGGTCAACCATCTCGTCCGGGCAGAGCCGGAGTTCGACTTCGAGGCCGAGCTGGAACGCTTCATCGTCCGGGCCGAGCGGACCGCGTTCGGCCCGTCCACGGCGGCGATCATCGACGAGGCGGTCAGCCGCGACATCCCGTGGATCCGGCTCAACCAGCACTCGCTGGTGCAGCTCGGTCAAGGCGTCCACCAGAAGCGAATCCGCGCAACGATGACGTCGCAGACGTCGGCCATCGCGGTGGACGTCGCCTCCGACAAGGACCTCACCACCCGGCTGCTGAGCGCGGCCGGACTGCCGGTGCCGAAGCAGGAGTCGATCCGGACCGCGGACCAGGCGGTCGCAGTGGCCGAGCGGATCGGTTACCCGGTGGTGTGCAAGCCGCTCGACGGCAACCACGGTCGCGGCGTGTGCCTCGACCTGCAGGACGCCGACGCTGTCCGCGCGGCCTTCCCGGTGGCTCAGGAGCAGTCCCGACAAGGCGGGGTGATCGTCGAGTCGTACGTCGACGGCCGCGACTACCGGTGCCTGGTGATCGGGGGCAGGCTCACCGCGATCGCCGAGCGGGTGCCCGCCCACGTCGTAGGCGACGGGAAGCAGACCGTCCGCGAGCTGGTCGACGAGACCAACGCCGACCCGCGTCGCGGCATCGGGCACGAGAAGGTGCTGACCCGCATCACCCTCGACGCCAGTGCCGAGTCGCTGGTCGGCAGCCAGGGACTCGAGCTGGACGACGTCCCGGACGAGGATCGCATGGTCCAGCTCACCCTGACCGGGAACATGTCGACCGGCGGCATCTCCATCGACCGGACGTTCGATGCGCACCCCGAGAACGTCGAGGTGGCCGAGGAGGCGGCGCGGGTGATCGGGCTCGACATCGCGGGCATCGACTTCATCTGCCCCGACATTGCCGAGCCGGTCCGTGAGACCGGCGGCGCGATCTGCGAGGTGAACGCGGCGCCCGGCTTCCGGATGCACACCCACCCGACCATGGGGGACCCGCAGTTCATCTCCAAACCGGTGGTGGACATGCTGTTCCCGCCGGGCGCCCCCAGCCGGATCCCGATCGTTGCCGTCACCGGAACCAACGGCAAGACCACGACCGCACGGATGATCGCGCACATCTTCAAAGGGCTCGGCCGCAAGGTGGGGATGACCTCGACCGACGGCATCGTCATCGACGAGCGGCTGCTGATCCGCTCGGACGCGTCCGGACCGAAGTCGGCCCGGATGGTCCTGCAGAACCCGCGGGTGGACTTCGCGGTTTTCGAGGTGGCGCGCGGCGGCATCATCCGCGAGGGCCTCGGATATGAGCGAAACGACGTCGGCGTCGTCCTCAACGTGCAGGCCGACCACCTCGGCCTGCGCGGCATCGACACCATCGAGCAGCTCGCCGACGTCAAAGCGGTGGTCGTGGAGGCGGTGCCGCGTGACGGCGCCGCCGTCCTCAACGCCGACGACCCGCTCGTACGCGAGATGCGGCGGCGCTGCAGCGGAGACGTCGTGTGGTTCAGCCTGGAGGCGCCAGGAAGCGACGCACGGGACCTGATCGACCTGCACTGCCGGCGCGGCGGGCGCGCCATCGTCCTCGACGTGTCCGAGCGCGGCGAGATGATCGTCGTCCGGCACGGCCGGCGGGACATGCAGCTCGCGTGGACCCACCTGCTCCCCGCGACGTACGACGGCCGGGCCCGGATGAACGTCCAGAACGCGCTGGCCGCAGCAGCGGCAGCGTTCGCGGCCGGCGCGCCGCTGCACGACATCCGGCAGGGGCTGCGCTCTTTCACCAGCTCGTACTACCTGTCGCCCGGCCGGCTCAACCAGATCGACGTGGACGGCGTCAACGTGATCGTCGACTACTGCCACAACGCCCCCGGGATGCGGATGCTCGGCGACTTCGTCGACCGGCTCGGGGAGTCGATGACGGCCACGCACGACCTGGCCAAGCCGTCGCGGATCGCCGTCATCGCAACCGCCGGCGACCGCCGCGACGAGGACGCGCGCGAGCTCGGCTCGGTCGCCGCCGACCACTTCGACGTCGTCGTCGTCCGCGAGGACGTGGCCCTGCGCGGCCGGGCCCGCGGGACGACCGCGAAGCTGGTCGAGGAGGGCCTGCGGGGGCGGATGGCCGATGGCGCTCGGACCCGGCAGGTCGAGACCGTGCTGGACGAACGGGCGGCCGTCCGGCACGCGATGAACCGGGCGAACCCCGGCGACCTGGTCGTGCTGTGCGTCGACAAGCATCCGGCGGCGATGGCCGAGCTGGAAAACTGGTCCCGGCGGGCCGAGGCAGGCTCCGGCGAGGACAAGCACGGCGGCGACCCCGACGTGAGCCTCATGCTCCGCTGAGAGTGACGTTTCTGCGGTGAAACTCGGGGCAAATCGGACAGCAGCGTCACTCTCAGCGGACCGACTCCTGTCCCCCGGGGTGCGGCGCCGGCCCGGCCGTGTTGGACTGGCCGCATGGGAAACGAAGAGAAGGCAGACGCCAAGACCGACAAGACGCGCGGCAAGGTCAAGGAGGCCGCCGGCAAGGCGACCGGTGACGACGCCCTGAAGAACCAGGGCAAGCGGGACCAGTCCAAGTCCGACCTCAAGCAGGCGGGCGAAAAGGCCAAGGACGCCTTCAAGCGCTGAGCCTGGGCGGTCGCGCCCGCGGCCAACCGCACCTTGCGGGGCGAACTGTCCCCTTCCGGGGGGTTCTACCCCTCGCAAGGGGCCGCACACGCCCCGTTACGGGGCGTGTGGGCCAGCTGTGGCGGCGAGGACCTTGGCGCGCAGGGTGTCCGGGTCGTCGACGGTGGCGCCATGATCGCTGAGCCACTCGTCGAGCAGTTCGCGGTCCGCGTGGGTCATCACTGCGACAACGTCGCCGGGTTCGGCCCGCTCGACCAGCGCCTGCAGCCCTTCCAGCTCGCTGTCGTACGCCGGCAGGTCGCTGACCCCGACCCGGGCTGCACCAGCGCGGTACAACGCGGTGAGCTCGCCCTTGTCCCGACCCCGCAGGTAGCGAAGCTTGTGCACGACAACCACGTCGTCGGCGTCCCGTGCGGCGATCTCGGCCAGGGCGGTGACGATCTCGTCGGTACGGTCGCCGGCGGTGCCAACACCTAGCCGCAGCCGGCCACCGGGCAAGCACAGCCCTCGCATGATCTCCACCAGCGCAGCCAGCCCCGCCTCGTTGTGGGCGAGGTCGATGACGACGGTCACGTCGCCGAGGCTGTAGACGTTCATCCGACCGGGGTTGAGCTCCGGTCCGGGGGCGAAGTCGCGCAGCCCCTGCTGCACCGCCTCCTCCGGCAGGCCGACCGCGAGCGCCGCCGATGCGGCGGCGAGCGCGTTCTCGACGTTGCAGCCGGACAGCCCCGCCAGCGTCACCGGGACGTCCACGACCGGCACCACCGGCCGGGCGTCCCCCACCCGGTCGAGCACGCTGACCCACCCGTCGATCAACGTGGTGGCGCGCCCGCCGTCGGACAGCACCTTGCGCAGCGTCGGCGACTGCGGGTCCCGCGAGAACACCCACACCCCGGCGCGGGTCGTCCCCGCCATCGCAAACGCTCGCGGGTCGTCGGCGTTGAGCACCGCCCACCCGTCACGGCGGGTGATCCGCGGGACCACGCCCTTGACCTCGGCCAGCTGGTCCACGGTGTCGATGCCCTGCACTCCGAGGTGATCGGCGGTGACGTTGGTGACCACCGAGACGTCGTTGTGGGTGACGCCGATGCCCTTCAGCAGGATGCCGCCGCGGGCGGTCTCGGTCACGGCCAGCTCGACCTCCGGGCGGGCCAGCACCCGGGCCGCACCGCTCGGACCGGAGTAGTCACCAGCCTCGACCAGCTCGCCGTCTACGTAGATCCCGTCGGTGCTCGACCAACCGACGCTCCGGCCCGCGCAGCGGCCGATGTGCGCCACCAGCCGCGCGGTCGTCGTCTTCCCGTTAGTGCCGGTGACCGCCACGACCGGGATCGCCGGCACCACCGTGCTCGGCCGCTCCCCCGGCTCGACCTGCCGCAGCCGCTCGCCGGCGGCCGCCACCGCGGCACCGACGTCGACACCCGGATCCGCGGCGACCGCGTCGAGCAGCCCCGCCACCTCCTCGCCCAGCGCCTCCGCCAGGCCGCGCCGCCGCCACGGGTACGCGACGACCAGCCTGTCGACCTGGCCGGTCGCCCGCACCCGTACGGCGAGCCGGGCGACACCCGCCGCGGCAGCCAGCCGCCGCACCGCAGCCGCGACCAGCCGGGTGGCGAACCGCTGCCGGAAGCCGGAGTTCGAAGCCCCTGGACGCGTCTCGCCGAGGCCCAGCGACGCCGCGACCTGCTTGGCCGGAGCGACGTCGAGCCCGAGCAGCCCGGAGATGTCCAGTGTGAGCTTGATGGCGGCCCGGCTCACGTACAGGTTCGGCCCCTCGAGCACGCGCAGCTCGACCAGTGCCGGCACTCACACGCCCATCGCGTGGAAGCCGCCGTCGACGTGCACGATCTCGCCGGTCGTGGCCGGGAAGAAGTCGCTGAGCAGGGCCACCACCGCGCGCGCGGCCGGGTCGAGGTCGGTCTCGTCCCAGCCGATCGGCGCGCGGTCGCGCCACCCGGACTCGAGCCCCTCGAAGCCGGGGATCGCCTTGGCCGCGAGCGTCCGGAGCGGGCCGGCGGCGACCAGGTTGACCCGGTGCCCACGCGGGCCGAGGTCACGGGCGAGGTAGCGGGCGCACGACTCGAGCCCGGCCTTGGCGACCCCCATCCAGTCGTACGCCGGCCAGGCGACGCTGGCGTCGAAGGTCATACCGACCACCGAGGCCCGCGGCGCCAGCACCGGCAGCGCTGCAGCCGTGAGCGACTTCAGCGAGTACGCCGAGATCTGCAGCGCCTGGGACACGTCCTCCCAGGGCGCCGTGAGGAACCGGTCCCCGAGCACCGTCTCCGGGTTGCCGTACGCGATCGAGTGCACCACCCCGTCGAGTGCCTCGACGTGCTCGCCCACCAGGTCCGGGAGCCGAGCCAGGTGCTCGTCGTCGGTCACGTCCAGCTCCAGCACGGGCGGCGTCTCCGGCAGCCGGGACACGATCCGGCGGGTGATGCCGAGCGCCCGACCGAAGTTGGAAACGATCACTTGGGCGCCCTGCTCCTGGGCGACCCGGGCCACTGCGAAGCCGATCGATGTGTCCATGGTGACGCCCGCCACCAGGACCCGCTTGCCGTCGAGAATGCCCACGATCTGCTCCCTTTCAGTGACCCATGCCG
>Ga0136635_10000606_pt1 | contig 10168 bp, 7 predicted proteins | sample AntDrymeUQ852106_2_FD_105495 | JGI IMG/M metagenome (GOLD analysis project Ga0136635, IMG submission 105495) | Polar desert sand microbial communities from Dry Valleys, Antarctica - metaG UQ85 (21.06) | ecosystem: Environmental > Terrestrial > Soil > Desert | place: Antarctica: Dry Valley... | reverse complement strand
CTCATTAACTAAAATCCAGGTCAGCAAATCAAATCTCCTCTCGTCTTTCCAGTCGTCCATTCTTTCCGCAATGGCAAAGGCCTGAGCTTCCGCTGCAGACGGGCTGAGTTTTTCCAATCCCGCCATCAGACTGTTCCAAGCCTCTTCCTTTTGATTATCCCCGACAAAATAAATCCGCAAATGAAGGAGGTTCATCCCGGTTTGCATTTCCGCCAAAACCTCCGCTTCTTTCACGAAGTTACTTTCCATCAATTCACCAAAAAGTTGATACAGAGCGTTGGCTTCCAACTCCGCTCCTTTTTTCTTTTCCAACACCACTTTTTCCACCAAGGACGAAATCCAATCTCTCCCCCCTGCTTCCCGCACCAGCGCAAGGTAAAAGGAAAGTGCATAAGCTTGATTTGTAGGATCGGTTATTGCCGGAACGGTCTCAGTGGCTTCTTTCCAAATCTCACCCTGAAATCGCCCCGCTGCCATCGATTTCGCACAGATATGCAAAAGAGGTTCTTCCCGAAATCGCAGCCAAGCTTCCCTCGAAAAATGAAAGGCTTCACGATTCATCCAGAGCAGATAGAAAACCTGGCCTATTCGCCGGGCCGAATCAGCATTCAGATACTCCATCTCTACTTTTTGTAAGGTATCGATCAAAACTTGACGCTCCCGTTCGTCCTTTGCCGCGCTGATAATTTTTCCCAACTCAGCGGCGCCGCATTCCGGTAGTACTCCACGAAGGCCTTCGCGAGAATTTTTATCGTCTCCAGACAAACGGAGTTGTGTCAAAAAATAGAGCACGCCCGCCCCGTGTTTCTGAGCGAAGGCCCGCCAAGCTCCTATTTCCGGGGACTTTTCGGTTTTGCATTGGGCGACCAAAGCCAGGACATCCTCATCAGCTCCCGGAACCACCAGCCAGCGCAGGGTTTCCCACAAAACTTTGGCTCGCCGCCGCACTTCGGCATCTTCCGATTCTAAAATACCCTTCACAGCGCTTCGGGCTCTCCCTCCCGCTTTGAGCAGACCCACGCTCGCCGCTTGCCTTTCATCGAAAGAATCCGAACCCAGATCCTGCAGCCAAGCCATTACGTCCGCATGGGTGACGCTCCCCTGTGCAAAGGCGATCTCAGCCCCACAAACCAACATTATAACAATAAGGCCCGCCCTAAGCTTCATTAGGCTTCTTTTCTTCTTTCGCTTTTTTCCCTTCCGGCCCGGGAAAAATCGATTGAAAGACCGAGTCTAATGTTTCATCCATCTGTTTCAGATCAAACGTGTAGCGATGCAAAAAAGGCTTTTTCTGGGGATCCAGACCTTCAATTACGATATCTCCCAGCTCATCCAAGTGGTCCAGCAGAAGTCCTTTTGCCAAATCTTTGGGATCCCATTTCCTCTCCCCCATTCGCACCTCAACTTTGTCGCAAAGTATGTAAATATCTGCGGATCGCAGCTTAACCCGATAATCAAGATCCCCGCACCAGACCTGAGTCACGCTGCTGACGTCACCTGAAATGACGTACAACGCCACCTGATCCAACTGCCGCACCACCAACCGAAAAGGCCCTTTCCGTGTTTCTATTCGCATCGGTTCCATAATCTTGCCTTGCGTGGCCTTCAGATCGAAGCGTAGCTCTCCGTTAGTTATTCTGGCTTTTAACATCCCATCCGGCTCCTTCATGCTCATCTTGAATCCCTTCGGTTTCGTAGAGAGACGCACATTCTGATCGGCTAATGCCAAAGCGCCCTGCATAGGGAAATCCAGGTCAAACCCGAAGGGCGATCCAGCGGCGGAAACTTGAAAATTCGCACTCGGCCGCGTGATCCAGATCACCGCTTCCTTCCAACCGTCAAAGACTCTTTCTTCCGCCCTCAAACTCCCAGCCAAGCAATCAAGACAAAGAAAAAGCAGGATGATGCGTTGAATCATATGATTCTAAAAAACCGATTTGAAGAAGACGTTAGAAATCCTCTCCACTACCCCCCTCTTCTCCGTTGCCCGTAGATTCGTTAGGTGCGCCTTCTTCGTCGGACCGCTTGCGATCCACGTTAAAATCAATCTGCCGGAACGCTTCCGGCCGGAGGTCCAGCTTGCCCAGGCTCTGGCTGGTGCCGATCGCCTTGTCCTTGGTCATCTTTTCTAGACGGATGGAAATATTGCCGGCACCTACCATATTTAATTTGATTTCACGGGCGTCGGCTTTTTCAGTGTTCTTCTTGTCCCCGGCAAAATCAATCCGCCCCACCCGATCCAAGGGAATATCCAGACTGGCGAAAGAAGAAGCGAAGGAGAGGTTCTTGTTTTCGATTTTGTTCAGTTTCCCCGAAACCTTGTCTTTGTTCAGCATCGACACGGTGTCCTGTTCTAAACCTACACTGGCATCGCTGCCCAATTCATCCATTCGCCCGTCCCACTCCGACATTTCAATAGCGGAGATCTTAATCGTCCCCTGCCCCTGCGCGTAAAAACAAATGCCCGTTCCGGTTCCGGCAAACTCCCCCGGGTCTTTCCACTGTTTGACCAGAGCCCCATCCATCAACAGGGCAATCGTCTTTTGTTCTTTATTCATTCGTAAAGCAATATGGGCCTTATTCTTACGGTTCATCTCCTCGATCTGCACTTGGCCCAGATTATTCTGTCCACCCCGGCTGGAATTGCGGTTGAGATATATGTAACCGGAGTTGAGCTGCAACATGTAACAGTTGTTGCTGTAGTTCTCAACCGAAGGTACATAAAGACTAACCAACAAACTAAAGTTACCCGTCCATGCTACGTCAAAATCGAGTTTAGCCTTGGCGGGAAGCTTCAGATCACGGCCGATTATACCCTGTTTCGAATTAGTCAGAGCTCCATCTTTGTATTGCCAAGTTTTACCATTTCCTCGGCCGCTGGCCCATCCTTCCATGCTGGTCGGCCCCTCAAAGAGGAGAGAACTTTTTTGGCGGGGCACGATGTAATCGATCATTTTTCGGACCACCGTCATTTGTCCGCCATACCAAGTCGTGACTACGAGCTTCTCGCCGTCGAGCGAAACGATATCGGCCGGAAACTGATTTCCGTTCAATAGTTTGATCGTAAAGGCATGTTCCGTTTTGGCTGGAGCTCCCCCCGAAATAACGATCTTTTCGGCATTCTTGGAAAGAAATTGCAAGGGAGCCTTCGCTTCAGGATGCGTCCAGAGAATGGTTCCTTCGGCATCGATCCCCACGAGCTTGCCCTGCAATCGATCGCCATTCAGGAAAGTCAGGACATCGGGCCTGACCGGTCCCGTCGGCACGTTTTCTTTTACGGGTTCTGGTGTTGGCTCCGTTGTGTTTTCAATCGGCTTCGCTGAAGAATTGACCTTAGGTTGAACCCCTGATTCGACATTAAGTTCAGCCCTAAGCTCGCCCAGCACTCCGAGTAAGAGTGACCATGCAAATAAATATCTGATCATATTTTTATATCCGTTAGATTTCGCCGGCATTCATCTTTCATAAATTGGCAGAAAACGATAGTTTAAAGCCAGCGAAAGCAAACTGGCGGAGGTCGTAAAGGTTTTACCAAAATTTCCCTGCCAACTCCCATCAGGCAATTGGGTCTCTTGGAGAGCGCGAATGTTCGCTTTATTCCACTCCGCCCACGCCTGGGGAGTTGTGCGAAAAAAAGCCTGGGCCGCGTAATACATATAATACTGCAAATAACTGCTCTCTTCGGGCTGAGCCTCTTTGAGAAAAAGAAAGGCCTGCCGAAATTCCTTGCTGTCTTTTTTCTTGGCCAAGGCCAGAACCAGTGCGCCGATGGACGTGCGAGCAGGATTGGGGCTGGTCGCGTTCATGTATCCGATTCCCCCATCCTCCGTCTGACAACTCAGCATGAACTTGATCCCTTTATCAAACGCCTCATCCGGCACTTCCAAACCCGCGTTCCTCGCCGCATAAAGCGCGACCAATTGACACCCCGTCACGGTTGAATCAGCGTCGTAACTTTCCGGACTGTAGCGCCATGCTCCGTTCGGGTTGGTTTTCTGCGCCGTCAAAATTAACTTCACCGCCTTCTCCAAAGCTGGGCCGATACGTTTGTCGTCTACCATCCCATAACATTCCGCCAGAGCCAAAGTGGCAAACCCGTGATTGTACATGCTTTGCCCCATATAGCCGTTGTCCGGATTGGCCTGTCCAATCATCGCTCCCACCGCCTTTTTGATGACTTCGTGGAAAGGCCCCAGTTGGGCGTCATCGCCGCGTGCCAGCATGCTGATCACTGCCAGACCGATCTCTCCAGCCTGATTGCCATAACCGCCATCCGACGACCATCCCCCTTCGTCTGTCTGGCTCGATGCTAAAAATTTTAATCCCTTCAGATACATCTCCTCGACCTCGGCGGGCACCTCGCGCCCTTCCTCAGGAGGACGAATTTGCGCGGCCAATCGCTCCGATCCCCAACACATAAAGCTTAGAATTAAAACCAGACCGATTCGTAACAAACTCATTTGCTCTCCCCATCCAGGGCCCGATAATAACTCTCGAGCGCATCCCGATATTCCAAGGGCGACTCTTTTACTCCCGCACCCGAGGATTTCACAACTTCTCGGACCTCCACTCCCTCTCCCGCACCAGCGCCACTGAGGGGATCCAGCCCCGTCTCCGACTCCTTGAGTTGAGGATTTCCTCCAGATCCGTCTCCCGATCCGCTCCCCATCATCATGGAGACCAGACCGCTGCCTTTGCCCGATTTGGACATGCTCTCCAGAATTTTTGTAATCACCTCGATAACGGTCGATTGCGCTCCCGTGGTATCGTCTCCGGTGTTCCCTTCCCTCAATTGCTGTTCCGCATCGGAAAGAGCCGGTTTAATTGGTTCCAGGGCCTGTTGCATCGCGGGTGGGGCCTTTGCTTCGATTTCCTTCCGGATTTGCTCCAACGCGGCCTGCCGTTTGGAAAGGGATTCCAATTGTTCCTGCATCTCCTTTTCGCTCATCTTCTGTTGGCTGAGGGCGCGCGTTTCGGAACGTAACATTTCCTGCTTCTGCCGCAGTTGATAGAGTTTCGTCAACACCTCCATCATTGCTTTGTTCATCGATCCCTCGCCCCCCTGCGCCTCGGACGCCAATTGATCAGCAGCCTTGTCCAACATACCTGCCCAACCGGCAAAAGCTTCCTTCCACCGAACCGCATTCTCTGCGGCGGACACGGTCTGATTCGAACTCAACATGGTCTCCAATTCGCGTAACGCTTCAACCACTTTCTCTTTTTCCATCGCCTCCGAAACCTCGTGGTAGGGCTTCGCCTGAGTGCGTTGAAAGAAGATGGCAAGTTCTTTTTGCAAATTACGGGTTTCCTCACGGCTCCGACTTTCTCGTTGCCCAAACCCGGTCAAAAGATTCTTCCATTTGTCCGCGATGTTGGCAAACGGCAGGCCGATGGTTTGTGGAATCACTTCAATCAATCCTTCCGCCACCCCTCCCTGTTCCTTCGAAACTTCCCGGAACCGGGTCGCAAAATTTCGGGCCTGCATCACGTCGGATTCTTTGGCTAGCTTGTTTTGCATCTCCTGTAATTCCTTCAGAGACTCCTCTTCCTTTTCCACCGCTTCCGTAGTCTCTTTCTCCCGGTTTTGGGGTTGGCTCGATGCATTCGATAAACTCGTTTTCGCCTGGCTCATTTTTCCCTGCGCTAACTTTTGCATCGCTTCCGCCAGCGTCATCATTCGTTCGAGCGACCCCTTGTCGAACTCTTTGTTGCGAAGGGCTTCTTTAATCAAATTACTATGGTCTTTCGCCAGCTCTTTCAACCGTTCCGCATTTTTCTCCTGGTCCCGGGCCTGCTCTCGCAACTCCTCACCGGTCTTGGCCTTTTGCCTTTCCTCCGGGGTCATCGCCTTGACCAGCGCGGTCTCCGAAAGAATGGCGTCTTGCGCCTGAGTAATGGCCTCCAGGCTCTCCCCGAGCTTCGCAAACTCGGCCTGCAAAAGAGCCGCATGGTCGGCCAGGGTCAGAACTTGAATGACGTGCACTTCCGAAGCCTCCGCCTCGCGGCCCGGAAAATAATCTCTGGCTAACGATTGCATCAGAACAGTCGAACCCGCCGGAATTTTCAGAACTTTTGGCGAAAAGAAAATTTCTTTTTCAAGTTGGTTTTTTTCCGGTGATCCCGCCACAACTTCCCATTGCAAAGACGCCTTTGGGTTTCCTTCTGTCTGTCCCTTCTCATAAGCATTCCAGCGCCCCTGCAGTTGGAGCAACCCGTAATCGTCAGTCGCGGCCATGGTAAATTTTAAAGTTTCATCTTCCAACATGGCCGTAGCAGGCGGCAAACCACGGAGGGTCGGAGACGGCGCCGCATCCTTCAAATGTTCGATCCGCACCGAAGCCGGCGGTTTGGCCTCCAGTCCCAGGATATCTTTCCATCCGATCACCACCTGATCCGTGTCGTTAAAATCTAACGTCCCGCTTTTCCAAACCGATCCCTTGATATGAAAATCCGCGCTCGGCCCATTCTCCATTTTGGCCCCGGCCAGCTCGCGCGTGACTAAACCATGGAGCGAAGCACGGCTTCCCTCCAAAAGTTTCAGGACCCCCTGCTCGATTTTTTGGGAAGAATCGTTTCGCTGCAGGTAAGCCGGCCAGACTATATCTGCCCCCATTTCACGCAATGCCGGGCGAGACATCGGTTTAATCTCAATCCACACATTCTTATCGCCCACGCTGATTCTTAAAACGCCATTTTGGGATTGCCCTGGAAGTTTGAGAATCGCTCTGCCACCGGAAACTTTAGCGTCCACTTCCTTCTGATTTTCCAGGCGGGCGAAGACAGTTTCCGGTTTCCAAAAACTGCGATAGCGAACGCCGAAGGCCAATTCAAAAGGCTCCCCGTGCGCCACGACCAATTTACTTGGAAGATGATCCACATCCAAAAAAGTGTAACGTGGTGTGGAAGATCCCGGAAGGAGCCAACGCGCGGCCGCATTCCAGGCCGCCTCGGGCACCAAAACAAAAGCTAATAAAACAATTCCTAAAAGCGATCCCACCCCGATACCCCACCTTTTGGTCAGACGCGTTTCTACCGTCCCTGGAAAATCAATCTTCTGCGCCTCGTCGGCAATCTGGGCAATCGCCGCCCGGCACAGGGATTCGGAAACGTTTTCAGGCAAATTCGTTTGCAGGGACAATTCCACCACGCCCAACAAACGATCACCAAAGCGGGGATGCCTTTTTTGGATTTCCCTCGCCAGTTCCTCCGATGCAGGCCTTCGTCCCAGCCATCGTTTAGACCACCAAAAGGCGGAAACCCCCAGCGCTCCAACGCCCGAAGCGATTAAAAATCCCCGAAGAAAAGCAGGAGTATCGACAAACCGGTCGAGAACAAAAACGACCAAAAAGGAAAGGATCAAGCCCGCCGCGCCGAGACACGAAGCGAGAATGGTTTCGGTCCTCCACAATCTTTTCTCCAGAGCGGAAAACTGCTCCCTCAAGGAAATGGGAAGTTCTAGGGTTTTGCTGGGAGGTTGCTGGATCATAGATTCAACCAATCAAGTCAAGCGAGATTGCCTGCCCTTCCCTTGCCCGTCCAACGCAATCCGTGCCTGTTTGCAAGAAACAAAGCCGGGGCAACAACAGTTTTATGAGAAAAACAGCCCCATTAGCATGGCGCAGAAAAAGCCCTCACCAGCATCTGAGAGGCGGAGGCGAAAGAACTTTGTGAACGAATCGCAGGCGGCAATCTTGAGCGGAGCGAACTCGCTTGGGGTGCGGCGCGGTGACTGCCGGGATTCAGGGTTGGCAGCAGGCAGCGTGACGCGCGGGGTTGACAGAGGGGTCTATTAACGGCTTTCCACGAGCTCACTACGCGAAGGAGCTGGCCAAACAAACTGTTTTTCTTCAGGCTCTCCATAGAGCCTCCGCCGGTAATTGGTGAGTTTTTGGTTTCATCGTCTCGCACCTTTAACCTAAGCGGAGGCTTTTTCACTTGTTATTTTGGACAGTAGTGAGACTCGTTAAAACATCCATCCTCTCCATCCAATAGTTTCTTGAAGCGAACCAATGTTTCCCCTCCTAAATAAATACAACTGATGGCCACTCAATTCAGCTTGGGTTTCTGTAAATCTACTTTTCAAATCAACAAACTCACCAGTTCGATGAAATAAGAACATTTCGGGCTCTTTTCCGCTTTGGGACGGGGGTTGCCACCATTTTAATCGATCCGACTTCATAACTATAAGATTACCAACTTGATCAACCCGTCCCTTCTGAAGACCAAGTTTTAGAACAAAGTCGGTCAGGTCTTTAGGCTCGCCCTGTAACAGTATCCGGTAATTATAATGGGTTCGCTCTCGTCCAAATGCGTCAAGTTCTTGCCTAACGCAAATGACATTAGATGGTAAATGAATCTTTAATATCTCCTTATAACCTACAATCAAGGATAGAGGAAACAATATAGGGTAAACAATTAACACTACCCCCATCATAATACCAAGTCCCAAGGAGCTAATGACGATTGTTTTTACAATTCGCATAATTTACCATCTTCCTCGCCGTTATGTCCGTTAGACATGACCCCCCACATCCTTTTAGACATGACCCTACATCCCGTAACGCCTCGCCGCATAAAGAGGTCAAGATGATATAATTTCGGCCGAGCGATCCAACCACTCTTCATCTACTCGCTCCCTTGTCCACATATTACTATAACCGGGCAATGCCGAAATACTTAGGAATGGGCCTTTTAGTATTCGGTTTTGCATAACTTTGCTTATATCATATCCTATGAAACAAATCCAGTTGGAAATACGGTCTGAAAGTTTTAGTTCTTCGTCAATAATGTTTGCTGCATCTAAAACAGATTGGCTGACACCAAATACATGGTATCAATTCCATTTGCACCATCGTTTTTCTTCCCCCAACTTGCTACTAAATAAATCTTATTCATTATATTTCATTAACTGGATAAGCATGTAGATTATTGCCATCACTATTAATTTTTAATTTCCATTTTAGAGGTTCTTTTACCATTGGCCACCCCAATATGTTTCCCAGTATCAAAGACGAAACTATTTAAGTATTGAGACTTTAATTTGTCGTTTGCCTTAGCATTCTGAATTGCCTGTGCAATAACATCCTTAATTTCTTCATCGCCCCAGCCTGGAATGAATTTTCAAGAACTATTGCTGGGTGTCTTTTTAACCCAGTTAGCGGGTTTTTGGGGTAGCGTGTGCTCAGCAAAACCATCAGCATTACCAATGTATTTATACTCCACTTTAAGTGTTATTACTATCGGACACATTTCTAAAACATCTGCTACTTTTGCAAGTTTACAAGGGTTGTGGACCCCGCTGGCACATCCGGTATAAACATCACAACAACATCGACTGTTATGCTGACATAATCGCCAGCGGCTATATCATAAACAACATTCCCAATGTCCCAAATCGTATCGAATTGAATCTCCCCAAACCGAGTTCGTGAGATAACTGTAGCTAAAAGTTCCGCTGCTGTCAGCTACGGAGTTCATTCGCCCCGCGTTATCATAGGCGTAAGTCACTTCATAATCCGCCGCAGGCGCTGTCCCTCCTTTTATACGACAACTGACCTGAATGGCACTAACTTAAGCCCACAATGCCCCAAAGGGGCAAAATACTACAGCCCAGTGCAGCGCGCTGGGAACCAGCCCGTTAAATTAGAAAGCCCTGAAGGGGCGACACAACGCGCGCCATCCCTAAAGTCCCTAATTTAGTGCCATTCACCACCAACCTCGTGCCTCGCGCATAGAAGGCGTTTGGGCCACAGCTTACAATCTTACGAGCAAAGCGAGTCTCTCTCTGAGCGAATGTTGATTCTTTAGACGACCCCAAGCCCCTCCTTCAACGAGCAAAGCTAGTCTGACTCTGAGAGAATGTTGAGTATTTAGACACCGCCCCAAATCCCGCCCCTAAGTGATTAACAGCCGATTGGCTCCCACCGTTCTGGCTGGACGAGTTATGCTGTGTCAAGTGTCGACGACTTGTATCTTTGATTTGACCGGTTCAACAGGGCTATACTTGTCGGACTGGTTGACCCGGGAGGCCGCGCGGCCTCCCGGGTCAAGTCGTCGGGGATGAGGTCGTTCACGACTTGAACCTTTTGAGTTCGTGGGTCAGCTCGACCCTCCCTTGACGCGTGTTTGATAACTTGAACAGTTGCGTGAACCTCACGAGTTCGTATCG
>Ga0136635_10000603_pt1 | contig 10182 bp, 8 predicted proteins | sample AntDrymeUQ852106_2_FD_105495 | JGI IMG/M metagenome (GOLD analysis project Ga0136635, IMG submission 105495) | Polar desert sand microbial communities from Dry Valleys, Antarctica - metaG UQ85 (21.06) | ecosystem: Environmental > Terrestrial > Soil > Desert | place: Antarctica: Dry Valley... | reverse complement strand
CGCCTCCGCCGCCTTGCGGTCGCTGATATCCCGGAGGATGGCGGTGAAGGTGTGTCCACCGAGGCCCTTCGATTCTCCGAAGGAGACCTCGACCGGCACCTCGTGCCCGTCCCGGTGGAGAGCCGGCAGCTCGATGGCGGCCCAGTTCAGGTGGCGAACGCCGGTGTCGAGATAACGTCGGAACGCGGCCCGGTGCACGTGCCGGAGATACTCCGGCATCAGGATCGTGAGCGACTGGCCGATCAGCTCGCCGGGAGCGTAGCCGAAAATCCGCTCCACGGCCCGGTTCGCCACCAATATCCTACTCTCGGTATCGATGGTGATGATCACATCGGAGGCAGCGTCGGCGATGACGCGATAGCGCTCGTCGCTGGCCGCCCGCGCCTCCTCGGCCCGGTGCCGCTCGGTGATGTCCAGGACATTGACGGCCTGCCCTACGACTTTCCCATCGGCATCCTTGATGGCGGTGAGCTGGACCAGGACGGGAAACCGGGAACCGTCCCTCCGGAGGTGCCAGCTCTCGAAACTGTAATGGCCCGCGTCCCTGGCTCGCTCCCAATGCTCGGCAACCGATCCGCGGAGATCGGGTGGGTACAGAGCCTCGACCGGCATCTGCCGCATCTCGTCGGTGCTGTAACCATGCATCCGGGCGAACTCGGGATTGACAGCCTCCACGGTGCGGCCGTCGGCGCTCCCGAGCCGGACGCCCCACGGGGCGCGGGCGAAGACCTCTTCCCAACTGCGGTTGGCTTTGGACTCGCCGGACGGCCAGTCAGCCATGGACGATCTCAGCATGCAGCACTTGGAGGAGCCCTCCCCGGACAAGATCCATGGATCAACGATAATGTCGAAACCGGATCACGCCATCACCTCAGCCCTTCGAGAAAGAAGATGATCTCCGGCAGGGGTAGCAGGCAATCAACCGCTCCCCGCATCTCAGCTGCCCGGGACATGCCGTAAACCACGCAGCTGGCCTCACTTTCGCCAAGGGTGAAGCCGCCGCTCTCGCGTATCGCCGCCATCCCTTCGGCTCCGTCCTGTCCCATCCCGGTCAGCAGGACTCCCAGAACCCTGCCGGGCCGAGCCCGGGCGGCGGACTGCATGGCGACGTCCACGCTCGGTACATGCTTCCCATTCTCGATCTCGGCGCCCAACGACACTGACAGACCCGGCGTGATCCGGAGGTGCCGGCCCGCCGGCCCCACCACCACCCGGCCCGGCCGAAGTCGGTCTCCATCGACTGCCTCGCTCACCTTGAGCTGACTCAGACGGTCGAGCCGCTCGGCGAATGGCTGGGTAAACCCCGCCGGCATGTGCTGCACGATGGCGACCGGCATCGGAAACGTGGCTGGGAGCCGTTCCAGGATTGCCTGCAGCGCACGCGGACCACCGGTCGAGGCCCCGATCACGCAGAGCTCGCAGCGTGCAGCCGACGCCAGGCTCGACGCCTGATCCACAGCGGCCGCCCTGATGGCGCCGCGGGTTCCCATCTCTGAGTCCTTCAGACCCCAGATCCGCAGCTTCTCGATTATCTGCCGGTGGAGCGTGTCCAGGTCCACGAGGTTGAAGCTGGTCTTGTCGATAAAGTCGACGGCCCCGGAGGCCAGCGCCTCGATGGTGGCCTCCGCGCCCTCTCGAGTGTAGGCCGACAGCATGACCACCTTCAGGGCCGGCTTCCACCGGAGCAGCAGGCGAAGCGCTTCCTGGCCCCCCATCCCGGGCATGGCCACGTCGAGCGTCACCAGATCAGGATTGGCCTCGGAGATTTTCTCCATTGCCTCCTCCCCGCTTGCCGCCTGGCCCACGAGGCTTAGGCCCGGCTCGGCCTGGAGCACCCGGGCCAATGCCTTACGGATGAAGGCGGAGTCGTCCACCACGAAAACCCGAGTCATGCCGCTGCCGGGATCGGAAGCTTCCGGTAGACCACACCCCCGTCGACCACGACCGGGGTGAAAGGCGTATTGCGGTCGAGCAACGACTCCGAGTGACCCAGCATCAGATAGCCTCCGGGCCGGAGCGATTGGGCAAAGAGGTCGATGACGCTGGAGAAGGCAGGCTGGGTGAAGTAGATCAGCATGTTGCGGCACAGCACGACATCGTATACGCCCCGGCTCAGAATTCTCTTCGGCGCGACGAGGTTGGTTTCGAAAAAGCGCACCCCCTGGCGGTGCCGCTCTTTCAGCTGAAAGCGTCCGTCTACGGATTTGAAGTAGCGGCGCCGGGTTTCCGGGTCGCACGCCCGAAGTGAGCTCTGGTCGTATACGGCTTCCCGCCCCTTGGCGATCTGCTGCGAATCCACATCGTGGGCCTCTATCTCCCAGGTGATCCCAGCCGACTCGAACCCCGCATTCTGCAGCGCGATCACCAACGAGTACGCCTCCTCCCCCGAGGAGCACCCGGCGCACAGGACCTTGAGCGGTCTTTCCTTCAGGGTTGGTTTGAGCGGAGGCAGGACGTGCCGGACCAGAATGTTGAACTGGTTCGTCTCCCGGAAAAAATAGGTCTCGTTATTGGTGATGAGGGACACGAGACGGCCGAGCTCCGCCTCCCGGTCCTGGTGAAAGCGGAGATATAGATAGTACTCGCGAAGGGAATCGAGACCCAGGTCCCGAACACGGGACCGCACCCGGGTGTCGAGAATATCCCGGCGCCCCCCATCGAACAGCAGGCCGAATTGGGTTTGGATCAGGTCGCTCAGGAGCTTCCAGCCGGCATCCTCGACGGTCATGCCGCCGGGGCAACCTTCCGGTGCAGGGCGAGCGCCTCACGGGCCATGGTGACTACGGCGGGCTCGATGTCGCGCGCCAGAGTGAGGAGAGCTGTCTGGCACTCTGCTAGTTGCAGCCGCCCTAATCCGCGTGCGGCCTCCACCCGAATGTGCCAGTCTTTGTCCCCTGCCAGCGTGAGGAGCAGCGGCAGGTGAGTCGCATTCGCCAAGCTGGCGAGTCCCCGGGCGGCTGCCCGGCGGATCTCGGGCGCTTCGCCCAGACGCGCCCGGAGGAACTCGGGAGCCCGCGAGCCCCCGATTCTGGTCATTGCGCGTACGATCTCGACCTGCTCGTGGCGCGCGCAATGGTGGTAGAGGCTCTCGAGATTGGGAGCCGCCTCGATCGCCCGCATCTGGCCGAGCGCCCGGATGACGTGGCTCCGGAGCGAGTCGCCGGCCTCGAGTAATGCGGCGAGGGTGGGGATGGTCCGGTCCTGGTCGCGCTTCACCAGCAGATCCAGCGCTTCCACCCGAACCGATTGATGGTGATCCGCCAGAGCGCGGATGAGGAGCACCTCGGCCTTGGTTCCGGGCAGCTGCGCCGCGGCCCGAATGGCCGCTTTCCGGATGGCCGGCAGCTCGTGGTGGGCAAGCTCGGCCAGGCGGGCCTCGAACTTGGGCACCCCGCGGCGGCTCAAAACCTTCAGCGCCGCGAGAACCACGGGCGGGGGAGCCGACGTGGCCAGACACATATCCAGGGTCTCCAGCGCCTCGGCCGGAAACTCGGCGAGGGCTTCAACCGCGGCAGCCTGTTCCGGCGGGTCTCCCTCGAACAGACAACGGATAAGGAGTACCGCCGTTTTCGGCTCGCGGATCAGCCCCAGAGCCCGGCAGGCCGCCGCGCGAACCAATGCATCGGCGTCCTTCAGGTGCGCGGTGACCAGTATGAGATCATCGGAGACAAAAGCGCCGGCCAGGAGGGCGCCACGGCGGACCCGGAGATCCGCATGCCGAAGCAGCTCGCCGAGGGCGGGGGTCAGCGCAATTGGATGCCGCCGGAAGAGTCCCACGATCCAGGCGGACTCCTCATCCTGGGCAGCTCGGATGAGCACCGCGGGATAGAGCAGGCCGAGGCCGGCAACCACGGTGACAGCGGTGGCCGCCCGGAGCAGGCTGGGGCGATCACGCGCGTCGGCAACCGCCTCATTACCAGCCGGCGCGGCGGCGGTAACCTCCCAACGAAGGATCTCTTCCAGATAGCCGAGCAGGTCCCCAGACAGATCGAGCTCGAGCGTGGCGTTGCACCGAACCGCGACCGGGACCGGGTCGGGGTGGAGATCGATCACAACCCCGACGGCAAGCAACAAGGCGTCCCGGAGCGGGCGCTCGCTGACGACCAGGAGTTTCCCGAGAAGCGCCTCCAGCGACTCCGGCGCAGCGATGCGCTGTAGCGCAATCACCGCCGGCTCGGCAACGATCGAGTCCGGTATTAGTTCCATCAGCGGGGCCACAGCGGCGGGGTCTCCGATCTTGCCCAGCGCGTCGATCGCCGCCAGCTGGAGCCACAGGTCACTGGCCAGCAACCTGAGCAGGGTGGGAACCGCCTCCCGATGGCGGAGCTCACCCAGGGCCTCGATCGCACATTGGGCGACGTTCGGATCGGCGTGCAGGACCAGCGGCACTATCCCGTGTACGGCCAGCGGGTCTCCGATCCGGGACAGCATCTGGAGGGCGAACATGATCGTGTCCACCTCGGGGCTGGCCAGGATCGTCCGAAGGTGGGGCACCGCGTAGGGGCCCTGGCGCTCGAGCGCGCTGATTGCAGCGTTACGGCGGATGGCGTTGATCTGGTCCGCTACCAGCTCACCCAGGACGTGGGGCTCGATGTAGCGCGCGGCGAGCCGGATGGCGCGCTCCCGCACCACGGCGGACTCATCTTCGAGGGCTGCCAGAATCACCGCCTCGCGGGCGGCTCCCTCGGGCAGCGCCTCCAGGGCGGCCAGTCTCTGCGAATGCTCTTCGATCGGTCGCATCGCTGATCAGACCTGGAAGATTTCGACGCGTTGCTTGAGCACTTCAGACTCGCTCGCCAGGCTCTTGGCAGCCGAGCTCATCTGCTCGACGGCTACGAGGTTCTGGCGGGAGATGAGCGCGATCGACTCCACCGCCTCGACCACCATCTCACCTCCCCGCTTCTGCTCGCTCACCGCCTCCGACATCTGGTGGGTCAGCTGATTCATCTTCTGGGCCGCCTGGTTGATTTCCTCGGCACCCGCCGCGTTCTCCTTGATCGAGCCGGCGATCTGGCGGGTGAGGGTCGACATCTCGGCCACAGTCTCGAGGACCTTCTTGGCGCCTACTGCCTGCTCGTCCGCCGCGGAGGCGACCTCACCCACCAGGACCGACGTCTTGCTGATGGAGGCCATGATTCCGGCGAGCACCGTCTCCATCAGGGAAACCGCCTTCTGGGTTTCGCCCTGGACCGTCCCGATCACGCCCCCGATCTCCTGGGTGGCCTGCATCGAGCGCTCGGCCAGCCGCCGCACCTCATCCGCCACGACCGCGAAGCCCTTCCCCGCATCACCGGCGCGGGCGGCCTCGATTGCCGCGTTGAGCGCCAGCAGGCTGGTCTGGTCCGCGATGCCCTCGATGACCTTGACGATCTTCCCGATCTCCTCGGAGCGATCCCCGATCGAGTTGATTGACTCCTGTAGCCGCTCGCCTTGCTTGCGGGTATCGATAACCGACTGTTGGCTCACCTCGTCGACCTGGTGAACCCGGTTGGCGATGGAGCCGACGTTGGCAATCATCGTGTCGAGCGTGCTGGTCGCCTGCTCGACCGCACCGAGCAGGATGTCCCCGTTGCGAGCCGTCTGGGTCAGGGTGGCGGTCATCTGTTGAATCGAGGCGGAGGTCTCGTCTACGTTGGCCGCCAGCGCATCGGCGTTTCTGGCCAGGAGCTGCATCTGGGCGGCGATCTCGACCATCGTCGAGGAGGTCTCCTCGGTCGAGCTGGACTGGGTCTCCGCTCCGCGTGCCATCTGGCTGGATGAGGCGGCGATCTCCTCCGCGGAGGTTGCCACCGCACGTGACGAGCTGGTGATCTGAGTGGCGATCTCGCGCAGGTTCTTGACCATCTGGCGCATCGAGTGCTCCAGCCAGCCGATCTCGTCCCGCGACTGGCTTCTGATGTCGGTGGTCAGGTCGCCCTTGGAGACCTCCTCGCACAGGATCCCGAGCTGGGTAAGCGGGTCGGCAATGAGGCGCGCGAGCCCCAGCGCCAGGGCCAGGCCGAGCACGATGGTGATCGCGAGGATGACGAGCACGAAGAACCGGGTGTCCTGAAACAGCTGGTCGGTCACTGCCCGGCTGTGCTGGCCACTGGATACCGCCGCTGTCAGGCGCGCGAGCCCCTGAAGAGCTTGCCATCCCAACAGGCTGGTCAACAGCAAAACCACCCCGAAGCAGCTGAGGATTTTGCGGCGAATGGTCCAGTCTTTGATGTTCTGGTCGATGCGGCCTGCCATAGTCGTATCCGTAGTTGGAGAACCGGGGCGATGACTCGCGACGCGCGTGCTAGTCCCGGAGCAGCAGCACCTTCTCCAGATCGAGAAGGATGATCAGCCGGGAATTCCACCGGGCGACGCCGGTGATGTAATCCACACTCGACGACAGGACTTCTTCCGGAGCCGGCGCCACCGTCTTCGCCGGGATCTTGACCACCTGCGAAACTCCGTCGACCAGGATGCCGAGTGTCCGGTCATGCACCCCGACCACGATGACTCGGGATCCGGGCGTAATCTCCGCAGGGGAAAGACCCATACGAGTGCGGATCTCTACCACCGCGAGTATCCGTCCCCGAAGGTTGGTGACCCCACGCACGTGTTGCCTGGCCTGCGGAACGCGGGTGATCTCGGCCACCCGGATCACCTCTCGGACCTGGGCGATCGGGATGCCGAACTCCTCCCGGTCCAGCACGAACGTGACCAGGTGCAGCTCCGGGCCCGCGGCCGGCGCTTCAGTCGCCACCGAAAGCTTCTGCAGCTCGTCCGCAAAGCGGAGCAGACTGTCCGCCCCACGGGGTCCAGGTGCCGCGCTCACGCGGACATCCGCTGGTCCAGAATGCGGCCCGCGTCCAGGATGCAGGCCACCCTCCCGTCACCCAGAATCGTGGTTCCGGAAATCACCTCCGGCCGGCCCACCGTCGGGTCCAGGCTCTTGACGACAATGTCCTGATGGCCGATGAGACGGTCCACCAGAATTCCTCGCGTACGGCTACCCATGCTGATCACGACGTAGAACCGGCGGGACGTATTCGCACCGGCGCCGGTGCCCAGGAGGGCGCCCCCGTCGCACACGTGAATGAGATTTCCGCGCCACAGCGTCACACCCTTCTGATTCACCTGATGGATGGTCTCCGGCTCGGTTCGCACCGTCGCCGCCACGTGGCTGATGGGCACGGCATACCGTTCGCGGTCCACCTCGACGATCAGAGAGCGGAGGATGGCGAGCGTCACTGGAAGGCTCAGAGTGAACGTGACCCCCTGGCCGGGCCGGCTCTCTACCTCGATCGTCCCGCCAAGCTCGTGGACGGCATTCGCCACCACATCCAAACCGACGCCTCGACCGGCAAGCGACGAGACCTGGTCGGCAGTGCTGAAGCCCGGCGCGAAGATCAGCGAGTGCAACTGCTCGGTATCCGCCGATTGCATCTCGAGCCCAAGGGATTGGGCCTTGGCCAGAATCTTGGAGTCATCCAGACCGCGGCCATCGTCGCCCAGCCGAAGAACTACTCTGCCCGACTCCGATCTGGCGCGAAGACTGAGCGTGCCCTCCACCGGTTTGCCGGCGCGGGCGCGTTCCTCCGGGCTCTCGATCCCGTGGACCACTGCATTGGTCATCAGATGCATGAGCGGCTCACCGATCCGATCGAGGACGGCCTTGTCCAGGGGGATCTCGCCGCCGGTGGTGACAACGTGGACCTGCTTCTTTTTCGCCTGGGCCAACTCTCGCACCAACCGAGGAAACCGGCCGAAGACACTGGAGATGGGCAACAGCCGAGTCTCCATCAGAATCCCCTGGAGCCGCTTCATCGTCTTCTGCAGAGCGACGAGCCCACGATCGAGATCCAGAACCTCATTGGTCGGACCCAGCTTGCGGACCAGGACGCGATACAGCTCGGCCACGGCCGCCTGCTCGATCAGGCTCTCGCCCAGCACTTCGAGCATCACGTCGAGCCGGCGGAAGTCGACTCGAACCACGCTGCTCGAGCTATCGGCCTCCATCGGCTCTTCGGGTGTCCGCTCGTTTCGCCGGCGCTCGAGCAGGAGTCCGGGCTTCTTCGACTTGCCCCTCTTGGTTCGCCCCCGGTCCAGAAAGGTCCGGACCTGCTTGACGAACTGCTCAGCGGGCTTTGGTTTTGGCGCCTTGGCTGCGGTGCGGATGAGATCGATCAGGAGGCCGCTCCCACGGATGAGAAGATTCCCTACCTCATCGCCGCGCAGGGCCCTTTCCACATCGAGGACGGCGCACAAGTCTTCCAGCGCGTGGGCCACCGTCTGCATCGGCGCGAGACCCATCATCGCCGAATTTCCCTTCACCGTGTGCAGGCGGCCCTTCAAATGGGAGAGGAGCTCGTCTCCGCCGTCGCCGTCCCGCCAGCGTCTCTCCAGCTGGACGAAGGCGTCCCCCACCTGCTCGGCCAGCGGAAGGCATTCAGCGATGTAGTCGTCGATCAGCTCGCCGAAGGCATTCTCGTCCGCAGCCATGCTCAGGCAGACCGGGCTGCGACGTGCGCGAGCGCGCGGGTGACCATGCGCTCGACGTCGGCCGGCTTGAAGGGCTTACGGAGATAGTCCCAGGCCCCGGCGGCGCGGCCCCTGGCTTCGTCCTCGGGGGTGCCCTCGGTGGTCACCAGCACGATCGGGATGTGCGGATGAAGCTTTTCCGATCGGCGCCGCTCCAGGAGCTCCAGGCCGTTCATCTCAGGCATGTTGAGGTCGAGGAATACCAGCGAGAGCTCGGGGTGGGCCGCGAGAAGGTCGTACCCTTCGCGTCCGTTGGTGGCGCAATAGACCGTGCTTCCTACGAGTGGGCCCCGCGAGAAGACGAGCTTGTACATCTGGTGGTGTAGTTTGGAGTCGTCGACCACCAGGAATGCGTTCGGCATGTGCCACCGGTGCGAAAAGAGCGGATGAGGTCTCGGAGGTAGCCGCCTGGGTGGCAAAAGGCGGACCGGGATGGTGGGAGTATGTAAGTGCAGTGAGGGTAATGGGCTAGCGGATACAAACGGGCAGGAGATGCGCGGCGGGCCACGCCTTGTTCAGAGATCCTATGACATCTGCAAGAGCGGCTACGAAACGATCAGGTAGGCGAGGCCGAGCGCGACCAGGTCCTCCAGTATGGCGATGACCGCATCCTTGACCTTGAGACCGCGGACCAACCGCCTGCGGGCCTCGTACCCCGCGAATGCCCCGATCACACCGCCGATCCCGCCCACCACGGCGCCCAGCAGTACAGACGACCCGGCCGATACGCTGAGGCAGGCTGCCGACAACCCGCCCATGACGATCCGCGCCATCAGCGGTCCCGGCTGGGGGCGGCTAGGGGTCTGGGGCAGCAGGTCGGCCACCAAGCCTATGGCGGCGGCAAAGAGGGAGGTCGGCATTAGCTTATAGCCAATAGCCAATAGCCAGCAGCCCACCACACCCCTGAGGCCGTACCATCGTTTCCATAAAGCCGCCGAAGCTTCGCCGCTCTTTCTCCTTCGTCATGCCCTTCATCCGGACGGATGCCCGCGAGGACCGCCTTGCCGGGCCCATCCGGGGCGAGCTCCTCGGCGCCGAGCACCTGGCCGAGCGGGCGCAGGAGGTGGCGGCGAGCCAGCGGATCGCGGTTCAGCGCGCCGCGCGGCGCACCCCGCTCCTCGCCCGGCTCAACGACACCCGCAAGCTGCTGGAGGAGGCTCACAAGCGGCTCGGCGCCTCTGATGCCGGCGCCGATGTGGGTCCCGCAGGCGAGTGGCTGCTGGACAACTATCACGTGGTCCAGGAGCACATCGGTGAGGTTCGGGAGAGCCTCCCCGGCGGCTACTACCGCGAGCTCCCCGAGCTGGCCTCCGGCGCGCTGGCCGGCTATCCCCGGGTCTACGAGCTGGCCATCACCCTGATCGGCCACAGCGAAGGCCGGGTCGACATCCACAACGTCACCAACTTCGTCCAGGCATTCCAGCAGGTCTCCACCCTCACGATCGGCGAGCTCTGGGCCGTGCCGGCCATGCTCCGGCTGGGTCTGATCGAGAACGTGCGCCGGATGGCGCTCAGGACGGTTGGCCGGCTCGACGAGCTGGAGGCCGCGGACAAGGCAGCCCAGAGCATCGCCGCGGCCGCCGACGCCGGAGACGGAGCGCTCGACCTCGAGTTGGACCGGTTCGCCTCCAATCCGCCCCCGCTCACCCCGACCTTCGTCTCCCGTTT
>Ga0136635_10000602_pt1 | contig 10186 bp, 7 predicted proteins | sample AntDrymeUQ852106_2_FD_105495 | JGI IMG/M metagenome (GOLD analysis project Ga0136635, IMG submission 105495) | Polar desert sand microbial communities from Dry Valleys, Antarctica - metaG UQ85 (21.06) | ecosystem: Environmental > Terrestrial > Soil > Desert | place: Antarctica: Dry Valley... | reverse complement strand
GTGCTGCGGGCACTGGGGCTGCTGCTGCTCAAGGCGCCGGTGGACGCTTGGGACGAGCTGGCCGCCGCCGCCTCGACGCTCGGCCGGCCCTGGCGGCTGGTCGCCGCCCGGTACCGACGCCGGCGGACGGCCCGGGTGGGGCCCGGCGCGGTCCGCCCGCTGTTGCCGTCGGCGCTGAGGCCCTATCGCGACGGCGTGGCCGCGGTGCTGGACGTCACCGGCGGTCTCGGCGCCTCGGGCCGGACCGCGATCCCGCGGGCGGTGGCCGAACCGGGACCGGTGGCCGACGAGGCGGAGGAGCTGCCGCCCGAGCCCACCCCGCTGGCCCGGGTCGCTGCCCGCCCGTGGGCGTCGACCGTTCTCGTCCTGGCGCTGCTCGTGCTGGTCGCCGTCCGCGGCCTGTTCACCGGTGGTGCGCTGCAAGGCGGTGCGCTGCTGCCCGCGCCCGACGGCATCTCCGACTGGTGGGCGGCCTACACCGCCGGCTGGCACCCGGTCGGCGCCGGTTCGACCGCACCGGCGCCGCCGTACGTGCTGGTGCTCGGCGTCGCCGGCGTGCTGACGCTCGGCGACGCGCACCTGCTGGTGTCGCTGCTGCTGCTCGGCGCCCCGGTGCTCGCGGCGCTCGGCGCACACCGCCTGCTACGACGCGCCGGCGCTGGACCGGCCGGCGCGGTCTGGGCCGCGGTCGCCTACGGGTCGCTCCCGATCGTCACCGGCGCGATGGCGCAGGGCCGGCTCGGGACGGTGCTCGGCACGGCGGTGCTGCCGCTGGTCGCGGTCGCGGCGCTCTCGCTGACCGACGAGGTCCCACCGCTGCAGCGTTGGGTCCGTCGGTTCCGGGCCGGCCTCGCGGCGGCCGTGCTGGCGGCCCTGGTGCCAGCCGCCTGGCCGATGCTCGCGGTGGTCGCGGTCGGCTTCGCGCTGGCGTCGGTCCGGTCCCGGCACTCGACTCTTGGCGCGGCGGCGTCATTGGTCGTGGTGCTCGCCGTGCCCTGGCTCCTCGCGCCCTGGTGGCTGCTGCGCCGGGTCACCGACCCGACGCTGTGGTGGTGGGAGGCTGGACTGCCCGACGCCGGCGTCGGTCCGCTCGACCCCGACGTGCTCGAGGTCGCCCTCGGTCTGCCCGGCGGCCCGGGCGCCGCCCCCGTATGGCTGGGCGGCGGCGTTGTTCTGGCCGGCCTGCTCGCACTGCTCCGCGTCGACCGGCGCAGCGCGGTGGTCGGTTGCTGGGCGGTGGGGGCGCTGGGCCTGCTCGTCGCCGCGGCCGGTCTGGCGGTCGACCCGGTTGCCCTGGACGCGGTCGCCCCGACTGTCTGGGTCGGCTTCCCGCTGGTCGTGTGGTGGGGCGGGCTGCTGACGGCGGCCGCGGTCGCCGCCTGCGACCTGCGCGGCGTGCTGGCCGGGCGCAGCTTCGGCTGGCTGCAGCCCACCGTCGTCGTCGTGGCGGCCGCCGCCGTCCTCGGCCCGCTGGCCGCGCTCGGGTGGCAGGTGGCGCAGGGCGTCGGCGACCCGCTGCGTCGTGCCGACCCGGTCGCGCTGCCCGCCTACATGGCCGAGGACGCCCGCACCGCTGCCCGCCCGGCCACGATGGTCCTGGTGGCCGAGGGCGAGCAGGTGGCCGCAACGCTCGTACGCGAGGACGGCTGGCGGCTGGGCGAGGAGCCGATGCGCGCGGCGGTCGCGCCGGCCGGGCTGACCGCGGCGCTCTCCGGCCTGCTGACCGCGCCGACCAGGACCGACATCGGCACCATCGCCGGCCTCGGGGTCGGCTACCTGCTGCTGCCCGACCCCGTCGACCCCGACCTTGCCGGCGCCCTGGACTCGGCGCCGGGGATCGTCAGGGCCGGCGCCCCCGCCGGTGACCGCGCCTGGCGGCTGGCCCCACCGGGCGGCACGCTGCGCGCGGGCGACGAGGCGCTGTCGCTGTCCTCGGCCCGGGCCGACGGCGGCCCGCGCTGGGGCGCGTCCGCCCCGGATGAGGCGGGATCAGACGACCGCCGCCTCACCATCGCCGCCCGACCGGACCCGGCCTGGCGGGCGAGCCTCGATGGCGCCCCGCTCGTCACCGCGCAGGCCGCCGGCGGCGGCGCCGTCCAGGCGTTCGCGCTGCCCGCCTCCGGGGGCGACGTCGAGGTGGCGTACGAGTCCCGCCGCGGCTGGTGGGTCACCGGACAGCTCGTTGCGCTGGGCCTCGTGCTGGTCCTGGCAGCACCGACCCGGAGGCGGCGGTCGTGAGCCGTCGGGGGCATGTGCTGGCGCTGGTGCCGGTGCTGGCGGCGGGTGCCGCGCTTGCCCTCGTCGGCCTGCGTGAGCCGGACTCCAGACCCGAGCCCGCCGCGCCCGCCACGATGCCGGTGGACGAGCGGACGCTCACCTGCTTCGGCCTGCCCGGCGGCCCGGTGCCGCGCAGCCTCGCCGCCGGCCCGGGTAGGGTCGAGGCGCCCGGGATCGACACCGGCGTCGGCGGCTGGGACGTCACCACGCTGCCGGCGAGCAACCGCGCAGCCGTCGACGTCGCGGCGACCGGGTTGGCCGCTCTGACGATGACCGGGGTGAGCGCTCTGCGCGCGCCGCCTGCGGCCGGCGCTGGTCTCGCGACCCAGCAGTGCGCCGAGCCGGCCCGGCGCTGGTGGTTCGTCGGCGCGGGCAGCGGCACCGTCCGTGACGGCACGATCCTGCTGCGCGCCCCGGCCGGGGTCGACGCCGTCGTCGACGTCCTGCTGCGCGGCCCGGACGGGGTCCTCAACGCGGTCGGCACCGACGACCTGCGGGTCGGCGCCGGCGAGACCGTGGCGGTCCGGCTGAGCCGGGTCGTGGCGGGTACCGAGGAGGTGGCGGTCGAGGTCATCGCCAGCCAGGGCCGGGTGGTTGCTGCGCTCGCCGACACCTGGGGCGGCGGGGTCGAGCCGCAGGGCACCGAGTGGCTGCCCGCGAGCGCGGAGCCCGCAGCGACCGTGCTGGTCCCCGGCGTCGAGGGTCCGGCCGTCCTGTTGGTGGCCAACGCGACCGACGCGTCCGTGGTCGCCCGCCCGACGCTGATGACCAGCAGCGGTCGCGCCGTCGTCCCCGGTGCCGAGTCGGTGCAGGTGAACGCGGGTGGGGTGGGGACGATCGAGCTGCCCGGCAGTGTCCGTCCCGGCAGCACGGTGGAGGTGCGCGCCGACGGGGCTGTCACCGCAGTGGTGCGCACGCAGACCGGGGCAGACGTAGCGTTGCGCACCGGAGCGGCGGACCTGGCCGGGCCGACGGTCGTCCCGCTCGACGTGGGCGCCGCCGCCCGGGATGGCGCGCTAGTGGTCGCCGCCGAGCTGGTCGACCCCAACGAGCAGGAGGCGCGAAGCCGAGCGGTCGAGGTCGCCGGCTTCGACGAGTCGGGCGCACGGGTCGGGTCCGGCCGGCTGCGAGTCGACGCGGGTACCTCGGTCGCCGTCGACCTCGGCGATGTCCTCGGGTTGGCGCCGGCCGACCTCGGCGAGCTGGCGTACGCGGTGCTCGACCCGGCGAAGGCGGACGCAGTCGCTGTTCCCGTTGTGGCGTCGTTGGAGCTGACCGGACCCGGCGGCTCGTCCGTGCTCCCCCTCCGCTCGCCCGTCACCACAGTGACGGTGCCCGCGCTGGTCCCGCGGGTCGTGCCGCCGACGGGGTGAGACCGGCGGTACCGTCCTGGCGTGAGTCCGGGCCGGCGCTGTTCGCGCACCGCGTGCGCCCGCACCGCTCTGGCCACCCTCACCTATGTCTACGGCGACCAGACCGCGGTGCTCGGGCCGCTCGCGACGTTCGCAGAGCCGCACAGCTACGACCTGTGCGAGGCGCACGCAGAGACGCTCTCGGCTCCCCGCGGCTGGGAGGTGGTGCGGCTGGCACCGGACCTCGCCGCGACCGGGCCGAGCGGCGACGACCTGCTGGCGCTCGCCGACGCCGTCCGCGAGGCGGCGCGCCCGGTCGACTCCGCCCCGCCCGAGCTCACCGGGCGGGCGGTCGAGGTGGGGCGGCGCGGGCACCTGCGGGTGCTGCGCTCGACGGACTGAGCCGGCGGCTGGACGGGCTCGACGGCCTGACGGTCCAGCACCCGACGTGGTGGTTCAATCTGCGAGCGTCCAACACCGAGCCGGCTAGGGAGGAAGTCCACGTGGACATCGACAGCGGTCTGCTTGCCATCCTCGCCTGCCCGGCGTGCCGGTCCGGCCTCCGAGTCGACGAGTCGGACCCCGACCGACCTGAGCTGGTCTGCACCGGGTGCGGGCTCGCCTACCCGGTGCGAGACGGCATCCCGATCCTGCTGGTCGACGAGGCGCGCCGGCCCGGGACGGACTGATGTTCGACGACTCGGCCCTCGAGGACGAGCAGGCGCTGGCGGCGGCGGACCCGTTGCTGCGCCGGTTGGCCGAGGCCGGGGCCCGGGTCCGGCTCGAGGCCGACTCGACCCGGGAGGCGGTTAACACGCTCGGCGGCGCGGGCGCGGACTGGCGGCCACGCGCGATGGTCGTTGCCGGTCCCGACTCCCGGCTGCTGCGGGCGGTGCTGGAGCCGTGGTGCCCGGTCCCGTTCGTCGCCTGGCCGGGACCGGGGCTGCCGGGCTGGACCGGCGCGCTGGACACCGTCGTCGTGCTCGCCCCGCACAGCGGGGACGAGGCCGCGGCGTCCGCCGTCCTGGAGGCCGTACGGCGGGGGTGCACGCTGCTGCTCGCGTGTCCGGCGCACGCGACCCTCGCCGAGGTCGGCGCCGGCCGGTCGACCACCCTGCTGCCCACCGTCTCCACCGACACCCTCGCGGTCGCCGTGGTCGTCCTGCAGGCGCTGCACCGTGCCGGGCTCGGACCGGAGGTGGACGCCGAGGAGGTCGCGTCCGCGCTAGACCAAGTGGCCGTCACCTGCTCCCCCCACGAGGACCTGGCCGGCAACCCGGCCAAGGAGCTGGCCATCGTGCTCGCCGAGACCACCCCGCTGGTGTGGGGCGGGTCCGTGCTGGCTGCCCGCGCCGCTCGACGGGTGGCGGAGGCGCTGCGCCGGTCATCGGGCCGGGCCGCGCTCGCCGCCGACGCCGAGCACCTGCTGCCGGTGTTGGCCGCTGCGGGTCGCCAGGACCTGTTCGCCGACCCGTTCGCCGACCCGGCCGGGGACGAGGAGGCCGGGCCGCGGCCGGCGCTGGTCCTTCTCGACGACGCCATCGACGGACCTGTCGCCAGGGAACAGCGCGGCCGGCTGATGGCGACTGCCAAGCAGCGGGACGTACGGGTGCACCGGGTGGCCGGCACCGAGGGGCCGTCTATCGCCCGCTACGGCACCCTGCTCGCCATCGGCTCGTACGCCGCGACCTACCTCGCGGTCGGCCTCGGCCGTACGGAGCGGCTGCTCGCCGAGGGCGGCTGACCGCGGCAGACCCAGGGGGTATCTCGAGACATTCGTCCGGGCTCCGTACGCTGTTCTCATGCCGCACACAGACTTCAAGGTCGCCGACCTGACGCAGGCCAACTTCGGTCGCACCGAGATCGGCTTGGCCGAGCACGAGATGCCAGGACTGATGGCGATGCGCCGCCGGTACGGCGACACCCAGCCGCTCGCCGGCGCCCAGATCACCGGTTCGCTGCACATGACCGTGCAGACCGCGGTGCTGATCGAGACCCTGGTGGCGCTGGGCGCGCAGGTGCGGTGGGCCAGCTGCAACATCTTCTCGACCCAGGACCACGCGGCTGCCGCAGTCGCGGTCGGTCCCGATGGCTCTGTCGACGACCCGCAGGGCGTGCCGGTGTTCGCCTGGAAGGGCGAGTCGCTGGCCGAGTACTGGTGGTGCACCGAGCAGGCACTGAGCTGGCCTGACGGCGAGGCGCCCAGCCTGCTCCTCGACGACGGCGGCGACGCCACCTTGCTCGTCCACCTCGGCACCGAGTACGAGCGCAGCGGTGGGGTGCCGTCGCCCGAAAGCACCGACAACCCTGAGCTCGCGGAGATTCTCCGGCTGCTCGGTCGCTCGCTCGGCGACGACTCCGAACGCTGGACCCGCATCGGTAAGCACATCCGTGGGGTCACCGAGGAGACGACCACCGGCGTGATGCGGCTGCACGAGCGCGCCCGCGCCGGCACCCTGCTGTTCCCCGCCATCAACGTCAACGACTCGGTCACCAAGTCGAAGTTCGACAACAGGTACGGCTGCCGGCACTCGCTCATCGACGGCATCAACCGGGCGACCGACACGCTCATCGGCGGCAAGGTCGCGGTGGTCTGCGGCTACGGCGACGTCGGCAAGGGCTGTGCGGAGTCACTGCGTGGACAGGGCGCACGAGTCGTCATCACCGAGATCGACCCGATCTGCGCGCTGCAGGCCGCGATGGACGGTTACCAGGTCTCCCGCCTCGACGACGTGGTGGCCGACGCCGACATCGTCATCACCGCCACCGGCAACCGAGACGTCGTCACTGCAGACCACCTGGTCGCGATGAAGCACCAGGCGATCGTCGGCAACATCGGGCACTTCGACAACGAGATCGACATGGCCGGCCTTGCCGCCGTGCCCGGCGTGCAGCGGAAGGTGGTGAAGCCGCAGGTCGACCTGTGGACGTTCGCAGACGGGCACGCGGTGATCGTGCTCAGCGAGGGACGGCTGCTCAACCTTGGCAACGCGACCGGGCACCCGTCGTTCGTGATGAGCAACTCGTTCACCAACCAGGTGCTGGCGCAGATCGAGCTGTACGCCCGTGGCGACGATTACCCCCTCGGCGTGCACACGTTGCCGAAGCAGCTCGACGAGGAGGTCGCCCGGCTGCACCTCGACGCGCTGGGCATCGGGCTCACCGAGCTCACCAAGGACCAGGCCGAGTACCTCGGCCTCGACGTCGCCGGCCCGTACAAGTCCGAGGGCTACCGCTACTGACCGGCGGCACGGAGCCGCCTCCCGCGCCGGCGTCCGCGTACCCTGAACGGGTGCCAGCAGACGCCAGCGACACCGCGGCCAGTCCCACGGCCAGCCCCACGGCTAACACTGCTGGCGTGCACCGGGGCCGAGTGCTGGTTGTCGACGACGACGCCAGCCTGGCCGAGATGCTCACCATCGTGCTGCGCCAGGAGGGCTTCGAGCCGGTGATGTGCATGAGCGGGGACGAAGCGCTGGCGGCCTTCCGTGAGCACCGCCCGGACATTGTGCTCCTCGACGTGATGCTCCCGGGCATCGACGGCATCGACGTGTGCAAGGCGCTCCGTGCCGAGTCAGGGGTGCCGATCGTGATGCTCACCGCGCGCAGCGACACCGTCGACGTGGTGGTGGGGCTCGAGTCGGGCGCCGACGACTACATGGTCAAGCCGTTCAAGCCCAAGGAGCTGGTCGCGCGGATCCGGGCACGGCTGCGCCGGTTCGACGAGCCGGCGCCCGAGCAGATCGCGGTCCGCGACCTGGTCATCGACGTAGCCGGGCACAGCGTGCGTCGCGACGGCACGGCGATCACGCTCACCCCGCTGGAGTTCGACCTGTTGCTCTGCCTGGCCCGCAAGCCGTGGCAGGTGTTCACCCGCGAGGTGCTGCTCGAGCAGGTGTGGGGCTACCGGCACGCCGCCGACACCCGGCTGGTCAACGTCCATGTGCAGCGGCTGCGGTCCAAGATCGAGCACGACCCCGAGCACCCGCAGGTCGTCGTCACCGTTCGCGGCGTCGGGTACAAGGCCGGGGTCGACTAAGGCCGGCCATGGCTTCGGGTCGAGTGCGTCAGACCCTCGCTGCGCCCCTGTTGGCGGTACTGCGTCCGCTGGTCAACGCGTGGCGGGTCTCGTTGCAGGCGCGGGTGGTGCTGAGCACGCTGCTGCTCGGCACGTTGGTGCTCTCGCTCACCGCGTGGCTGATGCTCACCCAGGTCAGCGACGGGCTCGTCGACAGCAAGCGGGACACCTCGCTGGCGCAGGCCGAGGCGGCGTTCTCGGAGGTCCAGCAGGACCTCGACGCAGCCGGCGGCACCGGTGACACCGACACCGAGCAGGTGGTCAACCAGCTGGTCGGCAGCCTGGCTAACCGCAGCGGCTCGCCGCCCGCGTACGTCGTGACGCTCGACGGTCCGCTCGGGGACGAGGTCTCGTCCGACGGCGTACGCCGCAGCTCCGCAGCGGTGAGCGATGAGAGCGTCCCGACGGAACTGCAGGCGCAGGTGCGAGACCAGCCGGGGACGTGGTGGACCTACACAGACATCGACTTCAGCGACGACAGCCAGTCCGACGGTGCCGGCATCGCGGTCGGGGCGCGGGTGCAGACGCCCGACGACTCCGGTGACTACGCGCTGTACTACCTGTACCCGTTCGCCGAGGAGGAGCGGACGCTCGGGCTGGTCGCCCAGGCGGTGCTGCTGTCCGGCGTGGTGCTGATGCTGCTCGTCGCGGGGGTGGCCTGGCTGGTGACCCGCCAGGTCGTGACTCCGGTGCGGCTGGCCCGGCGGATCGCGGAGTGGCTCGCCTCCGGGCGGCTCGAGGAGCGGATGCAGGTGCGCGGCAAGGACGACATCGCGCGGCTCGGGCAGTCGTTCAACCAGATGGCGGGCAGCCTGCAGCGCCAGATCCGCCAGTTGGAAGAGCTGTCCCGGCTGCAACGCCGGTTCGTCTCCGACGTGTCGCACGAGCTGCGGACGCCGCTCACGACCGTACGGATGGCCGCCGACGTGCTGCACGAGGCTCGGCCGGGTTTCGACCCGGCCACCGGGCGCTCCGCCGAGCTGCTGCAGGCCGAGCTGGACCGCTTCGAGGCGCTGCTCGCGGACCTGCTGGAGATCAGCCGCTTCGACGCGGGAGCGGCTCGGCTCGACATCACCGACGTCGACCTGGGCGAGCTGGCGCGCCGGGAGGTCGACGCGCAGCGCGCCGTCGCCCGTCAGGCCGGAGTGCAGGTGGATGTGGTCGCGCCGGTCGAGCCGGCGATGGCGCAGGGAGATCCACGCCGGATCGAGCGCGTGGTGCGCAACCTGCTCGCCAACGCGATCGCGCACGCGCGCAGCCGGCGGGTCGAGGTCATCGTTGCCGCCGACGACGAGGCGGCGGCGCTCGCGGTGCGCGACCACGGGAGCGGGCTACGCCCGGGTGAGGCGGCGCTGGTGTTCAACCGGTTCTGGCGCGGCGACCCTGCCAGGACCCGGCGCGGTGGCGGCACCGGCCTCGGCCTGGCGATCGCGTTGGAGGACGCCCAGCTGCACGGCGGCTGGCTGCAGGCCTGGGGCGAGCCCGACCGCGGCAGCCAGTTCCGGCTCACCATCCCGCGCCGCGCCGGCGACGACCTGCGGCGTTCCCCGATCCCGCTGGTCCCCGACGACCTGGCCATCGGCACCGCTGAGAGTGACGTTTCTGCGTCGACACGCGGGACGAACCGGACACCGGCGTCACTCTCAATGCAACCCGAACCGACTGCCGAGCCATCCGGCGAGCCGACCCGGGAGAAGACGCCATGACCCGTGGGCGCGGCTTCGCCGCCACGGCTGCGGTAGCGCTGGGGCTCAGCGGCTGCGTGACGATCCCCACCAGCGGTCCGGTCGAGCAGGTGGCGCCGCGCGGAGCCGACTCCGACGTGCTGCCGCAGGTGACGCCGTCCGGCCCGCGGGAGGGCGCCACCGCACTGCAGGTCTCCCGGGGCTACGTCACCGCGATGCGGGCGTTCCCGGTGTCCACCGAGGTGGCGCAGGAGTTCCTGACCGACGAGGCCGCCGGCAGTTGGGCGCCCGGACGACGCACCATCGTCTACTCGAGCCTCACCGTGCAGCGGGACGCGAACACCGTCGAGCTGCGGACCCGGGACGCGGTCGCGCTGTCCGCGCGCGGCACGTACCGCCCGGACCCCACCGGCCGCCAGGAGCGGGTGCGGACCCTCCGGCTGGAGCAGACAGACCAGGGCTGGCGGATCGCGGCGCTGCCCGACGCACTGCTTGTCAGCGAAGGCTTTTTCGAGCAGTACTACCGACCGTTCGACCTCTACTTCCTCACCGCCACCGCCCCCGCGCTGGTGGCCGACCGGGTGTGGCTGCCGCTGGGCGACCAGCTGGCGACCCGGCTGGTGAAGGGGCTACTGGCCGGCCCGACCCGCTGGCTGCGCGGGCGTGCGGTCACCGCGCTGTCCGCCTCGGCCGACGTCGGGGTCTCGGTGCCGTTGCGCGCCGACGGGGTCGCCGACGTACAGCTCGGGCAGGAGGCGGCCGGACTGTCGGCCACCCAGCGACAGCTCTGGTCC
>Ga0136635_10000601_pt1 | contig 10190 bp, 9 predicted proteins | sample AntDrymeUQ852106_2_FD_105495 | JGI IMG/M metagenome (GOLD analysis project Ga0136635, IMG submission 105495) | Polar desert sand microbial communities from Dry Valleys, Antarctica - metaG UQ85 (21.06) | ecosystem: Environmental > Terrestrial > Soil > Desert | place: Antarctica: Dry Valley... | reverse complement strand
GCCTGGCGTGCGGCGCGGTGCAAGTTGACCCCACTGTAGGAGCCATGTCCGGAAAAGTCAAGTAGCTCGGTCAAGTGATTTCGTGCTACGTTCGCTTCACCAATTAGCACCTGGCAGAGGAATTGCCGAAAATCCCCGCAAAGGGGTACGCGCTTCACTCCACTTCCCGCTTGACTCAGTGAACCGAGGTACGCCGCAGTCATGACCGAGATCACCGCCGCCCATCAGACGACCGTCACCGCCGCCTCCGCCGCTGGTTCACGGGGCGCGCGGCTCGGCGACCGCCTTCGCCTCCTGCGCGTCGCCGCCGGGCTGACGCAGACTGAGCTCGCCGGCGACCGCTTCTCGAAGGAGTACGTCAGCCAGATCGAGCGCGGCAAGACGCGTCCGACCCCCGAAACCGTGGAGTGGCTCGCGCAGCGGCTCGACGTCGACCCCGCCTTCCTCTCGAGGGGTGTCTCCACCGACGAGCGCGGCCGGGTCGAGGCGCTGCTAGCGCGCGCCGAGGCGCTGACGCAGGCGCACGAGTACAAGGACGCAATCGCCGCGTACGTCGAGGCGCGTTCTGCCGTCGCCGCAACCAACTCGGACGAGCTCGACCTCCGCGGCCGCGCAGGCGAGGCTTGGGCGAGGATGGAGGAGGGCGACGTCCAGACGGCGATCGAGCTGTTGATTGGAGCCCGCGCCCTCGTCGAGGGAAGCGTTTTCTCCGACGTCGACCGCGCCGACATCCTTTATCGGCTCGGGGCTTGCCGTTACAAGCTCTCGAGCATCTCGACCGCGGTCGGCTTGTTCAACGAAGCGCTGGAGCTTGCAGACCGGTCGGAACTGCCCTGCGACCTGCTGCGCGCCGACATCCTCCAACGTCGCTCCCGCTGCTACCGGCGCCAGCGCGACTTCGAAGCCGCGCGCGAGGACGTCGAGCGAGCGCTCGAGTTGGCGCAGGGGATCAACGATCGCGGGATGATGGCGCACGCCTACTTCCAGGCGTCGCTCGTCGCGGAGCGCACCGGCCACTGGCCGCTCTCGCGCACCTACGCCGAGCAGGCGAAGGCGTTGTATCAGGAGCTCGAGGACGAGCGGAACGTTGGTCGCATGCTGATCAACCTCGGCGGTCTGAACCTCCTGCTTGGCAAGCCGCGCGAGGCGATCGAGCAGCTGAAAGCGTCGTTTGCGGTGGCCGTCGAGGTAGATTCGCAGGGCGATGCCGCCCAGGCGATGGGCGGGCTTGCGACCGTGCACCTGCACCTCGGGGAATGGGCCGAAGCTGAAGAGCACGCGCGGCATGCATTGCGGCTGCTCGAGGGACGCGAAGACTTTCTCGACGAGATCGGCCAGTCCGAGCTCGTGCTCGGCCGCTCGCTGCTCGAGCGCGGCCGGCTCGACGAGGCGGAGGAGTCCTTCCGGGCTGCCGACGCGACGTTCGAACAGTTCTCCTCGGTCAGCCACCGCGCCAACGTCTGGGTCGCCCTCGGCGACCTCGCCGCGCGCCGTGGGGAGGACGTGGAGGCAGCCCGGCTTTACCGGAACGCTGCCGAAGCCCTTCAGGACATCCGGTTCTAGGAGCGAAAGGAGGAGGCACATGAAGACTCGTCTGCTGTTCATCGTTCTGTCTGCGTCGGTCGTCTTTGCCTCGTGGGGCGGGCGGCTCGCCGACCTAATCCTCACCTGGTCCGACGGCAACTAAGGATTGAACGGCGTGGCTAGACTCGCCCGGTGCTTCGCGCCGCGGCACTCGGTCTAGCAGCCTGCTTCATTGCGTCAGGCTGCGGCGGCTCCTCCTCGACGAAGGAGGAGCCGGATGCCCCCACGCTCGAGAACCTGTGGCGTGCACCCGGCGAGGACGTTGCGATCACGCCCGGGAGCGCCGACTTCGGACCAGGCGTCGTCCGGCTTACCTTCCTGATCATCGACGGACAGGGCGGCCTCGTCACGCGCCCGACCGCGCGGATCTGGCTTGCGCGAGGGCTCCAAGAGCGGCCATTCGCGCAGACGACCGCTCGCCTGGAGAAAATCGGGGTCGCGGGCAGCGATCCCGCCGACGCAGAGGCGATCTTCGTGACGAACCTGCAGTTGCAGGAGCCGGGCACGTACTGGCTGCTGGCTGAGCCCGTCGGCGGCCGGAAGGTCCAGGCGGTGGGCACGGTCGTCGTCAAGGAGCGGACGGCCGCACCGGACTTCGGCGCGGCCGCGCCAAAATCGCAGACGCCGACGCTCGCGACGGCGACTCTCGACGTGCTGTCGACGTCGCGCCAGCCGGATCCGGAGCTGTACCGCAGCTCGGTCGCCGACGCCCTGGCCGACCGCGTGCCGTTCGTCGTCGTCTTCGCGACGCCGAAGTACTGCGCGAGCCGCACCTGCGGCCCTGTTGTGGACGTCGTCAGCACCGTCCGCCGCGAGCGCATCGACCCTCGTACCCGCTTCATCCACGTCGAGATCTACGAGGACAACGACCCCACTCAGGGCGAGAACCGGTGGGTGAAGGAGTGGAAGCTGCCGTCCGAGCCGTGGGTCTTCGTCGTCGGCGCTGACGGCAAGGTGCGAGATCGGTTCGAAGGCACCGTGTCGGTGCGAGAGCTCGGCGCGTCGGTGCGGAAGCACCTCGTCCGCTGATGTAAGAGGGGTCTTGGGCGCGAAGCCAACGAAATGAGTTTCTGGCGTTGTCCGCCTGGGCAAATCGACGCGATGGGCTTGAAGCTCAGACGCGCGCTCGAAGTCGGTCGTGTCGCGCGTCGCGGCAAGCTGCTTCGCACGCTCGGCGAAGTCGGCGTGGTCGGCGACAAGCCGGCGACGCGCGAGGGCGCCAGGGCCTTCCGGCTCGGGCTCGAGGAGCTCGGCACCACGTACGTGAAGCTCGGCCAGCTACTTTCCTCGCGGCCCGATCTCCTGCCCGACGTCTACATCAACGAGCTGGGCGAGCTCGTCGACGACGTGCCCCCCTTTCCGTTCGCGGAGGCTCAGCGGATCATCGACGACGAGATCGGCCTCGACGCCTTCGCCCGGCTTGACGAGGAGCCGCTCGCGTGCGCCTCGATCGCGCAGGTCCACGGCGCGCTTCTGCGCACGGGTCGCGAGGTCATCGTCAAGGTGCGCCGGCCGGGGATCGAGGAGCAAGTTGCGCTCGACCTGGAGCTGCTCGGTTCGCTGTCCACGTTCGCGGAGGGCCACTCCGAGACGGCCCGGCTCGTCCAGATGGAGGCCCTCGCAGACGATCTCGAGGCGCACCTCACCGCGGAGCTCGACTTCATCGAGGAGGCCCACGGCTCGGAGCTGATCGCGAAGCTCGTGGCGGAGCACGAGCTCCTGCTCGTGCCGGAGGTAATCCACCCATACGTCACCGAGCGAGTACTCGTGCAGGAACGGATTGCGGGCGAGAGAGTGACGCCAGCGCATGGCGTCGAGCGCGAGCGGGCGCAGGAGCTCGCGCGGGAGCTGTTCCGCGCCTACGTGCAGCAGATCACGGTGCACGGCGTCTATCACGCGGATCCGCACCGGGGAAACATCCTGCTCACGCCTGACCAACGACTCGGGCTGCTCGACTTCGGCCTGCTCGGACGGCTCGACGCCGACACGCGCGGCGCGCTCGGCCTGCTCTTGCTCGCGCTGGCGCAGAATCGCGCAGACGACGTCGCCGACCTCATCCTCGGCCTCTCGCTGACCACGCTCCAGTCCGACGAGGCGGGTTTCGTCCACGAGCTGCGGCGGAAACTGCCCCGCTACCACTGGCGCCCGCTTACCGGGATCCGTGCGGGCGAGGCTCTGGCCGACCTGCAGCGGATCGCACTCGCACACGGGATCAGCCTGCCAACGAGCTTCGCCCTCGTGGGCAAGACCCTGTCGCAGGCCGACGAGGTCGCCCGCGCCCTCGACCCGGAGCTCGACCCGATCGAGCTACTCGAGGAGGACGGCCTCGAGGTAATGCTGCAAGAGACGGAGCGGCGGCTCGAGCCGGGGAACCTCCTGGCGCTCGCCTACACTCAGCTCGAGCCACTCGTCCGCATGCCGCGACGCGTGGGCCAGCTCGTCGGCCGGCTGGAACAGGGCACGCTCAAGATCGGAATCCAGCCGACCGGTCTCGACGAGCTCGAGCACGTGGCTCGCTCGACCGCGAACCGGCTCGGCGCGGCGATGATCATCTCGGCACTGTTGATCTCGTCTGCCCTGATGGCGAGGGTGAACGAGACCGTCGCGCTCGTCGGTTTCGTCCTCTCTGTCGCGCTCGGCCTCTTCGAGCTCTGGCGGATTCTTCGCACCCCCGGCAGCCTTTAGGAGGTCGGCGAGCGCTAGGCGACCTTCCCGCTCGAGCCGACGCGCTCGATCACGACCTGCGGGATCCGTGCCCGCGGGCTGAGGCGGAGGCACATCCGCACGACCTCGGCACAGTCCTCGGGTTGAATCATCTCCTCGCCGGACAGGCCCGCGAACTCCGCCATCGGCGTGTCGACGAAGCCTGGGCAGATGGCGATCGACCGGATCCCGTCGTCGTCAAGGTCAGCGTTCAGAGAGTGGGTGAGCGAGATCACTGCGGCCTTGGTCGCAGCGTAGACCGGCAGGATCGGAACCGGTTGCGTGCCGGCGATCGACGCGAGGTTTACGACCCAGCCCTTCGTCTTGCGTAGGTGCGGGATCGCCGCCTGCGTCACGAGCAGGAGCCCGCGAACGTTGATTGCGAGCTGGCGGTCGAGGTGCTTGAGCTGCGCGTCCTCGACCCGGCCGGCGATGCCGATACCGGCTGAGTTGACAAGGACGTCGAGACCGCCTTCCCGCTCCACGTGCTCCTCCACCACGCGCGCGCAGTCCTCAGGTTTGGAGACATCGGCCGCGATCGCGTGCGCGCCCAGCTCGGCGGCCGCCGCCTCGACCTTCTCGGGCGTGCGCGAGGCGAGTGTTACCGCGAAGCCCTCCTCGCGAAGCATCCTCCCGATCGCGAGCCCGATACCCGAGGAGCCGCCGGTGACGAGTGCCGATGCCACGTGTTTCGACTATTTCAGAAACGTGAAAAGGAATGGTTGACAGGATGGCGAACCTGAGGGCGTAATTCCTCAGACTCCTCCTCTCCCCTGAGTGCAACGGCGGCTCCCCGGCCGCCGTTGCGTATTTTGCAGGCATGACGAAGAGCCTCACTTCGCTCGCGCCGAGCGGCGGCTGCGCCGCGAAGTACTCCGCGGCGCGACTGGAAGAGCTCCTGAAGGGCTTCGTGCCGGTGGAGGCCGAGAACCTCCTGGTCGGCCTTTCGCCCGCGGACGATGCGGTCGTCTACAAGCTCGACGACGAGCGCGCGCTCGTCTTCACGCTCGACTTCTTTCCTCCGCTCGTCGACGACCCGGCGCTCTTCGGCCGGATTGCGGCGACGAACGCGCTCAACGACGTCTTCGCGATGGGCGGTCTGCCGCTGCTGGCGCTCTCGATCGCCGCCTTCCCGGAGAGCTTGCCCAACGAGACGCTCGCGGCGATCTTCGGCGCGGCCGACGAGCAGGTGCGCGCCGCCGGCGGGATCCTTGCGGGCGGTCACACGCTCCGCGACGAGGAGCCCAAGTACGGACTCGCGGTCGTCGGCACGGTGCACCCCAACGGCTTCTGGCCGAAGAGCGGCGCTCGGTCCGGCGACGCGCTCTTTCTGACGAAGCAGCTCGGGACTGGGGTGCTCCTCCATGCCGTGCGCGGAGGCCGGCGGCACGAGGAAGGCCTCGAGGCAGCTACGACGTCGATGACCACGCTCAGCCGCGAGGCCGCGGACGTGCTGCGCCCGTTCTCCCCGCACGCCGTCACCGACGTGACCGGCTTCGGCCTGCTCGGCCACGCGCACGAGATGGCCGAGCGAAGCAAGGTTCGAATTGAGCTCGACGCCGAGGCGCTCCCGCTCTTCCCGGGAGCGCTCGAATGCGCCGCGGCGGGTGTGCGCACGGGCGGCGACCAGCGTAACCGCGATTTCGCAAGCCCCCACGTCGAAGCGCACGGCGTCCCGGAGGACCTGCTCGCGCTCGCTTACGACCCCCAGACGTCGGGCGGCCTATTGATCGCGCTGCCGGCCAACAAGGGCGCCGTGCTCGGCGCTGCCTTCGCCGAGCAGGACCTCTTCCTCGCCCGGATCGGCCGCGTCGTCGAGGGCGCCGGCGTCGCGCTTGCCTAGGCTCGGTCCTATCAGCCCGGTGCGGTATGTGCAGCTGGCGCTCGCCTCAGCGATCTCGCTCTACGTGATCGTGCTCACCGGCGCGGCGGTGCGGCTGACCGGATCGGGCCTCGCGTGCGAGTCGTGGCCCGGTTGTCAGGAGGGCGCCTTCTTCCCGGCAGTCGGCGAGCACTCGACGATCGAGTTCGGCAACCGCGTCATGGCGCTCTTCCCGATCGGGCTGTCGCTGGCGGCCTGGGTTGCGGCGACGAGAACGCCTGGCCTCGCGCGCTGGGTGACCTGGACGGCGGCGTTCACCTTTCTCGGCACGATCGCTCAGGCGCCGCTCGGCTTGCTGACCATCCGCCTCGACCTGCACCCGCTGATGGTGGCAACACATTTTCTGCTCGCGCTCGTCGTGCTCGCCACGGCGACCGTCGCGGCGGTGGAGGCGTGGGGCAACGCGCGCGGCCGCGTGGAGCCCGCGCCGCGGTGGCTGCGGCTGGTCGGCCTCGTGCTCGGCCTGGCGTGCGGAATCCTCGTCGTCACCGGCACGCTCTCGACCGCCGCCGGCCCTCATCCGGGGGACAGCGCCGATATCGATCGCTTCTGGAATCTGCTCGACGCCGTGTACCTCCACGTCCGCGCCACCGCTGCGTTTGGCATCTCCTTCTTGCTTCTTCTCGCCTGGCTCGCACGCAACCGTGAGCGCGCAGGCGTGCTTGGCCCCGGAGCCGTGGGCCTGCTCGTGCTCCTGCTCGTGCAGATGGGTGTCGGCGAGCTGCAGTGGCGCAACGAGCTGCCGTGGTGGCTTGTCCTGATCCACGTCGGACTGGCCGCTGCCGTGTGGGCCTGGACGGTTGGCCTCGTGACTGCCCTCTGGCGGACCCCGCGTAGACTGACCGGATGAGCGAGCTGCGGATGGCCGCGCGTCCCGCGCTCGAGCGGCCGGTACTGATCGCAGCCTTCCGGGGCTGGAACGACGGCGGCCAGGGCGCGACTCTGGCGGCGGGCTACCTCGCGCGCGTCTGGAGCGCCGAACGATTCGCGGACATCGATCCGGAGGGGTTCGTCGACTTCCAGGCCAACAGGCCGCACGTCTCGCTCGACGAGGGGCTGACGCGAAAGATCGACTGGCCTGAGAACGCGTTCTACCACGCTCGCATTCCCGGTTCCGACCGCGATGCGGTTCTGCTCCTCGGCGTCGAGCCGAGCCTGCGCTGGAAGTCGTTCTCGAAGCTCGTGCTAGACCTCGCGGGCGAGCTCGACGTCGAGCTCGTCATCACGCTCGGCTCGTTGCTCGCCGACGTTCCGCACACGCGCGCCGCCCCGGTCACCGGCGCAGCGAGCGATCCCGAGCTGGTCGAGAGCCTCGGTCTCCAGCACTCGCGCTACGAGGGGCCGACCGGGATCGTCGGCGTGCTTCAGGACGCCTGCCGCCGGGCTGGCGTTCCCGCCGCGAGCCTGTGGGCGGCCGTGCCACATTACGTCTCACTCGCCCCGAGCCCGCGCGCTGCCCGCGCGCTCTGCGACCGGCTCGCGCAGCTGCTCTCGGTCCCGATCGACACGGCCGAGCTCGCGGAGGCGGAAGAGGCCTACGCCGAGCAGGTCACGGAGGCGGTTTCGACCGACGAGGAGACCTCGGCTTACGTGGCGGAGCTCGAGCGACGCACCGACCAGCTCGACCTCGAGGAACACGAGGATCTTCCGTCTGGCGACACGCTCGCCGCCGAGCTGACGCGCTTCCTGCGCGAGCGCGACGCCGAGAACGACGACGATGTCGCGCGGGGCTAGCCGAACGTAAACGCGTAGCCGGCGACACCCGGGCTGAAAGCAAGCTCAAGCACGTGGTCGTCGATCGCCTCGCGCTCGACGAGTGTGTAGAGCCGGTCGCCGGAGACGCGCACCGTCTGCTCGGCCTTGCCGTCGAGGAGCACCCGGACCGAGCCCTTGCCGGTGAGCACGAGAAAGACGTTGCGGGCGCGGTAATCGAGGCGCAAGCGGGCGCCGCGGCCGGCGACTGCGCGCTCGCGCTCGATCCGCCAGCGGCCGGCGTAGGCGAGCTCGTTGTCCTCGAGCTTGACGGGGAACGCATAGACCTGCTCGCCGTCCTGTCGGATCTCCCGCCCGGAGTAGCTGGCGAGTCGCTCGTAGCCGAGATATGTCTCGGGCGTTACCTGCCCGCGCGGACTTCGGTCCTCGAGGCCAGATGCCTCGGGGACGGGCGTGCCGCGCTCGGCCAGCAGGCTTCGGATCGCTTCCTCAGTCTCCGCGTACTCTCCTTCGCCGAAGTGGTAGTAGCGGGCGTGGCCGTTGCGGTCAATCAGGTACTTGGCCGGCCAGTATTGGTTGCTCCACGCGTTCCAGGTGCCGAAGTCGTTGTCCATGGCGATCGGGTAGCGGAGCTTCAGCTTCTTCGTGTTCTCGCGCACGTTCGACTCGACCCGCTCGAACGCGAACTCGGGCGTGTGCACGCCGACGATCGTCAGTCCGGCCTTGCGGTAGCGGTCGTCCCACTCGCGGATATAGGGGAACGTGCGCAGGCAGTTGATGCACGAGTACGTCCAGAAATCGATCAGGACGACGCGGCCGCGCAGCCCTTCCAGGGTCAGCGGCTCGGAGTTGATCCAGGCGCCGATGCCCTGAAACTCAGGCGCTCTGCCGTAGTCGGTCAGCTTGCCCTCGCCGCCGCCTTCCGTTGCCTCCGGTGCTTTGGAGCCGGTGAGCTCCCTGAGTTCGCGCTGAGCCGTCGACGAACGCTCGACGCGCTCTTGCACTGACTCCACATACCCCGGAATCCACGTCTGCAGGTCCTGGTCGACGCCGAGGGCGATCGCAAGTGCTGCGGCGCCGACGAGGACGCCTGCCCCGCGTCGCACGGTCTCGGCGCGAGCGCGAAAGCTGCGAGCTGCGCGCTGGCCCGCCAGCGCGATCGCGAGCATAGGCAGCGCGGCGCCGATCGCATAGGCAAGGGTGAGCGCCAGGGTGCGGACACCGAACTCACGCTGCGCGGCGAGCACCGTCACCGCTGCGAGCACCGGTCCCGCGCACGGCACGAAGACCAGGCCGAGGCTCGCCCCGAGCAGGAACCCGCCGCCGTGGTCGCCGGAACCGCGCCGCGTCAGTACTTGCAGCGGCCGCGCGAGCAGCTCGCCGACCTTGGGAACGAGGAGCGACACCGCCACAAGCAAGAGCAGCGCGATCGCGAGGTTGCGGAGCACGTCCTGGGGCAGGCCGAGCAGGTCCAGCAGCCAGGCGGCGAAGAGCGTGAATACGGTGAAGCTGACGACGATGCCGGAGACGATCGCCAGAGGCCGACGGCCTGTCGCGCCGCCGGCGAGGACGATCGGCAGCACGGGCAGGACGCACGGCGAGAGCGCGGTGACGATGCCCGCGACGAACCCGATCGCGATCAGGATCAGCATCGAGGAAACGGTAGCGGCGGCCGTCTTACGACGGTGTTACGGAATCGGGCGCAGGCGTAGGCGTGCTCGCGCCGCCCTCGGGCGCTGCTGCCGGCCGGCGCCGCCGCCGGCGCCGCTTGGGCTTCGCCTCGCCGCCCCCTGTGCCTCCCGCTGGGGGCGCGCCGCCGTTCGCCGTGGGTGCGCCTTGTGACTGCAACGCGTGCCCCTCGCCGGGCTTCTTCTTCCGCTTGCGCCGGCGAGTCTTGCGCGACGGCGCCTTCGGAGCGGGCAGGTTGTCGGCGAGGGCGTCCGCGATCGCCATCGTTTCGCCGAGCTCCTCTCGGGCGCGGTCGAGCGCGTTGTTCGCGCGGGGCGTGTACCCCTCCGACGAGGCGAGCAGCGCCGCGCCGACATCGAGCGGCATCGCCTTCGCCACCAGCACGAGCTTGGCCACGTTGTCCTCGTGCCGGTGCCCGCGCGAGTTCGCGACGGCGCCGAGCAGGCGCTTCGCCTCGGGGAACTCCGCGCTCGCGCGTCGGTCCTGGATCTTCCGCGTCGCCTTAGCGAGCTTCCACGTCCAGCGCTGGAGGATCTGGTCGGGCGCGTTCGCCTTCCCCTCGCCGATCGCACGCAGCAGGATCCTGATCCCGGCGGCGCGGTCCTTCTCCCACGGGGGC
>Ga0136635_10000600_pt1 | contig 10199 bp, 10 predicted proteins | sample AntDrymeUQ852106_2_FD_105495 | JGI IMG/M metagenome (GOLD analysis project Ga0136635, IMG submission 105495) | Polar desert sand microbial communities from Dry Valleys, Antarctica - metaG UQ85 (21.06) | ecosystem: Environmental > Terrestrial > Soil > Desert | place: Antarctica: Dry Valley... | reverse complement strand
TGCTCCACGCAGGTCCGACACCATCGCTTTTAGCGTCTCCCTTTGGGAGAAGACCGCACAGCCGGACCCATGCCCTATTCTCAATCCACGCATTGCTAGCTGTCAGTGCCGAAGCGCTTGATCAAATCTTCGGGACGGAGATTGGAAATAAATTCGCGAAACGCTTGCTGTTCGGCTTCATCAGCATCGCGATCCACGGGGATGGAAGCATCGGCGATCACTTCTTCCATAACCCAGATAGGAGCGTTGGTACGCAGAGCGACAGCGATCGCATCGCTGGGACGCGCATCAATTTCTTTTTTGACATCGCCATGCTGGACAATCAAAGCTGCATAAAATGTATCCTTTTGTAGCGAATGGATAATGACTTTCTCTAAAGTCATATTCCATAGTTCTAGAATATTCACTATCAAATCGTGGGTTAAGGGTCTGGGAGGCTTTTGGTTCTCCAGCGCACCCATAATTGCCCTAGCCTGTTCTTGACCAATGTAAATTGGCAAAGCGCGGCGATCTGAAGCATCTTTCAAAAGTACAATTGGGCTGCGGGTTATAGCATCTAATGCTATGCCAGCGACTTTCATTTCAATCATTGGCGAAGCCTCTACAATCCTTTGAGCGCTTGGTAGCTATGTAACAAATAGTACCCATTATTGGGGAAGACGGTGAAAAGAATAAACATAGGCGTTTGTTTTCTATAATTACTTCTATTAAACTCCCTGCTAGTGGTGAACACTACAGTAAGTCAAATCGCTGTAATTCGACAATAATCTTCTTAACCAAGTATGCCTTGTAAATGATATAAATGTGTTAATCTCTTTATCCGAAGTCTTGTGTGAAATGATACTCATTGTTTTAACATTCCTGTGAGAATTACGAGTTGATTTAAGTCAAAATTAGGCAATAAATAGAGTTAGTTTTGCGAAAAAGCCGTGTTTACAGGATTAATCCAGTCATTAGGAACGATCAAACCCTTGGGGGGCGATTCTTGGCAAATTACATGTCTACCCCAGTCACCTGAGTTAATTATGCAAGATTTAGCTTATGGTGACAGTATTGCTGTAGATGGTGTTTGCCTAACGGTAGAAGAAATTTTAGAAGGCGGATTTATCGCCACCGCTTCCCCGGAAACTCTTCGCCGCACGACTTTGGGGCAACAATCAGAGCTAAGTTATGTTAACTTAGAAGCGTCGCTGCGAGTAGGCAGCAAAATCGGCGGTCATTTTGTTATGGGTCATGTAGACGGCACAGGACGAATGCAAACGGTTCAACAAACTGCAACTTCCTGGGAAATGACTTTTATTGCAGAAAATGCGATCGCTCGCTACATTGTCCCCAAAGGTAGCATAGCCGTCAACGGCATCAGCCTCACAGTCGCCGAATATGAACCAGAACTTTCGCAATTCAAAGTGGCAGTTATTCCCCTAACCTATGCCGAAACCAACCTTCGCTATCTCCGTCCCGGCAGTTTAGTTAATCTCGAAGGAGATATTCTCGGCAAATACGTGGAAAAATTACTTTACCCCGGCAACCGACAAAATACAGCTTCAGATTCCAGCTTTGATGAAATCACACCCGCATTCTTAGGCGAACACGGGTATTTATAAAATTCAAAATTCAAAAAATAATTAATTTTGAATTTTGAATTTTGAATTTTTAATTGGAGCGAAGCGAGGCTGTCTGTGTAGCTTTAATCAACTGGCTCAGAGCGCTATCTAATTGTACGCCTGGGTCAGTTGCAACCCAGCCTTGGGATGTCAGGTGACGGACTTCAAAGTGCAGGTGGGGACCTGTGGAATTGCCGGTGCTGCCAACTCGCCCAATTACGCTTCCCTGTTGCACTAATTGACCGGGTTGGACAAAGACTTCTGACATGTGACCGTAGAGAGTTTGTTGAGCGGAACTGTGGTTTAGAATAACAGTTATACCATAACCGCCTACGTAGTCAGCAACCTCGACTTGACCTGTAGCAGCTGCCAAAATTGGTGTTCCCATCGCTGCACCTAAATCTGTACCGGCGTGGAAACGGCGATCGCCTGTAATCGGATGCACTCGCCAACCAAACAAAGAAGTAATCGGTGAGGGAACAGATAACGGGAACATCATTCCCCCAGGATTAGAAGCAACTGCGCCAGTGTAAGGAATTTGTGGTAATGCTGATGCAAGTGGAATGTCGTAAGCTACAGTGCTGTCGCGGGGTGCAGTATTATCAGCGGTCATTGGTGCTGACAATTCCCCAGCTGCGGGCGCGATCGCACTCGAACCAACTATGGGGTTAGAATTGAAATTGCTGGGCTTGGGGATAAATCGATTCGGGCGAAAAGCGCTTTTGCTGACACCAACAGAAGCAACCTGCTTTTCACGCCAGGAGCCATTGTTAAGATTAATCGGACCAACCCGCGTCTTACGCCATCCTGTGTTATTCTCTTGGCTTGCAAGACGACGTGGTGGTGAAACGTTAGCGGATGCCGTTGTTTGTTGACTTTTTCTGATCCAACTCGGTGCTTGTTTACGTGTTACGTCGTTATTAGAATCGGCTACACGCTGATTTCCATAAGGAGTAATCGGTATTTTGGCGCAGATACCACCATTCGCACCTTGCGCTAAAATAGTCCGACAACCGTTAGAGCGTTCGCTAAGTACTACAGAATTCGGTGCTTGATAGTTACTCGTCCCATCGTTTTTGTAATCGTTGGGGTCGATATAGGCGTTATTGTAATCTTTTTTGCTGTCTGAGATGCTTGGTGGTTGCGAAACTTCTGAAGGTCTTTCTATAGTGCGAGAATTACTAGATGTGGTTTCAGAATAGGATTGTGGTTTTTCCTGTCTAATTGCAGGCTTAACCCGCGAAGCTTCTACCTGCCGTCTGAAGCGTCTCGCGGTAGTGTCAGGTTCAGAATCGACACTCGGTCTTGAGCGTCTGATGCGAGTTACAGGCTCATCAGACTCGCTTTGACGTGTTGAGCGTCTAACTGGCTCGGATGACTGAGAAACTTCTGTTTTATTGCGTAGTCGCTTTTTGAGTCTAGCTCGACGCTCAGAAAAATCCGGTGTGTTTTGAGTCGATTCTACAGCAGTTGCACTGCGATCGCGCACAACTTCTTTTTTTACTGGATTTGTAACTGCCTGCCGTGAATTTTCGACAGTGGGAACGATATTATCTATTGATGTGTCTACCTGAGCATAGACGAAGCCACCGCTGAGGAGGCTAAAACTGCTTAACCAACACAAACTCTGTGCTGGTAAAGAAGATGCCAAACGTTTTGTTACGAGACATCGCTGCAATAAGTTGTGCAAACGGCGATCGCTCTTTTGATTACGCTGCGTCATTTGTTATTTGTGGGTGTTGTGTGTAATTATACTGAGTAGTAGGGAAGGGGAAAGGGGAAAGGGGAAAGGGGAAAGGGTAAGAAAGAAGAAATATTTCTCCCCCATTACCCATTACCCATTACCCATTACCCATTACCCATTCCCTATTCCCTATTCCCTAGTCCCTTGTAACCCAAACTGATTGTACCGGGTTGAAGACAAATTTCTGGTGTTATTACTGCTTTGGTATCATAAGTTTCCATCTTTATTCGTAGTTCTCCTGTAGAAGTTACACCTACAACAGTCCCAGAATGATTTTTGATGTCTACTTTATCGCCGATATTCGTAAGTAAATTTAGATAGTCTGACAAAAGTCTATTTACTCCTTTTTCATAAAGGCATTCAACACCAGATTCTATTCCTTGCAAAACCTCCAAAGCTAGCATTTCCAAAGAATCAATTGCACCTTTTCGCTCTTTAGCTTGCCAGAATTTCAGATTGATTCCGGTTTCTGGTACAGAGTTTGACCAGTTAATCCCCACACCAACCACTGCTTGTGTGATTTGTCCTTTGTGTACCTTGGTTTCAGTCAAAATGCCGCCTAGTTTACGGCTACTTAAGACTAAATCATTGGGCCATTTAATTCCGACATTCACGCCACATTTTTGCAATTGTTTCGCAATTCCCCAACAAAGCGCCAAAGTTAATTGGTAGCTGTCGCTTGCTTCTAATTGCGGGGCTATAGCTACTGAAAGATACAATCCCCCACCAGGAGAATTCCACTGACGCCCCCATTGCCCCCGTCCTGCTGTTTGAGAAGTCGCAATTACTACACATCCTGAAGCGGCTCCTTGTTCTAGCAAGTCCCACACAGTAAGGTTAGTAGAGGCTACGGTGTCAAAAACATGTAGAGACAATGGTAAATATTTATGCTCGCGCCTCATGAGGGCGGTTTCTAACTGTTGTCGATCAAATTCCACAGGGTTTACCGAAATCCCGTTGTACAAGTTAACATTAATTGGCTGAAGAAAGATTTTCTGTTTAGGTTTAGACCGAAGATGCACACTTGGAACTGGCACACTTGGGAAGGAATGCCTTACCTGACTTGCAGTCTACTAGAACGTTTACCTCACGGCTTTTTCACCCACCAGTTTTGGTCACGTTCTCCGCAAGAGTTAACTAAGGTCTTGCAACCAGAAGCATTAGCTTATCGCTTAAAACAGGTTCATGGCAACATTGTCCTCACACCTCAAGAAATTGCCGACAAGTTAAGTGAGGGTGGTGATGATGTTGAAGGAGAAGGTGATTCAGCCCTGGTATTGGGAGATGGTTTAATCAGCGAAGAACCTTTAGAGGCACTGTGGGTAGCTAGCGCTGATTGTACACCTGTACTGATTGCCGATGAAAAGACTCTTCAAGTGGCAGCACTACATGCAGGTTGGCGGGGTACGGCATCTAAGATTGTACCGCAAGCGATCGCCCGCATGACTGCACAAGGCAGCAAAATCGAAAATTTGCGAATTGCCCTCGGACCTGCGATCGCTGGTGAAGTTTACCAAGTTTCAGAACAAGTAGCAGCAGAAATTGGCGCGACTATTATACCACATAGTGAGGAAAAAAGTATTATTGATGCCATGTATCAGCTACCAAATTCACCTTTACTGAAAGATCCACATCCTGGAAGAGTGCGCTTAGATGTGCGACGGGTAAATGCTTTACAAATGGAAATGTTGGGAATTGCATCTGAACAAATAGCGATCGCACCTTATTGTACTTTTCAAACCCCAGATTATTTCTTTTCTTATCGCCGCGAGAAACAGAAGAAAGTCCAATGGTCAGGAATCGTCAGCATTTGAGAAAATTCGTAGTAAGCGCAGAGAGCGCATAAATCAAAAACTAAACTTCAAATAACAATTCCAGATAAGGCATAATCTTGAAAGCGATCGCAGCTATTTAATTTTTACAGGTATTAAGCGAGTGAGTATGGCTGGATCAGGGTTCTGGCGGGAATCCCTAGTTGCTGATGTAGCTTTCTGATCATCTCCAGAGTCAGCGGTCGCTTACGGTTTAAAATCTCTGCTACTCTTGCGCGACTGCCGATAGCTGGTTCAAGATGGTGTCTAGTTAAACCCCGACTCTCCATATAGTAAAGAATCGCTGCGATCGGCTCCGGTGGTAAAATTGGCTCATGCTTGTTTTCGTATGCTTCTACCAAAGTCACCAAGATTTCTAGTTGATCGAACTCTGGGCTTCCCTCTGTGGCATCAAAAAGCCGCTCTATTTCTTTCAAAGCCGCTTTGTGATCTTCTTTACTCCTGATGGGCTGTATTCCGTACATATATCACCTCAAATAGTATCTGCGTTTATCTTGTCGTATTCACCCCGGCTACCGACAAATCGGATGAAGATAATGCTAATGTCATAGCGGATGTGAACTATCAAGCGATATTTATTGCCTTTGATGTTGAACACAACTCGGTTATTAGCGATGAAGCTAGCATTGGCATAGATACTTTTAATGTCTGCCGGACTTTGCCAATCAACTTGGGCAACGTCATCAATCCAAGCTCTCAGTGCTTGCTCAACATCTGTATGAACTTCCCAAAATTCACGGAGAGTACTACGAGCTATGATTCTCATCATTTTATCATAACTTGCTCCCGAAGCGGGAGCAATAGTCTCACAATCCCAAAAGCGTCTGAGCATGTTTTTGCTTTTGCCCGACACCCTAGAAGGCTACGGCTATTACAAACGCTCGTTCGCCTGCTTTGGACTTCATAAAAAGTATAATCACAGAAAGCGATCGCAGCTATTTAATTAAGCAAGTATTATCAAACAAGATTACGCCACTTTTAATGGCTTCTGAGGTAAAGCGATCGCTTCTGGCAATGACTTACCCTGCTCTTGATACCATTCAATCAAAGACGAAATCACTTCCTGTCCGTGTTTGGCAGCTTCCTCATAGGTCTTACCATAAGTATGGAATTGCTGCCAAGGAAATTCTGGTAGGTGTACCAAGTAGCAGTTATCCTCATCTGACCATTGAATAATCATGCTGTAGCGATAGTTCATAGATCACCATACTCAATAGTTGCTTATAAAAGTGAGCGATCGCCTACTTCATTTTATTTGAGAAGCGATCGCTATAGCACAAATGTGTATTTTGACCTGAATTACTCATATCCAAAGCCAAGAAGCTGTTCACTTGTAGGCTGAGTTTCAATATGTTTTATCCAATCGAGAATTTATATCTGCCATAAATCCTTTCTGACTAACTCTGGCAAATAGTCTAGGTATTTTGAAACACTGTGATTTTTGCCAATAAAAGATGTAGCGTCTTCATTTATGATTTTTGGGTGACGCTCTTTAATTGGTTTACGTCCACAAGCACTCTGACCTGCTTCAACTGCTTCAAATATGTTTTTTAAGGTTGAATCATCATAATTATGCACATTGATTAAATTTCCTTTTACTTGCGAGGCTACATGTCCCCAATCTTTACTACTATCCCTACGAACCGCACCAGCGAGAAGAATTACATCTTGTAGTGAATGTTGGGTTTCTGACCAAGCCTCTAAACTATAATAGGCAACACGCGCACCTAATGAATAAGCAATGATACAAACATTTTTTTCAGGAATTTTATTATAAATTAAACTTGGTAAATATTCTCTACCAACCTTTTTGGCACGACTTTTGCACTTCTCCCAGTGAAAGATACCCAACTCCAATACACAACTTTCAAAACAAGAAGCATCCCAGCATAAGTGATACACAGAGTCTTGCCATCCTAGATAACTTAATTCTGAAAGCAACTTGTGTCGCTCTTTATCTCCACTTAAATAACCGTCTATGAAAACTAAAGCTTTTAAACTTCCTGCTGGTCGTGAAATAAGTCGAATTTCGGGCTGTTGCATTGATGTATTGCTTTGAACAAAGAAAGACTTAATCTCATTGTTCCCAGGAGTATTCTGGATCTATCACTTTTAAAATTGAGGAAGCGATCGCCCACACATTCCTTCCGCAACGATAAAATCACTAAGGAGTCACCTATTCTGCCTTAGTACCGATGAAAGCCGAACTCACCCCAAGTACTCTTCAACGTCCCGAACTACTTGCACCCGCAGGTAATTGGGAATGCGCTAAAGCTGCTGTAGAAAACGGTGCAGATGCGATTTACTTCGGTTTGGAGCGGTTTAATGCCAGAATGCGGGCAGAAAATTTCACTGAGGCAGATTTACCAGAATTAATGCAATTCCTCCACCGTCGGGGTGTAAAAGGCTATGTCACTCTAAATACACTCGTCTTTCCCCAAGAACTGCGAGAAGCACAGCAATATATCCGCTCGATTATTACAGGGGGTGTAGATGCAGTCATCGTTCAAGATGTGGGAATTTGTCGTTTAATTCGGCATATTTCCCCAGATTTTCCCATCCATGCTTCAACTCAGATGACTATCACCAGTACTGCTGGTGTGGAATTTGCGGAGTCTCTGGGGTGTAATTTAGTTGTGCTTGCCCGTGAATGTTCCCTGAAAGAAATCGACAAAATTCACAAGCATTCCTCGCTACCTTTAGAAGTCTTTGTTCACGGTGCTTTATGCGTCGCTTATTCTGGACAATGTTTGACGAGTGAAGCTTTAGGAGGACGTTCGGCTAATAGAGGTGAATGTGCCCAAGCTTGCCGAATGCCCTACGAGTTAATAGCAGATGGGGAAGTTGTAGATTTAGGCGATCGCAAATACTTACTCAGTCCTCAAGACTTGGCAGGGCTAGAGGTTCTGCCAGATTTGGTGAAGTCAGGCGTAACTTCTTTGAAAATTGAAGGGCGTTTGAAAGCGCCAGAGTATGTCGCCAATGTAACTAGTGTTTATCGGCAGGCATTAGATCGGGTGATGCAGTTGGGAGGCAGGGGGACAGGGGGACAGGGGGACAAGGGGGCAAGGGGACAAGGGGACAAAAAGAATAATTCTTCTTTCCCCCCATCCCCCCATCTCCCACTCCCCCCCTCCTCTTCAAAAGAACGCTATAACTTAGAAATGGCGTTTTCGCGCGGAATTTATACTGGTTGGTTCCGTGGAATTAACAATCAAGAACTAGTTCATGCGCGGTTTGGCAAAAAGCGCGGAGTCTACCTAGGTAAAGTTACTCGCATTCGCAACGAACAGGTAATTATCAAACTGGAAGCACCTGTTAAACCGGGTGATGGTGTTGTTTTTGACTGTGGACATCCAGAAGCAAAAGAAGAAGGCGGTCGGATATATGCAGTGGAACACAAAGGTAAAGAAGCTATACTGAGCTTTGGGCGGCGTGACTTGAATCTGCAACGAGTGCATGTGGGTGATAAAGTATGGAAAACTAGCGACCCAGAATTAGATAAGCAATTACGACAAAGTTTTGCTCTTGAAACTCCGCAATTTCAGCGTCCCATTTCTGTAGAGGTTTATGGAGAAGTGGGAGACAAGTTGATTGCGATCGCTCGTGATGAATTAAGTCATGTCGTTCGGGTAGAATCGACAATATCACTAGTTGAAGCACACACCAAACCCTTAACAAAAGAACGTTTACACGAACAATTCGCTAGGCTTGGCAATACTCCTTTTTGTTTGGCACACTTGACAAATAACCTGAAAAATGGGATAATGCTGCCCGTAAGTGAATTAAATCGGATGCGACGGGAAATTGTGACGCAGTTAGAGGAAATGCGATCGCTTCCCAAACGTTGGCAATTTAATCAAAACGCAAGGCTAGCAGATTTACTACCAGCCAAAGAAACTATTTCACCAACTTCGTCAAACCTAATTGTCTTGATACGAAACTTAAGGCAACTGCAAGCAGCACTTGATGCCGGAATTGAAACAGTTTACTGTGAATTTGAAGATCCACGTAAATATCGCGAAGCGGTAGAGATGGTGCGTCAAGGGGATAAGAGAGACAAGGGGACAAGGGGACAAGGAGAACAAGGGGGACAAGGGGGACAAGAGGGACAAGGGGGCAATGAGAATAATTCTTTCCCCCCATCCCCCCATCCCCCCCTCTCCCCCTCTCCCCATCTCCCCGCTCCCCAAATCTGGCTAGCGCTACCGCGAATTACGAAACCTGGGGAAAATTGGATTTTGCAACAGGTGCGTGATTGTAAAGCTGACGGTTATCTGGTGCGGAATTATGACCATTTACAATTCTTTGCACAAGAACGCTGTATAGGAGATTTCTCTTTTAACGTTGCGAATGCTTTAACGGCAGATTACTTTAAACATCGCTTTGGTTTGGAAAGGGTGACGGCATCGTATGATTTAAACATTACTCAATTACAAGACTTGCTTAGTAGTTGTCCTCCGCAATGGTTTGAGGTAACAATTCATCAGCATATGCCGATGTTTCATATGGAACATTGTGTCTTTTGTGCGTTTCTATCTCAAGGGACAGACTATACCAATTGCGGAAGACCATGCGAAAAGCATGAGGTGAAAATCAAAGATAGGGTAGGATGTGAACACATTCTGCAAGCGGATGTAGGTTGTCGCAATACAGTATTTAATGGCACTGCTCAAACTGGAGCCGAATACGTACAGCGGCTCTTGGAGCTTGGTTTGCAACACTTACGGATTGAGTTTGTGGATGAAACACCCGAACAAGTGACGCAAACGATACATCGCTATCAGCAACTGCTGCAAGGCGAAATTAAAGGTTCTCAACTTTGGCGAGAATTAAAGCTGCAAAATCAACTTGGTGTGACTCGTGGTCCGTTAGGATCGTCTAGAGCCTTAATTCAATAAATCGCCGTGAGACGCGATAAATCGCCGTGAGACGCGATAAATCGCCGTGAGACGCGATAAATCGCCGTGAGACGCGATAAATCGCCGTGAGACGCGATAAATCGCCGTGAGACGCGAT
>Ga0136635_10000599_pt1 | contig 10213 bp, 10 predicted proteins | sample AntDrymeUQ852106_2_FD_105495 | JGI IMG/M metagenome (GOLD analysis project Ga0136635, IMG submission 105495) | Polar desert sand microbial communities from Dry Valleys, Antarctica - metaG UQ85 (21.06) | ecosystem: Environmental > Terrestrial > Soil > Desert | place: Antarctica: Dry Valley... | reverse complement strand
CTTGTTCCAGTCGAGCCCGAGCAGGCCGAACACCTCATCGAGGAACTCGCGGACGCTGTGCGTCTCGCCGGTGGCGATGACGAAATCATCCGGCTTGTCCTGCTGGAGCATGAGCCACATCGCCTCGACGTAGTCGCCTGCGAAGCCCCAGTCGCGCTGAGCCTCGAGGTTGCCGAGGCGCAGCTCGTCCGCAAGCCCCAGCTTGATGCGCGCCACGCCGTCGCTGATCTTCCGCGTGACGAACTCGAGTCCCCGGCGGGGGCTCTCGTGGTTGAAGAGGATTCCGGAGGTGGCGTAGAGGCCGTACGACTCCCGGTAGTTGACGGTGATGAAGTGGCCGTAGGCCTTCGCCACGCCGTAGGGCGACCGAGGGTAGAACGGCGTTTTCTCGGTTTGCGGCACCTCGAGCACCTTCCCGAACATCTCCGAGGACGAGGCCTGGTAGAAGCGAATATCGGGATCGACCCGTCGGACTGCCTCGAGCAGGCGCGTCACCCCCACGGCGGTGAACTCGGCCGTGAGCACCGGTTGCCGCCAGGAGGTGGGCACGAAGCTCTGCGCGCCGAGGTTGTACACCTCGTTCGGCTCGGATTCCTGGAGTGCTTCGACGAGCGAGTACTGATCCAGCAGGTCGGCCTGGACGAGCCGGACGCGATCGACGAGATGCGAGATGCGCTCGAAGTTCTCGGTCGAGGCCCGCCTGACCATCCCGTAGACCTCGTAGCCCTTCTCCAGGAGGAGCTCGGCGAGATACGAGCCGTCCTGGCCCGTGATCCCCGTGATGAGTGCGCGACGCTCGGCCATCAGGCCTTCGCCATCCTCTCCGCGACAGCCGCCCGCGCTGAGTCGAGCGCGTCGGCAAGGGTTTGTTCGAGCGGAATCGTAGGCGTCCAGCCGGTCGCCGCTTCGAGCTTCGAAGCATCGCCCCAGAGAAGCGGGATGTCGGCAGGTCGCAGCCGGCTCGGGTCGGTCTCCACTTCGACCGGGCAACGCGCGAGCCCGAGGAGGATGTCGAGCACCTCTTGCATCGAGACAGCCTTGCCGCTCGCCACGTTGTAGGTCCCTGACGGCACCTTGGTGTCCAGCAGCATCCGATACGCGCGACAGACGTCGCGAACGTCGCTCACGTCGCGGCGGGCCGATAGGTCGCCAACGGCCAGCGTGCCGCCCCCCGCCTCTTCGAGCCGGGCGATCTGCGCCGTCCAGGATCCGACCGCGAAGCGCTCGTCACGGCCGGGCCCTTCTTGTTGGAAGGCTCGAGTGACCACGACATCGAGGCCGTCCCGCCCGGCCTGGGTGCAGGCAAGCTCAGCGGCGGCCTTCGAGGCCGCGTAGGGCGAGAGAGGTGCGAGCGGCTCGTCTTCGGGGGTCGGTGCTCTCTTCGCGCTGCCGTACACGTCTCCGGTGGACGCTACGAGGACACGTGCGCCGGGAGCAGCGGCCCGTACCGCCTCGAGCACGTTGACGGTGCCCAGCACGTTTGCCCGCCAGACCTCTCCCGTCGCCTCCCAGGAGTCGGCTACGGACGAAAGCGCGGCGAGATGGATGACCGCGCGCGGTGACGCGGCGCCAATCGCGTCCCCGAGTGCTTTCGAGTCTGTGACGTCGACATCGAGCGGAGCCCCGTCACGACCGAGTTCTGCAAAGAGGTGCGGCCCGACGAAGCCCGCAGCGCCGGTAACGAGGATCTGATCCGCCACGGCGGCGACCCTAGCAAGCGCAGATCAGGAAGCTGTTAGGCCGCGCGGCGGGGTCGTTCTCGATCGCCGAGCCGCTCCTCGAGGAGAGCGAGGCGCTGAGCGAGCGTCTTGTTCTGCTCGGAAAGGCGCGAGAGCACCGTCGAGTAATGGAGCAAAACGACGAACACGAAGAGCCCGGCGACCATGAACAGCGCCGACGGGGGATACGCGACGCCGATCAGGTCTGCGAAACCGTGCAACGCCTGGCGCCAGATCGACAGCACGAGGATGACGGTGCCGGTGGCGATCCACAGGAGGGCATAGCGCTCCTGGAGACGGTGCCGGCGGATGAGCTCGATGATCGCGCCGAGGACGAAGACGACTGAGACGGCCGCGACCAGGGTGAGGCGGGTCTCGATCATCCGGCGGTGGGGCGGGGTCGGAGCAGCCCGACGAAGAGCGCGAGCGAGACCTTGCCCATGTAGTAGAGCGAGCCGAATGCGGTGATCGAAGAGCGGCCCGTCTCGCGCTGCCGCATAGCGACGGGGACCTCCACCATCCGCAGCCGGTGACGAAAGACGAGGACCGTGGCTTCGACCTCCGGGTAGTCGTGCGGGTAGTCGGCTGCGAAGAGCCTGATGCCGCGCCGGTTCATCGCCCGGAAACCGGACGTCGTGTCGGTCACCCGCTGGCGCACGATGATCGAGACGATCCCCGCGAAGAGAGCGATGCCGATCCGACGAGCAACCGAGGGCCGGTAGAGACGCTCGCCCGCAAAGCGGGTACCGACGGCGATGTCGGCCTCACCCGAGATGATCGGCGCCAGGAGCTGCGCCAGCTCCCGCGCGTCGTGCTGTCCGTCGCCGTCGATCTGGACGGCGATGGCTAAGTCGTTCTCGCTCGCGAATTGCAGGCCCGTTTGGACGGCGGCGCCGATACCGAGGTTGTACGGAAGTCGCAGCACCGTCGCGCCGGCGCAGCTCGCGAGCTCGGCCGTTGCGTCCGTCGAGCCGTCGTCGACGACGACGACCTCGAGCTCGGGGTCGGCCGCACGGATCTCCGCGACGACACCGGCAATTGAGCCCGCTTCGTTGAAGGCAGGGACGACCGCAGCTTTCCGCATACCGCCTATATCGGCGGTTCTAGCCTGTCTCCTTAGCCCCCCAGCGCAGTCGATGGAGCGCGAGTTCCACGACAGCCGGGACCGGGCGAAAGCCCCAGAAATAGCGGTACCAGGTGCGTCCGAGCCGTCCGAGCCTCGTGGGCCGCTTGCTGAGGTAGAGACGCTTGTGCTTCTCGCGCAGCCGGCGGAAGGCCTTTCGGTAGGAGCGGCGGTCGAGCCAGTGCTTCGAGCCGCTGTGCCGCCGGTACTCGACGGTAACCGCGTCGATCTGCCTCCCTTGCCAACCGTGGGCGAGCGCGTGCACCCAGTGCTCCCAGTCTTCGAACTGCTCGAACTCGGGGTCGAACCCCCCGGTTCGCTGGAAGACCTCCCTGCGCGCAAGGGCGCTGAGGCCGATCGTGTGCCGATACAGGAGCGTGTAGGCGTCGTACGGCGGGAAGCGCAGCTCGCCTTCCCAGTCGCCGAAGAAGCGCATCCGCCCGTAGGCGAAGCCGAGCTTGGGATTGGCCTCGAGCGGAGCACGCAGAGTCTCGAGGGCTCCGCCTACAAGACGGTCGTCGGCGTCGAGGACTAGTGCGTAAGGCGTCTCGACCTTGGCGAGCCCCGTATTCCGCGCGCGTGCCACACCCTGGTTCTCCTGCCGGATCAGGTCGACGACCGCGGGCAGCTCGGGCAGCGCCTCTGTCGAGCCGTCGTCGACGACGATCACCTGAGCGCCTTCCTTGAGTGCGCTGTCCACTGCCTCCAACAGGAACCGTCCGTAGTTGAAGCACGCGATCACGACCGTGACGTCCTGGTTCATCCCGCAAGTATCAGCGCGGACGCTGACGGTACGATTGAGCCTCTGAGCACGACTCCGACCGCCGCCAAGGAAACGAAGGGTCGCGTCCAGAGCTTCTGGGAGGACGAGCCCTGCGGCTCCGCCCACGCGCAGGCCGCCGAGGGCACTCCAGAATTCTTCGAGCAGGTCGCGCGTGCGCGGGACGAGCTCGACCCGCAGATCGCGGATTTCGCGAACTTCGAGAGCTCGAGCGGGAAGCAGGTGCTGGAGATCGGCGTCGGGCTGGGTAGCGATCTGATCCGTTTTGCGCGGGCCGGCGCGAAGGTCACCGGAATCGACCTCACCGAGCACGCGGTGCAGCTCGTACGACGCCGGCTCGAGCTGGAAGGGCTCGACGGCGACGTTCAGACAGCTGATGCCGAAAGCCTCCCCTTTGCGGACGCGAGCTTCGACCTCGTCTACTCGTGGGGAGTGCTTCACCACACGCCCGATACCGAGCGGGCGGTGCACGAGGCGATCCGCGTAGTCCGACCCGGCGGCGAGCTCTGCGTAATGCTCTATGCCCGCCATTCATGGGTTTCCTACGGCATGTGGGTCCGCCATGCCCTCCTCGGCGGGCGGCCCTGGCGGAGCCTGCGAACGGTCCTCGCCGCGCACATGGAGAGCGAGGGGACGAAGGGATACACGGAACGGGAGCTGCGACAGCTGTTCGCCGGGCTGGATGACTTTCGCGTCACCAAGGTCGGCACGATCTACGACCGGCAGATTGCGGGTCCGCTCGCCCGGCTGTCGGGAGACCGGCTCGGCTGGAACCTCGTCATCCGCGGCCGGCGCCCCGGGCCGCGTTGATCGCGGCGGAGGCGCCGCACCTGGCCTGGAAGAATCGCCGCTTGCCCCTCTCGCCACGATCCATCGCCGTTCGCTACCTGCGCCGCCGGCACGAGGCCGGGCAACGCCGCCTCGTCGTCCGCGAGCTCGATCGTTCAGAGGCCTATTTCACCGAGCCGGCAAAGCTTCCTGGAGGCTACGGGGCCGGCGCGAATGAGCGCATCGTCGAGATCCCCTGGGTACTCGCTCGCCGGCCAACCGGCCGCGTCCTCGACGCCGGCTCGTCGCTGAACCATGTGGAGTACCTGGACCGGCTTGAACCCCTCGTCGACGAGCTCCAGATCGCCACACTCGCCTTCGAGGGCACGGCGTATCCCGACCGCGGCATCTCCTATTACCTTCCGGTTCGCAACGTGATTGGCCGACGGCTTCTCTCCGCACTCGCGCGACATTTGGGCGGGGTCATCTGGGTCGTTCAGTGGGAGCTCGTCGCGCTCAAGAGCGCCCAAACGTCCTAGCGCTTGACCGCAGCCAGGTAGAAATCCGACGCGAGCCGTGGGAAGCGGCGACCGAGCCGCTTGTTCGCGGCCGTCACGCGCTGCATCCCTGAGAACGCGATATCGGTGAAGGGGCCGCAGAAGAGGATCGCGCCGCGCGCCTCGACGACGTCGAAGCCCCGGCGCGACAACTGCTCGTGGATCGATCGCCACGTGAAGCGCTGCTTGTGGGGCGAGTCGGCAAGGGTCATGGGCTCAGGGCTCGTGCTCCAGTCCGCGTGCTGCGCTTTCAGGCGCCGCAACCGAGCAGCGAGCCGGCCCGAGCCAAAACGCCGGTAGAGGCGATCGACGCCGGTTTGGTACCAGAGCAGGTTCTCCAGCTCGAACAGGCTGTAGCCGTTCGGAGTCGTGACGAGCAGCTTGCCGCCGGGCGCGAGCTTCTCCCGGATCAGCTCGAGCGAGGTTCCCAGCTCCTCATCGTCGAGGTGCTCGAGGATCTCGGAGGCGATGACCGCGTCGAACGGCCCGGGCAGCTCGCTCAGGTCAACCGCTTGCAGCGCTTCGGGATCGAGGCCGGCCTCGCGTAATAGCCCTCTGCCGTGTTCGACGCTCCGCTCGTCCAGATCCACGCCGACGACGTCGTACCCCCACGCGCGAAGCGGCAGGGTGATCAGTCGACCTGTGCCGCAGCCAAACTCGACGACCCGCTCCTCCGGCAACAGGTGGTCGCGCAGCCAGTGCAATCGCTGGAGGTGCCCGTAGACGTTTTCGCGGGGAACGATGTCCATTAGCTCCTGCCCAACGAGAAGCGGACGAACTGGACGACCTCGCGTAGCCGGGGGCGCATGAATCTGAATCCCCCGGCTTCCTTTGAGAAGAGCCACATGTGCAGGGCCAGGAGGATGACGTACGAGATGCTCGACGTGATGGCGGCCACGTAGGCCCCTCGACCGGGCAAGAAGAGAACGTTCAGGACGACGTTCATGCCGATGCCCAGGATCCAGATCTCCATTGCCCGCCGCGGAAAGCCCCGGCCGGCGAAGTGGCTCGAAAGGATGGTCAGCATCCCGAAGGCGTAGATGCCCGGCAGGAGCCAGTAATAGAGCGACGTTGCTCCGGAATACTGCTCGCCGAAGAACGTGCGAATAGCGAATCCCGCGACCGGGACCGTGGCCAGGCAGAACAAGCCGTAGAGCACTGCGACCGAGCGGAACACCTCGGCGCTCGCATTCGTCGGATCGCCACGCGCAACACGAGGAAATAGGTTCAACCCGATCACCATCGGCACCACGAACATTCCGTCCGCCAGAGTGGCTGCCACGGAATAGATTCCCGCCTCGCGCGAACCGAGATATCCGTTCACGAGCAACAGGTCGAAGCGGACGATGAGGTAGGAAAGGACGATGGCGACATACACACGAAAGCCGTACGAGAGCATCTGACGTGCAAGGCGTCGGTCGAATCGGGGATCTGGCCGTACGGGTCGCGCTAGGAGCGCGAGATAGACGGCTGCCGCGATGTAGCGTCCGGCACCGATCGCGACGAGCGCTCCCGTGATCCCCACGCCGAAGATCGCGAAGGCGGCGATGACCGCCACCAGCGTGAACAGCGCCTGTCCGGCCTCCACCGCGTTGTAAGCGATCATCCGGCCCTCCCCCAGCAACACGCTCTGCAGGAAGTAGGCGGCGAGTGCCCCGGGGAGCCCAGCGAGAGTCACAGCCAACGGCGTCCAGCCCAGCCCTTCGAGCAAGCCCGGCGCGAGGATCTTGATCGCGGCGCCCACGGCGACGAGCACAAGGCCCAGGCCGGCCGAGAACCAGAGGGAGTTGCCGACGATGCGAGGGAGGAGTTGGCGCTCGCGAGCGGCGAAGTAGGGGTTCGCGCTCGCAAGCCCGAGGCTCCCAACCTGGGCGAGCAGCAGGGTCAAGCTGTAGGCGACTGCGAACGTCCCCTGGGCGGACGGACCGAGCTGTCGCGCGATGACGACGGCCGTCAGGAGCGCAAGGACGAGCGTCGCCATCTTGCCTCCGAAGGTGACGAAGACATCCGTTCGAAGGCGCGCGGGCTGTGCGGGGGGAGGGAACACCTGAGGTTCCATCGGAGTCATCGTCGCAGAGCCGTGGGATGATTCGGCGGTGAGAAGGCTGCTCCTCGTCAGTCACCGCCCGGTCGACCAGGCGGGGGGTCCGGCGGCTAGATGGCGTTCATTCGCCGGTCACCTTCCGGAGCACGGCTGGGAGGTCGACGTCCTTTCTGCTCCGACACGCGCGAGCGCAAACGAGTACGGCGCGGCGCGGCGCGTGCAGACACGAGCCCGCGCCATGGGCGCTCTGGGCCGCATCGCCGATCCCGGCTTCCGATTGCTCGGTCTACGCCCGGAAGCCCTTCCGCTCTCGACGACCTGGATCCCGCGCGGCACGGCGCAAGCGAGGCGGCGACTCAACGAGGGACGCTTCGACGCCGTCCTCGCCACCGGGCCGCCCTTCGCGGCGTTGATCGCGGCGCGGCGCGCAGCCGGGGACGTTCCGCTCGTCGTCGAGCTTCGCGACCTCTGGGCGGGAAACCCCGCTTACGATCGCGGCGGCCCGATCCTGCGCCGCCTCGAGTCGTGGGTCGTCTCGGAAGCGGCCGCGGTCATCGGGGTCACGCGCGAGGCCGCGGCGGATCTGCGGCGCCGTCATCCTGGTGCGCGCGTCGAGGAGATCCCGAACGGCTTCGAGCCGGAGCTCCTCGATCTGCGCCGGCCGTCCTCCGGGGCGGCGACGACGATCCTGCACTCGGGGACGTTGACGGTCGACCGTCCGCTCGAACCGCTGCTTCGTGTCCTGCCGCCTGCCCTGCGGCTGGTCCTGCACGGGTACGTGGCTCCTGAGATCCAGAGGGAGATCGAAGCGTCACCGGCCCAGGTCGAGATCGTGCCACCGTCGGGCTGGAAGGACGCGATTCAGCGGATCGCCGCGGCGGACGTAGCGCTTGTCACCCAGGCCCGCGGCGCGGGCGACGCAACCGCAGTCGCCGCGAAGGTCTACGAGTACCTCGCCCTCGGCAAGCCGGTGCTCTCGATCACGCACGGCGGCGCCACGGAGGCATTGCTCCGCCGCCTCGGCGCAGATGGGCTCTGCGCACGCCTCGATGACGAGACGACGATCCGTGCAGCCCTCGACCGGATCGAGGCCGGCGACCTACCGCCACCGGTCCCGCCGGAGAAGCTCGAGCCCTACGAGCGCCCGGGCCTAGCGCAGGGTCTCGTCGAGCTGCTCGACACCGTCGTGGCCTAGCGAGCGGGCGAGCACCTCGACGATCCGCTCGGAGGCCTTGCCGTCCCACAGCGGCGGAACTGCGGTCTCCTTCCCCTTCGCGGCCGCGATCATTGCGGGCACCTGCGCGATCCGCGCCGGATCGAGCCCGAGGATGACGTTCGTTCCCATCGAGACCGTGATCGGCCGTTCGGTATTCGGCCGAAGCGTGAAGCAGGGCAGGCCGAGGAACGTCGCCTCCTCCTGGATCCCGCCGGAGTCCGTCAACACGCCGGCGGAGGCGCTGACCAGGCTCATGAACTCGATGTAGCCGACCGGCTCGAGCAGCAGAAGGCGTTCGAGGGGGATGTCGATCGCCATCGCCTCGAGCGCGGCTCGCGTCCGCGGGTGGACGGGAAACACGATCGGCATCTGCTCGGAGAGCGCCGCCAACTGAACCATCACCTCCGCCACGAACGGACCGTCGACCCAGTGCCGATGCAGCGTGACGACCAGGTACGAGCCGCGGTCGAGCCCACGCTCCTCCGGAGCGCCACGCGCATCGATCCGCTCCCGCATCGCCACCAGAGAGTCGATCATCGTGTTGCCGACGTCGTAGATCGCCGTCTCCGGAATGCCCTCGGCGAGCAGGTTGTCGTGCGCTTCCGGCGAGTGGATGAAGAGCAGCTGCGAAAGCTGGTCGGCCACGATCCGGTTTAGCTCCTCGGGCAACGTGCGATCGAAAGAGCGCAATCCGGCTTCCACGTGCCCGATCGGCAGCATGAGCTTCGAGGCCGTCAGCGCCGCAGCCATCGTCGAGTTCACGTCGCCTGGCACGAGCACGACATCCGGCCCCACCTCGAGCAGCACCGGCTCGAGTCGTTCCATCACCGCAGCGGTCTGCTGGGCATGCGAGCCAGATCCGACCCCAAGGGAATGGTCGGGCTCGCCGACTCCGAGCTCTTCGAGGAAGATCTCGGACATCTCGCGGTCGTAGTGCTGGCCGGTGTGGACGAGGAGGTGCTCGAATTCGTCGCTGCGCCGCTGCAGCTCGGCCGCGATCGGCGCGATCTTCATCATGTTCGGCCGCGTGCCGACGACCGAGAGCACCTTCCACCGCTTAGCCATGCGCTCAGAGGATAGAGAGAGGGCCGGTCCGACGGCCTTCGCTGCCGATACTCTCAACCGCGTGAAACAAGTCGTTTTGCGGGGTGGAAAGACCCAGGTCGTCGACGTGCCGGAGCCGGCGCCGACTCCCGGCTTCGTCCTGGTCGCCAACGCTGCCTCTGCCATCTCCAGCGGCACGGAGCGCTCGGTGGTCGCGTCCGGCTCGGGCTCGCTGGCAGCACGGGCGATCAAGAACCCACAACTGGTCGCGCAGACCCTCCGCCACGCTCGAGAGCACGGTGTGCGCGAGACGATCGGGGCCGTCAAGGGCGCCGTCTCGGAGGACTCTCCCCTCGGGTACTCGACGGCGGGAACGGTGATCGACACAGGCGGCGTCGCCGGGATTCACGTCGGCCAGCGGGTCGCCGCCGCCGGCGCCGGCCAGGCGAACCATGCGGAGGTCGTCTCCGTGCCGGCGAACCTCGTCGCCGCTGTACCGGAGGGAGTGTCGCTCCGGGACGCATCTTTCGGGGCGATCGGGGCGATCGCGATCCAGGGCGTGCGCCGGGCGGCGCCGACCCTCGGAGAGCGCGTCGTCGTCGTCGGGCTCGGGCTGCTCGGCCTGATCACTGTGCAGGCGCTCCGTGCCGCCGGCTGTCGCGTGGCCGGGGTCGAGCCGGTCGACTCGCGCCGCGCGCTCGGCAAGGACCTCGGGGCCGAGCTCGTGCTCGAGCCCGCAGGGGCCGTCGACGCGGTCCTGGGCTGGACCGACGGTGTCGGAGCAGACGCTGTGATCGTCACCGCGTCTGCGCGCAGCGACGACCTCGTCAACGACGCGGTACGGATGGTGCGGCGGAAGGGGCGCGTCGTGCCCGTCGGCGACGTCGGGCTCGGGCCACCTGGTCGCGATGGACCTGTCCCCGCTGCCGGAAGTACGCGTTGAAGCAGGGTTGGCACCAGTG